>JAESFP010000066.1_pt1 | contig 181853 bp, 158 predicted proteins | sample 9266181 | NCBI WGS metagenome assembly JAESFP01 (sample SAMN14502547, study PRJNA617102) | algae metagenome | isolation source: Pegethrix bostrychoides GSE-TBD4-15B and co-occurring heterotrophs from... | place: USA: Grand Staircase-escalante National Monument, Utah | collected 2006-08-15
GCGGTGGGCAGCGTACATGCGGCCCAGACCGGCGAGCCCTATCTGGCCGTGAGCCTGACGCTTAGCGCCGATATCATCGCCGGCGTCTTGGCCGCCGCTCCAGCTTCCACCGGCCGCGGGATCAGCCAAGGCTTTTCCGTCGCAGCGGTCACGCCGGAACTGCTTGATGGCTGGGTTCGGTTGCTTCGCCTGATGGAGCATCCCGGCGACATCCCCGTCCTTTCTCCAGGCTATGAGAGAGAGATCCTCTACCGGGTCCTGCAAGGACCGCAGGGCTGGATGCTTCGCGATATCGCAACGCCCGAGTCCGCCCTGTCGCGCATCCACGCCGCCATCCTTTGGATCCGCGAGAATTTCACGCAGCCCCTGCAGGTGGAGGCGCTGGCCGGACGCGTCGCCATGAGCGTTTCGGCCTTCCATCGTCAATTCAAGGCGGTGACGAACATGAGCCCGCTGCAGTTTCAGAAGTCCATCCGGCTCATGCATGCGCGCCGGCTAATGGTCACCGAAGCCCTGAGTGCGGCGGCGGTCTCGATCCGCGTCGGCTATGAAAGCCCATCCCAGTTCAGTCGGGAATATACTCGCTTGTTCGGCCAGTCTCCCGCGCGCGATAGGGCCGACCTCGCCAGGGCTTGGAGCGGAGCAGCTTGAAGCGTGACGTCACCGCGCCAAACGCTTCGAGCGTTTGAGGCGCAGCCCAGGGTTATTGCGAGCGCAGCGCGCGGTACTGCGCGTCCGTGACCTGCTCCAGCCAGTCGACGGTTCTTCCATCCAGGGACTCGGCGATGGCGACATGGGTCATCGGGCTCGATGGCGCGGCGCCGTGCCAATGGCGCTGACCAGGCGGGATCCAGACCACGTCGCCGGGGCGGATCTCCTCCACGGGACCGCCGTCAGCCTGCACGCGGCCGACGCCGTCGGTGACGATCAGAGTCTGGCCCAGCGGGTGCGTGTGCCAGGCGGTCCGGGCGCCGGGTTGGAAGCGAACCGTTCCGCCACCCGCGCGGGCAGGCGCGCGCGGCGAACGGGGTCGAGACCTCGACCTCCCCGGTGAAGTTGCTCTCGGCGCCCCGCCGAGGCACCGTCGATCCGCTCCGCAGGATCTGCAGGCCGCCACGGTCAGCGCCGCTCGCCGGCGCTTGCGGCAGGCGGATGCCTCGCTCCTCGAAGACCTGGGCCAGCACGTTGACCGCCGACACCGCCCGCGGCCAGCCGGCGTAGAAGGCCAGATGCGTCACCGCCTCACTCAGCTCAAGCGGCTGAACGCCGTTGTCGAGCGCGCGGCCAAGATGGCCACGCAGCTGCTCGGTGTTACCGCCGGCGATGAGGGCGGCGACGACCACCAGGCTCCGGTCCCGGGGCGCGAGCCCTGGCCGGCGCCAGACATCTCCGAACAGGACATCGTCAGTGTATCCGGCCAAGGCGGGCGCGACGGTGTGCATGTTCGCCGGCGCGACGGAGCCTGGCCGGCCGGAAGGTTGAGCCTCCGCAGCAGTGGGGGCCAGGATCGCGAGAAGTAGAGCAGCGAGAGACCGCAAGGGAACTCCTTCGGGGGTTGGGTCGGCGGCGAGGGCGGCGACTACAGCTTTGGCGGCGCCTCGACCTCGGAGAAGGCGAGCACGGCGTCCGGCAGGCGTTGGCCGCGGACCTGGATGGCGGCGACCTCGGCGTTCAACTCAGCCAGTTCGGATGGGGTGAAGCGAATCCCGCCCGCCCGGGTGTTTTCGATCATGTGCGCCATCTGCGTCGTGCCGGGGATGGGTACTATCCAGGGCTGTTGGGCCAGCAGCCAGGCCAGCGCGATCGGCCCAGGCGCGACCTCCTTTCGATCTGCCCAGCGCCTCAGGATTTCGACGAGCGCCAGGTTGCTTGGCAGGTTCTCGGGCGAGAATCTGGTCTCGACCTTGCGGATGTCGCCCTCGGCGAACCGGGTGTTACGGTCGATGGCCCCCGTCAGGAAACCGACTCCAAGCGGGCTCCACGGCACGAAGCCGATCCCCAGCTCCTCACACGCGCTCAGCACCCACTTCTCGGGGCCGCGCCACAGCAGCGAATACTCGTTCTGCACCGCTGTGACGCGATGCTCGGCATGGGCGCGGCGCAGGGTCTGCTGACCCATCTCACACATGCCCCAGTGAAGCACCTTGCCCTGTGTCTGAAGGTCCTTCATCAGGCCGGCGACGTCTTCGATCGGGACTTCGGGGTCGACGCGGTGCTGGTAGAGCAGATCGATCCGGTCGGTGCGCAGCCGCTTCAGCATGCCATCCACCACGCGCCTAACATGCTCTGGCCGGCTGTTGACGCCGGGCCTGCGCTGGCCCGTCTCCTGGTCGATGTTCCAGCCGAACTTCGAGCAGATGACGACCTTGTCGCGGAAGGAGGAGACGCCCTCGCCGAGCACGCGCTCCACCTCGTGCGGCCCATAGGCCTCGGCCGCATCGAAGAACGTGACTCCGTTGTCGTAGGCGGCGGCGATGATCCTGAGCATCGCCGGCCGCGACGGAACCGTCGTCTGGTAGGCGCGGGTCATGTTCTGGACGCCAAGGCCGATGCTGGACACCTCCAGCGTTCCTAGCTTGCGGCGATCAAGGCCTGTCGTCAGGCTTTGTTTCGCCTGCGCCTGCGCGGTGGCGGGCGCCGCCGCAGCGGCCGGCAACGCGAGGCCAAGCGCCAGCAGGTCGCGACGTCCGACGCCGCGAGGGGTGTCGTTCTCTTGCATGCAGTGTTTCCTGGCTCGGTTGACTAGCGGCCGGTCTGGGCGAGGACGGCTTGCGGCAGTCGCGCGCCCTGGATCGGGATCGCCGACGCCGCTGCGTCGATGGTCGCCAGATCATTAGGTGAAAGATCGACGTCGGCGGCGCCGAGGTTCTCTTCCAGTCGAGGCAGTTTCGTCGTGCCTGGGATCGGCACGATCCATGGCCGCTGCGCCAGAAGCCAGCCGAGCGCGATCTGCGCCGGCGTCGTCTGCTTTTCGGTGGCGATCTGCTTCAGCAGATCGACGAGGGCCATGTTCGCAGCGCGCGCATCGGCGGCGAAGCGCGGCGAGAACGACCGGAAGTCGGTCGGCGCAAGCTCGGTCGTCGTGTCGATCTTGCCGGTCAGGAAGCCGGCGCCGAGCGGGCTGAACGGCACAAAGCCAACGCCGAGCTCTTCACAGAGCGCGAGCATGCCGTTCGTTTCGACGTCCCGCGTCCACAGCGAATACTCGTTCTGAAGCGCGGTCACCGGCTGCACCGCATGCGCACGGCGTAGCGAATCCATGCTCGGTTCCGAGAGGCCGAAGTGTTTGACCTTGCCCGCCTCGATCAGCCCTTTGACGGCGCCGGCGACGTCTTCCATCGGTACGGCCGGATCGACCCGGTGCTGGTACAGAAGATCGATGTGATCGGTGCGCAGGCGCTTCAGCATGGCGTCGACGACCGAGATGATGTGCTCGGGGCGGCTGTTCAAACCGCCGGTTCGCGCGCCGGTCTTCAGATCGATGTCGAAGCCGAACTTGGTCGCAATCACGACCTCATCGCGGAAGGACTCTACCGCCTCGCCGACCAGTGTCTCGTTTGCGAATGGCCCGTAGGCTTCGGCCGTGTCGAAGAAGGTCACGCCACGCTCGAAGGCGTCACGGATCAGTTGGACGGCGTCAGCGTGAGGCGGCGGCTCGCCATAGGCCGACGACAGGCCCATGCAGCCGTAGCCGAGCGCCGAAACCTCAAGACCGGCTGTGCCGAGTTTGCGCATCTTCATTGGTGTTCTCCTTCGAGGTTCACGAGCGCTCGATGACTCTGAGCCAATCGGTGACTTGGTTGAGGGTGCGGCGTTCCTGGTCGGCCTCCATCGAGAAAGCCTCGAGAAGCTGGGCGCGCGGGGCGTGGCTCCTTAGGACCGAGAGGCTCCGGCCGAGCCCATAGCCGCCATGGGTGATGAAAGGCCGGATCACCTTGCCGGCGAGGTCATGCGCCGACAGGAAGGCGCGAATAATCGGCGGGGAGGTTTCGCCCCAGACCGGAAAGCCCAGGAAGAGCGTGTCATAGGCGGCGATGGTTGGGATCGTTGTCTTGAGCGCAGGCTCGAAGCCGGCGTCGCGTTCGCGTCGCGCTTGCTCGACCGTCTGTTCGTAGTCCTCAGGGTAGGGCAGGGCCGGCTGGATCTCAAAAAGCTCGGCGCCCAGCGCCCGCTGAAGCTGACCGGCGATCACCCGCGTGTTTCCCGTGCGGGTGAAGACGGCGACCAGCGCCCTTGAGGCCGAACGCGCGGACGTTTGCTCCTCGGCCGCGCACGCGGCGGCGGCGGACGCCAGCAGCATCGCGGAAGGCGCCGCCAGGGCCGCCCGCCGGGAGATAGTCGCCTCGCTCGCCATCGTCACCTCCATCGCCAGGAACGATAGCGCTCGCCTTTCTTGGTGATTAGGCGTGATAATCGGGATGTGGTTTGAAGCAGGACTTACAAATGGCTCGGAGTTTCGACGACCTCGCCGCTCTGGCGCTGGTGGCGAAGGAGCGCAGCTTCACCCGGGCGGCCGCGAAGCTGGGCGTCTCGCCATCGGCTCTTAGCCAAACCGTGAAGGGACTAGAGGCGCGGCTTGGCGTGCGCCTGCTGACCCGCACCACCCGTAGCGTGGCTTCGACAGAGGCTGGCGACCGCCTGCTGCAGACCGTGGCCCCACATCTTGAGGAAATCGAGCGCGCGCTCGCGGCGCTCGGCGAGATGCGCGAGCGACCTGCCGGCAGAATTCGGATCACCGCAGGCGAGCACGCCGCGCGGTCGGTGTTGCAGCCGGCCTTGGCCAAGCTGCTGCCGGACTATCCCGACATCCATGTGGAAGTGATGGTCGACTACGGCCTTGTCGACATCGTCGCACAAGGCTTCGACGCCGGCGTGCGGCTCGGCGAACAGGTGGCGAGGGATATGATCGCGGTGCCCATCGGCCCCCAGGTGCGCATGGCCGTGGTGGGCTCTCCAGCCTACTTCGAGAACCGGTCGCGCCCGCTGACGCCGCAGGACCTCACCCATCACTCCTGCATCAACATGCGGCTCCCGACCTATGGGGGGCTGTATCCGTGGGAGTTCGAGAAGGACGGTCGCGAGCTGAACGTCCGCGTCGATGGGCAACTCGTGTTCAACGCCATCGGGCCGCGGGTCGAGTCCGCGCTGCAGGGGCTCGGCCTGGCCTACATGCCCGAGGACATCGTCATGGAGCAGCTTTCAGCCGGAACGCTCATCCGTGTGCTTGAAGACTGGTGCCCACCATTCGATGGATACCAGCTCTACTACCCAAGCCGGCGTCAGCACTCTCCGGCGTTTGCGCTGCTGGTCGAGGCGGTCAGGTACAGAAGTGCCTGAAAGATGACGACAACCTTCGCGTCCGATTAATTCGGACCGCTGCGGCACGGCTACGACTGCAAATCAATCGCAGGCGTCTTGATCGGGGTGCGCCGATCAATCATGCGAACGCGTCTCAATAACGAAGGGGATCGCGTTGCAACAGCTGTTCGGAAAAATGTCGGGTCGCCAGATGGCGCTGTCGGGCTCGGTGAGCCTCGCGGTGATCGCCGCAATGTTGGTCGCGGCTCCAGCCTCTGCCCAGGACACGCCCATCGGCACGGTGCGCGTCGGCGGGGAGGTTGAATCCTTCACCACCCTGCAGCCCAAAGACACTGGCTATCGCGCCACGCGCTCGCTGACCGCGACCAAGACCGAGACAGAACTGCGCGACGTTCCGCAGGCGATCACCGTCGTCACGCGCCAGCAGATCGAAGACCAAGCCATCCAGAGCATGAGCGACGCGGTGCGCTACGTGCCGGGCGTGGTGTTCGCGCAAGGCGAAGGCAATCGCGATACTCCGATCTTCCGCGGCAACGCCTCCACCGCGGACTTCTTCGTCGATGGCGTCCGCGATGACGTTCAGTATTTCCGCGACGTCTACAACATCGAGCGCATCGAGGTCCTGAAGGGCGCCAACGCCATGATCTTCGGCCGCGGCGGTTCGGGCGGTGTGATCAACCGCGTCACTCGCCAGGCGAACTTCGAGCGAACGGCCGAACTGCGGCTGGAGGCCGGCAGCTACGACCACTACCGGGGCACCTTCGATGTCGGGAACACCGTCGCCGAGAACTTCGCACTGCGTCTGACCGGGCTCTATGAGGACTCGGGCACCTATCGCGACGGCGTCGACATCAAGCGCTGGGGCCTCAACCCGACGGCGGCCTTCAAACTCGGTGAGAGCACGCTGGCGACGCTGGCCTACGAACACTTCCGCGATGAGCGCACCGCCGACCGCGGAATCCCTTCGCTGAATGGCCGCCCGTTCGACACCGACACCTCGACCTTCTTCGGCGATCCCGGTCGCAGCCCCACGGATTCCACGCTCGACGCTGTCACCGCCGTGGTCGAGCACCACTTCGCCAACGGCGCCATCCTGCGCAATCGCAGCCGGTTCGCGACACAGGACAAGTTCTACCAAAACGTCTTCCCTGGAGCGATCGTCTCCAACGGGACCCGTGTTCAGATCTCGGCCTACAACAACGCCACGTCGCGGGACAATCTGTTCAACCAGACCGATCTGACCTTCTACGCCGACACCGGCTCCATCCGACATACTCTGCTGATCGGCGCCGAGTTTGGCCGTCAGGAGACCGACAATGTGCGCCTGACCGGCTACTTCGGCGCGGCGCCAGGGCTCGCCTGCACGCCGGCCTCCCTCACGACGCTTTGCGCGCCGGTAAGCAACCCGACGATCGACGTCCCGATCACCTGGGCTCCCAGCGCCACCGACGCGAACAACCATGGCGTCGCCAAGTCCGCAGCCATCTACATCCAGGACCAGATCGAGCTGACCTCCCAACTGCAGCTGGTCCTGGGCCTGCGTTACGACAACTTCCAAGCTGACCTGCGCAACAACAGGACCGGGGCGACGTTCAGCAGCGAAGACGACTTGTGGTCGCCGCGGATCGGCCTCGTCTACAAGCCGATCGAACCGCTCTCGATCTACGCCAGCTACAGCAACACCTTCGTGCCGCGAGCCGGCGAGCAACTCGCCTCGCTGTCGCTGAGCAACCAGGCCCTCGATCCTGAGGAGTTCAAGAACTATGAGCTGGGCCTGAAATGGGATGTGCTGCCCGACCTCAATGTGACGGCGGCCATCTACCAGCTCGATCGCTCCAACGTCGTCGTGCCCGACCCCGCAAACCCGACACTTTCGATTTTGGTCGACGGCCAGCGCACGAAGGGCCTTGAGCTCTCGGCGAGCGGCAACATCACCGAGAAGTGGAGCGTCATCGCGTCCTACGCCTATCAGGATGGCGAGATCCTCAAGGCGCAGTCGGCGACTGTGAAGGCTGGCAACAAGCTGGCGAACCTGCCGGAACACAGCTTCGCGCTCTGGAACCGCTACGATGTGACCGACGCATTCGGCCTTGGCCTGGGCGTCATCCATCAAACCAAGCGCTATGCGTCGAGCGACAATCTGGTGGCGATGCCCAGCTTCACCCGTGTCGACGGCGCCGTCTTCTACGACATCAACGAGCAGTTCACCGCTCAGCTGAACGTCGAGAACATCCTGGACGAGAACTACTATCCGAACGCCCACAGCAACAACAACATCACGCCTGGCTCCCCCCGGGCGGTGAAGGTTGGCCTGACGGCGCGGTTCTAGGGTCGGCTACGGCGCGCCGGCCTCCGGCGCGCCGCTTTGATTTTGACGCCGCCCTGCGGGTGCTCCGCATGGGCGGCGACGGTGTTTGGTGGGATGGACGACGCGGGTTTCATCACGGGCGGTCGCACGCAACGCTCTCAGACGCTCGCGCGTCGGCGGCGTGGTCGAGCGTTGGTCGGCGCCGGGGTTGCGCTTTCCGTCCACGTTGCGTTGCTATCGATCCTGGCGTTCAACATCACCAGAACGCCCGTCCAGGACGCCTACGAAGAACCGGTTTTCACCCTGGCTTTGGTCCCGCAAGCGCGTCCGTCGCCACCGCAAGCACAACCCGATCAACCAGCTCCAAAGCCGATCGCACGTCCCGACCCGCCACGGTTCACACCACGACAAGTGGCGGCGACGGCGGCTTCACCGGTCGCACCGCTGATGGCGCCGCCGCCGTCGGAGCTCGCGCCATTGCGACGCGTGGCCGAGACCGTTGTGCCTGAGGCCGCTCCATCGGCGACCCCGGCGCCCGCCGGCGCGGATTTCCAGGCCATAGTCTTGTCGAAAATTGAGCGCGCCCGGCGTTATCCGCCCGCAGCTCGCGCACGGCGGGAGGAGGGCGTTGCGACCGTCGCCTTCGTCATGACGCGAGGGGGGAAGGTAACCTCCGCGACCCTTCAAACCAGCACGGGCTCGGCGCTGCTGGATCGCGAGGCGATCGAGACCGTTCGACGCGCCCAGCCCCTGCCACCGGTGCCAGGCGACGTTGAAGCTCCTCTGAGACTGGTGGTGCGGCTGGAGTTCTTCGTCAAATGACCCGGTTCGCGCCTCAATCAGGCAGAGTGGCGGGGCGCGACCGTCACGACCACCTGTCCGGTCAGTTGGAATCCGTAGCTCGCCACCAGCCGTTCGATCTGCTCAAGCAGGCCCTCATCGGGCACCTGGGTCCGCGCCTTGTTCGCGAGGTTCAGAAGCTCGATGCCGCGCGCCGGCCGGGCTTTTCGAAAGAACTCTCTCTGGTCAGTCGTTTCCACGGTCGTAACGGCTCCGCAGAGCTTCATGTCCCGCAGCAACCGATAGACCGAACTACGCTCGATCTGGATGCCTTTTGCTTGGGCCCTGGCCCAGACACCCGGCCTGTCCAACGGCTCGTCGGTGTCATCGAAGATGCAGGCTATCTGAATGCGGGCGGCGGTGAGACGCACGCCCCGCACGCGGCAGATATGGACCATGGAGTCGGGCTGATCGTCGAAAACCGAGCGGCGACGTGCGAACACCTTGCGATCCCTCTAGTTGCGAAACGTTCTTCGCAGGCGGCACGTGACGGGATGTTGCGCGAAGCATTACTTCGACACGGGGGGCGGCCATGAAAATCCTGGTGATCGAAGATGACGTTCGAACCGGCGACTACGTCAGGGGCGGGCTCGAAGAGCAGGGACACACGGTCGATCTGTGCGGGGACGGCCTCGAAGGCCGGCACCTGGCGGCGACGGCCTTTTACGACGTGATTGTCGTCGATCGACTGCTGCCGGGCCTAAACGGCATGGCGATCGTGAGGCAGCTTCGCGAGGAGGAAATTCGCACGCCAATTCTCATCCTGACCGCGATCGCCGGTGTCGATGATCGGGTCGAGGGGCTGGAGGCGGGAGCGGACGACTATCTGGTTAAGCCGTTCGCATTCAGTGAGTTCATGGCGCGCCTTAACGCCCTGCTGCGTCGCCCGCCGTTGACTCAAAGCACCCGGCGCGTGGTCGTCGGCGATCTCGAGATCGACAGCGTCCGACATCTGGTCCGCCGCGCCGGACGGGAGGTCTCCCTCACGGCCCAGGAATTCAAACTGCTGGAGTTCATGGCGCATAGGCAAGGTGAGGTCGTCACGCGGTCGATGATGCTCGAAAACCTCTGGGGCTTTCACTTCGATCCACGGACCAACATCGTCGACGCGCACGTCAGTCGCCTGCGCGCCAAGGTCGACAAGGGCTTTGACACCGAGCTGATCAAGACGGTGCGTGGCGCGGGTTATGTCCTCGATGGATAGATATTGGCGCAGCGCGACCGTCCGCCTGGCGCTGACCGTCTCGCTCATCTTCGCATTGGGCAGCGCCGCGCTGCTGGTCGCCATCGAAATCGCAGTGGTGCGGTTCGCCGAGCAGAGTGTGCGCGACGCGCTGCGCGACCAGATGGCCGTCATGCGGGCGGACTTGGAACACGAAGGCGTCGACGCCTTGGTCCAGATGATGGCCCACGAACGATCCGGCGAGGCAGGCTCCCACCTGTACTACCGGATCGTCACTCATGACGGCGCCGCGTTCGGCGGAGGGCTGCCGGAGCGGGTGACCGCCACCAGCGGCTATGGAGAGATGAAGCTCGCGCTCAAGCCGGATGGTACGCCCGCATCAGACCAAACCGTTCGGGTCGTGACCCTGACTGAACGAACTCGTGACGGCAGCATATTGTCGGTCGGACGCGACACCTTCGCGCTCGCCGAGTTGCAGTCCTGGACGCGCAGATTGCAGATCTGGGGCACGGGCGGCCTGGTCGCGATGGCTCTGATCTGCGGCCTCACCATCAGCATGCTCTTCATACGTCGCTTGGACAGTGTGAACGCGGCCGCCGCCAGGATCATGCAAGGCGATCTGACCGAGCGCTTGCCTGCAATCGGCTTTGGCCGGGAGTTTGACGACCTGTCGGCCAATCTGAACCTGATGCTGGATCGGCTTGAAGGTGCGATGGGCGCGTTGCGCGAGGTGTCGGTGAATGTCGCCCATGACCTTCGGACGCCTCTGACCCGTTTGAAAAACACTCTTGAGAGCGTGTCGCGGGCCCCGCCGGCAGGCCGTGACGCCATGATCGAGGCGGCGATCACCGAAACGGACGAGATCCTGATCATCTTCGCCGCTTTGATGCGGATCTCGCAGATCGAGGGCGGGCAGGGCCGCGGCGCCTTCAAAGAGCTGGATCTCAGCGAGGTGGTTGGACGAGTGTTGGAGGCCTACACGCCGGAAGCCGAGGCATCAGGGCGGAGGCTTTTGGCTGTGACGTCCGCGGAGGCGTTCATTCGCGGGGACGCCGCGATGCTCAGCCAGGCTTTGGCCAATCTGATCGAAAACGGCCTGACGCACACCCCGCCTGGTGCGACGATCCGTGTGGTCGTGGCGACCGCCCCAAGCCAGGTCCGGTTGAGCGTCGCTGATGACGGCGACGGAGTGCCGGACGCCGACCTGGGCCAACTGGGCGAGCGATTCTTTCGTTCTGACAGGAGCCGAAGCGCGCCGGGATCTGGACTTGGCTTGGCGATGGTCCTGGCCGTAGCGGAGATCCATCAGGCGACATGCGAGATTAAGAACCTGAACCCCGGTCTGATCCTCGAACTTGCCTTTCGATCCAGCCGAGATTGACACCACGATCAGCCCCCAGGGCGCAACACGTCGAGCTGACCATCTGACGCCAATGGACTTGGGCGTTCACGCTTGCCCGTCGAAAGGGCGAAACCCCAAGAGACTCTGACCTTTATTGAGAAGCGAGAAACGGTCGCTGACTCCAAACTCTGCGACTGAGATTTGCATGGCTATTGAGTCATTGCCTGGGGGCAAGCGCGCTAGCCTGTGCCGATGGCCCGATGAAGGGGGACCGGCAGGCGAGGGGAGCGGCTGATCGGCCGATCAGGTGTACGCTGGAGCCCTCTAGTGGCTTTGCCCTATATCCTAGCGCCTTACCGGAGCGGATGCTGAGCGTGCCTCGAAGCGAGTGGCCGCCATGACAGTCACTTTCAAAATTGCGGAGGGCGCTGGCGCCCTAATACTTGCTCGTATGTGGTGGGCGCTGCGGCTGAAGGGAGCAACTGATCTGCTACCCGTTCGACCTCAGGACGACAGTTAGATTGTTAGCTGCGTATGCGTTGGTCATGGGCATTCTACCTCTTTCGCTTGCTTTCCGGTTCCTGAAGCCTCCGCGGCCCTGACGTATGTTGTCGTGTCGTCGACGCCGCTTCGACCCGAGGTGTAGCCATGTCCGACGTCGCGAGTTTCAAGCCCGGCGCTCACGAGAAGTTTCAGCTTCTGGTGAGGAGGGCGCAGGCCTTGCCGCCTGCGACCGTGGCCATCGCCCACCCCTGCGACGAGGTCTCGCTGGAAAGCGTGGTGGAAGCCGCCAAATTGAAGTTGATCTCTCCCATCCTGGTCGGACCCCAGATCCGCATCCGAGAAGTCGCCGAACGTGCTGGACTCGACGTCTCACCATTCGAGATCGTTGACGCCGCCCACAGCCACGATTCTGCGAGCAAGGCCGTGGAGCTGGTGAGGGCCGGACGGGCTGAAACGCTCATGAAGGGCAGCCTGCATACCGACGAGTTGATGGGCGCCGTCGTCGCCCGCGACACCGGGCTGCGTACTGCCCGGCGGATCAGTCACTCCTTCATCATGGACGTGCCCGGCCATCCGCATCCACTCATAATCACCGACGCTGCGGTGCTGATTGCGCCGACGCTGGAGGACAAGATCGACGTCGTCCAGAACGCCATCGATCTAGCTCGCGCCATGGGGATGACTGACGTCCGCGTGGCGATCTTGAGCGCCATGGAGACGGTCAACCCGAAGGTGCCCTCGACGATCGAAGCAGCGGCCCTGTGCAAGATGGCCGATCGGGGCCAGATCACCGGGGCGACCCTCGACGGCCCTCTGGCGCTGGACAACGCCATCAGCCCCGAGGCGGCGGCGGTGAAGGGGATCGTCTCGCCTGTGGCGGGGCAGGCCAACGTCCTGGTGGTCCCCGATCTTGAGGCCGGGAACATGCTGGCCAAGAGCTTGTCTTTCCTCGCCGGCGCGGACGCCGCCGGGATCGTGATGGGCGCGCGAGTGCCGATCATGTTGACCAGCCGCGCCGATGCGCTGCTGACCCGTCTGGCCTCCTGCGCCGTGGCGCTTCTGGTGGCGGCGTCGCGGCGGGCCGACGCCAGAGCGGCGATTGTTTGAGGCGGATCATGAGCGGATACGTCGCAGTCCTCAACGCGGGCTCATCGAGCATCAAGTTTGCGCTCTATGAGGACGAAGAGCTGCGCTTTCGTGGCCGGGTCGAGCAGATCGGCGTCTCACCCAAGCTGAGGGCTGCTGATGCCGCAGGTGCTCAGGTTGTTGACGAAACCTGGGCTGTTGACGGCGTGGATCATGGCGTGGCCACCGAACGCCTACTCGCCACTGCGATCCGCCTGATCGACGGACGTCCGGTGTCCGCGGTTGGGCATCGCGTGGTCCACGGGGGGGTGAAGCACAGCGCGCCCGTTCGCGTGGACGCGCAGGTCATATCCGACCTCGCCGCGTTGACGCCGCTGGCGCCGCTGCATCAGCCGCACAACCTCGCCCCGATAGAGGCGATCGCCGCAGCGGCGCCGCACATTCCCCAGGTGGCCTGCTTCGACACGGCCTTCCATCACAGCCAACCCCACCTCGCGCAGCTGTTCGGCTTGCCGAAGGAGATCACCGACGCCGGGGTTCGCAGGTACGGATTCCACGGCCTGTCCTACGAATACGTCATCTCCGAGCTTAGAAAGCTGGCGCCGGATCTCGCCGGCGGAAAGGTGGTGATTGCACACCTTGGCAACGGCGCCAGCGCATGCGCCGTCCTCGACGGCCGCAGCCTCGCCAGCACCATGGGCTTCACGGCGGTCGACGGGCTGGTCATGGGCACCCGCAGCGGAAGCCTCGATCCCGGAGTGCTGATCTGGCTGATGGACGTTCACGGAATGGACGCCCGGCAGATCGAGGATCTCGTCTATCGACGCTCTGGGCTCTTGGGCGTCTCGGGCGTTTCCTCCGACATGCTGGCGTTGAAGGCTTCGCCGGAGCCGGCCGCGGCGGAAGCCATTGCGCTCTTCTGCTATCGCATCGTGCGGGAGGTGGGATCGCTGGCCGCTGCATTGGGCGGCATCGACGGACTGATCTTCACCGGCGGCATTGGTGAGAATGACGCCGATGTCCGCGCGCAAGTCGCTGAGGGTTGCCGCTGGCTGGGCGTAGAACTCGACGTCGAACGGAACGCGGTTGGAAGCGGCCGGATCAGCACCGACGCTTCGGCAATATCGGCCTGGGTCGTCCCGACAGATGAGGAGCGAATGGTCGCGCGTCACACGACAAGCGCGCTTGGGCTTACTGCGATTCCTTCGCATCTGTACTGAGGCGAGGATGAGTATTGTGCCTGATATGGGCTAAATGGCCAAGGTGATATAACCCTCACCGCTGATGAGATCTTGCACCAAGTCAAGTCTCAGCAAGGAGAATCCTAATGGACACGGATAGTGTGCTGGATGACTCTGCGTTTTCACCTTCGCTAGATCTCTCTACCCCGCCTGTGGGTTCCGATCGCCGCGCATTCATGATGCGAAGCGCGTTGGCCGTCGCCATCGCCAGTCTGACAGGGCGCCCGATCGCCGCCATCGCGCAGACACCGGCTCCCCCACAGCCAGTCAAGCTCGACCCGAGACTCGATGTCGTGAAGAAGTCGAAGGGGCCGATCGTCACGACGGTCGACGAATTCTACAAGGTCGGCCCTGGTCCATCCTCGTCCCACACAATCGGGCCGATGCGGATCACCTATGACTTCTATCAGCGCAGCTCGAAGCTTCCTCAGGCCGAGCGCGACCAGGCGACTGCGCTCAAGGTGAATCTGTTCGGCAGCCTGAGCGCCACGGGCAAGGGGCACGGCACTGAACGTGCAGCCCTGGCCGGCATCGTCGGCAAGGAGCCGGCGACAGTCGACCCGGCCTTCCTGGACGGGCTTGCGGCAGATCCCAACCAAGTCTTCCAGGTGAAGCTTGGCGCCAAGCCGTTCGACGTCTCGCTGAAGGACATCGTCTACGACTCGCCCAAGGGCGATTTTCCCCACCCCAACACCATGACCTGCAAGCTGATGGCGGGCGACAAGGTGCTGCTGGAGCAGGAGTACTACTCGGTCGGCGGCGGCTTTATCGAGTGGAAGGGTTATGAGGCTCCCAAGAAGGGCGCGCCGAAATACCCGTATCAGACGATGACCGAGGTGCTCGCCCACTGCAGCAAGAACAAGCTGACGCTGGCTCAGCTCGCCCTCGCCAATGAGATCGCGGTCTCGGGCAAGAGCGAGGCAGAGGTGAACGCGCACCTCGACAAGATTCTCGGTGCGATGAACGCCACGGTGAAGACCGGTCTCGGCGCGCCGGCCGGGACTTTGCCTGGACCGATCAAGCTCAAGACCAAGGCCAGCGACATCTACGAGAAAGCCCAGACCCAGGAGGGCGAGGCCCGCCGCGCCATCGGTTTGGTCTCCGCATACGCCCTGGCCGGCTCGGAAGAGAACGCCCGTGGTCACCTGGTTATCACCGCGCCGACCGGCGGCTCGGCGGGCGTGATGCCTGCCGTCATATATTCGCTGGGGGAGGGAGGTGCGAAGCTCCCTGCCGACAAGCTGCGTGAAGGCCTTCTGGCGGGTGCGGTGGTCGGCTATCTCTGCAAGCACAACGCTACGCTGTCGGCGGCCGAAGGCGGCTGCCAGGCTGAGATCGGGGTAGCTTCCGCCATGGGCGCAGCCGCCATCGCCCAGGCCTATGGCGACCCGCCACAGGTGGCGGCGAACGGGGCCGAAGGCGCGCTGGAGCACCACCTCGGGATGACCTGCGATCCGGTGGCCGGCTTTGTCCAGGTGCCGTGCATCGAGCGCTGCGCCTTCGGCGCGGTGAAGGCCTGGACCGGTTACCTGATCGCCAAGAACGAGATCCCGGCGAACCGGCGCATGGACCTAGACACCACCATCGCAGCCATGGCGCTCACAGCCAAAGAGATGAACTCCAAGTACAAGGAGACCTCTGAAGGCGGTCTCGCGGTCTCCGTCACCCTCTGCTGAGGCCGGGGATGTGAGCGATGTCCCGGACAAAAGAGGTAGCGGCGCTCTTCGAGCCGTCACGATCGCCTGGCTGATCACCTCGATCTACTACTTCTATCAGTACGTACTACGGTCCGCGCCGGCGGTGATGATGCCGCAACTCACCGAGGCCTTCGGCGTCACCGCTGTAGGTCTGACCTCGTTGCTGGGGCTTTTCTATTTTGGCTACGCGCCGTTCAGCTTGGTGGCCGGCGTGGCGATGGACCAGCTCGGGCCGCGCCGGGCGGTCCCGATGGGCGCGGCCGTCATCGGCGTCGGGGCGCTTCTTTTCGCCACCGGCGATCCGACGCTGGCCAGCATCGGGCGCTTCTTGCAGGGGGCTGGCGGAGTCTTCGCGCTGATCGGCGCAGCCTACCTGGCCACCACCAATTTCCCCGCGTCGATGGCGGCGACTCTGATCGGTGTGACTCAGATGTTCGGCATGGCCGGCGGCTCGGCCGGGCAGTTCCTGGTCGGTCCTGCTATTGGCGGCGGCCTGCCCTGGAGTCAGTTCTGGCTATTCATGGGGGTGACCGGCATCGTGATCGCCGGCCTGCTATGGATCTCGCTGCCGCGCCCGCCGCCCAGATCCCCTGCCGAAGGCGCCAAGGCGAACGCGCTGCGCGAAGCGGCCGTGGCGATCGGCGTGGTGTTCCGCAATCCGCAGTCCATCCTCTGCGGCCTGATCGCTGGCCTGATTTTCATTCCGACCACCATCTTCGACATGCTCTGGGGCGTGCGCTTCCTCCAGGAGGCTCACGACATGCCCTACGGTCTGGCGGTGATGCGCTCGGCGTCGGTTCCGTTCGGCTGGATCATCGGCTGTCCGTTGTTTGGCATGGTCTCGGATCGGTTAGGACGCCGCAAGCCTGTGATCATCTTCGGAGAGGCTGGGCTTCTGCTTTGCCTGCTTCTGATCCTCTATGGGCCGCCAGACCTGCTTCCGCCCTACAGCCTTGGTCTGATCGCAGGCATCGCATCGGGCGTCGCCATGCTGCCCTACACGGTGATCAAGGAAGCCAATCGCCCCGAGCATAGCGGCACGGCGACCGGCGTCGTCAACTTCATCAACTTCTCTTTCTCCGCGCTGTTGGGCCCGGTGTTCAGCGGCTTGTTGACCCGCGTCAGCCAAGGCGGGGAGCGGGAACTGATCCACTACCAGTCAGCCTTCCAGCCACTGATCTACGGCGTCGCGCTGGCGATATTGCTGACCCTCTTCCTGCGCGAGACCGGCCGGGCCGCGCAGACCGCCAAGCCCAGTCCAGCCACAAGTTGAGCCTACGGAGGACCGGATGACAGCTCAAACTCTTGAACCGCCCAAGTCACACGCCGAAGGCGCCGCTTGGGCAGGCTTCCGTCGCTCTCTCTGGGACAAGGAGATCGACGTACGCGACTTCATTCAGCAGAACGTCGAGCCCTACTATGGCGACGAGAGTTTTCTGACCGGCCCGACGCCGCGGACCCAGGCGATCTGGGCCAAGCTTGAGGCGCTTTTTGTCGAGGAGCGGAAAAAGAGCGTTCTGGACATCTCGCAAATCCCCAGTTCGATCACCGCCCACGACGCGGGGTACATCGATCAGGAGAACGAGATCATCGTCGGGCTCCAAACCGACGCCCCGCTGAAGCGCGCGATTATGCCCAACGGCGGCTTCCGGCTCGTCCTAACCGCGCTGAAGACCTACGGGTACGAGCCAGATCCCGCAGTGGTCGAGGCCTTCACCAAATATCGCAAAACTCACAACGATGCGGTGTTCGACGCCTACACGTCCGACATCCGGCGATGCCGCAGTTCGCATATCCTGACCGGCCTGCCGGACGCCTACGGCCGAGGACGGATCATCGGCGACTATCGCCGCGTACCGCTCTACGGCGTCGACCGGTTGATCGCGCGCAAGAAGGAGGAGAAGGCCGCGCTCGATGACGCCTGGTCCACCGACGAGATCATTCGCGATCGCGAGGAGCTGGCCGAACAAATTCGCGCCTTGGGCGAACTCAAGGAGATGGCCGCCAAGTATGGCTTCGACATCTCCAGCCCGGCGAAGACCGCCAAGGAGGCGGTCCAATGGCTCTATTTCGGCTATTTGGCGGGGGTCAAAGAGCAGAACGGCGCGGCGATGTCGTTGGGCCGGACCTCCACCTTCCTCGACATCTATTTTGAACGCGACCTGATCAATGGCGTCCTGACCGAGGAGCAGGCCCAGGAGATCGTCGACGACTTTGTCATTAAGCTGCGGATCGTTCGCTTCCTGCGCACGCCGGAATACGACGACTTATTTGCCGGAGACCCGACCTGGGTCACGGAGTCGATCGGCGGCGTCGGTGACGACGGTCGTCCCCTGGTCACCAAATCCAGCTTCCGCTTCCTGCAGACGCTGTACAACCTTGGTCCTGCGCCCGAACCGAACCTGACGATCTGGTACTCGCCGCGGCTGCCTGAGCCGTTCAGGCGCTTTTCCGCCAAGGTCGCCATAGACACCAGCTCGCTTCAGTTCGAGAGCGACGAGACCATGCGCCGGGCGTGGGGCGATGATGGGGCGATCGCCTGCTGCGTCTCGCCGATGGCGATGGGCAAACAGATGCAGTTCTTCGGCGCCCGCGCCAACTTGGCCAAGTGCCTGCTCTACGCGATCAACGGCGGGCGCGATGAAGTCTCCGGCGAGCAGATTGCCCCAGCGTTCCCTGCGGTGAGCGGCGACTATCTAGAGTTCGACGACGTGCTCGGAAAGTACGAGCGCATGATGGACTGGCTGGCCGGCGTCTACGTCAGCGCCATGAACGTCATCCACTACATGCACGACAAGTACGCCTACGAGCGGATCGAAATGGCGCTGCATGACTATGCGCCGTTGAGGACCATGGCGTTCGGCATCGCCGGCCTGTCGGTCGTGGCCGACAGCCTGTCGGCGATGCGGTTCGCCAAGGTGAAGGTCGTCCGCGACGACACCGGGCTGATCGTCGACTACGAAACCGAAGGCGAGTTCCCGACCTTCGGCAACAACGACAACCGCGTCGACCAGTTTGCGGCCTGGCTGGTCACGACCTTCATGCGCAAGCTGCGTAAGTACCCGACCTATCGCAACGCTCAACACACCCAGTCGGTGCTGACGATCACGTCCAACGTCGTCTATGGCAAAGCTACCGGCAATACGCCCGACGGACGCCGAAAGGGCGAGCCCTTCGCCCCTGGCGCCAATCCGATGCATGGTCGAGACAGCCACGGGATCCACGCTTCGGCGGCGTCCGTCGCCAAGATCCCTTACCGCGACGCAGCCGACGGAATTTCGCTGACGTCTACCTTAGTGCCAAGCGGGCTAGGGAATACCGAGGGTGACAGGATCACCAACCTGACATCCATCCTCGACGCGTTCTTCGGATCAACGGGCTACCACATGAACGTCAACGTGTTGAACCGCCAGACGTTGTTGGACGCCATGGAGCATCCGGAAAACTATCCGAGCCTGACCATCCGGGTCTCGGGCTATGCGGTGAACTTCATCCGTCTGACGCGAGACCAGCAGATGGATGTCATCAACCGCACGTTCCACGGGGCGTGAGCAATGGCCGGCACGCGCGGGGCAGGGGACGCGCTGGAAGGCAAGACCCCCTACGAGCTGCGCCTGGACCAAAGCGTCGGCCTTGCCGAGCTGGACGTCCGCCAAGCCCTGGCGACAGGAGATGTCGGCTTCCTCCATTCGTTCACCACGGGATCGGCGGTGGACGGGCCGGGGATAAGGGTCGTCGCGTGGACGACGTCCTGTATGTTCCGCTGTCGCTTCTGCCACAACCCGGACACCTGGACTCTGTCGAACGGCATGGCGGTGCCGATCGACGTTGCGATCGGCGAACTGCGCAAATACGCCGCCGGCCTGAAGGCGATGAAAGGGGGCTTCACGCTTTCGGGCGGCGAACCGCTGATGCAGACCCGGTTCGCCGTCAGGTTATTGGAAGCGGCCAAGGGGCTGGGCGTTCATACCGCGATCGAGACTAACGGCCTCTATTCCGAACGGCTGTCGGACAAGGAGCTAGGCGATATCGATCTGGTCATTCTCGATATGAAGGGGTTCTCGCCAGAGCAGCACAAGCGGGTGACCGGTGTGGAAGACAATTCTCGGGTCCTGCAGTTCGGGAGACGCCTGTCAGATTTGAGGCGTCGGATGTGGCTCCGCTATGTCCTGGTTCCGGGGCTAACTGATGTGCCCGAGGAGATGGCCCAGCTCGCCGACTACGCCGCATCACTCGGGATCGTGGAGCGCGTAGAGGTCCTGCCGTTCCATCAGATGGGCCGCTACAAATGGGAGCGGCTAGGGCTTGAATACACCTTGGCTGAAACCGAACCGCCGACTGCAGAAACGCTTTCCGACGCGGTCGGGATTTTTCGGTCGGCGGGTCTCAATGCAAACTAGCCATTTTCCGAAGGTCGGCGGCGTGGGCGGGGAGGGCCTTCTTCCTAGTGATCGACACCGGCTTTGCCGGATGGGCCGCGGCATCCCTCGCACAGCTTAGCGTGGCTCTCGGGAGGCATGGAGGCCCTGCACCTTATGCAGGCGGGCGGTTTAATCGATCGCGGATGAACGCCACGCTTGGTGAAGAATGTCGGGGTTCGGGTTTGGTCCAACCAGTCTTCGGCCCTCCACGTCATCAAGGGCACGAGCTTAATACGCGCGCCGCCGGATTTAACATCGACGGGATAGCCTCGACGGGCCGATATGGTCAGGGCGTGCGCGCAAGCGTCTTGATCATTGTCGAACGAGCGTTCCGAAGCGTCGAATGGCTCACCCAGGTGATCGATCAGGAAGAACGAATATAGCGGCACGCTCCCCTCCTGCAGCTTGACTCAAGCAGGCAGCCGAATCCGTCATAAAAGCAATCACCTAGGTGAGGTGGGCGAAAGCGCCCATGTGGCTATCGAGAGCTGCGGCCCAACGTCTTCGTGGCGGCGCCTGTCGACCGCTTCCCAGCCCGCTGGAGCCGTCAGCAAGACCCCGCCCTCTCGGAGGGGCGGGGCCCGCGCTGAGCAGAGCTCTTGCGGTTATCGCCGCCCGTTGGGGGGCAATGCGCGGCGACGGCTCGTTGAACACCAAAGCGCCACCGTCGTTCCAACTCAAAAGATGCCCTTCTGCCCCAGAAGGGCAGGCGCGAGCGTGGCGTGCGCGGCACGGCGTTCGCGTCGGGTGAGCTCGCCGGCCCATCTCATCGTTGATGTTTGAAAAATCGAAATTATTCGGCCTCTACTTAGGCGAATAGACTGCCGCCAGTCCGCTTCGCTGGCTGATGGACCTCAATACACCACCTGGTACTCGGCCCCGTTCGAAAACAGACAATCGCCGCTCCCGTGTGCATTCCCGCGATCGTTCAAAACTTCACAGTGAACGGTTACGCCGCTAGGTCCCTTCATGTCTATGAAGGCGGGGTCGCCGCCCACTATCCGATTGCCACCAGCAATCGAATAGGCGCCCCCAGGTCTGTCGAGGCCGTGCGCCTTGCCGTAAGCCCCGAACGGACCGCCAGCCTTCACCTTAAAGCGTCCACGCACCTCTTCGCCGTTCCGCAGCTTGAGCCAGATGTCGCCGTCGCCGCCGTGTCCATTCAGGTAGCCTGTAAGAGGTCCTATCGCTTGGGCTTCTCGGTTCTGGGGGGTGAACGCAACGATGCGAGACGTCGTAGTCGTTGCGCACCCGCCGGGCACCACTAGGCCTGCAGCGAAGAGCAGCAATGCGCCGATCTTGGCCACGCCAAGTCTCATGGTGAACACTCCGAAAGCGTCATCCACCGCGCGCCTCTGCATCGAGGCCATTTGGGCCTGGACAGGCAGGAGGGCATGGCGAGGCTCTGATGAGAATTAGGTGAATGCCGGAGTGTCACGGCCCGAAGTCCTTAGTGCTCGCTCGGATGGCCCAGAAACTCACGCACTAGGCCGAGTTTTCGCTCTACGGATTGCAAGTTGATGTTGATCGAGAACGACATGCCCACCGCAGTTGCGGTGTCCTGGGCTGCGGCGCAAATCGCGGACGGTTCCACAACAAGAGGGCTCACTTTGCAGCGATCAATTCTTGTTCTTGGCTGAAAGCCTCGAAACACGAGACATCGACGGGGGGCCGCAAACGCTCCGGAGCAGCAGAACGTCCTATTTGCGCCTAAGGAATATTATCGGAAGAATAACCTAGTTTGGCACTGTTGCGTATTGGCGCTGCAGTCCTTGCTACCGCGCAGAAAGCACGCGCTTATTCCGTTGCAATTCAAGTGGGCGCAGTTCGTCTGACGTCGTAGCTCGCCATCACGCAGCTTGTTGGGCGACTTCCGCTGCTCTGGCTCAGCACGTAGCGATCTGGCAGACATGCCGCCACTTGTAACGTCGCGCCCGGCTAGTTTGCGCTCAGCCGACCGAGATCGGTCGCACGACAGGATCTCTACGCGCACCTCAACTATGAGTTACGCAGCGTAGTCAGCGACATGGGCCATCTCCTCGGTCACATTGGCCGGGGATCGATGTCGCCCAGTTTGGTCTCCATCGCGATGAGCGCCGAAGCCCTTGGCCGCTTCCAATAACCCCGCGGCGAACCGGATCTGCCATCAAAGGTTCCCGTCCGAAAGCGTGAAGCGACCTTTCATTGTTCGCCAATTTCTACGTCGTCCACCCGCCAACTCTTATCCCCATTCCGTCCACTGACGATCCTGTGGCGAACGAGTGAAAGAAGCCGACGCCTCCTGTCGCCAAGGCATGGCGAGCGGTCAGTTCGGTTAGGCAGCCGCTTTGGTCCAGACGCATTTCAAGGGCCTTACCTTCCAGTGCGTCCCCTCCCCGGCGCTTGCCGGTCACCGCTCACGCCCGGCGGAACGTGCAGTTGAAGACATACACTTGGTCTCGCATCAGGCGGTTAAGTATTGAATCTTAACTATCTGAATATCATTAGTATTATGACAAATCGTGACCACGCCGCAAATCCAAATGCCGGCCCATTTCTTCGATCCCGCTTACCGGCGCAGCGACGGCAAAGGCGCAGGCTTTGCTCGGTAAATGACCCGATGGCTTCAGGAGATCTTCCGCGCCACCCTCCTCACGTTTGAAAGGGCCGTGGCCATGAAGATCCGAGTTCCGTTGCTGGTGGGGCTTTGTGCGGCGGTTCAGTCTCACGCCGCCTGGTCGATGCCGCCTCGCTTTCTCAGTTGCGATATGCCGATGCAGATTGGAAGCACCGGAACGGTTGCTCAGGCGGGTCCGAGGATATTCCGGATAGCGCCGAATAGCCTGGAAGAGTGGAGCGTGGGGGATCGCGAGTTCGGCCCGAACCTCTGCGACACGTTCAGTTGCCGCTCTGACGCCCAGAAGCTCGAAGGCTCGCTGACCATGGCGAGCGTCGCCTTCAATATCGGCATCGACCATGCCACGGGGCGCGGCTACTGGCGGGCAAAGGGAGCGTCAAATCTGCCTCGAGTTGAGGGAGCCTGCGATCTCGTCGCCGATCCTTCCCTGTCGAAGGAGTAACCGATCCGGCGCACTCTTCAGGGTTTCTACCCATAGCGAATGCGCAATGCTGGCCAATAGTGTCAGCGATGGGCTCACCCTTAGCTCGGCCCCAATGACCTCCGTGGCTCACGAGCGCGTAGGAGCGCGGCGCTTTGGACATTCTCATCGCGACAGGCGCAGCGTTGCTGGCGACGAGCGAGCCGGCGCCCGCGCCGCCGATTGATCGTGCGGCGCTCGAAATCGTCGCCCCCGCGACGGAAAATGATGGATTCAGCCCGCTGGATATCCTTTCCGTGCTGGACCTGGACTTCAAAGTCGGCCCTTGGACCTTTCACGGCTATCTTCAATACGATGGCGCGGCCTACCACCAGGCCGCTGAAGGGCCGCCGGAGACCGACTTCCGTCGTGGCGGCGTGCATCTGGGCGACCCGCTTCGCGCGCAAAACCTGAGCGACGGGTCTAACCTGCGGCGTGCCCGGCTCGGATGGGAAGGCACCCACGGCGAACACGTCGCCTATCGCGCCATGTTCGAACTCGGCGGCCAAGATGATCCGACCGAGTCCCGCGTGGCCGAAGTGTGGGCCAGCTACAACCGCGGCCGCTACACGATCCAGGCCGGAGCCTATGGACCGCCAAGCAACATGGAAGGCGCGACCGGCGCAGACAGCACCTTGTTTCTCGAGCGGGCGAGCGCCGCGGACCTGGCCCGATCGGTCGGCGGCGGCGACGGCCGCATCGGCGTAACCGTGAGGCGGACAGATTTTTCGTCCATGGCCGCACTTAGTTTCACCGGCCCGCTGCTAGAGGACGCCGAAGACTACATGCCCCGCGCCGCCATCGTCGGCCGCTACGCCCGCGCGATAACATGGCGAAAGGACTACCTGCTGCATTTTGGGGTGAACGGGACCTATGTCCTCGTCCCGGGCCGCAACGATGACGGGGATCAACCCAACACCTTCACCATCCGCTTTCTGAACACCCCTGAGATCGATGTCGATGATACCCCGCTGATCGACACCGGCGACATCACGGCCCGCCACACCACGGTGCTCGGGGGGGAATTCGCGGCTCAACACAAGAACTTATACCTACAAGCTGAAGGGTTTTGGTATGGCGTCCAGCGACACGGCGACGTGGCGGGGAACCCGAATTTCATCGGCTTCTATGTCCAGGGAAGCTGGATCTTGACGGGCGAGACGCGTCGTTTCGACCGCTCGCGGCGCGCCTTCACCTTTCCAAAGCCTGACGCACCGTTAGGCGCAGGCGGGCTCGGCGCCTGGGAACTGGGCCTGCGCTACAGTGTCATAGACCTCAACTACCGCGCCGGCGCGCCAGGCCAGGCCCTGGCCGCTGACGGCGTTCGCGGCGGTCGGCAGGAGATCTTGGGCGCGGCGTTGCTCTGGTACCCGCGCGCCCGGGTGCGACTGATGCTCAACTACCTGCATGTTCGCGTCGACCGTCTCAACCCAGCGGGACCTGACGACCCAGAGCCATTCGGCCCGGCCCCGTCGACGCCACCCGTCGGCGTTCAGATCGGGCAGACTTTGGACATCGTAGCTCTGCGCTTCCGCTACTCATTCTAGGGCGCGGACTGGGTTCGCTCCATCCGCGGACAAGCGCGCTTCTGTCAAAGCCCGTCGAAAAGCTAGGCCTGCGCCGCGACCAACCGCAGCCCATAGAAGTCAGCTATGCCGGTCAGCAGGAACTGCATCCCAATGCAGATCAGAAGGAAGCCGAATATGCGGGTCATCGAGTCGATTCCCTGGCTCCCCATGAAGCGGACCATTGCGCCCGCCACGCGAAGGACCCCGTAGGAGAAGACGAGCGTCACGGCCATGCCGGCGATGACAGCGGTGTAGATCCACGCCCAATCATCGACCTGGTAACTGCGGATCTGGGCGGCGGCGCTCATGACCACCGCGATCGAGCCGGGGCCTGCCAAGCTCGGCATCGCCAACGGGCTCAACGCTACGTCCAGGTCGGGCGCCGCAGCGGCGGCGGTATTGGCGTCCGCCGCGGCCCTTAGCCCGGGGAAGAGCATGCGGAACCCGATCGCCAGGATAATCAGGCCACCTGCGGCGCGGATCCCAGCGATAGAGATACCGAAGAAATCGACGATCGCCGCGCCCGCCAGCAGGAAAACCACCAAGATCGCAAAGGCGTACACGCAGGCCTTGATGGCCTGGCTATTGCGCTTACGCGGATCGAAATTCCCCGTCAGCGCCACAAACAGCGGCGCGGTGCTGAATGGGTTCATGATCGGCAAGAGCGCCCCGACCGTCAGGAGTACCGCGTTGGAAAACGTCATGTGAGCCGTCTGAGCGCCATCTCGAGCGTAGGCATGGCGCCCATCCGGCCATCAGGTGGCTAGTAAACGCCATCCACTGGAACCCTAGTGCGGGTCGCGGCGATTCCCTGGGGCGACAATAACGCCGTCGCTTGGTCCGGGTGGAGTCACCCGCCGTTGCCACCAGTGCGCCGTTGCGCAGTGGGGTGCTGGTCCCGTTGACGTCCTGCCGCCCTAGGCCAGGACAGCCACACCAGCCACGCCCCGCTCAGGATGAGCACCTGGGCGCCGGCGGAGATCAGTCCGGTTAGGCCCAACCCCAGATCGAACATCAGGCGCTGTGCAAGCGGGTCATGACTGTTTCCGATCCAGACCAGCCCGCAAATCACCGCCAATCCGGCAACCACCATCGTCGCCCCAAGGACGATCTGGATCAACGCGGTCCGGCCGGATGATGGAGATTTCCGGTCCGGTCCAACGTGGGCGTCGACGGTTGTTTTGACCTTCATCTGCACGACCTCGAACCTGGCCGTCGGTCGATGGCGTTGCGCTGCCGACGGCGCTTGACGCGCTTGCGCCAAGATATCCTCAATCGCGGCGCCAGACGACTCGATCGCAAACAATTGCGTGGCGCTGGTCAGCCCCCGACAAAGTCGCCGCGCCTGCACCCCACACCGAAAACACGATCGTCCGGCGACATTTTCAGGGTTTGTACCAATAGCGCAGGCTTAGCGCCGGCGGATAATGCCACCGATGTCATGCGGATACTCGCTCCGTTCGGCGGCTCCCCGCAATGTCTTGAGGTGACAGCTATGTGGAATCCTTCCGCAATTGTGGGTTCTCTTGCGCTCGTCATTGTTGCGGCGGGAGGCGCGCTGGCCGAGCAACCCAAACGCCCTCCCCAGCAGCAACTCCCGCCTCACGCGGCGGAAGTCGAAGAAGACGCCCTCAAGGCGCTGGCGCGCATGGGCGCCTATCTGGACACGCTGAAGACATTCGGGATCAAGGCTCAGACCGCGCTCGATGTCGTCACCGTGGATGGCCAGCGCCTGCAACTCGACGCGGTCACCACCTACACGGTCCGTCGGCCGAACGGCTTCGTGATCGACGTCAAAAGCGACATCAAGAGCCGCAGGTTCTTCTACGACGGCAAGCAATTCACGATCTACGCGCCGGAACTCAAATACTACGCATCCGTCGATGCGCCCGCGACCAATGTCGCGACCCTCGACGCCATTTCCGATAGGTACGGCATCTCCCTACCCTTGGAAGATCTCTTCCGGTGGGGCGGCGCCGAGCCGGCCCGTGCAGACAAGCTCATCTCCGGCTTCGTGGTGGGCCCAGCGACCATCGATGGCGTTGAGACGGAACAATTCGCCTTCCGCGAGAAGGACATGGATTGGCAGATTTGGATCCAGAAGGGCGATAGGCCGCTGCCGCGGAAGATTGTCATCATCGACCGGACCGACCCCGCCTACCCCACCTACACCGCACGCCTGAGTTGGACCGAGAATCCAACGCTGACGCAAAAGGACTTCACCTTCACGCCTGCCAGCGACGCCAAGCCTATTCGGCTGATGGCCGCGCGCTAGGAGCTGCGCCATGTCCAACAAAAGCATCTACCGGGTCACGCTTGGCGTCGCGGTCGCTTCGATCGTGACGATGGCGGCCGCCGACAGCTACGCGCGTGGGCGCGGCGGCGGAGGACTTCGCGGCGGCGGCATGTCCAGCATGAGCCGGTCATCGTCGATGAGCCGTTCGTCGATGGGCGGCGGCAGTCGCTCAAGCATGGGATCGGCGCCCAGATCGAACAATCGCTCAATGGCTGCAGGGTCGTCCAGCGTCCGCTCTGGCGGGGCTCGTTCGAGCGGCGCGGGACAAGGCCTGGCGGCGGGCGCCGCTGGCGGGGCGGGCGCGATAGGACAGGGCGGACAGCGTCAAGCCCGGACCGACGGTGGGGCCCTCGCCGACCGCTCCGGCGCTGGCGCACGCGGAGACGCCGCCAATCGGCCAGACCGCGGAGACGGAACCAACCGGCCCGATCGCGGGGACGGAAGGCCCGACCGCGGCGACATCAACATCGACAACGACAACAACATCAATATCGACGGTGACGGCGATTGGGGCTGGGGCGGTTGGGACGATCACCCGATCGCCGCCGGTGTCGCCCTCGGGTCGGCCGCCGCGGTCACCGCCGCCGCGTTCGGCTCGATGTACTACAGCCTCCCCTATGGCTGTGCGTCCTACTACTACTCGTACTATTCTTGCGGCGGCATGTACTACGAGCCCCGGTACGAGGGGGACACCGTGGTCTATGTCACGGTGCCGGACCCGGCCAAGCAGGAACCGCAAGCAGTCCCTCCTCCGCCTCCGACGCCTCCGACGCCTCCGTCGTGAGCGCCGACGGCCCTTCGGTGCGCCCCTGAACCCCGACGACCGCTCGGCTCAGGAGATCATGCTTCGTGGGGGCCGCAAGGCTGCGCAGGCTTACTTGGCTTCCGCCTTCTCTGAGGCCTTGCTCACCGCGATTGTCACCGTGACGCGCCGCGCGTCGGCGGCATTTTTTGGCACGTCCGGATCCTGCGCCACCGGCGCCGAGCCGAGAGCGGCGGTAGGGATAAAGTTAGCCGGCGAGATCGCCGCCGATTGCTGCAGATAATGGGTGACCGCCGCGGCGCGAGCTTCGCTCAGCCTCTGATTTGCAGCGGCATTTCCCGAACTATCGGCGCGTCCGACAACCGCTAGCCGGTAGGGCCCCTTGATGGCCTTGGCCTGCTCGGCGATCGCCTGCAGGTCCTGCTTGCCCTTTTCGGACAAAGTGGCGCTGCCCACCGGGAAGAAGACCTTGGTTCGGCCCGCCGGCACGAGAACCCCGATATTGTCGATCCGCTCTGCGTTGGCCGCGACAGCGGCGTCAGTGCCCACCAGGCCGGCAGATATCTGTTCGGCGGTCTTCAGATCGCTCTTCTTGAAGGTCACTTCCGCCGCATCGACCGTGTCGCCATTGGGAGACGCGAGGACCTCAACCGGGAGGCCGCGGATCAGTACGCTGGCCGGATAGTCGTCACCACGAACGCCGAGCACGCCGGTAACACCGCGCACCTTGGTCGCGCCGCTCAGGACCACGGGCGTGTCTCCCGCATCCCCACGGATAACCATCGTCTTGCCGTCGTTGGAGATGATCATCCCCTTGAGCGTGCCCGGCTCCGCCGCGGCAAGCCCAGGGGCCAGCAGCAACGTCGCTCCGAATGCTCCGAGCGCCACAACCATCTTGATGGATTTCATTCGCCGGTTCTCGCTCTGGACGCCGAAGGCGTCGTTTCAGGTTCGAACTGACGAAACTCCAAAAGCTGAAGAAACGACATCGGGCGAAACCCTGAAATCCAGGTATTCGGCTCGACACTGGATAGGCTGCCGCCTGGCGTCAAAAGACCAGCGAGAAGTCGGTAAGGAAGGTGAATCCGTCGCCGCCCACCGGCAACGGATAGGCGCTGTAGCCGACTGGGGAGCGATTAACATAGAGGCCCATGGCGTTGACGCGGAACTCCTTGCGAACGAACGGGAACCAGTTGACGCCGACAGCGACGTCATAGGGGTCGCCATACTCGCCAAAGATCTTTGAACCCGACACATAGAGCTGCAATTGCTTGGGGATCAGCATGGCCGAGGCCTGGAGCTGGAAGCCGCTGTCGAAGAGACTGCCGACGGGCACCTCGCCGATGACGCTGAAATTGTTTAGCCAGCGGGCGTAATATTCGAACTCGAGTGAGTAGCCGCGGTATTTCACGCCGGCGTTGAGGTCGAGCATCTGGTAGCGCGCTTCGGTGATCCGCCCTGGGGTGTTGAACGCATCGTTCCTGAACAGCAGGGTGCCGTCGGAGAGCCGGAGCTGTGTGTTCTCGATGCTCTCGGTGCCAGGCTGCGACTGCGGCGTCTCGGTGCTGCTGGTGTAGTGGATGCCAAACAGCGTCGCGACCTCTTGATGCTCCTCGAAATCCCCAAAACCGGCCAGGGGGCCGAACTCGCCCGTGGTCGGCATCCAGGCGAGCGCGCCTGAGACGGTATTGAGCTTGGCGTCGAGTTGGCCGGCGTTGACGCCGAGCGCGCTGAGGTTGTTGGCGAGCATCACCCGATACTCAAGCCCATCGGCGATCTTGCCCTCGGCCCAAATGCCCTGGGTGTATGATCCACGGAAGAACTCGTCGGCGATTGGCCGGTTGTCGTTGCGAAGCCAGTACGGGAAGGTCCGGTTGGTGGACCGGGTCGAGGGCACCGATTGAATCCCGGCGTAGACCTTGAGGGCGCTGTTGAACTGATAGGAAAGATTGCCCGCCCCGACGACCTGGGCGTTCTGACCCTGGTTCGAGTTCGAGGTCCAGAAGTAGGCGTTGTAGCCAAACTTCGGGTCGAACAGCCAACCTTTGAGGGTTATCTGGACCTTGGAGAGCTGGATGTCTTGCCTTGTCTGAACAGGGATCGTCCGTCCGAAGTGGTCCGTATAGGTGTCCTCTAGATTTGTCTGGTTCAGGTAGCGGGCGTAGCTGACCAGGGCGAAGGAGGCTTCGCCGAGGTCACTCCGGACCAGTACGAACCCCTTGCCGGGTTCGTACCTCCCCCAGGTCGAACTGGCGTCGGCGGTTTCCACCTCCTGGGGGGCCGCTTCTTGATTTGAAGCCAGGGCCGGGCCGCTCGCCACAGCAGCCTGGGCCGTTGCGGCGGGCGGCGGCGCGGCCGCGCCATGAAGTTCGACCTCCAAGTCGCGGATGCGGGCGTCCATGGCTTCCATCTGGCGCGCCATTTCACGCCGGCCGATCATGATCTCGTTGAGTTGCGCCTCGACCCGCTGACGCTGAGCGGCGTCCATTGCAGGCGTAGTCTGCGCATCCGCAACGCCCGCCCAAAGCGCTCCGACAGCAGCGGTGCACAGCCAAAGCCTAAGATGTTTGGCGACAAGGAGCACTGACTGAGAACTCATCTTCGCAACGCTCCCCGACGATCTTGGTGAAGGTCGCCGGATATTGAGACGCTACAATTCTCGTGTCGACAGGCGCACCCCTACATCCAGTATTCTCTCAGGGCCATATGGGTGTTTCACCTGAGACGAAGCGCGCCCACGCATAGGCGCAACAGGCGTTAGCGCCCTTGAGTGTTCTGGTCAGGCCCCAGCTATAACCCGGCTCGCCATCCGGGATACACCCAATGGCGGCGCATCCGCCAAAGGAGAACCCTGGTCCAGAAATTCGGACAATGATGGGTTCTACGGCGATGAAAACGACAATGGACGGCGCCGGCCGAGTTACGGCCCTGATCGTGTTGGCGACGACTTTTACCGCAGGACCGGCGGCGGCGCAGGCGCTGAACGACAAGTATTGGATTGAAGTCTCGGCCTATTTTCCAAAGGCCAACACCACGGTGAGTGTCTCTCGGCCGTCCTTCCCGGGCACAGAGATAGACATGGAGTCGGACCTGGACCTGGACGAGAACGAGACGCTGCCGGCGATCTATGCCGGCGCGCGGCTGGGTGAGCGCTGGGTCGTGGCCGGCGAGTATTATGGCCTGGACCGCCAGGGCTCGCGCACCATTGAACGCGACATCAACTTCGACGGCGCGACGTTCCCCGTCGGGGTCGAGGTGTCCAGCAAGATGAAATCCAACATCTATCGTCTCACCGTCGGCTACTCGTTCATCCGCACCGACCGCGCGGAACTGGGGGCTGCGATAGGACTCCACGCCACAAACTTCGAGTTCTCGCTGCAAGGCGATGCAGACGTCGACATCGGCGTCATACGGCGACAAAACCAGAAGCGGACATTCTTGGCGCCCATGCCGACGGTTGGCGTGTTCGGCACGTATGAAGTGACGCCAAAGGTGATCCTCACGGGACGAGCCGACTATCTGTCGCTTGATGTCGGCGACTACGACGGAAGCATCCTCAACGCCCAGGCGGCGATCGCCTACAAAGTAACGGACATGATCGAGATCGGCGCGGCCTACCGATATGTCGACTACGGCCTCGACGTCGACAAAAGCCGCTACACCGCCAGCGTAGACTACGACTTCAGCGGCCCCGCGGTGTTTATCCGGGCAGGATTTCGTTAGCGCGAGGAATCTGCGGCCGCGCCGCGCCGCTCTGCTCTAGGCCGCGGCCCCGTGCCTGTTCCGTAGAAATAGGCCTTCACTTCAGTAGTTACCCCGATAGGTAGCTTTACCGGTCGGCCTCAGCTTCGCCGTTGCTTGGTGTCCTTCAGGACCCATCATCAGGAGAGATGTGCATGCGTCTTAGTACCTGGCCGCCACACCATTTCGTCCCGCGCCGCGCAACAGCGGCTCTTGCCAGCGCAGTGTCGGTCGCAGCGCTCCTGTCAGGTGGGCAGGCTCTGGCGCAAGCAGCCCCCACCCTCTCCGCAGCGGAAGCCGCGCAGCTTCAATCGGAACTGAAGGCCATGCGCGCCGAGGCCGAGCGAGCGCGAGCTGAGGCCGTGGAGCGCGAACGCAAAGTCGCTGACCTCCAGAACCGGCTCAACGCCGCGACCGGCGCCCCGCCCGTGGCCGCCCCGCCTTCGACGTCGCTGGCCGGAACATCTTCCTCGGGCGGCGAAAGCACCGGATCGTTCGAGATCTACGGGTTCGCCCAGGTTGACTACATCCAAGACTTCAAGCGGGTCGATCCGGCCTGGGACGCCACGCTGCGTCCTTCGAAAATCCCGACGGTCGACGGCATCTTCGGCGACGATGGCCAGGGCATCATCAGCGTCCGGCAATCGCGGTTTGGCGTTCGCGCCACCCAGCCGGTCGGCGGCCGCGACCTCTTCGTTCGCTTCGAGTTCGACCTGTTTGGCGTCGGCGGCGACGCCGGCCAGACCACGTTCCGCCTGCGCCATGCCTATGGCGAATGGGGCCCAATCCTCGCAGGCCAAACCAACAGCCTCTTCATGGATGGCGACACCTTCCCCAATACGGTCGACTACTGGGGCCCGAACGGGATGGTGTTCCTGCGCAATCCGCAGATCCGCTACACCTACAAGACCGGCGCCAACCAGTTCGCATTCGCCATCGAGCAGCCGAGCAACGACATCGATCCGGGCAATGTCCGGCTGCTCGACTCCGACATCGCCGGCAGCCTGCAAGGCGACGAGGAATTGCCCGATCTGACCGCCCAGTGGCGCTATACCGGCGACTGGGGTCACGTCCAAGCCGCCGGCATCCTTCGCCGCGTCGGATTTGAAACCGCCGGAACGCCCAACAACGAACCGTCGGACAGCAAGGTCGGCTGGGGCATCAACCTGACCTCGAACATCAAGGTGCTCGAAAAAGACGTGATCCATCTGGGCGCGGTCTACGGCGAGGGCATCGCCAGCTACATGAACGACGGCGGCACCGATCTGGCGCCCCAGGCCGATAACTTGGGCACACCGCCGGTCGACGGCGTTCCGCCTCTTGGCCTACGCGGCGACGTCGTGCCGCTGCTGGGCCTGATGGCCTACTACGACCACTACTGGAACGACCAGTTCAGCTCCTCGATCGGCTACAGCCGCGTCCAAGTCGACAACACCAACTTCCAAGAACCGACCGCCTTCAAGATCGCCCAGTACGCCTCGGTCAACCTCCTCTACACGCCCTCCGACAAGATCCTGATGGGCGGCGAGTTCCTGTGGGGCAGCCGCGAGGACAAGGACGGCGCGAGCGGCGAAGATTACCGCGTGCAGTTCTCGTTCAAATACAACTTCTCAAGCAACGACTTCCGCTAAGCGGCGATCGAAAGGTGACACCAATGCCTGAAATTCGGAGTTCCCGCCGAGACTTGGCCAAGGGTTTGGCGTTCCTCGGCCTCGTGGCTTCAGCTCCCGCGGCCATGGCGCAAGGCGCCGCCGCATCTGGATCGGGCGCGATCGACGCCGCCGTTCGCGCGGCGCACGCCAAGTACAGAGGCCTCAACGAGGGCAAGAACGCCGACTACATTCCGGCGCTCGCAAAGGTCCCCTCGACCTACTTCGGCATAGCCCTCACCACACCGCAGGGCCACACGGCGTCGGTCGGCGACATCGAGCCGAAATTCTCTATCCAGTCGATTTCCAAGGTCTTCACCATGGCCCTGGTGATGCAGGAGTCGGGCGAGAAATTGATCGAGGATTCGGTGGGCGTCGACGCCACAGGCCAGGTGTTCAACTCCATCAACGCCGTCGAACAGTTCAAGGGCAAGGAGATGAACCCGTTCGTGAATCCAGGCGCCATCGCCACGATGGGCAACGTCAAGGGGGCGAGCGCCGACGAGGTGTGGAACAAGGTCCTCGGCATCCACAGCGACTTCGCCGGGCGCCAGCTCGACATCGACCAGGAGGTCTACAAGTCGGAATCCGAAACCAATCAGCGCAACCGCGCGATCAGCATGCTGATGTCCGCCTATGAGCGCTTCAAGGGCGATCCGGCCCAGGCCGTGGACCTCTACACCCGGGCCTGCTCAATCGCCGTGAGCGCCAAGGATCTTGGCGTCATGGCCGCGACCCTGGCCAACGGCGGCAAAAATCCGATCACTCGCAAGCAGGTGATCGAAAACCGTCATGTCTCTGGAATTCTGGCGGTGATGGCGACGGCGGGCATGTACGACGACAGCGGCAAGTGGCTGTTCCATACCGGCTTGCCGGCCAAGAGTGGCGTCGGCGGCGGCCTGATCGCCGTCTCTCCAGGCAAGTTCGGGATCGGGACCTTCTCGCCGCCCCTGGACGCCGCCGGCAACAGCGTGCGCGGGCAACGTGCGATCACCGACATCTCCAACGCGCTGGACGGAAACCCCTACTCCGTCCGCCCGGTCTAAGCGCTCAGCGGCCGGGCCCGCCCCCTGCCCTCGCCCTGAGGTTCTTGGCCTGTGGGACACGTCAGTCTCGCGGGCCAAGCCCCATGCTGCGAAGGACGACCACGGGGGCGACGCCTAGCGCCGTCAGCGAGAAAATGCGGCCAGGCGCCGGATCGATCGACGTCAGTTTGGGCGGCATAGCGGCGGCGCCGCATAGGGTAGATTCAAGAGCCGGAAATAGTTTTCGCCCAGGGCGATGTTGCGGAACGCCACGTCGTCGAGACGCCTGTTGACCCGGCTCGTGATCTCCAGCTCCTTCCAGTACTGATCGAAATCCTTGTCGCTGGACGCAACGAAATCTGTCCCATTGAGTATCCTGGTGGGATAGGCGTTGAACAGATCTATAAAATCCTGCCCGTATTGGTGATAGGCGTTGTAAATAACGTCCCAAGAGATATCGAGCATCAGGTTTGGATAGGTATCCAGCGCCTTCCTCATGATCGCCACATGCTGCTTCGAATCCATCTTGGTCAGCTCTTTCGAGAGCCCCATGTGCGCCCAGATGATCTTGTTATTCGGATAGGTCTTCAGCACATGTTGCATCAGCGGCACGAACTTGGTCGGCTCTGCGTCGTTGCCTAGGTCCGAGTGCAAGGTGAGCGGGATGCCGCGCTCCTGCAGCACCTTCATGAACGGCGCCCAGTTATCAATACTCTGGATCGTAGCTGGTTCAGCCTTGTTGTTCAGCAGCGCCTGTTTCATGACGTTGGCCTCACCGGTCCACTTGAACATCCCCGGGAACTCTTTGTCGTAGAGCTTGATGACCTCAACGGCGCCCTCCGGATGAGCGAGATCAACGAAGGTCATCGACAGGGTGATGTGGACGTTGTCGTGCGGGTAGACCTTTGCCTGTTCGCCATTGACGAAGTCGTTCTTGATGCTCGGTAGGGCCGAAGTCCCAGGGCAGCTAAGGTAATAGGTGCAGTCGCTGGCCATATCGAGCGACTGGCCGATGCCCATATAGGTGACGAACCGCACTCCGGCCTTGTCGAAGAACTCAAAGAGGACGGGCGGCTCAATGGCCCGGCCGCCGAACGGCCGCGGATGGAAGTGGGCGTCGGCGACCCCGGTGTAGGGCTCTGCCTTGCGATCGAAGCACTGCTGGTTGGTGTTCGACTTGGCGAATGAAGCGAGGCTTCGCTTGAACGTCGGCACTGGCGGGGTGGGTTCGGGTTTCGGAGCCGCCGCCGGCTGTGCTGCTAACGCCGTGCTTGCGGGCGCGAGAGCCGCGAGGCCGATCCACAGGGCGCCGATGGCGACGACGGTTGAACATATGCGCATGCGCGTCATGACTTCGCCTCTCCAAGCAAAGCGGCGCGTCGTCGCGAAAACCTCGAATAGTTATGCCGACGCAACCGAAGAGAGGCCAAGCGGCATGTTGCCTCCGCCAAGCCCCTCGGCTTCGACCAGCTCTCTCAAAATCAGCGTGACAATCGAATGAGGTGATTTGCCTAGCTAAATATTGATTTCACCTGACGCCGTGACAGCGCTCATTCCCCGCGCATGGCGGACTATTGCTCCATCGCCCACTCTTGTGTGGCGCGTTGGAAGGCGGCGATCAAAAGCGCTGTCGTAATCCCGAACATCATCAGGCCGGTCGCGGCCTGTAGCGGCGCCAACATCCTGATGCGGCCGCTGAGCGTCACGTCCCCATAGCCGAGCGACGTGAAGGTCACGCCCGAGAAGTACAGCGCAGTTTCAAAACCATCAAACGCGTCGAAGGCCTGGTAGAGCGCCGCCCACAGGATGATCTGGACGAGGGAGCCGATCATGAGCACCAGCATCAGAACGGAGAACTGCAGGATGATCCAGCGCCAGGGCTTGGGCCCCAGGGGCGCCCGGGATGTCCGGCCGAAATAGTTCGCGCCGATGACCGATGCCGCGACCTGCATCGCCAGGCAGGCCAACATCGCCAGCAGGCCCACTAAGGCGAGAGTGATCATTTCGGCAGATCGCCACTCTCGGCTGCGCTCCTATCGACCGAGTGAAGGTCCAGCCATTCCATGAAGAGCACGTAGCCGACGGCCAGGACGACCGGTCCGATGAAGAGGCCAAGCAGGCCATCGACGATCATTCCGCCAATAACCCCGATCAGGATCACCGGCATTGGGACTTCCAACCCTCGGCCGAGCATCAGCGGCTTGAGGAAGTTGTCGCTGAGGCCGGCGAAGAGAGACCAGATCATGAAGATCACGGCCGGCCCCGTCGGCTCGGTTGCAAAGACATAAATGATGACCGGTAAGGTGAGCAGCGTCGCCGGCACCTGTATGATGCCCAGCAGCAGCGCCAGGAGCATCAAGAGGCCCGCCGCCGGAAGGCCGATCGCAAAGAAACCCACTCCGATCAGCACCGATTGGATCGCCGCCACCCCGACGACTCCGATGGCCACGCCGCGTACGGTCGCGGCGGTCAAGGCGGCCAGCCTTGGGCCACGACCGCGATTGCCGGTGAGGATCTCCAAGAGACGCTGAGCGAACGTCGCCGCGCCCTTGGCGTAGGCGACCAGCACCGCCGCGATGGCGAATGACAGCACGAAGGACAGCTCGCCGGCGACCAGGCGACCGGAGAGAGCCGCCACCCACATGGCCGACGTGCTCAGTTGCTTACTGTATTTGACGATCGCGGCGCTGCCGTCCGTAGCGACCAGCGTCCAGACCTCGACGAGCTTTGGGCCCACCACGGGCGCCTCGCCCAGTCGCGGCGGGGGTGGAGGGATCGAGAGAGTGTGATCCTGCAGACCGCTGATCAGCCAACCGGCCGATGAAGCTATCGAGGACACCACGGCGACTGTCGGGGCCAGGATCAAAGCGACGCCAACCAGTCCGATGAGCAGCGCCGACCATCGATTTCCGACCTTGGAGGCCAGACGGACATGCAGGGGGTGGAGCATCACCGTGAGGATGACCGACCAGAGGAGGATGCCAGCAAACGGAAGCACGATGCGCGCGCAGGCGTAGAGCAGCAGCGCCAGAAGCCCGAGTTGCAGCGCGACATCCAACACTATCGAACGTGAAGGCGTCCCAGACGTGGTGGGGGGTATCGAGGCCATACTTCATTCCAACGAGGCCGACGCTCTGGAAGATTTCATGGAGCCAACCGGCTTTCTATTAGGCAAAACCCCTAGCGCCTGGGTGGCCGAAGCCCGCTCACCACCCGGCGAGAGGCGGTGTGGGTCGATGGCGCCTTCCCCCCTCCTCGGCCCCACCAGCGAAGGCCGTCATGAGCAGAATTCGTCCGACAGGACCTGGCCTTCGACCCACTCAGGTGTCTCTCGTCGCCATGCTGGGTGAATCACTGATGGCGTGAAGGTTTGCCCGGAGGGACTACGTTTCAGCAGCTCGTTCCCGGCAGCAGGACGCAAACCCATGTCCGACGAAATCGCGGAGCCCCAAGACCCCAAGGTGCTGAAGAAAAAAGAGTACCTCAGCGAACTTCGAAAGCTCCAGGTGGAGCTCTGCCTGCTCCAAGAGTGGGTCAAGAGCACAGGTCAGCGGATCATCATTGTCTTCGAGGGCCGCGACGCCGCCGGAAAAGGCGGTCTGATCCGCGCCCTCACCGAGCGGGTCAGCCCGCGCGTCTTTCAGGTGGTGGCGCTCTCGGCGCCGTCGGATCGGGAAAAGAGCCAGCTCTACATTCAACGCTATCTGAAGTGGTTTCCCGCGGCCGGCGAGGTCATCATCTTCGACCGCAGCTGGTACAATCGCGCCGGGGTCGAGCGGGTGATGGGCTTTGCGACGCCCAAGGAAACCAAGCGGTTCCTGCAACTTGTGCCAAGGGTGGAGGAGCTCGCCATCCGGGATGGCATCATCCTCATCAAGTATTGGCTGGAGGTCGGGAACGCCGAACAGAAGCGCCGCTTCGAGGCGCGCATCGACGACCCGCTGCGCCAGTGGAAGCTATCGCCGATCGACCTTCCGTCGCGGGAGAAGTGGTACGAATACTCGCGGGCGCGCGACGACATGCTCGATGCGACCGATACCCCGCTCTCGCCCTGGCATATCGTTGGATCCGACGACAAGAAGCGCGCACGGCTCAACTGCATCGCCGATCTTCTTTCGCGCATCCCCTATGAGAAGGTCGATCGACCGAAGGTGAAGCTTCCGGAACGATCCGAAAAGCACGCATACGCCGACAAGGCGTCGCTGAAACACCGCCGCTGGATCACCGAGAAATACTGACCCAGACTCAGGGGAGAATGACTCATGGCGCAAATTCTGAGCCCGAACGAACTCAAGCAAATCAGCGCAGACGCCGAGCGAGCCGCGATTGAGAAAGAGGCCGCGCAAAGGCGTCGGATCGCCGAGGCCGAGAGCGAAGTGAAGCTCGCGTTCCAGAGCCGTCAGGTCGCGCCGGAAGCTATGGAGCGTATCAATGCGGCGGTCCGCATTGCGGCCGAGCAGGGACAGCACGAAGTCCTGGTGATCAAGTTCCCTTCAAGCTTCTGCAACGACCGCGGTCGGAGCATCAATAGCTTCGAAGCGGACTGGCCGAAGTCGCTGGAGGGCTTTGGCAAAACAGCCTTTGAGTTCTTCCAGAAGGAACTGGAACCGTTGGGCTTCAGCATTCGCGCCGAGATCATCAGCTTTCCGGGCGGAATGCCGGGCGACGTCGGAATGTACATACGTTGGTGATCGCTGCGCCTGAGGCCTAGCTAACCCTCTGCGCCGACGGCCCGCCATGCTGGTCGGCGTAGGCCGCAACTGCGTCCTCGAGGTCGTCGAAGATCATATCGGCGCCGACCTTCGCCGCCACGCCGGAACGCGTCAGGGTGTCGAGCGGCTCGCGGTGGAGCTCCACAATGCCAAATCTTAGGCCCTGCTCCTCGGCGAACGCGCGGACGTCGTCCAGCATGACCACGGCGGTGCTGTCGATCTGCGCCGTCGCGCCAGCGTCGAAGATCAGCCACTCGGTATTCTGGTCCAGGCCCGCGACGATCTCCCTGATCCGCCCCTGCACGTAGTCCACGTTGAAGAACAGCAAACTGCCCTGCAGGAGATAGATGGCCAGACCGGGAATTGGCCGCGCATCCTTGTAGCGATGCAGCTTGTAAAAGCCCTCACGCCCCGGAATGCGTCCAAGCAAGGCGTCGCGCGGCTTAAGCCCCTTCATGATGATGTAGAGCAGCGTGGCGCTGATCGCGACGATGACGCCATTGAGCACGCCCAGGACGATGACGCCGGCAATGCTGATCATCGCGAAGCCGAACTCGATACGGCTGATCCGCCAAAGCTCGCGCAGGGTTTTCAGGTCGATGAGGCTAACCGCGGCGGAAGCCAGGACGGCCCCGAGCGCGGGCGTGGGCAGGAGCGACAACGCGTCCGACAGGAAAAGGACTGAAATCGCCAGAGCCGCCGCCGATACGAGGCCGGCGACCTGAGTCTTCCCACCCATCATGTCGTTGACGGCGGTGCGAGAGTCCGAAGCCGTCACCGCAAACCCGCCGAAAAATCCGGAAGCGACGTTCGCTGCGCCAAACCCCACCAGTTCGCGGTTCGCGTCCACCGGATACTTGTTTTTCGCCCCGAAGCTGCGGGCGGTCACGATCCCTGCCCCGAAACTCACGATGAGCACGGCTATCGCGCCGAGGAACAGGTCGATGATCGATACCCCATGCGGGATGGGCAGCATCGGTAGGGGCAACTGCGAAGGCACCTCGCCGACGACGCGGATCCCCAGGCTGCGAAAGTCAAAAGCCGCCGACAGGGCGGTCGCCAGCGCCACGGCGACCAGCGGCCCTGGGACGGCCGGAAGCCAGGCCCCCAACAGGCGCAGGAGGATGAACAGCGCCACGCCAAGGATAAGCGAAGGCCAGTGAATGAGATTGAGCTTCGTCGCGAATTCGAAGAGCGGTCGCAGGACGCCGTCGCTGTCGATCTTGACGCTCGTAAAGCGCCCAAGTTGTCCGACCAGGATTGATAGCGAGATGCCGGCCATGAACCCGGTCAGGATCGGCCGCGACAGGAAATTGGCGATAAAGCCGAGGCGCAGGATGCTCGCCAGGAAACAAAGCACGCCGACCAGCACCGCGATCGCCGCCGCCACGATGACACGGTCGTCCGTGGAGGAAACGCCAAGGGACAGGAACACGGCCGCGAGCATCATGACCGTCCCGGCGTCCGGCCCTACGATGAGCTGCCGGGACGACCCGAACAACGCATAGCCAAGAACGGCCAGGATACTTGAATAGAGCCCGACTTCTGGCGGCAAACCGGCCAGCGCCGGATAGGCGATCGCGCTTGGCAGCCCAACCGCCGCGATCGCGAGCCCGGACATGAGATCGTAGCGGAGCCATCCGATGCGATAGCCTTGCAAGCTCGACATCAAGGGCAGGCTCAGCTTCATGATAGGCAGTGCTATGCCCCGCTTCAGAGGGCAAGTATCGGGTCCACACCCTAGGCTTAGGGCTAAACGACCTGATCTATTGGGCGCCGCCGCTGACTTCCTGAACTGCTTCTACAGGGCGACAGGTTTCCAGGCCTGGGACGCTCCCTGGAAACGGATCGCCCCGGTCGTCAGTTGACCCTGGCAGGATGGCTAAGGTTTCTTCCCTAGGAGACGCCGTCACCGCCAAAATATACAATCTTCCAATGGGTAAGGCTCTGGCCACGATCGAAATCGAACGGAAGTTCCTGGTGGCCAACGACACCTGGCGCGCCACTGCCGGCCCGGCGATCTACTATCGGCAGGGATACCTCTCGAAGACCGAGCTCAGCACCGTTCGGATCCGCCTGTCCGACAGCGGCGCCTATGTGACGATCAAGAGCAAACGGCGCGGACTGACCCGCCACGAACTCAGCTATCCTGTGCCGATCGGCGAGGCCGAGGAGCTGTTGGCCTCGTGCGGACGCTGGGTGCTGGAGAAGCAGCGCCACCTGGTAGAGCACCAGGGGTCGATCTGGGAAGTCGACGTCTATTTGGGAGCCGCCGCCGGCCTGGTCGTCGCCGAAATCGAGTTGAACCGGGAAGATCAGTTGTTCGCCATCCCGCCCTGGCTGGGGCCGGAGGTCAGCCTGGACCCGATGTATCGCAACTCATCGATCGCCTGCCGTGGAGCGCCCAGCCCCTGCCCGACCTCCGAAGGCGACACCCCACCAGCGGGGTCAACTCGACCAAATCTATTCAGCTCGCAGCCGCCGCCGCTGAGCTAGAAGCCAAGAACCCGACGCGGGTCTCGTCATGGACGGATCGCCCCCGAAGGATCGTCGGCGAAGCGCACGCCCCCAAGCCACAGCCAGCGCCTTCACAGTTGCTGATACGGGCCGCAGAAAATATGCGCCGCGCAGCAATTGCCCACTCAATAGATAGGGATTAGCTCGACTATTGCCGGTGCGGCTCGCGCCATCCACGGACTTGGGGACGCTTCAAATGAAACTGGGACCTATCGGTCTGGTCGCCTCGGCGGCCCTTCTGCTCACCGCCGCTCCGAGTTGGGCCGCCGTCGATGAGATCCTCAACGTCTCCTATGACGTCTCCCGAGAGACCTTTGCCGACATCAACCCCGCATTCGTCGCAGCCTGGAAGAAATCCAGCGGCCAGACGATCAAGATCAACCAGTCCCACGCCGGTTCGTCGGCCCAAGCCCGCGCCGTGCTCGAGGGGCTGCCGGCCGACGTCGTCACCTTCAACCAGGTGACGGACATCCAGACCCTCTACGACAAGGGCAAGTTGGTTCCGGCCAACTGGCGGACGCTGCTGCCCAATCGCAGCTCGCCCTACTACTCCCTCCCCGCCTTCGTCGTGCGGGCCGGAAATCCCAAGGGGATCAAGACCTGGGACGACCTAGCCAAGCCGGGCGTGGGCATTGTCATTCCCAATCCCAAGACCTCGGGCAACGGCCGCTACACCTACCTCGCCGCCTATGCCTACGCCCTCGACAAGAACAAGGGTGACGAGGCGAAGGCCAAGGACTTCGCCCGCCGGCTGCTCGCCAATGTCGTCGTCTTCGACACCGGCGGACGTCAGGCGACGACCACGTTCCTGGAGCGGGGCCAGGGCGATGTGCTGGTGACGTTCGAGGCCGAAGCCTTGGGCACTGCAAGGGAAGCCGGTCCGGCCAAGGCCCAGGTCGTCACGCCGCCGGTGAGCCTGCTCGCCGAGTTCCCCGTAGCTGTCGTGGACAAGGTGGTCGATCAGCGTGGCTCGCGCGACGTTGCGACGGCCTATCTCAAGTTCCTCTACACCCCGCAGGCGCAACACATCCTGGCCAAGCACTTCTACCGGGTCAGCGATCGCACCGTCGCGGCGTCCTATCGCAAGCAGTTCACCCCAACCCGCATTCTCACGGTCGAACAGACTTTGGGCGGCTGGGACAAGGTGGCCAAGGAGCACCTGGCGGCAGGCGGCATCCTGGACCAGGTGTTCGTCCGGAAGTGATCGCGCCTCGGCCAGCCTACTGACATGCTAGGATCCAGGCGGCGTCTCATGCCGGGCTTCGGCCTGACCATGGGCGTAACCCTCAGCTATCTGGCGATCATCGTCCTTGCCCCGATCGCAGCGCTGCTGTGGAAGTCGGGCGAGGCCGGGTGGCCGGCGCTATGGGCGGGGATCAGTTCGCCCCGCGCCCTGGCCACCTATCGCCTGACCTTCGGCGCGGCCGCGGCGGCGACGGCGTTCAACACCGTTGCGGGCTTCCTCTTCGCCTGGGTCCTGGCGCGCTACCGTTTCCCCGGACGGCGGCTGCTGGACGCCGCGGTCGACCTGCCCTTCGCTTTGCCGACCGCAGTGGCGGGGATCGCGCTCTCGGCGATCTTTGCGACGACGGGATGGGCCGGCAGCCTGCTCGAGCCCCTCGGCCTCAAGGTCGCATATGCGCCGACCGGCATAGCCGTAGCCATGGCCTTCACCAGCATCCCCTTCGTGATCCGAAGCCTGCAACCGGTGCTGGAGGACCTGGAGCCCGAGATGGAAGAGGCCGCCTTCAGCCTGGGCGCCTCGGACCTCACGGTCTTCGTTCGAGTGATCATGCCCGCCGTTCTGCCCGCGCTCCTATCGGGCGCCGCGCTGGCCTTCTCGCGGGCCCTCAGCGAGTACGGCGCAGTGATCTTCATCGCCGGCAACGTTCCGATGGAAACCGAGGTCACCACCCTGCTCACCTATATTCGCCTCGAGGAGTTTGACTATCCGGGCGCAGCCGGCCTCGCCGTCGCACTGCTGGCCGCGTCGTTCGTGACGCTGCTGACCGTCAATGGGCTGCAGTTCTGGCGTCACCGGCGCGAGGGCCGCGGATGAACCGCGTCGCGACCCAAAGGAGCGGCCAATCGCCGATAGTGCGCCGGATCCTGGTCGGCGCGGCGCTGGTTCTCGCCGTGCTCCTGTTCGGGGGCCCACTGTTGGTGATCTTCGAGCGTGCGTTCGCGATGGGCGCGGCGGTCTATGTGCAGAAGATCGGCGATCCGTTCAGCCTACATGCCATCTGGCTGACCGTGCTCACTTCGCTTGTGGTTGTGCCGATCAACGTATTCTTCGGGATCTGCGCGGCATGGGCGGTGACCCGACACAATTTCCACGGAAAGCAGGTCCTCACCACCCTGATCGAATTGCCTGTCGCGGTGTCGCCGATCGTGGCCGGCGTCGCCTACCTGTTCCTCTACGGCTCCCAGGGCGTCCTTGGCCCGCTGCTCGCCGATCAAGGCTGGCGAGTGATGTTCACCGTGCCCGCCATCTTCCTGGCGAGCCTCTTCGTCACCAGCCCCTTTGTGGCGCGCGAGCTGATCACGGTGATGCAGGAACAAGGCGCCGACGAGGAAGAGGCGAGCTTGTCCCTTGGCGCCGACGGCTTGACGACCTTCCTGCGCATCACCCTGCCAAAGATCAGGTGGGCGCTCTTCTACGGTGCGGTGCTCTGCAACGCCCGGGTCATGGGCGAATTCGGGGCTGTTTCCGTTGTTTCGGGCAAGATCCGCGGCAAGACCGAGACCCTGCCCCTCCACATCGAAGTGCTGTTCAACGACTACAATACGACCGGGGCCTTTGCGGCCGCGACGATCCTGGCCCTGATCGCGTTGGTGACCCTGGTCCTGAAGTCCGTCGCCGAATGGCGGCTAGGTCTGGAGGCGAAAGGCTCCTGACCCCCGAGGCCCGACGTTCCACGCCGTTCGCTGAACGGCTAGATTGACAGCTCCCGAGGGAGACCCGCCGATGACCCGAGAACTGCCAGTCATCGACATGGCCAAGTTGTTCGATCCCGCCGACACCGACGGCCACGTGGCGGTGGCCGAAGCGCTGGCGCGAGCCTGCGAGATCCATGGGTTCTTCTATCTGACCGGCCACGGCGTCGAGCTTGGCGTGCTGGACGACTTGGAGACCGAAAGCCGCAACTTCTTCGCCCTGCCGCTGGCGGAGAAGATGAAGATCGCGATGGTTCATGGCGGCCGCGCCTGGCGCGGCTACTTTCCCGTGGGCGGCGAACTCACCTCCGGACAACCTGATCTGAAGGAGGGCTTGTATCTCGGCTCTGAGCTAGCTCCTGACGATCCCCGAGTCGTCGCCGGCGTTCCCATGCACGGCGCCAACCTTTGGCCGATCCAGGTCCCGGGGCTCCAGGACGCGGTCGCGGCCTACATGGCCGGCGCTGTTCGGGCGGCAAGCCTGCTGATGAGGGCGTTTTCGATCAGCCTTGATCTGGAGCCCGACTATTTCGCCCGGAGCTACACCGGCGATCCGACCGTGCTGTTTCGGATCTTCCACTACCCCGCAGCGCCGAAACGGGAACCGCTAGAGGCCGCGTCCTGGGGTGTCGGCGAGCATACCGACTATGGCCTTCTCACGCTGCTGGCGCAGGACCACCACGGGGGGCTTCAAGTTAGAACGCCCACCGGCTGGATCGAGGCGCCGCCGATCAGTGGGGCGCTGGTCTGCAATATTGGCGACATGCTCGAACGCCTGACGGTCGGCCGCTTTCGCTCCACGCCGCATCGGGTGCTGAACCGCAGCGGCAAGGACCGCCTTTCGTTCCCGCTATTCTTCGATCCTGATTTCACGGCGCAGATGAAGCCGCTCCCGATCAAGGCTCCCGCGAAAGGCGCCAGGGCCGCCGATCGCTGGGACAAGGCCAATCCGCACACCTTCGAAGGGACGTACGGAGACTACCTGCTCGGCAAGGTCGGAAAAGTGTTTCCGCAATTGGTGGCGACCCTCGACTGAGTCAGGGTGGGCCTAGCGGAGCTCTGGATAGCCGCGCTCGGCGGCAAGCCGTCGCAAGTCGAGGACTAGGCCGTACTGCGCCTCACTCAGCACATCGAAGCCATCGAGGAGAAGCTCGCGGCGAGCCGCTTCAAGGCGAGGATCCTGATGCGCCGCCGCCAGCGCCTGACGTATGGCGGCCAGGGAGCTGGCCGAGGTCGCCATACTGGTGATCAGGGGCAAGCCGGGACTGGGCTGGCTCCAAGCCAACACCCGCACTCCCTCCACGAGATCTGGCCTCAGCCGGCCCAGATGAGCGAAGGTGATACAGTCGATCGCCGCCACATCGGCCCGGCCGCAAGCGACGGCCTCCAGACTGGCGGCATGAGCGCCGGTCAGATGCACCTCTCCGAAGAATTCGTCGCGCCCCGCGATGCCCGAGACTTCGGCTCGCAGAAGGTTCATGCCGCTGTTGGATTTGAGTTCGTTGACCGCGCAGCGCGAACCCCGAAGGTCCTCCAAGGTGTTCGCGGGCGCGCCGGCGCCCACCACGATCGCGCTGCGATAGAACGGTCCCTGGCAGCCGGCGGCCCGATAGCGCGGCGTTGCGACCAGTTGCACTGCGCCGCGTAGATCGACCATCAGGGGATAGCCGCAAGTCTGGCCGAGCGTGAGCGCCGGATCGCGCCACACCGTTTCCAGCGGCCGCCCACGGGTCAGATTGGCGGGAGCCTCGACGCCATTGGCCGTCAAATGCTCGGCGATCGCGGCCCAGAGGCCGTCATTGGCGGCGCGAAGCTCGGGGAAATCATACATCCCCAGACTGGCGAGGGGCTCGGACATGGCCGGTTCACCCATCCCCTACCCGCCCCGCCTGGTCCATCGGATGCTCCAGGACATCGTGCGGCCGCATCAAGAACCGCACGAAGACGTCGCGATATCCATCATAGACCAGCCCACCGTTGGCTTGCAGCAACGCGGTCCGATGGCTTCGATATCGCGCCGGCAAGCGCCACCACGGCAGGCCTGGCCAAGCGTGATGAGCCGCATGAAGATTGTTGTTGAGGAAGAGCAACCCGAAGATAGGCGCTCGCTCCACGACGGCGACCCGGTGACCGGGGGTGGGATCGGCGCGGTGCTCGGCGAACGATCGCACCAGCGAGAGCGCCAAGCCCGGATAGACAAAGCAGGCGAGGTACTTGGTGAGGTTCATGCCGCAGACGAAGTGCAGCCAAGCCCATACCAGGGCCACCGCCGCGAGATGCACCAGCCAGATCCGCCGACCATCCTCCTCGCCTCGCCAAACCCGCCGGGCCTCCGCCAACGCGAACTGCGCAACCTCGATCAGCGGCCCGACGACAATTCTACCAGCCAGCGTGGACTGCAATCGCGCCGCTGCCCGGCATCTCCACCCTGACCCGGCTCGAAGATAGCGGGCTTCGGGATCGTAAGCCGGGTGGGTCAGCTCTTCCGAAGCATGGTGCTGAAGATGAGTGCGACGATAGATTTCATAGGGCAACCAAAGGGAAAGCGGCGGCGCCGCAATCAAGGTGTTCATCGCTCGCCAAGGCGTGGGATGACCGTGGATCGCCTCGTGCTGCAGCGAGCCATGCCAGGCGATCAGCCAGCCGCCGAGGATGGCCAGGACCAAGGGATCGAGCTTGTCGTGCCAAAGGGTCGCGCCAATCCAGCCCCCATAGATGAGCGCGGCCAAGCCAAGCGTCGGCCATTCGAGCCGCCGTCGCCGAGTGCTCTCGCCGGAGTCCCAAACAGCCTCCATTGCGTCGGCGCCGCCAGGGTCGATCGAATGGGGCATGGGTCTCGTCTGCTCGTCAAACTGATGAGGTCAACCTGCCCGGGGCGCACCCGCCCCACAAATCATATTGAATTAGTAGGGATTTAGAAAATCTAGGCCTGCCGCCAAAGTCCGGGCGCCTGCCGAAGCCCTCCAACGCCGATCTCCCCAGTCGGCGCCCGCCAAGTCTTCAGAAGTGACTTAGGTAGCCGCCATCCACGGCGATCACCTGCCCCGTCACGTAGGACGCCGCTGGAGATGCGAGAAACACGACAGCGCCGGCGATCTCCGCCGGTCGCCCCCAGCGTCCAAGCGATGTCCGCCTCTTGAGATGGGCCTCGACCTCGACATCGGCCGACATCGCGCGGTTCGCTTCGGTCGCGAAATAGCCAGGCGCGACTGCGTTGACCGTGATGTTCCTGGGGCCAAGCTCCGCCGCTAGCGCACGGGTCAAGCCGTCCAGCCCGCCTTTGGCCGCGGTGTAGGCGGCGTCTCCAGCCCTTGCGATAGGTCCGGCGATCGAGGTGATATTGATGATCCGTCCACCATCGGGCATGTGTTCCAACACCTTCCGGGTGAGGTCGAAGGGCGCGATCAGATCGATCTCGATCAAGGCGCGCACCGCGGCCCTATCCAGGGCGCCAAGCGGCCGACGGTCGCGAACGCTGGCGTTGTGAACCAGAATGTCGAGGCGGCCGTGCCGGCCTATCAACTCCTCGACCGCCGCGCTCACGGCGCCCTCCTCCGCAAGATCGGCGACGCAAACATCGATCTGCGCCGCTGGATCCTGCTCGGCCAGGAGCGCCCGCGCCGCCTCTAGTCGCAGCGCCTCTCGGCCATGCAGGACGACAAGGGCCCCAGCCTTTGCCAGGCCAAGAGCGATCTCGAACCCGAGGCCGCCGGACGCGCCGGTGACCAGAGCGATTTTGCCATGAAGATCGAATGGGGAAGCCATCCCGCTTCCTTGCCATAGTCAGGCGAAGCCCGGCCAGCGCGAGAGGCTCGCCCTGTCGCGTTCATGGTTGCAAATTCCGGCTCAGCTCCCAATTTGTCCAAAGCCCTCGCCCTCCCCGGCGCCGGCGTTTGCAAGCCAGAACGGAGCCAGCCTTGGCCAAGCCCATGAAGATCGATTTCGTCTCGGACGTCTCGTGCCCCTGGTGCGTCGTCGGGCTCGGTGGCCTGGAAGAAGCCCTGCGCAATGTGGGCGACCTGGTCGAGGCGGACATCCATTTCCAGCCCTTTGAACTCAATCCCAACATGCCCCCTGAGGGCCAGAACATCGTCGAGCATGTCGGCGAGAAGTACGGCGCGACGCCGGAGCAGTCGGCCACCAACCGGGCCGCGATCCACGCCCGCGCCGCCGAGGTGGGTTTCACCATGAAAACTCACGATCAGAGTCGGATCTACAACACCTTCGATGCCCATCGGTTATTGCACTGGGCCGGGCTTTTCGGCGGGCAAGCGCAGCTGAAGCGAGCCCTCTTCGACACCTACTTCACCAAGGGCCAGAGCCCCGCCGACCACGACGTGTTGGTGGATACCGCCGTGGCCGCCGGCCTTGATGGCGACGCCGCCCGCGAGGTTCTGACGTCTGGCCGCTACGCCGACGAGGTGCGGGCCGCCGAACGTCGATGGCAGTCCGCAGGGATCAATTCGGTGCCGGCGGTCGTCATCAACGACCGATATCTGATCTCTGGCGGCCAACCGGCCGCAGCGTTTGAACAGGCCTTGCGCACCATAGCCGCCGAAACCGCGGCGACCAGCTAGCGCGCCGACATCGCAGATGGCGTCGATCCCGCAAGTGCGGGCGTCCAACGCCATCTGCACGCTGCCGCGGCTATTCCGCCGCCTGCGCCAAGGGCTCGGGCTTCACGACCCGGCTGCTCCGCCCGTCAATGGAGACAGGCACGTCGCCGTTGAGGGTGACACGGCGCATCACGCGGCGCTGATCGCCATAGTCGTCGATGGCGTAGTGCTGGGTCGCGCGATTGTCCCAGATGGCGACGTCGCCAGCGGTCCAACGCCAGCGGACGGTGTTCTCCAGGCGCGTCACGTGGTCCTGCAGGATGTCGAGCAAGCGGCGTGAATCGGTGGTTGAGAACCCGACCAGCGACTTTACGAATTGGCCCAGCACCAAGGTGCGCTCGCCGGTGACCGGGTGCACCCGCACGACCGGGTGCTCTGTCTCATAGACCGTGGCGGCGAAGACGTTCTTGTGGCGCTCGATCTGGGCTTGAGTGGCGCCGGTTTTCGCCGCGGCGTAGTCGTAGGCGTTGGTGTGCAGCGCCCATAGATTGTCGGCCAGGGCCCGCAATTCATCCGGCAGCCGGTCATAGGCCTCGGCCGTATTGGCCCAGACCGTGTCGCCGCCCGAAGCCGTCGAGACCACGGCGCGTAGGATCGAGGCCTTCGGATAGGCCGGCACGAAGGTCACGTCGGTGTGCCAGCTGTTGGCCCGCCCCCCGCGATGAGAGTCGAGTTCCAGCAAGTAGCTGCTGCCCTGGGCGACCGGCACCGTCGGGTGCGCCACGGGGTCACCGAGCCGCGCGGCGAAGGCCTCCTGAGAGGCGTCGTCAAGGTGCCCCTGCCCCCGGAAGAACAGGACCTTGTATTTGTGAAGCGCCTCATCGATGGCGCGAATGGCCTCGGTCGGCAAGTCGTCGGAAAGGCGCACGCCAGCGACTTCCGCGCCAATGCGGCCGGCGACGGCCCGAATGTCGAGTGGGGTGTCGATAGCGAGATGTCCGTCAGCGCTCATTGGATGTCTCCTTGTTCGAGCGAAAGTCATTCAGCCGGGGTGGCGAGAGGGCCAGCGTCGCGCTGGGCGAGCTGGCGGCGGATGTCCTGATGGCCAGCCTCATCGAGGGTGAAACCCGAGATCAGCCAGGCCGAGGCCAGGTGGGCGGCGGCCGGGCCGAGGGCGAAGACCAGTTTCAGCGCCAGAAGCGCCTCGGGCGTGTTGACGGCGCCGGGCTTGAAACCGAGGAGGCCGACAAGTGGGAGGGCCACGCCAACGGCGACGGCGGTAGCGGCCTTGCCCGTGAGGCTGAAGATCGAGAACAACAGGCCGGTGCGGTCCTCGCCAGTATCGAGCCGCTGCTTGTCTGCGACATCGGAAACCATCGAGCGCAGCATCAGATTGCCCGAGCCCTGGGCCAGCCCCTGGGCGATCGTCAGGCCGATCAGCAGAGGCAGCGCGCCCGGAGTGACGAGCAGGAGCGCCAGATTGATCGCCACCTGCACCAATTCCCCGGCCACCGCAGCGCGGTGCTTCCCGAGCCGGTAGCCGATACGCAGCCATATCGGACCGGCGAACACGCCGAAGACGAACTGCAGCAGGAAGAGGCCCGCGGCCAGGTCTGGGCGGCCCATATAGGCCGAGACAAAGAACACGAAGAGCGAACTGCGGATCAGCTGCCCCAAGGTGACGGCGAAGTCGGAGCTCAGCACCTTCAGTAGTAGCGGATCGCGCGCGGCGACGGCCAAGTCGGATCGCAACGTCGACGGCGCAGGGCTCGGCGGCGGCGGCGGCGGCTCCTTGACCAGCAGCAACGCCCCAAGCAGAGCCGGGACGAAGGTGGCCAGGATGAAACCACCCATGACCGCGACCTTTAGGCTGGGGTCGGGGGCCGCCCCTGCCCTCGCGCCGATCTGGTCAAGGACGGCTGGGAGGATCAGAACCAGGAGCAGGCCCGCCGCGGTCGCGACCTGGAAATAGGTCTGCACACGGCTGCGCTCATGATACTGCGCGGCCAATTGGCCGGCCCAGGCCGAGACCGGGATCTGGATCATCGTCCAGCCGATGTAGAAGACGATCAGCCAGACCGAGAGCCACACGGCCCCGGGCGTCACGCCGAACAGTCCGGGGGCGAAGATCGCGGCCGTGGACAGCGCAAAGAGCGGCGCGCCAGCCGCGATCCACGGCTTGCGCCGCCCAAACCGCGACCGGCTGCGGTCCGACCACACCCCCACCAATGGATCGGTAAAGGCGTCGAAGATCCGGCTGAGCATGAACACCGCGCCCACTACGCCGAGGCCAAGACCAACTTCCTGTGCGTAGTAAGGCGGCAGATAGACGGCGAGCGGCAGGCCCGCGCCAGCCAGCGGTATGGCCAGCGATGCGAACACCGCCAAGCGCCACGCCGCCGGCCGATCCGAGGTCTCAGAATTGTGAGCCATGACCGCTGCTTCCCTTAGTAGCGGCCGGACAGGGTGAAGCCGAAGGTCCGCGGCTCACCCAGGATGGCGATGTAGGGGGTGTTGGCGGTCGCCGTGGAATAGGCGGCCGCGTACTCATGATCGAACAGGTTGCGGGCCCAGACATTGGCCGACCAACGTCCCTGCGGATCCTTCACCCCGACGCCGGCATGCGTCAGGCCGAAGGCGTCCTGACGACCGTATTCGGAGAGCGAGTGCAGGAAAGTGTCGCTGCGCCAAGTCTGGTTCACATAGCCGAAGATCGTAGCTTCGCTGGTCAGCGGATGCTCGTAGTTGACGCTGACCTGGCCGGTGAACTTGGGAGCCAACGGCACGCGGGTGTCCGACAGATCAACCGAGGCCGGCGCACCCGGATAGGTGAGCTCAGGCGGCGGCGGCGCGTTGCGATAGGAGACGTAACGCGTATCGGCATAGGCCGCGCTGGCCGACACCCGAAGGTTCTGACTCACCTGCGCCTGGCCTTCCAACTCGACGCCGCGCAGGCGCACCTTGCCGACATTGTCGAGATAGGACCGCGCCACCGTCCCGGTCACGCTGGTCAGCGTAGCCTGATAGTCGGTGATGTCGTTCCAGTAGAGGTTGCCGTTCAGCGTCGCACGGCCATCCAACAAGGTGGTCTTGAGCCCCACCTCGTAGTCGATCGACTTCTCCGGCTGGATGATGATCGGATCGCCCGGGCGGGCCCCGAGATTGGCGGCGCCGGACTTCTCGCCGTAGCTGACGCTGGCATAGGCCAGGGCGTTGTCGCTGAGCTTGTAGGACGGATTGATCAGCCAAGAGTACGCGCCGCTCTCCTTCTCGCCTTGGACCACGAACGGTGCGCCGGCGACAGCGGCGCGATAGGGCGCCAAGGCGGCCAGGGCGCCGGTCAGCGGGACGCCGCCGAACGACAGCGAGGTGTTTGACGCCTCCCGCTTTTCACGGGTGTAGCGCAGGCCAGCCGTGATGCTGGCCCGGTCGTCAAAGCGCCAGGTCCCCTGCCCGAACACCGCCCCGCTGGTGGTCTCAGCCTCGCCGATCTGGTTGGTCTCCAGGCCGTTGAGCGCCACGGACGGGATCGCCGGCGACAGGAAGAAGGCGCTGGCGTCGCGCAGGAACTGGGTGCGGAAGTTGCTCGTAACCTCCTGTCTCAGCAGGTAAATCCCCGCTTGGTAGTCGAACCGCTCGCCGCCCGGGGAACTCAGCCGCAGTTCCTGGGAATACTGGTCAACATCCACATCATAGCCGCCCCGGAAAATCGGGAATGGGCTCAGGTCGGAGTCGTTCTTCGGCCGGAAATAGAGCCGCCGCCAAGCGGTGACGGAGGTCAGGGTGTTGTCGCCCAACCGAGACCCGGGTGTTCTGCTGCAGCGCGTTGAAGTTGGCGATCTTGGCCGAATAGTCCTGGACCCGATCCAACCGCTCGACCGCGAGCGTCTGGCCGGCGACCGCCGAGACCGTGATCGGCACGTCTTGAAGCTTTTCCGCGCGGCGGCGAACGGTGACGACCACCTCCTCTACTGAGGTGTCCGCGTCATTGGCGAAGGCGTATCCCGGCGCTCCGCTCAACATGGCGACCGCAGCCGCCGAAACGATCAGTTTGGTTTTCAGATTGCGATTAGGCACAGCTATCCCCGCTGAGACGCCAGCCCTCGGCGCGCGCCCCTTGCCTGTTGATGATGAGATTTCGTCACGCCATTCGGCGTCGTGTTGGGCGCGTTTGAGCGCCGGGTCGGTCAGTAGATCGGTGGCCGCATGCTTGATCCGTTTGATGCAGGACACGGCCGGCGAGCGCCTCGCCGGCCGTGTCCCCACAGTGGTGCGACGCTAAAGGGGAGGAAGCGTCGCCAATATTCCTAGTGATGAAATAGGGATTTGGTCTCAGCAGTTTTTCTGCGGCCGTTACGACGACGCCTAACGAGAGAAAAAGCCATGTGGGGCCTCAGGTTTTCTCGCGCGCCTATAATCCTACTATCTTTGTAGGTTTGTGAGCATCTGCGCTGGCGACGAGACGGCGCGCCCATCTCGGAGAGCCCCGATGACCAATGCCAAGACGCCGCTCGACTTCCTGTGGTTCATCCCCTCGGCTGGGGACAATCCCTATTTGAGCCACCCCGAGACAGACCGGGCGCCGACGCCAAAGTACCTCCGTGAGATCGCGGTGGCCGCCGACCGCCTCGGCTATTCTGGCGTGCTCCTACCGACCGGCGCACATTGCACCGACGCCTGGATCACGGCCGCGTCCATCGCGCCCTTCACCGAGCGGCTGAAGCTCCTCGTCGCCGCGCGCCCGGGCCTCACCGCCCCAGCTGAAGCGGTTCGCCAGGCCGCCGCGCTGGACCGGCTGACCGGCGGCCGCGCCCTGTTGAACGTCGTAACCGGGGGCAGCCCGCAGGCGCTCGCGGCCGATGGCATCTTCCTCGACCACCATGAGCGCTATGTGCAGACCGAGGAGTTCTTGAACATCTGGCGCAGGCTGGCGGTCGGCGAGACAGTGACCCACGAGGGCAAGTATCTGTCGATCAACAAGGGCAAGCTGCTCTACCCGTTCGTGCAGGAGCCGCACGCCCCGATCTGGTTCGGAGGATCCTCGGACATCGCCCGTGAGATCGCCGCCGAGCACGTCGACGTCTACTTGGCCTGGGGCGAGCCGCCGGCCCAGCTCAAGGAAGTCATCGACGACGTGCGTGAGCGCGCCGCTAAGCGTGGCCGCACCATCCGCTTCGGCATTCGGCTGCACATCATCGTCCGTGAAACTGAGGGCGAGGCCTGGGACGCCGCCAACAACGTGATCAAGTACGTGTCCGACGACGCCATCGCCGCCTTCCAGGCCGCCATGGCCAAGGGCTCGGACTCCGTCGGCCAGGCCCGGATGAGCGCCCTCCACAACGGCAGCCGCGCGAACCTCGAGGTGAGCCCGAACCTGTGGGCCGGCATCGGCCTTGTTCGCACAGGCGCCGGCACCGCCCTGGTCGGGGATCCCGACACCATCGCCGAGCGGCTTGAGGAATACGCCCAGCTGGGGATCGATACGGTCATCGCGTCCGGCTACCCACACCTGGAGGAAGCCTATCGCGTCGCCGAGCTGTTGTTCCCGAAGCTGAATCTCAAGCACGCCACCGGCGAGACGACTTTGAAATTCCCGCACATATCGCCATCGTTCGCCGCGCCATTGCAGCGCGCCGCGTCCTGACCTAGCCGCTGGCGGCTGGGTATGCAGCCCGGCCGCCATAGGGTTTTCACCGATCAACAAGGGGCTCCGGCAAGCCCAAACTCCGCGGCGGCGTCAATGTGCGCGCCGATGGATCTAGATGATCATGACCCTCGCTGAACTGGTCTTACTGGCGCTCAAGTCCAGCATATCGGTCCTGGTGTTCACCATCGGCTTGGGAACAAGGCCAAAGGAGCTGGTCTTCTTCTTCCGCCACCCACGCCAACTCATCAGATCCCTGATCTCGATGAACCTGGTGATGCCGGTCATCGCGGTCGTGATCGTCATCATTTTCCCGCTGCATCCATCCGTCGAGATCACTCTGGTGGCGCTGGCGTTTTCGCCGGTGCCGCCGATCCTCCCCAAGAAGCTGGTGAAGGCCGGCGGAGGCCACGCCTATGTGATGGCGCTGCTGTTCTCTGCGGCTCTCTTCGCGCTCATCTCGATTCCAATCGGAAGCGTCATCCTTGACGCGATCTTCCCGGCGAAAATTAGCGTTCCCGTTGGCCCCCTGGTGCCGCTGATCCTCGCCACCGTCATTGTCCCCACCATCGCTGGGGTAACGGTGCGTTTCCTCGCGCCGAACTTGGCCACCCGCATCGAGCGGCCCTTGTCGGCGGCCGCCACGGGCCTGCTGCTCCTCGCCGCCGTGCTTATCCTCATCAAGGCCGGCCCGATGATTATCGCCCAGATCGGAAACGGCACCTTCCTCGTCCTGGCCGCCTTCGTGATCTTGGGTCTGCTTGTCGGCCATCTACTTGGCGGGCCGACCGCCGGGGATCGTTCAGTCCTCGCCCTGGCCACAGCCTCCCGGCATCCGGGCATCGCAATGGCGATGGGCCACCTCGTCTACCCTACCGAGAAAGCCGTTCCGGCGACGATCATGCTGTATTTGCTGATCAGCATCGCCATCAGCATCCCCTATGTCCGGTGGCGCAGGCATGCCGTAAGCGACGCACCCGTCGAGAGCGCGCCAGACCGCTAAGGCGAAGGGCCCGCGCCGTCAGCGCGAGCCCCACGATCAATCAGCGGAACGTCAGCCCCTCGAACTGGCCCGAACTACGCCAGCCGTCGAGATATTTGAAGTAGGCCGTCGCCCCGGCCGGATAGCCCACATTAAGTTTCGCGGCCGGACCGGGGTCCTGGCCCTCATTGTTGTAGTAGCCGGGAGTGCAATCGGGCGCGCCGGTCATGCGCCCGGGGGCCGTCAGCAGCAACTGAACCCAGGCCTCCTGAGCCTCCGGCGTCACCTCGACCTGACGCGCGCCTAGGTCCAGAGCGTGCTTGATCGTCACAGCGATGGTCCGCCCGGCTTCAGTCAGGTTGTGCGGCACGTTGGAAATCAGGTTCGCCCCCTGGGTGGGTTGGACGAAGAACGCGTTCGGGAAGCCCAGCACATGGATGCCGTGCTTCGAACGCATCCCATCGGCCCAGGCGTCGGAAAGCGTGAGGCCGTCACGGCCGGTCAGTTCGAAACCGGCACGGCGCTTGTACTCGGTGCCGACCTCGAAGCCCGAGGCGTAGATGATGCAATCGACCTCGTATTCCACTCCGCCGACGACGATCCCCTTTTCGGTAATCTTCTCCACGCCCTTGCCGTCTGTATCGACAAGGTGGGTCCCGGGCGTGTTGAAAGCCTGCAGATAGGCGTCGTGGAAGCACGGCCGCTTGCAGAGTTGCCGATACCAGGCCTTCAGCTTCTGGGCCGCCTCGTCATCCTCGACGATGGCGTCCACCCGGGCCCGGATTTCCTCCATCTTCTCGAAGTCGGAATCCTCATAGGCCGCCAGCATCTTCTGCGGGGTCATGTCTTCCCGCGGAAGCTGGGAAATCTTGGCCCGGATACGTCGGGAAAGATCGGTCCAACCGTCTTGGACCAGATCGACCTCAGCATTGCCGCCGGCCTGATTGGCGGTGAAATTCTCGAGCCAGCGCTGTTGCCAGCCGGGCGTGGCGATGCCGGCGAACCAATCGGGATCGATCGGCGCATTCGCCCGGACGTCCACTGAAGACGGCGTACGCTGAACGACGTAGAGGGCCTTGCAGGCTCGCGCGAGGTGCGGAACCGCCTGGACCGAGGTCGCACCGGTGCCGATGATCGCCACCCGCTTGTCGGCCAGCTTCTCCATCAGCGCGCCCTTGGGATCGCCGCCAGTATAGCCATAGTCCCAACGGCTGGTGTGGAACGAGTGGCCCTTGAAGGACTCGATCCCCGGAATACCGGGAAGCTTGGGCACGTGCAGCGGGCCGGTCCCCAAGCCTATGAAGCTGGCGGTGAACCGATCGCCGCGATTGGTCGATATCACCCAGCGGGAGTTCGCTTCATCCCAGGTCAGGTCTTTCACCTCGGTGTGGAAGAGCGCGTTCTCGTAGAGTCCGTACTGCGTACCAATCCGCTGGCACTGCGCCAAAATCTCCGGCGCGTGCGCATACTTCTCGGTTGGCATGTGCCCGGTCTCTTCGAGCAGCGGCATGTAGATCATCGAGGCGGTGTCGCACTGTGCGCCCGGGTAGCGGTTCCAGTACCAGGTGCCGCCGAAGTCGCCGCCCTTCTCGATGATGCGAACGTCGGTCACGCCCGCCTCCACTAGCCGCGCCCCGGTGACCAGCCCCGCGAAGCCGCCCCCGACGAAGGCGAACGTTACGTGATCGGTCTTCGGCTCGCGCTCGACCAGCGGCGTGTACGGATCATCGAGATAGTGGGCCAGGCGGCCCTTCACTTCGAGATACTGCTCATTTCCGTCGGTGCGGAGCCGCTTGTCGCGCTCCTCGATGTACTTGGCGAGCAGCGCCTTCTTGTCGATCGGCGGCTTAACAGCCTCGGTCGTCGTCATGCAAAAGACCTCAATCAAATAGAGGAACCCAACGCCTGCGGCCCCTCATCGTCACGGCAATATCTTCGAAGATAGAGTACGGCGACCCGTAGCGCTACGGGCAGGCTTCGACCGCGATAGAGGTTTTGATCAGGTTCGGGTCAGGCCACCCGCCCGCAGGTCCGCGATCGTCGGATAGCCATCGACGGCCATCAACAGATCAGCCTCCGCCAGGATGCTTTTCAACACATGCGCGACGCCATCGGCGCCGCCCAGCGCCATGCCGTAGGCATAGGGACGTCCGATCCCCACGGCCGCCGCCCCCAGCGCCAACGCCTTGACGACATCGCTGCCGGACCGGACGCCGGAATCGAAGAGCACCGGCGTGCTCCCTGAGGCGTCGACCACCCCTTTCAGCATGTCGATCGCCGCCAGGCCGCCGTTCGCCTGCCGGCCGCCATGATTGGAACAATAGATGCCATCGACCCCGCCATCGATCGCACGAAGCGCATCGTCGGGATGGCAGATGCCCTTCAGGATCAACGGCAGCTTGGTCAGGGACCGCAGCCAGGGCAAATCGGCCCAGGTCAACGGCTTACCGAAGATTCGCCCCCACTGGCCAACCGCCGCAGCGCCGTCCTCCTCCGGCGGCTTGGCCAGCAGCGAGCGGAAATGCGGATCGGAGAAGTAGTTGGCGAGTGCGTGGCCGCGCAGCTGCGGGAAGTTGGCGTCATTCAGATCGCGCGGGCGCCACCCGGTGACCCAGGTATCGAGGGTCACGACAATGGCTTTGAAACCCGCCGCCTCGGCCCGTCTCACCAGGCTCTCGGCCAGATCCTTGTCCTTCGGGGTATAGAGCTGGAAGAAGCCCGGGGTATCTCCCATCGCAGCGGCGACATCTTCCATCGGGTCATTGGTCAGGGTCGAGGCCACCATCGGCACGCCCGTCGCCCCGGCCGCCCGCGCAGTGGCGATGTCCCCGTGGCCGTCCTGGGCGCAAAGCCCGATCACCCCGATCGGCGCCATGAAGATCGGGCTTGGCAATTTCAGGCCGAAAAGTTCGACCGACAGGTCGCGCGTCGTGCAGTCGACCATCATGCGCGGCGTCAGGCCCAGGCGCTTGAACGCTTCGGCGTTGTGGTTCTGCGTGAACTCGTCTCCGCAGCCGCCCTGAACGTAGGAGAGCACTGATGGCGGCATCGCCGCGGACGCACGCTGTTCCAATGTCTTGAAGTCGACCGGAAGGCTCGGCCGGACGCCCTGCAGGCCCTTGAAGTAGATTTCGTTCTGATATGAGCCGAAGTCGGGCATCAAACTCTCCTTCAAGGAACCTGGGGGCGCGCGCCGAACCGGCAGATCAATCGCGGAAGCTAGGATCAATCCGGTCGAGTTTACGCAGCAAGGCAGGCCAAGCCAGACCTTCAGCCAGTCGTTTCATGCCAGGCGCGGCGGTCTGCGTCTCGACCTTCTCGGCGATGCCCTGGTTCGGTTCGTACAATCCCGCGCGGCCAGCGCTCAGCATCAGGACCTGCGCCTCGCAGGCGCGTTCGAGATAGTACATCCGCAGGAATGCCTGGGGGACGCTCTCGCCGACTGTCAGCGTGCCGTGGTTGCGCAGGATCATCGCGTTCTTGGTTCCAAGATCGGCGACAAGGCGCTCTCGCTCGTCCAGCTCCGTCGCGATGCCTTCGAAGTCATGGTAGGCGACGTCGTGCATCGCAATCATCGCCGTCTGGGTATGGGGCAACAGGCCTTCGGCCATGGCTGACACCGCCTGACCGTGCGGCGTATGGAGGTGCAGCACCGCGTGGGCGTCGTCGCGGCCCATATGGACCGCCGAATGGATCACGAAGCCGGCCTTGTTCACCGGCTGGCGCGCCTCCATGACGCGATTGCCCTCGACATCGATCTTCACCAACGACGACGCGGTGATCTCGTCGAACATGTGGGTGTAGGGATTGATCAGAAAGTGATGCTCGGGCCCTGGCACGCGGGCCGACAGGTGCGTGAAGATCAGGTCGTCCCAGCCGTAGTACGCGACGAGCCGGTAGGCTGCGGCGAGATCGACGCGCAGCGCCCACTCTTCCTCAGAAACCTGTTCCCGGACCGTCAGGGTGTTCGTCGCAAGCGCGCTCATCGCGTTCATGGCTCATCTCCAGATTAGGGATGGATCGTGGCATGTGGCGGTTGTGAAGATTGTCGCCTAATTGACAATCTTCTCTCGCCTTGATGATTTGCGGCATGACAAGCGTTCCGCACGCCGTTCCAGACGCGATCCCCTGGTTCTCGACGCTTCATCCGGTGCGCCAAGCCGCGCTTCTGGAACGCGCGCGGCCAAGCACCGTCGCGGCGGGGGCCCGAGTCTATGGTCTGGGCGATCCACCTGACGGGCTCTGGAGCGTTGTCGAGGGAGAGGTTCGGTTGGTCTCCTACCCCGCGATCGGCCTTGAGTCCGTGGCCATGATCGTCGGGCCGGGCTCATGGTTCGGGGAGTTGTCTGTCGTCGACGGCGGACCGCGGCCACACGACGCGGTGGCGGTTCGCCCGACTCGGCTCCTGCACGTGCCGCTGGCAGCCTTCGAGCGCGTCGCCGAAGTTCATCCCATCCTCTATCGGGACCTCGGCGTACTGGTCTGCGGACGACAACGCGCCGCCCTCACCTTCATGGCCCAGAGCATTGCCCAGCCTGTCTCCGTTCGGCTGGCCCGCGTGCTTGGAACCGCCGCACGAGCCGCGGGGCCAGACGCGTTGAGAATGCGCCAAGAGGACCTGGCGGCGATGATCGGGGTGTCGCGCCAGACGATCAACAAGGAACTCAAGCGCCTGGAACGCGCGGGAGTGATCGAGCTCTCCTACGGCAAGATAGCCGTGCGCGAGCCGCAGGCCCTTCGGGCGTTTGGTCAGGACGGCTTGGCTTCGGCCGCCTTGGCGTCCTCGATAAGATAGCGGTCAAAGACTGTTGGCGGCTGGGATTTGAACGTCGCTCTCAGCTGCTCCATCGCCGTCTGAGATTCGCGAATGCCGCCCTTGTTCGGACGGTCAATGTCGAGGATGAGCAAGAGCGAGAGGGTGAGCAGGACGAGCATGAAGATAGCCGCGCCCCTACCCCGATTTCCGACGAAGACGTAACCGAGCACGCCGGCGGTCACGACCAGGTAGACAAACAACACAAAGAACACCTCGGATGGCACCCGCGCCATCCGCGCGGTCTTTCGCGCGGCGTCCAGATCGATCACGTTGTTCACGCCATCGACGAAAGTGCTCGAGAAATCGATGCCCTTGATGGTCACAAAGGCCGAGGCCGTCGCCGCCCAGAGATCGGTGAGCATACGGTCGTTCGCCGCCAGCAGGGGCGCGACGCGATCAGGCGGCGCCTTGGCCAGCGCAATGCGGTTGTCGGTATAGTTCACCAGCAATTGGCTGATGCGCTCGCGGTGCGGCTGTTCCAGCAACTGAGCCCTCAGATAGGTGGTGCCGATCGCGTTGGCTTCTTCCAACACCAAGGTGCGCCGCGTCTCAAAGCGGTCGACGGCCAGGGAGAAAGTGAACCCCATCAGCAAGGCCAGGAGGCCTAGAACGGCGGAGACGACGTACCCCTCCAGCCCTCCATCTTCACCCTTCTTGCCAATCTGGCGTCCCCCATCGTTCCAGGCGCGCAGGGCGACCCCGGCGCCGACCGCCATAGTCATCAGGATTAGCGTCCCGCCCCCCAAGATCAGCAGGGGCGCGTTGTTCAGCCAACCGTTCAGGGTGTTCCAGACCATGGACTCCTCCGCGGTCAGGCTCAGGCGACGTCAGCAGCCGGTACATTGGTAGTAACCCTAGGGCGGCCAATGGAATTTCCCGCGCTGTGGGTCGAAAATCCTGATCCGATTTTGGCTTATGCAGATCAGAGCACGCTCACGGCCAACCACGCCCCCGCGCTCGGCGACCAGGTCACCCAGCATGGGTGACACGCCCGATTGACGACGCAAAAAATTGAGCCTCAAGCTTCGGAGCTGCAGCGTATCGGGCATGCCACCTAAGCGTGGAGTGATGCATTGCTTTTCGCCACCGTCGACATCTCTGTCGTTCCAATCGTCACTACCGGCCAGCTCCGGGCACGGGGCCCTTCCAAGACGGAAATGATGCTTGCCTCGCCGACCCGCCATCCAGCGTTGCGCAAGTAGCCGAGGCTCCGCGCCATGGGGCACCCACCCGACCCATTGGAGAACCAAGCTGAAGCGCCGAGCGACGCAGCTCCGCCGCGCTCGCCAGCAAATCAGATCCGCCGCCTGACATTCATCGTCCTGGTGATCGGGGTCGTGCTGTTCGTCTACAGCCTGTTCGCCAACCGCCTGACGCCGTACACCGACCAGGCGACAGTCCAGGCCTATGTCGTACGATTGGCGCCGGACATCAGCGGCCGGGTCGAAACCGTCAACGTCGTGGACAACCAAGCCGCCAAGACCGGCCAGGTGATTTTTACTCTCGACCCTGAACGCTACGAAATCGCCGTAGAGTCCGCCGAGGCCGAACTGGCGACAGCCGGCCTCAACGTCGGGGCCTCAACGGCCGGGCTGGCAGCCAGCGAGGCGAATCTCGCCGAAACGCAGGCGAACCTCGCCAATGCGCGCGAACAGAGCAAACGCACCTTCGAGCTGGTTCGGCGCGGCTTTGAAGCCAAGTCCCAGCGCGACGAAGCCCAGGCGACGCTCGATTCCGCGATCGCCGCCGTCAACCAGGCTGTAGCTGAGGTCGAACGGGCTGAGCAGAACCTAGGGCCGCGCGGCGCCGACAATCCGCAGGTGCGCCAGGCCCAGGCGGCGCTGCGCAAGGCCCGGCGAGATCTGGCCGACACCGTTGTTCGCGCGCCATCGAACGGCGTGATCACCAATCGCCAGCTCGCCACCGGCCAGTACGTCAACGCCGGCCAGGCGGTGATGACCTACTTCGACAGCGGCGCCATTTGGATCGACGCCGAGATGGAAGAAAACGCCCTTGAACATATCAAGGTCGGCGATCCGGTCGGCATCGCCCTCGATATCCGGCCAGGCCGTCTCTATCGCGGCAAGGTCGAGAGCATCGGGTGGGGCGTCGACAACCGCGAGGTCGACGCCCAGACCGGCCTGCCGACGATCCGAAATGATTCCGGCTGGGTCCGCGAGCCCCAGAGGTTCGCCGTCCGCGTCCGCTTCGACCCTGACGACCGCCCCACCGGCATAAGGGTCGGCTCACAGGCCAATGTGGTGGTGTTCACCGGCAGCAACCCGCTGACCGACGCCATAGGCCGGCTCTGGATCGGTCTGGTCTCCTATCTCAGCTATCTGACTTGAGATGAAGACGCAGACGCCCAGCTTCAGGCGTTCGATCAGCCTGTCGGCCGCAGATCGGATCGTGCTGCGCCTCGCATTCGCGGCCACCTTCGCTTTCGCCATCGCCGCGCTCCGCGATTGGGAGTTCAGCTTTCTGGCTCCCATGCTCGCGGTTCAGATCCTGGCGGCGAGCCCGGCATGTCCGAATTTTCGGCAAGGCATGACCATCCCGCTGGTGATCTTTCTGGCGACGAACGTCGCGCTGGCTGCCTCGACCCTGCTGATGGGAAATCCCGTCGTTCTGCTGGCGGCGATCGGCGTGGTGATGTGCTGGAGCTTCTATGCGCAGAGACGTGGCGCGCCGGCGATCGTCATGCTGCTCATCCAGATCGCCTTCTGCTGCGTGCCGCTGATTTCCACCACCTCGCTCGACACCGCGCGCGACTTCTCGGACTTCCTGCTGTGGAGCAGCATCGGCGCGGTCATCACCGTTTGGATCGCCTATGCTCTGTTTCCTGCACCCTTGAGCCCGGCCCCGGCCAACCCCGCCCCGGCGCCGACTCCTCTCACGCGGGATCGCGCGTCGCAGGTGGCCATTTCCGACACGCTGGTCCTCCTGCCCCTGCTGGTGACGTTCATCGTGGGCGGCGAGATCAACAACATCGTCATCCTGATGATCACGCTGAATCTGCTGCGAGAGATCGAGCTGGTGGGCACTCAACGTTTGGCCGTGGCCATCCTGGCCGCCAACCTGCTGGGAGGCGTGCTGGCGGTTCTGGCCCATCAGTTCGTTTTAGTGTCCGACAGCCTGTTCCTGTTTCTCCTGACAGTATTTTTGGCGGGCCTATGGTTCGGTGGCCGACTTGTTCGCGGCGGAGCCGGCGCCCCGATCTACGCCCTTGGGTTTGCAACCTTCCTCCTGATCCTCGGCATCGCGATCACCCCCCTGCCCGGCGGCTCGGATGAGCTTTTCACCGTGCGGATAACCAAGATCGCCCTGGCCAGCCTCTACGTCATCGGAGCCTTGAGCCTTGTGGCGCGGCTACGCGCGCGACGTGGGTAGGCCCCTAGCGCCGACACTTGACGTCTCGCAGGCTTGACCCCGAAAACGGGTCCAGCACTGATGTTCCATGACCACGGTTTCGCCGATGACCTCCGATTCTGATCTCCAAGCCGCGTGGAGAGACGGCGCCAAGGCGCTGCGCGAGGGCCGGCCGGCCGAGGCGCTCAGCCTTTTCAACAGGATCACCACGACAAGCCAGGCGCCCTCCACGGTCTGGATCGGCGTTGCGATGGCCCATCGGGCCTTGGCCGACCGACCCCATGAACTGGCGGCGTTGCAGCAGGCCTTGAACCTTGAGCCGCGCGATATTCGCGTCCTGATCATGGTCGCTGACAACCACGCGGCGGCGAACGATGCGCGGGCCGCGGGCGCCTATTACTCGACGGCCATCAAGATCGCGGCGGCGACGAACGGGCTCGACCGGGGCCTCGAAGCCGAGGTCGCACGGGCGCAGCAGATGCTGGAGACGTACGCGGCCGACTATGGCGATCATCTGCGCGACGGCCTGGGGGGCGAGGCGCTGGCCCGCCCCGAAGCGCGCCGAATGAGCCGTGCACTGGACCTGATGCTCGGCAAGACCGAACTCTTCCTCCAGAAGCCGACCTCGTTCTATTTCCCCGAGCTGCCCAATATCGAATACGCGGACCGTGCCCAGTTTCCATGGCTGGACAAGGTCGAGGCGGCCACCGACGACATACGCGCTGAATTGATGCGCGTGCTCGAAGAAGACGCCGCCTTCGCGCCCTATGTGGAGGCCGATCCCAACCGGCCATTCTTTGACGGACACGGAATGTTGGGCAACCCGGACTGGAGCGCCTTCTACCTTTGGAAGGCCGGCGCGCCAGTTCCCGAGAACGCAGCGCGCTTCCCCGCAACCATGGCTGCGCTCGAAGACGCGCCGCTGTGCCGCGTTCCAGGGCGGACGCCTTCGATCCTGTTCTCATTGCTTCGCCCAGGCGCGCACATCCCGCCCCACCATGGCTTCATGAACGCGCGCTACATCTGCCACCTGCCGCTCATCGTTCCCGACGGCTGCGCCATGCGTGTGGGATCGGAGACCAGGGCCTGGAGCGAAGGCCGTGCCTGCGTCTTCGACGACAGCATCGAGCACGAGGCGTGGAACCGAAACCCCGAGCACCTGCGCGTCGTGATGATCTTCGACATCTGGCGTCCAGAATTGACCACGACCGAGCAGGACATGATCAGCACGGTCCTGCAGGCGGTCGACGCCTATGGCATGGGCGCGGCCGCCGACGCGACGCTCTGAGGCCACGCCTAGGGTCCTTATAACTCCCTTATGTCGCCCGCCTGGGACTCGTCTCGAAACCTGACGAGCTGCGGCGCCATCCTCCAAGCCTGACCATAAGGCTATGGAGACATCACCGTGGCGGACCTCATCTATCTCGGCCTAGGCGCGGGGGCGTTCATGCTCTTCGCGGCCTTCGCCATTGGCCTACGGCGGCTCTGACAATGTTCGTGGACCTGCTCTGGGCCGCCGGCGCGATCGCCGTGGCCGTCTACATGCTCGCCGCGCTGCTGCGCCCTGACCGCTTCTGACGGAATACTGAAATGACTTGGCAAGGATGGGCGGAGATCGCCCTGACGCTGGCCGTGGCCATAGGGCTCGGCTGGCCGCTCGGCGTCTATATGTCCCGAGTTTGGAATGGCGAACGGACCTGGCTAGATCCGGTGTTCAAGCCGGTGGAGCGGCTCGTCTATGCCGGCTGCGGCGTGGACGCCGCCAAGAGCCAGACCTGGTTCTCCTATGCGGCGGCGCTGCTCGCCTTCAACGCGGTCGGCTTTTTCCTGGTCTACGGAATCATCCGGCTGCAGGGCGTGTTGCCCCTGAACCCACAGGAGTTCGGCGGCGTGTCCGAACACCTGGCCTTCAACACCGCCGTCAGCTTCGTGACCAACACGAACTGGCAGTCATATGGCGGCGAAAGCACCATGTCGCACTTCAGCCAGATGGCGGCGCTGACGGTGCAGAACTTCGTCTCCGCGGCCACCGGCGCAGCCATCGCCGCGGCCTTGGCCCGCGCGTTCATCGCCCACCGCGGCGAGGGCGTCGGCAACTTCTGGGCCGATCTGGTTCGCACCACGCTCTATGTCCTGTTGCCCTGCGCCATCGTCCTGGCCCTGGTGCTCGTCGCCCTGGGGGTGCCCCAGACGCTTCAAGCTTCAGCCATGGCGACCACCGTTGAGGGCGCCGAGCAGAAGATGTCGCTGTTCGCTGTCGCCAGCCAACTGGCCATCAAGCAGCTCGGCATCAATGGCGGCGGGATCTTCAACGCCAACTCCGCCCATCCGTTCGAAAACCCGAACCCACTCACCAACTTCCTCACCGCCGTCTCGATCAACGTGCTCGGTTGGGCCGCCTTCTTCGCCTTTGGCCGCTCGGCCCTGGCCGGCAAGGACATCCGCGCCCTGGTGATGGCCGCCGCCATCCTGCTTTCGGCCAGCGCGACCGGCATCTATTTTGCGGAGACTCAAGCCCCCCCTGCGCTTGTCGCCGCCGGCGTTGACGCCAGCCAGAACATGGAGGGCAAGGAGGTCCGCTTCGGCGCCGCCGCTACGGCAGCCTGGGCCGCCCAGACGACGGGGGCCTCGAACGGCTCGGTCAACGGCATGCACGGCAGCTTCATGCCGCTCGGCGGCGGGATCGCAATGTTCCTGATGATGTTGGGCGAAATCCTGCCCGGCGGCATCGGCTCGGGGATCGCGGTGATGGTGATCCTGGCCCTGCTGGCGGTGTTCATCGCGGGGCTGATGGTCGGCCGGACGCCCGAGTACCTGGGCAAGAAGGTCGAGGCTAAGGAGATCAAGCTCGCCATGCTGGCGGTCCTGGTCGTCCCGCTGTCGATGCTGGGCTTTTCGGCCATCGCCGCAATCCTGCCAGCCGCCCTGGCAGGGCTGCTGAACCACGGGCCCCATGGGCTATCGGAAATCCTGTACGCCTACGTTTCCACCACGGCGAACAACGGCTCTGCCTTCGCCGGCCTCACCGCCAACGCCCCCTGGTGGAACACGACGCTTGGCCTGGCCATGCTGATGGGCCGCTTCGTTCCAATCATCGCCGTCCTGGCCATCGCCGGCTCGCTGGTCGCCAAGCCCAAGCTCGCTCCCTCCGCAGGCACCTTGCCCACCAACAGCGGTCAGTTCGTCGGCCTGCTGGTGGGCGTGATCCTGATCCTGGGCGGCCTGCAATTCTTCCCTGCCCTCGCCCTAGGCCCGATCGTCGAGCACTTCCAAGTGCTGACGACGCTGGCCGCACGCTGATCCTTCGAGGCATCCGACAATGACCGCGTCTTACGTTCCGCAAGGCGAGAACCGCCGCAAGGCGTCCACCCTGGCCACCAGCCTGTCACCCTCCATGCTCGGCCGCGCCGCCCGCGACGCCGTGGTGAAGCTTGACCCGCGCAAACTGACCGGCAATCCGGTGATCTTCGCGACCTGGGTCGTCGCGCTCCTGGCCTCAGCTTCGGCCATCGCCGAAATCACGGCTGGCCGTGACTGGGGCTTCGAGATCCAGATCGCGCTGTGGCTCTGGGCCACCGTGCTGTTCGCCAACCTAGCCGAGAGCGTCGCGGAGGGCCGAGGCAAGGCCGCCGCTGACAGCCTTCGGGCCACCCGCGTCACCACCAAGGCCAAGCTGATCGTCGATCCGGCCACCGGGACCATCGTCCCCACTCCAGCCCACAAGTTGGGCGTCGGCGAGGTCGTCCTGGTCGAGGCCGGCGACGTTATCCCAGCCGACGGTGAGATCATCGAGGGCGTCGCCTCGGTCAACGAGGCGGCGATCACCGGGGAGAGTGCGCCGGTGATCCGCGAGAGCGGCGGCGACAGGTCGGCCGTCACCGGCGGCACCACGGTCGTCTCCGACTGGCTGAAGATCCGCATCACCTCGGAGGCAGGCAACACCTTCCTCGACCGGATGATCGCGATGGTCGAGGGCGCCGACCGCCGCAAGACGCCGAACGAAATCGCATTGGCCGTGCTGCTCGCGGGTCTGACCCTGATCTTCCTGATCGCAGTCGCCACCCTGCTCGGCCTGGGCAAGTACTCCGGCATCGTCCTGCCGCCGATGATCCTGGGCGCGCTGTTCATCACCCTGATCCCGACCACTATCGGGGGCCTGCTCTCGGCCGTCGGCATCGCCGGGATGGACCGGTTGCTGAAGGTCAATGTGCTGGCCACCTCCGGCCGCGCGGTCGAGGCCGCCGGCGATGTCGACACCCTGCTGCTCGACAAGACCGGCACCATCACCTTCGGCAATCGCATGGCGACCGAGGTCATCGCCGCCCCTGGGATCCGCCAGGAAGTCGCCATGCGTGCGACCTTGATGGCCTCGCTCGGCGACGAGACCCCGGAAGGCCGCTCAATCGTCGATCTGGCCCGTAGCCAGGGCTTCGAACTGGAGGCGCCGGATGGTGCGACCCTGATCCCGTTCAGCGCCACAACCCGGCAATCTGGCTTGGACGCGGACGGTCAGTCTTGGCGCAAGGGCGCGGTCGATGCGGTGATCCGCAGCCTGGACCTCAAGCCTGAGCAGATTGCGGCGGACCTGTCGGCGGCCGTCGACCGGATCGCCCGCTCAGGCGGCACGCCGCTGGCGGTCAGCGAGAATGGCGCCCTGGTCGGCGTCATCCACCTGAAGGACGTCGTAAAGCCCAATGTGAAGGAGCGGTTCGCCGACCTGCGCCGCATGGGCCTCCGGACCGTCATGATCACCGGCGACAACCCTGTCACCGCTGCGGCCATCGCCTCGGAGGCGGGTGTCGACGATTTCCTCGCCGAGGCCACGCCGGAAGACAAGCTGCGCCTGATCCGCGAGGAGCAGGCCAAGGGGCGGCTGGTCGCCATGTGCGGCGACGGCGCCAACGACGCTCCCGCCTTGGCGCAATCAGACGTCGGCGTGGCGATGCAGACCGGCGCCCAGGCCGCCCGCGAGGCCGGCAACATGGTCGATCTGGACAGCGACCCGACCAAGGTCATCGAGATCGTCGAGGTTGGGAAGCAGATGCTGATCACCCGCGGCGCGCTCACCACCTTCTCGATCGCCAACGACGTGGCCAAGTACTTCGCCATCATCCCGGCGATGTTCGTGACCGCCCTGCCCGCCCTCGGCGCGCTGAACATCATGAACCTGCACAGCCCGGAAAGCGCGATCCTCGCGGCGGTGATCTTCAACGCCTTGATCATTGTCGCGCTGATCCCGCTGGCCCTACGTGGCGTGCGCTATCGAGCCGTCGGCGCCGCCAAGCTCTTGTCTCGCAACCTGCTGATCTACGGCCTCGGCGGTCTGATCGCCCCGTTCATCGGCATCAAGCTGATCGATGTGATCGTGTCGGGCCTGGGGCTTGCCTGATGATCTTGCGCCAAGCCCTCATCTCAGGCGGCCTGATTGCGCTGCTCTTCGCCTGCGCCCTCCTTAGCCGCGCGTTTTAGGAGTTCGCCGTGCCTAAGCCCGACACACAAAAAGAACCTTCCAGGACCTCTCTCATGACCCAGTACCGCGTATTGCCTGCCGCCGTCCTCGCCACCGCCTCGCTCATGGCCGCGCCGGCTTTCGCGCAGGACGCCGACGACCTGTTCGACGTTTCATTCAATGTCGGCGCCGCCACCGACTATGTCTGGCGCGGCGTCAGTCAGACGGACGAGAACCCCCAACTGTCAGCAGGGATCGACACAACGGTCGGAAGTCTTGGCTACGCCGGGGCCTGGATCTCGAACGTCGACTTCAACAACGGCACCGACGCCGAATTCGACATCTATGCCGGGGTCAAACCGCAACTCGGCCCGGTCACCCTCGACCTCGGCGTCATCTACTACGGCTACATCAACCAGCCGTCGGGGCCCGAGCAGGACTTCGTCGAGCTCAAGGCGGCCGGTTTCCTGCCCATCGGTCCTGCGACCCTCGGCGCGGCGGTGTTCTACTCCGACGATTTCTTCGGGGAGACCGGCCAAGCGACCTACGTCGAACTCAACGGCTCGGTGCCGGTCGCCGAAAAGGTCTCAATCTCGGGCGCGGTCGGCCGTCAAAACGTCGACTATGACGGCGACTACACCACCTGGAACCTCGGCGCGAGCTATGCCCTCAACGACGTCGTCGGGTTCGATCTGCGCTATCACGACACCAGCGAACATGATTTCGGAGACCTCTACGGCAGTCGGGTCGTGCTCGGCGTCAAGGCCGTCTTCTAGGAGATTTGCGCCATGCTTTCCCTTGTCCGCCCAGCCGTCGTATCGATGGCTTTCTTCACCCTCCTGCTGGGGATCGCCTATCCGATGCTGATCACCGGCGTGGCCCAGGCCGCCTTTCCGAACCAGGCGAACGGCAGTCTCGCCGTCGTCGGCGGCAAGGTGGTGGGCTCCGAACTGATCGGCCAGAACTTCACCAAGCCTCAGTACCTCCATCCGCGGCCCTCGGCCGCTGGTGCAAACGGCTATGACGCCTCGGCCTCGTCCGGCTCGAACCTCGGCCCACTCAACCCGGACCTCGCCAAGCGCATCAAGGACAGCGCCGCCGCAATCCGCGCAGAGGATGGCGAAGGAGTCATTCCGGCCGACGCTGTCACCGCCTCGGGCTCGGGCCTCGACCCCCATGTCTCGCCAGAATATGCGGCGCTGCAGGCCGAACGGATCGCCAAGGCCCGGGGCGTCGAACCGCGGGTCGTAAGCGAGCTGTTCGCCGCCCACATCGAGGGCCGGGTCTTTGGCGTTCTCGGTCAGCCCAGGGTCAACGTGCTGGAGACCAACCTCGCCCTCGACGCACGCTACCCCGTGCGCCAACCTCCCGCAGCATGAGCCCGGACGAACCCCGCCGCCCCGACCCGGACGCCCTGCTGGCCGCCACGGCCAGGCCAGGCCGGGGGCGCCTGAAGGTCTTTCTCGGCATGTCGCCCGGGGTCGGAAAGACTTTCGAAATGCTACGCGCCGCTCGCCGCCGAAAGGCGGAGGGCGGCGACGTCGTTGTCGGCGTAGTCGAAACCCATGGGCGCCGCGAGACCCAGTCACTGCTGCGCGGGCTGGAGGTCATGGCGCGCCGCCCGATCGACTATCGCGAACGAACTCTGTTGGAGTTCGACCTGGACGGGGCGCTCATGCGTAAGCCCGCGCTGCTGCTGGTCGATGAGTACGCCCATTCGAACGTCCCCGGGTCACGCCACCCTAAGCGCTGGCAGGATGTCGAGGAGATCCTCGCCGCGGGCATCGACGTCTGGACAACGCTGAACGTCCAGCACCTTGAGAGCCTGCGGGAGGTGGTCTGGAAGATCACCGGCGCGCGCCAGCGCGAGACCGTCCCAGACTCGGCCCTCTCCCGGGCCGACGAGATCGAACTCATCGACATCACCCCGTCCGAGCTCCGCGAGCGGATGGCGGAGGGTAAGGTCTATATCGGCGACACCGCCCGCTTGGCCGCCGAGCGCTTCTTCAAGCCCGAGAATCTCACCGCGCTGCGCGAACTCGCCTTGCGGCGCGCAGCCCAGACCGTTGACGACCAACTGCTGGGCGCGATGAAACGCGCCGGCGTGGAAGGGCCGTGGGCGGCCGGCGAGCGCATCCTCGTCCTGCTGGGTCCCGACGCCTCGGCAGGCGCCCTGGTGCGAGCCGGCCGGCGGCTGTCTGACATGATGATGGACGCCCCGTGGTTTGTCGCCCACGTCGAACGCCCCAACGCCCCGCCTGCGCCGGCGGTCGGACAGGCCCGCCTGAATGAAGCCCTCAAGCTGGCCGAACAACTCGGCGGCGTCACCGTGATGCTGACGGGTGATGACTTGGTGGGCAGCGTTCTCGACTATGCCCGTCGCAACAACGTCACCCAGATCGTCGTCGGAAAATCCGCCCGGCCCCGCCGCAATCCTTTCCGCCGCTCCCTTGTCCACGCCTTGCTGGAAGAGGCCGAAGGCGCAGCCTTGCACGTGGTGACCGAGGAAGCCGAAACCGACGCCCCGCAGCCGTCCACCCAACGCACATCATTCCGGTCGTGGCCGTGGGCCGGCCATGCCGGCGCGATCGCCCTGGTCAGCGTCGCCGCCTTGCTGGCCAGCGCCACCTTCCAGGTGGCGGAGACCGCCAACCTCGCGATGATCTTCATGCTGAGCGTGCTGGTCAGCGGGCTCGCCTTCGGGCTCTGGCCGGCGCTGACCGCCGCGACACTGTGCGCTTTCGCCTACAACTTCTTCTTCCTGGAACCACGCCTCACCGTCCGGATCGGCCATCCCGCCGACGTGCTGACCTTCGCCGTGTTCTTCGCCGTCGCCCTGACGACCGGTTGGCTGACCGGCCGCATCCGCGACCAAGCCCGGGCAGTTTCCAGACGCGCATCGGCGATCTCATCGCTGCTCGCCGCGAGCCGCCGGCTGTCGTCGGCCGCCAAGCAAGACACCGCGGCCCAGGCGCTCGCCGAACAACTCGCCGCGGCGACCAGCGGCGCAGCGGTGGTCCTGACCCCCGAACGCGACGACCTGGCGTTGACCGCCGCCTCGCCGCCCCTCGACGCCCTGGCGCCCGGCGACATGGCCGCCGCGCGCTGGGCCTGGGAAAAGGGAGAACCGGCCGGCGCCGGGACCGGCACGCTGCCCAACTCGGCCTGGACCTTCCGGCCACTGCAGGGGGTCAAGGCCCGCGCCGGCGTAGCCGGGGTCGAGTTGAAGGCGCTGGCCGCCGAGGACAACGAACGGTTCGTCAGCGCCTTGCTTGATCAGGGCGCGGTGGCGCTGGAGCGGGCCGAGTTCGCAGCCGAGGCGGCCGATGCCGAGGCCCTGCGCCGAACCGACCGGCTGCGGGGCGCGCTGCTCAACTCGGTCAGCCACGACCTGCGCACGCCGCTGTCCACCGTGCTCGGCTCCGTCACCACCCTGCTCGACTATGGAAAGTCGTTGGATACCCGCGTGCAGCGCGACCTCCTCGTTTCCATCCAAGAGGAAGCCGAGCGCCTGAACCGATATGTCGGGGACCTGCTGGACATGACCCGGCTGGAGGGCGGCGCGCTGGTCACCCGTCGCGATTGGGTCGATATCCGCGACGTGCTGCGCGCGGCGGTGGACAGGGTGAAGCGGCGGCTGGACAAGCGCACCGTGGCGCGCGACTTCCCTGCCGAGCTGTCGATGGTCAAAGCCGATCCCTCGCTGCTGGAGCAGGCCCTCGTGAACATCCTGGAGAACGCTATCGCCTACAGTCCTGACGGTTCGGCCATCGAGGTGGCGGCCTACGAGGACCGGGGCAATGTGGTGATCTCCATCGAGGACGAAGGCCGGGGCATACCGACGCCCGAGCTCGAGCGCGTGTTCGAGAAATTCCGCCGGATGGAGGAATCCACCGACCGGGGCAAAGGCGCGGGGCTGGGCCTGGCGATCTCGAAGGGCTTTGTCGAGGCGATGGGCGGGCGGATCGCCGCCGCCAGCCCGATCCACGACGGGCGCGGCACGCGAATTCTGATCAGCTTGCCCAAAGAGACCTCCATGCCGGGGCACATGCTGTGAGCGCCAACCGCCCCCGCATCCTCGTCATCGACGACGAGCCGCAGATCCACCGGTTCCTGCAGCCAGCGCTGGAAGCCGCCGGTTACGAGCCGGTCCGCGCCGATACGGCCGCAGAGGGCCTGAAGGAAATCGCCCGCAAGGCTCCGGACGCCGTGGTGCTGGACCTTGGCCTGCCGGACTTCGACGGCAAGGAGGCGCTGACCCGAGCGCGGGCCTTTTACGACGGACCGATCATCGTGCTCTCGGCTCGCGACAAGGAGACCGAGAAAATCGACACCCTTGATCTCGGCGCCGACGACTATGTCGAAAAGCCTTTCGGCGTCGGGGAGTTGCTGGCGCGGCTGCGTGTCGCCTTGCGTCATCGCCTGCGCCAGAAGGGCGCCGATCCGATCGTCACGGCTGGTGATCTCACCATCGACCTGATCAAGCGGCTGGTGACTCGCGCCGGTGTCGCCATTCGCCTGTCGCCGAAGGAATACGAACTGCTCGCCCAGCTCGTGGAGGGCGGCGGCAAGGTCTGCACACACAGGCAGCTTCTGACCGCCGTCTGGGGGCCAGCCCATGTCGAGGATGTCCAATACCTGCGTGTCATCGTCGCCCAACTGAGGCAGAAGATCGAACTCGACCCCACGACGCCCACGTTGATCGTTACCGAACCCGGCGTCGGCTATCGGTGGCTCGGCTAGATTCTCCGCCGGCCACATGGCCGCATTCTGAACACCCTTCGCGGTTTGGTTTCCGCCTATGTCGTTATCGCCTACCCGCCAGCTTTTCGTGGCGTCAGTCGCCGCCGCGTTCTGCCTGGGCGGCACTGCGCAGGCCCAGAACTCGCCCGCCGCGCAGCGAGTGCTGGATCGCGCGCGGGCAGCGTCCGGCGGCTCCGGCTGGAACCTCCTGCGCGGGCTGCATGAAGTCGGCCAGGAGGGCGGCGAACGCTACGAGCGCTGGCTCGACCCCCTGCGATACGGCGACCGTACCGAGACCATGACCGCGGCCGGGAAACATGTCCAAGGCTACAATGGCGCGGCGGAATGGCGGATTTTGGCCAACGGCGTCATCACTGGCTCCGTCGATCCTGCCGTGGTCGGCCGGGTCCGCTCAGACGCTTTCTTCGGGGCCTATGGCTATTTCTATCCCAGCCGGTTCGACCTGCGCAGCGTCCACCTGGGCGTCCGGCAGAGCCAGGGCCGTTCATTCGACGTTCTGAAAGTCCAACCGGCGGGCGGTAAGCCTAGGGACCTTTGGTTCGACCGCGGCACCGGTCTTCTGGGCCTCGTGGTCGATGACGCCGGCGGCGCGCCCGTGACAGTCGAGCTATCCGACTATCGCCGCATCGGGCCGGTGCTGATCCCGTTCAAGGCGAAGTCCTATGGCGGTGAACTGACCAGCCCGCAGGAGCGCCTTGTGGAACGGGTCGACTTCATCCCCGCCGACCGCAGCAAGTTCAGCCTGGCTCCACCGCCGAAGCCTTGACGACGCCAGCACGGGCGCGGAGATCTCGGAGGTGGAACGAGCGACGTCGCAGGTCTACGACTTCCTCATGGCAGATTCCGACAACTCGACCCGCATTCTAGTGCCGGCTGGCGCACTCGGCTCAGGCGTCCGCGCCGACGAATTGGAATCCGGCCTGGCCCTGAACCCGCATGCCATCGCTTTGGACGCCGGCTCGACCGACAGCGGCCCGGCCTATCTGGCCAGCGGCAAGTCGAAATACAGCCGCCAAGCGGTCAAGCGTGACCTCGGCCTGCTGATGGCCGCTCGGCAGAAGGCCGGCGTTCCGCTGCTGATTGGGTCCTGCGGCACGTCCGGCTGCGACATGGCGCTCGACTGGACGTTGGAAATCGTCGTGGAGCTCGCCCGAGAACAGGGCTCGGCGCCGCGTATAGCCGTACTCTATGCCGAACAGGATAAGCCCTTCCTCAAAGCGAAGGCCGCTGCGGGGGCTGTTCGCCCCCTCGCCCCGATGGGCGAGTTGAGCGACACGTCCATCGACGCCTGCACGCACATTGTCGCGCTGCTGGGGCCGGAACCCTACATGGCCGCGATCGAACAAGGCGCCGACATTGTCCTGGGCGGCCGAACGACCGATACGGCGGTGCTGGCCGCCGTCGCTCTGCTACGCGGCGAACACCCTGGCGCGGCTTGGCACGCGGCCAAGATCGCTGAGTGTGGCGGCCTCTGCACGGTCACTCCCACCAGCCCCGGCGTGGTGATGAGCATCGACCGCCAGGGCTTTACGATAGCGCCGCTGTCGCCAGCCAATCGCTGCACGCCGCAGACGGTCTCGGCCCACATGCTGTATGAGAACAGCGACCCCTTCCGCCTGGTGGAGCCCGGCGGGGTTCTGGATGTCACCGACGCTCAGTACATCGCCCTGGATGACCGCAGCGTGCGTGTCACCGGTTCGCGCTGGGACCCAGCCCCCTATACGATGAAGCTGGAAGGCGCCGGCGGCGGGCCATTCCAGACCATCATGTTGGTAGGCATTGAAGATCCCGCCGTTTTGGAAGACGTCGACGGCTTCCTCGGCCGGATGTCGCACGCCCTGAAGCGCAAGGTCGAGCGCACGCTGGGCGCCCAGGCCGAAGGCTCCGATATCTCTTTGCGCCCCTATGGTTGGAACGCTGTCTCCGGCCGAACACCGCCGCAGGGCGCGTCGCCTCCCCGCGAGATCGGACTGTTGTTCGTGGCCACCGCGGCGACCCAGGCCCTCGCCACCGAGATCGCCAAGGTCTGCAATCCGATGTTCTTCCACTTCCCCGTCCGCGAGGGAAAGGAACTGCCGAGCTACGCCTTCCCATTCTCCCCAGCGGAGATCGAGCGCGGCCAGGTGTTCGAGTTCCACCTCAACCACGTCGTTGAAGTCGCCACGCCCTTCGAACTGACGCGGACACGCTGGGTGGTCGTCGCCGACCAAGAGGGAGTTTCGGCCGATGCCTAAGTTGAACGATGTCTGCCGCTATGTGCGTTCCAAGAACGCCGGGCCGTTCTGGGTTACGATCGACCTCTTTTTCGATGGCCCGGAAGCCTACCAAAGATACAGCGACGATCCGGCTCTCTCGGCGGCCGCGATCGGACGACTGTACGGCGTCGAGCCCCAAGCCGTTCGGCGCTTCAAGGTCGACACGCTGAACGTGGTCAAGATCTCGATCCCCCGCAGTCAACCCCAGGGCGGCGTCCTGGAGCGCGACATGCACAGCGGCCAGCAGTTCGTGCCCATGCTCGACATCGTGCTGGTCTGATCCAAGACCTGTTCAGGCCCGGCCTCGAACTTCACGCAAACGAAAGCGGCCTGGGGTGAACCCCAGGCCGCTCTGTCGTTCTAGCCGATGTCTAAGTTCGGTTTAGGCGAACTGGTTCATCGTGTTGTGCGCGCCGCCGGCCTTCAGGGCCGCTTCGCCGGCGAAGTATTCCTTGTGGTCGTCACCCATGTCGGAACCCGACATGTTCTGGTGCTTCACGCAGGCGATACCCTCGCGGATTTCCTTACGCTGGACGCCCTTCACGTAGCCGAGCATGCCTTGCGAACCGAAGTATTCCTTCGCCAGGTTGTCGGTCGACAGCGCCGCCGTGTGGTAGGTCGGCAGCGTGATCAGGTGGTGGAAGATACCCGCACGCTTGGCGCCGTCGGCTTGGAAGGTGCGGATGCGCTCATCGGCTTCGTCGGCCAGATCGGTGCCGTCGTAGTCAACGCTCATCAGCTTGTCGCGGTCATAGGCCGAGACATCCTTGCCGGCCGCCTTGTAGGCGTCGAACACTTGCTGGCGGAAGTTCAGGGTCCAGTTGAAGGACGGCGAGTTGTTGTAGACCAGCTTGGCGTTGGGGATCACTTCGCGAACGCGATCCATCATGCCGGCGATCTGCTCGACGTGGGGCTTCTCGGTTTCGATCCACAGCAGGTCGGCGCCGTTCTGCAGCGAGGTGATGCTGTCGAGGACGCAACGGTCTTCGCCCGTGCCTTCGCGGAACTGGAACAGGTTCGACGGCAGGCGCTTCGGACGCAGCAGCTTGCCATTGCGGTTGATGATCACGTCGCCGTTGCTCAGGTCGGCAGGCGAGATTTCTTCGCAATCGAGGAAGCTGTTGTACTGGTCGCCCAGGTCGCCCGGGGTGTGGCTGACGGCGATTTGCTTGGTCAGGCCGGCGCCCAGCGAGTCGGTGCGGGTGACGATGATGCCGTTCTCGACGCCCAGCTCGAGGAAGGCGTAGCGGCAGGCGCGCACCTTGGCGAGGAAGTCGTCATGCGGAACGGTGACCTTGCCGTCCTGGTGGCCGCACTGCTTTTCGTCGGACACTTGGTTTTCGATCTGCAGGGCGCAGGCGCCGGCTTCGATCATCTTCTTGGCCAGCAGGTAGGTCGCTTCGGCGTTACCGAAACCGGCGTCGATGTCGGCGATGACCGGAACGACGTGGGTTTGATAGTTGTCGACCGCTTCGAGAAGCTTGGCTTCCTTGGCCTTGTCGCCGGCTTCGCGAGCGGCGTCGATCTCGCGGAACATGCCGCCGAGCTCGCGGGCGTCGGCCTGACGCAGGAAGGTGTACAGTTCTTCGATCAGCGCCGGCACGGAGGTCTTCTCGTGCATCGACTGGTCCGGCAGCGGGCCGAATTCCGAACGCAGCGCCGCGACCATCCAGCCCGACAGGTACAGGTAGCGACGGTCGGTGGTGCCGAAGTGCTTCTTGATCGAGATCAGCTTCTGTTGGCCGATGAAGCCGTGCCAGCAGCCGAGCGACTGGGTGTACTTGGACGAGTCCGCGTCGTAGGCGTCCATGTCCTTGCGCATGATGTCAGCGGTGTAGCGGGCGATTTCCAGACCGGTCTTGAAACGGTTCTGGAGACGCATGCGAGCCACGGACTCGGCGTCGATGCCGCTCCAAGGGCCCTTCTTGCCCTCAATGAGTTGGCTCATCTGAATGATGTGGTCTTGATAGGACATGTGCCTCTTCCGATCAGCCGGGGGAAACTGGGGGCCCGGTGCTTGGACGGCGGCGTACAGCCCCATTTCATCGCTGTGGAGTCGGCGCGAGGTGCAGATGTCAAACTTTACAGACACCTCTTGTAGTGATGTAAGAACTCTACACACTGTGGAGTCAAAAAATGCTGCCGGAACGCCGCCTCTATGTGGGGCCGAGCCTTAGACGGCTTCGTCGCGACCACGGCCTCACCCAGGCCGACATGGCCGCCGACCTTGATGTGTCGGCCTCGTATATCGCGCTTCTTGAACGCAATCACCGCCCGCTCAGCGCCGAAATGCTGCTGCGCCTGTCCCAGACCTACAAGATGGACATGGCCGCCCTGGCGGGAGACGGCGGATCCGACGACGCGGCGCGCCTTCAGGCGGTGCTGAAGGATCCGATGTTCACAGACATCGACCTGCCAACCCTCGAAACCGCCGACGTCACCACCAATTTCCCTGGGATCACCGAGGCCTTGTTGCGCCTCTACACGGCCTACCAGGAAGAGCAGCTTGCCCTGGCCGACCGCGGCGCCGAGGCGTTGGCCACCGGCGGGCGAGGCTCCGACGCACCCGATCCGGTCGCCGAGTCGCGGCGCTTTCTCGCGGCCCGCCGCAACAGCTTCCCAAGCCTGGATGACGCCGCCGAACGGCTGGCCCAGGCCGTCAGCAACCACGACAACATCGTCGGCTACCTGAAGGCGCGGCACAATCTGCGGGTCCGGCGCCTACCCTCCAGCGTCATGGTCGGATCCATTCGCCGGCTCGACCGTCACCGGAAGGAAATCCTGCTCGACGACGGGCTGGACACCGCCAGCCAGCTCTTCCAGCTCGCGCTTCAACTCGCCTATCTCGAGATGCGCGACGATATCGACGCTGTCGCGAACGAAGGCGCCTTCGTCACCGAGAGCGGCGAGCGACTGACCCGCCGAGCCTTGGCCAGCTACGCCGCCGCCGCCCTGCTGATGCCGTACACCGCCTTCGCCAAGGCCGCCGAAGCGCGGCGCTACGATGTCGAAGCTTTGGGCCGCCAATTCAGCGCCAGTTTCGAGCAGACCGCCCACCGCCTTACGACATTGCAGAAGCCCGGCCAGGAACGGGTGCCGTTCTTCTTCATCCGGGTCGATCCGGCCGGCAACGTCTCCAAGCGGCTCGACGGCGCCGGCTTCCCGTTCGCGCGCCATGGCGGCGGCTGCCCGCTCTGGTCGGTGCATCAGGCGTTCAAGACCCCCCGGGAGATCGTCACCCAGTGGCTGGAGCTGCCGGACGGCCAGCGGTTCTTCTCAATCGCCCGAACGGTGACGGCCGGCGGCGGCGCCTATGGGGCGCCAAAGGTGGAGCGCGCCATCGCCCTTGGCTGCGCGGCCGAGCATGCCCACCGCCTGATCTACACCCAGGATCGACCGGGGTTCGGACCCGAGACCGCAACGCCCATCGGGGTCACCTGCCGGCTCTGCCATCGGACCGAATGCACGGCCAGATCGGCGCCGCCGATAGGGCGCCAAATCCTCTCCGACGACATCCGCCGCACAAGCGCGCCATTCGGGTTTTCGGACAGCTGACCACCTCACGGACGTCTAGCTCGAACTCGCCTAACACCGATTAGGGGCTTCAAAGCGACGCGCTTCCGTGCAGTAAAGCGCCCTGCAAGATTGGTCCGTCGCCGACGCGGCGGGCTGTAGGACGCATTTATTGAGAGCCCAGTACGCAAATGGACATCAGCAACGCCCTCTCGGTTGACGACATCCTGCACGCCTTTGTCGAAGGCGAGCTGCTGCCCGACACCGGCGTAGCGCCCGCGGCATTCTGGGCCGCGCTCGAACAGATCCTCGCCGACGTCACGCCCCGCAACGTTGAGCTGCTGGCCCACCGCGACGCCTTGCAGGTCAAGATCGACGCGTGGTGGCGCGACCGTCGCGGACGTCCGCTGGACGTCGCCGAAGAAACCGCCTTCCTTCGTGAGATCGGCTACCTGCTGCCCGAACCCGAAGCCTTCCAGATCACGACCGAAAACGTCGATCCGGAGATCGCCAAGATCGCCGGGCCGCAGCTCGTCGTGCCAGTTTCGAACGGCCGGTTTGCTCTGAACGCCGCCAACGCACGCTGGGGCAGCCTCTACGACGCGCTCTATGGGACCGACGCCTTGGCCCCGCCGATCGCCGCCAAGGGCTATGACACTGAGCGCGGCGGCAAGGTCATCGCTTTTGCCCGCGCCTTCTTGGATCGCGCCGCGCCACTTTCGGGCGGCTCGCATGCGGACGCTACGTCCTATGTTGTGACGAACGGCGCGCTCGTCGTTCGCTTAAAAAATGGCCAAGACGCGGCGCTGGCGACGCCGGCGCAACTCGTCGGCTGGCGCGGGAGCGCCGAGGCGCCGGACGGCGTCCTGCTGCGCCACAACGGCCTGCATTTCGAGATCCAGATCGACCGTCAGCACTCGATCGGCAAGGACGACGCCGCCGGCGTCGCCGACGTGCTGGTCGAAGCGGCGCTCACCGCCATCCAGGACTGCGAAGACTCCGTCGCGACCGTGGATGCGGAAGACAAGGCTGGGGTCTATCGCAACTGGCTGGGCCTGATGCGCGGCGATCTATCGGCCAGCTTCTCCAAGGGCGGCCGTACGGAAACCCGCCGCCTTGACGAAGACCGCCGCTACACCGCCGCCGGCGGCGGAGATCTGGTGCTTCGAGGCCGCAGCCTGCTGCTGGTGCGCAATGTCGGACACCACATGCTCACCGACGCCGTGCGCTACAACGGCGAGCCGGTCTTTGAGACCGTGGTCGACGCACTGATCACTGTCACCGCCGCGCTTCACGACCTGAAGGGCGCCCGCCGCAACAGCCCGGCCGGTTCGATCTACGTGGTGAAGCCGAAGATGCACGGCCCCGATGAGGTCGCGCTTGCAGTTCGGCTCTTCGACCTGGTCGAGGATGCTCTTGGCCTGGAGCGCAATACCGTCAAGCTCGGCGTGATGGACGAAGAGCGCCGCACCAGCGCGAACCTGGCGGCCTGCATCCATGCGGCGCGCAACCGCATCGTGTTCATCAACACAGGCTTCCTCGACCGCACCGGCGACGAAATCCACACGGCGATGGAAGCTGGCCCGATCGTCCGTAAGGACGCCATCAAGGCCGAGCCCTGGCTGCCTGCCTATGAAAAGCGCAACGTCGAGATCGGCTTGGCCGCGGGCTTCCCCGGCCGCGCTCAGATCGGCAAGGGCATGTGGGCGGCGCCTGACCAGATGCAGGCGATGATGACCGCTAAGATCGGCCATCCCAAGGCCGGGGCGAACACCGCCTGGGTCCCCTCGCCCACCGCCGCCGTTCTGCACGCCCTGCACTACCATGAGGTCGACGTGCCAGCGCTGCAGGCCTCCATGGGCGCGGGCGGCGTCACCGGCCTGAACGACTTGCTCACGCCGCCGCTGGCGCATTCGAACTGGAATGCCGCCGACATCCAGGAAGAGCTGAACAACAACGCCCAGGGCATCCTCGGCTACGTGGTGCGCTGGATCGACCAGGGCGTCGGCTGCTCGAAGGTGCCGGACATCCACGACGTGGGCCTGATGGAAGACCGCGCAACCCTGCGGATCTCGAGCCAGCACATCGCAAACTGGCTGCATCACGAAATCTGCACCGAAGAGCAGGTCCGCGAAACCTTCGGCCGCATGGCCAAGATCGTCGACGGCCAGAACGCCAACGATCCGCTGTATCAGGCGATGGCTGTCGATCCGGCCGCCAGCATCGCGTTCCAGGCCGCGCTTGAGCTGGTCTTCGAGGGCCGCGTTCAACCGAACGGCTATACCGAGCACATCCTTCAGCGCCGCCGCCGGGAGCGTAAGGCCGAGCTCGCCGCGCGCTAAACGCCAAAAGGGGCGCGCGATCAACGCGCGCCCCTTTTTCTAATCCGGGTACGATGTGCGACCTGCCAGCGCGGCCGGTCAGCTTTCAATCAGCGTCATGAGATCGCTCAGCCGGCGCGATTAGCGTCCGGCTTACCAAGCGCTGGCCGATGCGCCTTCAAAGCGAGCGTGCGAGCCGCAGACTTTCAGCGTTCTCGACAAGCGCCCGGCGGGCGTTGATCTCCAACGACTGCGCGTCAAGCGCGTCTTCAGCCAAGCCCTCGATCATACCGTCGGCGTGATCGACTTCATCGAAAGGCGACGCTACTTCGAACATCTGGTTCGGCATCGAAACACCTCCGTGGCTGGGGTCTGAACTGTTAGGCAAAGCTTAACGCAGAACCCCGTGTCAGGAACGCGCAAAGACGCCAGAACCACCTTGGATCACGCCATGTTGAGCGCACGCTGCGCCAAGGCGAACAGATCTCGATCGCCGCGCTTCAGGCGTCCATCAGTCACCAAGATGCAAGCGCGGGCGTCATTTTGGTCAAGAAATGTATTGGCTGACGGTCCGAACCGGTCCTACCATCCTCTCGAACGCTGCGTCGCGGTAGGCGAGCCTGCTTTCATTGGCCCTCGTCTGCGCATCCGCGAGAGAACGGCGTCTATGGAAGGAAGCCGTTGTGCAGCGCACCAGTACCGAGGGGCCTGACTACTTTCATAAAGTTGTCGATTGCCAGTGGGCCTGTCCGGCCCACACGCCGGTTCCAGAATACATCCGCCTGATCGCCGAAGGCCGATACTCAGACGCCTATATGGTCAACTGGAAGTCGAACGTCTTTCCGGGCATCCTCGGGCGGACCTGCGACCGTCCCTGCGAGCCGGCTTGCCGACGCGGGCGCGTGGAGGACGAGCCCGTCGCCATCTGCCGGCTCAAGCGTGTCGCGGCCGACAACAAGGGCGACATTGCCGGGCGCCTACCCGCCCCGATCGCGGTGTCTAACGGCAAGCGCGTGGCCCTGGTCGGCGCGGGGCCTGCCTCCCTCACCGTCGCCCGCGACCTGGCTCCGCTCGGCTACGAGCTCACCTTGTTCGATGGCGAGACGAAATCCGGTGGGATGATCCGCAGCCAGATCCCCCGTTTTCGGCTGCCAGAGGAAGTTATCGACGAAGAGGTCGGCTACATCACCGGCCTGGGCATGGATGTCAGGCTCGGTGAGCGCATCGACAGCCTGAAGGCCCTGTTGGATGAAGGCTATGACGCCGTCTTTGTGGGGTCCGGCGCCCCTCGCGGCCGCGATCTTGACCTTCCCGGTCGCCAGGAAGCCGCCGCCAATATCCACATCGGCATCGACTGGCTCTCCAACGTCTCGTTCGAGCACATCGACCGCATCGGCAAGCGGGTCATCGTGCTCGGCGGCGGCAACACCGCGATGGACTGCTGCCGAACCTCACGCCGGCTAGGCGGTGAGGACGTCAAGGTCATCGTTCGCTCCGGGTTCGAGGAAATGAAGGCCTCGCCCTGGGAGAAGGAAGACGCCATCCACGAGGACATCCCGATCCTCAACTTCCTGGTCCCGAAGGAATTCACTCACCAGGGCGGCAAGCTCACAGGCGTCATCTTCGAGAAGGTGCGCCCCGAATATGACGACAAGGGCCGGCGCAAGCTCGTCCACGCCGGCGAGCCCGACCAGCACTTCGAATGCGACGACGTGCTGATCGCAGTGGGCCAGGAGAACGCCTTCCCCTGGATCGAACGGGACATCGGCCTGGAGTTCGACGAGTGGGGCATGCCGCAGGTGAACCCCCTCACCTTCCAGTCGACCGCCCCCAGCGTCTTTTTCGGCGGGGACGCGGCCTTTGGCCCGAAGAATATCATCTGGGCTGTGGCTCACGGCCATGACGCGGCGATCTCGATCGACAAGCACTGCAATGGCGAGGATGTCGCCCTACGCCCCGCGCCGATGACCACCCTGGTCAGCCAAAAGATGGGCATCCACGAGTGGAGCTACGACAACGATCCGGCCAACGACGGCCGCTACAAGGTGCCCCAGCGCGACAAGGCCGATGCGCTGAAGGATGTGCGGCTTGAAGTCGAACTCGGCTTCGCTCGGGAGATGGCCTACCGCGAGACCCAGCGCTGCCTGAACTGCGACGTGCAGACCGTGTTCGCCGAGCCCGCCTGCATCGAATGCGACGCCTGTGTCGACATCTGCCCGACCGACTGCATCACCTTTACCGAGAACGGCGACGAGGACGATCTGCGCACGCGGTTGAAGGCGCCTGCCACCAATGAGGAACAGGCGCTCTATGTGTCCGATACCCTGCCGACTGGCCGGGTGATGGTGAAGGACGAGGACGTCTGCCTCCATTGCGGGCTCTGCGCCGAGCGCTGCCCGACCGGCGCCTGGGACATGCAGAAATTCCTATTGGAAATGACCCACGCGGGGGGATCATGCCGCTAGAGGCTTTCAACGATTTCGTCGTCAAGTTCGCGAACGTAAACGGGTCTGGGTCGGCGAGCGCCAACGGCATGTTCGCCAAGTCGATCCTGCGGATGGGCGTCCCCGTCGCGGCTCGTAATATCTTCCCATCGAATATCCAGGGCCTGCCGACCTGGTTCGAGGTCCGGATCACCGAGGCGGGGCACCTGGGCCGCCGCGGCGGCGTCGACCTGATGGTCGCCATGAACCCCCAGACTTGGGACCGCGACGTCGCGGAGATCGAGCCGGGCGGATACCTGTTCTACGACTCGACCAAGCCGCTGCCCCCATCGAAATTCCGCGACGACATCACGGTGCTGGGCGTGCCGCTGACGGCGATGTGCAACGCGGCCTACCAGCTTCCGCGTGAACGGCAGCTATTCAAGAACATCATCTATGTGGGCGCCCTGGCGGCCTTGCTCGACATCGAGATCGGCGTCATCGAAACCCTGCTCGCCGAGCAGTTCGCCGGCAAGGAACGACTGATCAAAGCCAATGTCGCGGCTCTGCACATGGGCCGCGACTACGTCGCTGAACACCTCAGCCCCCTGCGCCTGCGTGTGCGACGGGCCGACAAGGTTGGCGACCGGATCTATGTGGAGGGTAACGCCGCCGCAGCGCTGGGCGCAGTCTATGGCGGCGCCACGGTGTGCGCCTGGTATCCGATCACGCCCTCGACCTCGCTGGCTGAAGCGTTCACCGGATACTGTGAAGACCTGCGCATCGAGCCGGGGACGGAGAAGGCCCGCTACGCCATCGTCCAGGCCGAAGATGAGATCGCCTCAATCGGCATCGTGATCGGCGCCGGTTGGAACGGCGCGCGAGCCTTCACCGCAACCTCGGGGCCCGGAATTTCGCTGATGACCGAGTTCATCGGCCTCTCCTACTTCGCCGAGATCCCAGCGGTGATCTTCGACGTCCAGCGCGGCGGGCCGTCGACCGGCATGCCGACCCGAACCCAGCAAGCCGACCTGCTGGCCGCCGCCTATGCCGGTCACGGGGATTCCAAGCATCCGCTGCTGCTGCCTGCCGATCCAGGCGAGTGCTTTGAGATGGGAAGCCTAGCCTTCGATCTGGCCGACCGGCTCCAAACCACGATCTTCGTCATGCTCGACCTCGATATCGGCATGAACGAGTGGCTGACCAAACCCTTCGAGTGGGACGATACCCGCAAGCTCGATCGCGGCAAGGTGATGACCTACGACGACCTTGAGGCCGGCCGCGACTTCGGCCGCTACCTGGAGGTCGACGGCGACGGCATCCCCTATCGCACCTATCCAGGCACCCACCCGACCAAGGGCGGCTATTTCACCCGTGGCACCTCGCGCAATCCCTATGCTCGCTACAGCGAAGAGGGCTCGGTCTATGTCGGGAACATGGAACGCCTGCTGCGCAAGTTCGACACTGCGCGCAACCTGGTGCCGGCCCCGGTTCGTCGGGACGCCAAGCGCGCGACACGCGACGGTGTGATCTTCTTCGGCTCAAGCACTCCCGCGGTCCATGAGGCGCTGGACGACCTGGAGCACCGCGGCCTCCATGTCGACGCCTTGCGGGTGCGCGCCTACCCATTTCCCGACGAGGTGTTTTCCTTCATCGCCGATCACGAACGGCTCTTCGTGATCGAGCAGAACCGGGACGGGCAGCTTCGAACCTTGCTGATCAACGAGGGCGACATCGATCCGTCACGCCTGACCGCCGTGCTGCACTATGACGGCACCCCGATCACCGCCCGCTTCATCTCCAGCGCAGTCGAAGCCTTGATGACTGACCGCCGGCAGGTTCCCGAGGCCGCCGAATGACCTACATCACCAAACCTCAGTTGCATCACCCGAAGCTCGCTGAGAATGCGTTGGGCTATACCCGCCGCGACTATGAGGGCTCAGTCTCCACCCTTTGCGCCGGCTGCGGGCATGACTCGATCTCGGCGGCGATCATCCAAGCCTGCTACGAACTGGACCTGCCCCCACACCGGATCGCCAAGCTGTCCGGCATCGGCTGCTCATCGAAGACCCCCGATTACTTCCTCGGAAACTCCCACGGTTTCAACACCGTCCACGGCCGGATGCCCTCGGTGCTGACCGGCGCCAACCTGGCCAATCGCGACCTGATCTATCTGGGCGTCTCAGGTGACGGGGACTCAGCCTCGATCGGCCTGGGGCAGTTCGCGCACTCGATCCGGCGTGGCGTGAACATGCTCTACATCGTCGAAAACAACGGCGTGTACGGGCTGACGAAGGGCCAATTTTCCGCGACATCCGACAAGGGCTCGAAGTCCAAGAAGGGCGTGATTAATCACGACGCCGGGATCGATCTGGTCAGCCTCGCCTTGCAGATGGGCGCCACCTTCGTCGCCCGCTCATTCTCCGGCGACAAGGCCCAACTCGTACCGCTGATCAAGGCTGCGCTCAGCCATCGCGGCGCGGCCTTCATCGACTGCGTCAGTCCGTGCGTGCAGTTCAACAATCACGCTGGCTCCACCAAGTCCTACGACTATGTGCGCGAGCACAACGAGGCGGTGAACAGGATGGACCTGATCCCCCACCGCGAGGCCATCACCGTCGACTACGCGCCCGGAGAGACCGTCCCGGTCACCCAACATGACGGGTCGGTGCTGCAACTCCACAAGCTGGCCGCCCATTACGATCCCTCTGACCGAGTCGGCGCGATGGCCTATCTTCAGTCCCGCCAGGCGTTGGGTGAGATCGTCACCGGCCTGCTCTTCCTCGACCCCGAGGCCCGTGATCTCCACGAGAACCTCGGCACGGTTTCAGCCCCGCTCAACACGCTCACGGAGCGCGAACTCACCCCCGGAAGCACGGCGCTCGCCAGGCTCAACGCGTCGCTCCGTTAGGCGCGCAGCGGTCTAACCTGACCGTCTCCTCCCCTCGCCCAGCACACGAGGCAGGGGTTTGACCGGATGGCTTGGCCGTCTCGGCGCTGGAAATGTGGGTCAACGGGAGGCTCCCGTCTTGACCGACTTTGACCACACACTCGCCCCTCACGAGATCCGAAGGATCGCCGCCGACGCATTTGTGTTCGGATTCCCCCTTGTGCTCGTAGATCTGGTTCGACGCGCCCATCCAGTGGGCGCCAATCAAATCCTGCACCTGCCAGACGACGCCGCGGACGTGGCGCCTGGGCTGCGAGATGGTGATCCTCGCATGGTGCAGTCCAGCGCCTGGATCGACCTCTCAGGTGGACCGATGGCGATCAATATTCCGCCGGTCGAGGGACGCCACCTCACCTTGACCCTGATTGACGCCTGGGGAGAAACGGTCGCCGCGCCGCCCGTAAGCCCGGCCGACGGCCTGAGCCTCGTGCTCGCAGGTCCCCGCTGGCAAGCCGACACCAAGTCGGGGTCGAACATGCTTCGCGCCACCACCGACGCGGTATGGATGATCACCCGGCTGGTCGCCAACACGATCGCGGACCGGGAAACCGCGCGCGAGCTTCTCGCCGCGCAACGGATCAGACCTTCCGAAGGGGCAAGTTACGGCTCGGGCTTTACACCGCCCGTCCTAGAGCCCCCCGCCCGAGGGCCCATTGAAGCGATCGGCAATCTGCCACCCGAGATATTCCTTCATCGGCTGGCTGTGCTCCTCGCCCGTCATCCCCACGCCCGCACGGCGGCCGACCTCGGGGCCCTGGCCTTGATCGACGTGACGCCCGGAAGGCCGTATGCGCCGCCGCCACACGAGAGCAAGGCGTACCAAGCCACCATCCAGGGATTTTCCGACGGGTTGGCGAAGATCAAGCACGCCGCAAATCCTGCGCACCCAGCCCCTGGTTGGCGACGCCTCTACAACTCGCCCCCCCACGATGATCATCTTGCCTACGCGGCGGCGGCTCTGTCGGGGCTCGGTGCAGCAGGGCCGAACAGCATTCTCAGTTTCGCCTGCGATGTCGATGATACTGGACGGCCGCTGAACGGCGCTGAGCGCTATGAATGCCGGTTTCCGCTTGGCGGCGCACCGCCCGTCGACGCGTCCTGGTCGCTGTCGCTCAACCACCGCCCCCCGCATCGTGAGCTACTGTTGCATCGCTACGCTCTCAGCGACCGCGATCGACTGCAGCCCGAGCCAAACGGCGAGTTAGCCCTGAAAATCCAACACACGCCGCCTTCATCCGGCCTGGCCGCCAACTGGCTTCCCGCGCCCCTTGGAGACTTCGGCGTCGTTCTTCGTTTGCATGCTCCGAAGGACGCCGCCCTCACGGGCGCGTGGCGGCCGCCGTTGGTCCGCCGGATCGAGCCGCACGGCAAGTGAGACGTCAACTCGGGTATGTCACCTCGCCGTCTAGGGGTTAGGCCTGATCGCAGCGGAAGTGGCGGCGCGATTCACTGCTCGAACCTGGCTCAGCACCCCCCCGTGACGCCGGGTCGATTGGGCGAAGCCTGATCGTTCCTCGACCGGCCCCGCGCAGCAAGGCGTGGGGCCACCGCCGCCGCCTCGACGGGGCAAGACATGAAGTTCCCACCGCCTGTTCAGGCGCCACCAAAGCCACCCGGCCCAGCCCTTCTCGCGCTTGGTCCACCTATCCGGCGCGGCGTAGAGGCCCATGGACGTCGCTACAGGACAGCATGTTGGTCCGACGATCTGCACGCAACGGAACGTACGCTCGAACGCCACGTCCTCGATCTGCGCGTATAGCGACCTAATTCACGCGCCGCGCTCGTCCGGCCCAATACGGCTCCCGCAGCTCGCGCCTCAGGATTTTTCCCGAAGCATTGCGCGGCAACGCCTCGATGAAGTCGATGGTCTTGGGGGACTTAAACGCCGCGATGCGTGATCGGGCGAAGGCGATAATGCTGTCAGGGTCGGGCGTGGTTCCGGGCTTGGGCACCACGATGGCTTTCACCGCTTCACCCCAGACGTCGTCCGGAACCCCGATCACCGCTACTTCCGCAACATCTGGATGACCGTAGACGGCGCTCTCCACCTCGGCCGGGTAGATGTTCTCGGCGCCGGAAATGATCATGTCCTTCACCCGGTCGTGGATGAATAGATAGCCATCCTCGTCCAGATAGCCGGCGTCGCCGGTCCGCAGCCAACCATCGTCGCCCACCGTCGCCGCTGTGGCCTCCGGCAACCGCCAGTAGCCGGCCATGTTGGAAACCGAGCGCACCGCAACCTCGCCGACGGCGCTGGGCGGCAGACTTGCTCCGGCGTCGTCAACGATTTTCAGCTCCACCCCCGGCATGGGCAGGCCCGCGGCGCGCATTCGCGGCGTCCCGTTGGGGTCATGGTCCTCAGGCGGCAGATAGACGATGGTGCCGCAGGTTTCGGTCATGCCGTACTGCTGGCAGAAGCCGCACCCGAACACCTCCATGCACTCGCGCAACAGATCCAGTGGGATCGGGCTCGCGCCATAGAGAATGTACTTCAAGCGGCTGTAGTCGACCTCTCGCGCACGAGGCTGGCGGACGACGATCTGCAGCGCGGCCGGGACCATGAACATCTTGGAGATCCGGTCGCGTTCGATGAAGTCGAGCACCTTCGTCGGATCGAATTCCCGCGCCACCACGCCCTTGGCCCCGTTGACGAGACCAACGATGCCCCAACCGGTGCCGCCGATGTGCCCGACCGGCATGGCGACCAGGCTGATGTCATCCGGCCCCCACTGGTTCCACGCCATATCGGCTTCCGCCGCCTTGCGCCGCCCGCCCAGCACATTCAGGTGGCTCAGCATCGCTCCCTTCGGCCGCCCCGTCGTCCCCGATGTGTAGAGTTGAACCGCGACCTCGCGCTCGCCGATTGGCAGTTCGGGATCGCGCGCCGGTTGGGCGTCGCGCCAAGCTTCGTAGGTCGGCCATCCGGTTGAGCCAGGCTCCATGGCCACCATATTCACGCCGGCCAGTTCCGGCGCGATCTGATTGGCGCAGGCCATGACCTCCGGACCCACGAACAGCATCTTGGCCTCCGCGTCGCCAGCGATGTAGGCCACCTCCGGTGGGGCGAGACGCCATCCGATAGGCGCCATGACCACACCAACCTTGGCCGCCCCGAACAACAGTTCGAAATAGTGGTCGCTGTTCTTGCCGAGGTAGGCGATGCGGTCGCCCTTCCCCAAGCCCTCGGCGAGCAAGGCCTGGGCCGCCTGGTTGGTGCGCCTGTCAAACTCCGCGAAAGTGGTTTCGCGTCCTTCGAAGACCAAGGCCGTCGCCGCCGGGCGTCGCTGGGCGTGGTAGCGCGGTACGTCGGCCAGAGTCCTCATCGCCTCGAAGTCGATCGTCTGGTCGGGCTGATCTGTCGTAGCGAGGGCCATCTGGCGTTCCTTCCTCAAAGTCCCAACACCAGACGGGCGATGATGTCCCGCTGGATCTCGTTTGAGCCGCCATAGATCGTGGCGGCGCGGTCGTTCAGGTATCGCGGCATGGCCGTCAGAGCCGCGTCGGGCCCGATTGGCGGAACGTTCGAACCGGGCATACGGGCCTGCGGCTGATCGGCCGCCGCGTAGAACCCCGCCGTTTCCAGCATCAGTTCATCGACCATCTGCAGGGCCTCGGCCCCTTGGGCCTTCAGCATCGAGGACGCCGGCCCGGGATTGGCCCCGGAGGCCAGCGCCGCAAGGGTGCGCTGCTCGGCGATCTCAATGGCGGTCACGGCGATCTCAGCCGCCATCAACCTTGCGCGGAAGGCCGCTTCAGTCAGCAAACCAGCCTCCCAGGCCACGTCGCGCACTCTGTCGAGCATCACCTGAAGGCCGGGCGCGGAGCTCCCGCCACGCTCGAACTCCAATAGGTACTTGGCGACCGTCCAGCCCTTGTTCTCCTCGCCAACGCGGCCCGAGACGGGGACGCGCACATCGTCGAAGAAAACCTCGTTGACCTCATGCTCCCCGGCCAGGGTGATGATCGGACGTACGCGAATGCCAGCCGTGGTCATGTCCAACAGCAGGAAGGTTATGCCGGCCTGCGGCTTCCCAGTCGCATCGGTCCGGACCAGGCAGAACATGCGGTTGGCCCAGTGGGCGTGGGTAGTCCACAGTTTGGAACCCGACAGGACGTAGTCGTCGCCATCGCGGACGGCGCGTAACCCAAGCGCCGCCAGATCGGAACCGGCCTGCGGTTCGGAATAGCCCTGGCACCAGTAGTCCTCGCCCGACAATATCCGGGGAAGATAGTGGGCCTTCTGTTCGGGTGTGCCGAACCCCATGATCACTGGCCCGACCATCCGAAGGCCCATAGGCGCGAGTCCCGGCGCCCCGGCCCGCGCGCACTCAGCGGCGAAGATGTGCCGCTGCATCACGCCCCAGCCAGGCCCGCCATATTCGACGGGCCAGGAGGGCGCGGCCCATCCCTTGGCATGCAGGATTTTCTGCCATGGAAGGCTGTATTGCTTGTCGGTGAAGACACTGGTGGCTCGGCGCCCGACCTCCCGTAACTCGGGGGTCAGCGAGGCATCGAGAAAGGCGCGCACTTCGTCACGGAACGCCGCCTCCTCGCTTGAGAGATCGAGATTCACGGCCTCCTCCTAGAACTTGGCCCTCAAGGTCAGGCCGTAGGTTCGCGGCGGCGCCAGGAAGGTCGCGAAGGTCCCGGTTTGCAGCGGCTGATCCACGATGACCTGATGATAGTCCTCGTTGGTCAGGTTCTGCGACCACAGTTCAGCCGACCAGCGCTCATCGACAGAGCCCAGCACAACCCGCGCGTTGACCAAGGTCATCGGCTTCTGGGACTTCAACGGATCCAGGTTCGAGCCGGTGTTGTACTCCGAGGTGTACTTCGCCGAGATGCTGGCGCGGAATTCCAGATTGTCTGTGATTGGCGTTTCATAGTTCACGGTCCCGGCCCCGGACCACAGCGGGGCGTAGGACAGGCGGGTATTCGGCAGGCGCGCAGAAATGCCCGCCGGCGGCGTGAAGTCGCCGAACTGGGTCTCTGCATAGGTCACACCGCCGGAGAAGCTCAGCCCCTCGACCGGCGTACGCCACATGAGGTCGAAGTCGACGCCGCGAGAGACGACCTCCGGGATCGAAGCGACCAGCCAGCTGATCCCCGTATAGGTGTTGAGCTGGAAGTCCTCGAAGGTCTGATGGAAGATCGTGGCGTTGGCGACCAGACCATAGCCCAACGTGTTGGTCTTTACGCCCAGTTCGTAGCTTGTCACGGTCTCGGCCGGGAAGCTGGTGTTGGGGTCGATGACCCCGATGGCCAGGCGCGAACGATCCAGATTGAAGCCGCCGCTCTTGAAGCCCTCGGCGTAGGATACGTAGGCCATCACACCTTCGTTGAACCGGTAGGCGCCCTTCAAGGTGCCGCTCCACCGGCCCTCGCTCTGCTCCTGGTTCGTGACCACGTTGTTGAAGGCCGGGTCCGAATGCGGCGCGCAGAGCGCAGCACGGGCCGCCGCCGGAATTGGACGGACAATGGCCGCCGCGCAGGCCGCCGCTGGGACCGAGTTGGTATAGTGGCTCTCGACGGTCTTCTCGTCGTCCGAGTAGCGCAGGCCAAGGGTCAGCTCGAGGGCGTCGGTCACCTTCCAGCTATTGTTGGTGAACAGCGCCCAGCCCTTCGAACTGTGATCATAGCTGTCGCGCGGCCCCTGGCCGGCCGGGAAGTTGGTTCCAGCCGGCAGGCCGGTGAGCGCCGAAACGAGCGTCGGATTGGCCCCGCCAGAAAGCAGCAGGCTGAAGTACGGCTCGTAAGCGCTGCCAAAGGTCGTGGCCGCCCGCGCAAGTAGCGCCTCATCGGAATAGAAGAACCCAACCAGCCAATTGACCTTCTCGGTCGCTCCGGCGAGGCGGACCTCCTGCGACAGCGACTTGATCTGGCTGAAGCTCGAACCGTCAGTCGACCGGTACCAGATGTCGGCGGAAGAGAAGTCGATGTCGGACCCGTTCTCCGCCCGCCACTCGCGATAGGCGGTGATCGAGGTCAGCGCGATGTTTTCGTTGATGTCCCAGTCGAGTTGGGCCGACACGCCCCGGTCGCTGATCTTGGATCCCATGTCGCGGTTGGCGTTCGCCACGCGCGCATAGGGATTGGGCGGGCGAATAACTCCGTTGTCGGCCGCCAGCGCATCAACCAGCGGCGCGGTCGGTCCGGCGACCGTCACGAAGTTAACGCAGCAATGCTCGTCCCGATCGGAGATGTCGGCCAAGACCTTCACCACCACGGCGTCAGTGGGTGCGATCAGCAGCTGCCCCCGAACGGTGTAGTAGTTTTGGTCGGTGTCATCGGTGCGGGTTCGCGGCCCGGCGCCGACCAGGACGTCGGCGAAGCCGTCACGCTCGCGCTTGGCGACGTAGAGCCGACCGGCCATCAGATCGCCCGCGATGGGGCCCGTCACGCTGGCCGACAAGCCCCGCGCGCCATAGTTGCCGAAGGTCAGTTCCGCATCGGCGCCAAACTCGAAGGATGGCGCCTTGGTGATGACGTTGATCACCCCCGCCGACGTGTTCTTGCCGAACAGGGTCCCCTGCGGGCCTTTGAGGATTTCGACCCGTTCCAGCTCACCGAGATCGCCGAAGGCCACGCTGCTCCGTGAACGGTAGACGCCATCAATCACCGTACCGACCGATGATTCCAGGCCCGGATTGTCCCCGATGGTGCCAACCCCGCGGATTCGCGCCGAGGTCTGGGCTTCGCTGGTCGAGGACGTCACGCTGAGACCAGGAGCGAGAACCTGGAGATCCTTGATGTCGCGAACGCCAGCATCCTGCAGCTGGCGTTGCGGGAGCGTCGTGACCACGACAGGCACATCTTGCAGATTTTGTTCGCGTTTTTGGGCCGTGACCACCAACTCAGAGACGGTCGCCGTATTTTGAGCCAGGGCCGGACTCGCCGCGCAGGCAGCCGCCAAAATCGCCCACGAGGCGTTACGCATCATCTGGTTCATTGTCCCTCCCGGCGCCGCCCTTTGTTGGCGGCTTGTTTTCTCGCTGCGATCTTGCGCAGCTCTGCCCTCGATGGTTGCGGAACTCCGGGAGGACCTGCAAGCTAGCGGAAGTGATAGGATCGCCCCCGCGATCGTGAATTTTGGCGGCCGTATGACGAGCACGACAGCGCAGGCCGAGCAGGATCTGGTGCAGGCCCTGGCCGCCCAGGTTCGCGATGCCGGCGCAAGGATCGGCCTGCCCTACATCGCCGTCAGCGCTGACATCGGCGACCCCGAGCCTATGCGAGACGCCGAGGGCCGGCCGTTTGCCGAAACCCTCTTCAACTGGCTCGACCCGGATCTGCATTATTGGAAAGATCGCGGCTTCGCCCTGCGCTCACCCTTCGTCTTCGGGGCGCGCTACACCGCCGAACCCTTCTATTTCGTCCAAGGGCGGTTTGGAACTTGGCGGCCCGCCCCTCGGCTGGAACGGATAGAAGTCGTGCAGGCCGCCGACCGCGTGGCTGTCGGAACCGCCATTATCGCTCCCGCCCACCTTCCCGGCGGGGTGATCGGCGCCGTGGTTTGGGCGTCACACGAGGAATTCGATGTCCGGCCGGCCTTCGAGCGTCAAGCCGTCAACCTGCACGCCCTCACCCTGAAGATGCTAGCGGCCTACAACGACCTGGGAGTCGCGGCGAAGTCCGAGGAAGTCCGGCTGACCCGACGCGAGATCCAGTGCCTGAAGTGGGCCGCCGATGGAAAGACCGACGTCGACATCGGGGAGATCATGAAAATCTCAACGCCGACCGTGCGGTTCCACATGCGCAACGCCGCCGACAAGATGGGGGTCGGGGGACGGTCTCAGGCCGTTCACCACGCGACTACCCTGGGTTATATTGGCGAGCGAAAGAGCCGGACCAGAGCCTAGGCTAAAGGTGGCCCGGCGCTTGCGCGCCGGGCCACAGCCGACTCACTCGGCCGGTGCGGCGACAGGTTCGATCGACCTGCGCCGACGAGCGGCCTGCCCCAACACGACCTGGGTAATCGCCGGCAGGACCAGCAGGGTGAGGGCGGTCGCGGTGATCAGCCCGCCGATCACGACCACGGCCAGCGGCTTCTGCACTTCCGCGCCCGTTCCGCTAGCCACCGCCATCGGGATGAAGCCGATGGCCGGCACCATCCCGGTCATCACCACCGGGCGGACCTTCTCCATCGCGCCCTCGATGATCGACTGCCCCAACGCCAGGCCTTGGGCGAGGCGTTGCCGAATGCTGCTCATCACGACGAGGCCGTTCAGAACAGCGACGCCAGCCAGGACGATGAAGCCTACGGCGGCCGAAACGGAGAAGTTGATACCTGAGAGCGCGAGGGCGAAGACCCCGCCGCTGAGGCCCAAGGGCACGGCGATGAACACCGAGAGCGCCGGAGCAAAGCCGCCCAAGGCCAGATAGAGCAGCGCGAACACCGCCGCAAAGCAGAGCGGCACCACGATCGCCAGGCGTTGCGAAGCCGCCTGCAGGTTCTGGAACTGCCCGCCCCATTCGATCCACGTACCGGGCGGCAAAGCCACGGCTTCGACCTTCGGCTGGGCGTCGGTGACGAACGATCCCACATCGCGCCCACGAACATTGGCCTGCACGACCACCCGGCGCTTGCCGCCTTCCCGGCTGATCTGGTTCAGCCCCTCGGCATGGGTGAAGCGCGCAAGCTGGCTGAGCGGCACTGATCTTCGCAACTGTCCCGGTTCCGTCGGCAGCATGACCGGAAGCGCACCGAGTGCGTCCAGGTCGTTGCGGCTGGCCTGCGGAACCCGAACGACGACATCGAACCGACGATCTCCCTCGAACAACAGTCCAGCCTCGCGCCCGGCCATGGCGGCCGCGACGGTGTCGGCCACCTCCTCGACTGTCAGGCCGAGACGCCCGATCTCCGATCGGTCGAACTGAACGTCCAGGGTCGGCGCGCCCGTCACCTGCTCGACGCGAACATCTGCCGCGCCGGGTGTCGCCTGCAAGGCGGCGGCTATACGCGCGCCAGCGGCGCTCATCTGGTCCAGATCGTCGCCATAGATCTTGACCGCCACGTCGCCGCGAACACCGCCAATCAGTTCATTGAACCGCAGCTCGATCGGCTGGCTCAGTTCATAGCCCTGGCCGATCAACGCATTGGCCTTGGCCTCGACGCGGGCGATCACGTCTTCCTTGGTGTTGACGCCGTCCGGCCACTCCTTCCGCGGTTTGAGAATGACGAAGCCGTCGGAGATATTCGGCGGCATCGGGTCGGTGGCGACCTCGGCGGTGCCGGTCTTGGAGAACATGTAGTCCACCTCCGGCAGGCTGGTGATCGCCTGTTCGACGCCGCGCTGCATTCGCACCGATTGCTCCAGCGAGGTCGACGGGACCCGCTGGGAGGCCAGCGCCAGGTTCTTCTCATCAAGCTGAGGCATGAACTCCTGCCCCAGGAAGGTGAAGGTCACGGCCGCCAGGACGGAGATCCCCACGGCGGCGCCAATAAATGGCCAAGGCCGCGCCACGGCCCTGTGGAGGACCGGCTCGTAGTGCTGTTTGATCTTGCTGATCGCCCAGACCTCCTTCTCCGCGACCTTGCCCCGAATGAGCAGTGCGACCATGGCCGGCACGAAGGTCAGCGACAGGACGAACGCCGCCGCCAAGGCGAGCATCAAGGTGATAGCCATCGGCGCGAAGGTCTTGCCTTCCACCCCGCTGAAGGTCAGCAGCGGGGCGAAGACGAGGAAGATGATCCCCTGCCCGTAAACCGTCGGCCGGATCATCTCCTGCGAGGCCAGCATGGTTTCTTCCAAGCGCTCGCGAAGATCGAGCAGCCTGCCTTCCCGATGCTGCCGCTCTGATAGACGTCGGAGACAGTTCTCGATGATGATCACCGCGCCATCGACAATCAGCCCGAAGTCGAGCGCACCCAGGCTCATCAAATTCCCGGACACCCCGAGGGTGTTCATCCCGATGCCGGTCATCAAGAACGAGATCGGAATGATCAGCACCGCGATCACCGCCGCGCGGACATTGCCGAGCAGGAAGAACAGCGCGATCGCCACCAGAAGAGCGCCCTCGAAGAGGTTTCGCTGCACGGTCGCGATAGTTGCGTTGACGAGCTTCGAGCGGTCCAGCGCCGGCGTGACCTTCACCCCGACCGGCAGCGACTTTTCGATGGTCTCCAGCCTTTCGCCGACCGCCTTGGCGACGGTGCGGCTGTTCTCACCGATCAGCATCAAAGCCGTGCCAACCACCACCTCATGGCCGTTCATGCTGCCCGCGCCGGTTCGAAGTTCACCGCCGATGCGTACGGCGGCCACGTCCTTGACCCGGACAGGAACCCCGCCCCGCGTCGCGATCACGGCGTCGGCGATCTCGTCGATCGAGCGAATGCGGCCGTCGGCGCGGACGAGGTAGGCTTCGCCGCCCCGTTCCAGGAAGTTGGCGCCGACTGAAAGGTTCGCCGCTTCGAGGGCCCTGGCCAACTCTGAGAACGACACGCCGTAGGCGCTGAGTTTCACCGGGTCCGGCTCGACCAGATAGTGCTTCTGGAAACCGCCGATCGTATCGATCCCAGCTACGCCGGCGACCGTCCGCAGCTGCGGACTGATGATCCAGTCCTGAACCGTCCGCAGATAGGCGCTACGCGCAATGTCGTCGGTGAGACGCTCGCCTTCAAGCGTGAGAAAGCTGCCATCCGACTGCCAGCCTGGCCGGCCGTCCGTGATCGGCGCCCCCTTCCCGCCCGGGTTCGCGAAATCGACTGTGTACATGAAGACTTCGCCCAGCCCGGTCGTGACCGGGCCGATTTGCGGCTGCACGCCCTCAGGCAGATCGTCTCGCGCCTGGGCCAGCCGCTCGCTGACCTGCTGGCGAGCGAAATAGAGGTCGACGTCTTCCTTGAAGACCGCCGTCACCTGCGAGAAGCCGTTGCGCGAAACCGAGCGGGTGCTCTCCAGCCCCGGAATGCCGGCCAGCGCCGTCTCTACGGGGAAGGTGACCCGCTTCTCGATCTCGATGGGCGAGAGCCCTGGATCGGTGGTGTTGATCTGCACCTGGTTGTTAGTGATGTCGGGCACGGCGTCGATGGGCAGCTTCGACAGCTGCCAGACCCCGACCCCGGACAGGATCGCGATGATGAAGATGACCGCCCAGCGCGCCCGGACGGATAGGGCCATCAGACCTGAAATCATGACCTAGTGCGCCTCGCCTTCGCCCTTGCCCATCTCGGCCTTCAGCAGGAAGGCGTTGCGCGCGGCGATGCTCTGGCCAGCGCTCAGACCGCTGACGAGCTCGGCCCGACCGGCGCCACGTCGGCCGATGGTCACCGGTCGTGCCTCGAAGCCCTTGGCGGTCCGAACGAAGACAACCTCGCGGCCGCCAACGCTCTGCACCGCCTCGTCGGGGACGACGATGGCCGTGGAAGCCAGCGCGGCCTTAGGTACGATGCGCGCTCGCACCGCCTGTCCCGGCTGCAAGCCCTCAGGCGGGACACTGATGATGGCGGTCGCTGCGCCGGTCTCGCGATTGAGGCCAGGGGTCACCGAGCGGACCTCGCCCTCGATTGTTCGGCCGTCTGCAGCCTCAACCATGACCCGGTCACCAGGCGCGATCCTGGGCGCATCCATGCCGCCGATCGCGGCCTCGACGTGCACGAGCTTTGGATCGGCAATGCGGAAGAGCTCGGTTTCAGGCTGGACGAAGGCGCCGAGGCTCAAAGAGGCCGCCGTAACGCGCCCGGAGATCGGACTGGCTACGATGACTCCCCGACCGTCGGCCGAGATATTCGCCGCGTCGGCCGCGACCTGCGCGCGGCGAGCCTCGGCGTTCGCGGCCACAGCCTCGGCCTGGGCTTGTTCGTAGTCCTGGCGAGCGGAGACACGTTGTTCAAACAGGCGCCGTTCGCGGGCAAGCGTGGTCTGCGCCAGATTGGCGCGCGCTGAGGCGACGGCGCGATCCGCGGCGATCTGCGCCGCCTCGCGGCTTTCCACCACGGCCAAGGCTTCACCGGCTCGGACCGGATCGCCAAGTCGCTTGAAGATCTGCGTCACCGCGCCGGCGGCCCGCGCGGTCAAGACCGCCTCGCCGCCCGGCGTGACAGCGACCATACCTTGCGCCAGCACTTCGCCTGCGAACCCGCCAGTCGATACTGCTTGGACCTGAACACCGGCGGCTCGAATGGCTTCAGCGGTCATCTCCAAACCACCGGCCTCGCCCTCCTCGTGTTCGCCCTCCGCATGTTCGCTCGCCGCGCTGGCGGCGCCAGTATGGGCGGTCACCTTGGCGAGGCTAAAGCCGCCAAGGCCAGCGATCAGGATCGCGGCGGCCACACCGCCATAAAGACGGGATTTATCTTTGGTCACAGTAGCTCTCCAAGCAGGTCGCGGCCTTGCAGGCGCGCCAGGGCGGCCTGAGCGCTCAGGCGCTCAAGGGCCGCGTCGAGGGTCTGGGCACGCGCCTCGACCAGGGCGCGGCGGGCGTTGGTCAGTTCGACAAGGGGAAGCTTGCCGCCCTCGTACCCAAGCCGGGTCAGACGATAGGCCTCGTCAGCAGCGCGCTCGCCGTCCCGGGCGGCGACCAGCCGGCTGTCTGCGGCTCCGATCCGTGCGGAGCCCGCCCACGCTTCGGCTTGCGCATCAAGCCTGGCCGCTTCCAGGCGAGCCTCGGCGGCGCTGAGTTCAGCCTGAGCTGCGCCTATGTTGCCGCGATTGCGATCGAACAGTGGAAACGGCGCAGAAACCCCAGCGACCATGGCTGTCGCGTCGTCCTCCTGGAACTTGCGGACGCCGACGGAAATAGCGACGTCGGGCGTCGCCCTGGTTTGCTCCACCCGGCCCTTCCGGGCGGCGGCTTCCCGGTCCGCCAACGCGGCCTGATAGGCAGGGCTAGCCAGCGGGTCCGGCGAAAGAACCGAGACCTGCCGATCGGCTTGCGCCAACAAGCCATGCGGGATGGAAGTGATCGGGCTCGCCACGCCGGCCAAGGCCGTGAGCGCTCCAAGCGCGACGGCACGCGCTGCGCGCGCTTCATCCAGGTCGGCCCGCGCGGCCTGTACCCCGGCAAGCGCCTGAACACGGCGCAGGTCGGCTTCGCGCCCTGCCTCGACCATCGCGTTCGCCACGCGGGCGTCGTCCTCGGCCAGGGTGAGGCTCTCGATGGCGAACTGAACGCGTCGCTCGGCCGCCTCGGCGCCGGCATAGGCGTTCGCCAAATCAAAGGCGAATTGCGCGGCCACATGAGTTGCGCGGAGTTTGGCGGCCTGGAGATCGGCTCGCCCCGCAGCGAGGCGAGCTTCACGCTTGCCGCCCAGTTCCAAGGTCTGCTCGATTGAAACCGTGGCTTCGGCCAGGTTCGCGCCCTTGTAGGGGCCAGAGCCCGAGAAATTCTCGACCTGGACGGCGATTGTCGGGTTCGGGCGTGCTGCGGCTTGGAGAGCTAGTCCCCCGGCCCGAGCGATGTCGGCTCGGACTTCTGCCAAGCGCGGCGCGCTTGTTTGGGCCTGACGAAGTAGATCGGTGTACGGCGGCGCTGGTTCAGCCCAGGCCGCGCCCGCGCAAAATGCGAGAGCAGACGCCCCGGTCAGGACTGCACAAAGCAGCCCCCGGCGATGGTGGGAGATCATAGGAATCCTCGCGTGATGACGAAAAGGACGCGCAGGCGCGCGTGCAGTCCGTCAGGCGCGAGGGGGGCGTTCCAGGCCCGAAGGGGCCAATGAAGCGTGGCGCAAAGGCGGCGGGACGCGATGGGCCTCGCCTGGAGCCGTCAGAGCGCCCCCTGTTTCAATCGCCGCCACGCCGAAGCTGACCCCATGGTGGCAATGCCCATGCGGGCAGGCCATCGCGGCGTCGCCCGAATGGCCATCGCCTTGGTGGTCGCTCGCCGAAAGCACAGCCTCATGGGGCGAGCCGGCCGCGACCACCACATCCTCCTTGCAGAGGAAGGCGTCGAAGGTCGGACCGGCCAGCAAGGTCGCCAACAGGCAGACGGTCACGAGACCGCCAAGCTTGCGCCACCATGTTTCAAAGCCCGACATCGGCGCTTCTATAGCTGGGCGGTCGGCCGGCGAGAATGCGTTACAAAATCACGGTCCTGAGACGCAGACTTCGCCTCTCGCAGCTCTTGGCGCGCCTGGACCGTTATCTGCCAGGCCGAGCGTAGGAAGACGGCGGCGAGCAAGATTCCGACGACCAGGTCAGGCCAACGCGACCCGGTCACCGCCACAGCCACGCCGGTCGCCGCCACAGCCAGACACTGGATCATGTCGTTGCGCGTACAGAGCCAGACCGAGCGGACATTGGCGTCGCCATTCCGGTAGCGGACCAGCAACAACGCCGCGAGTAGATTTGCGGCGGCTCCAAACAGGCCCAGCCCGGAGATCACGCCAGCCTCGGGCACCGCGCCGGTCACCGCGCGCCAGATCGCAAAGCCCAGGATCCCGGCCGCCATCAGCGCGAGGCTGCCGCTCTTGATGAGGGCCGCCCCTGCCCGCACCTGTACGCTCTTGCCGATAGCCCAGAGGCTGATCGCATAGGTCGCGGCGTCGGCGGCGAAGTCCAGGGTATTGGCGGCCAGCGAGGCGGACCCCGCCATCAGACCCCCGACCGCCACCACGGCGAAGCCCACCAGATTGATTGCGATGACGCCCATCAAGGCGCGGCGATAGCCCACCGAGGCTCCGTCGAAGACCACGGTGTGCCCGCAACAACCGCCGCCGGCGGGCGACTCGGGCGTTGCGTTTTGGGATGAGGAGCAGCTGGACATGAGGCCACCCTGCATCCTCTAGCCACTAGAGGATCAAGCGACTATTTTCGAATTCGCAACAGGACGCCCCGCCCATGCCAATCCTCTCCATCGGCGCGCTCGCCAAAGCCACCGACGTCAAGGTGACGACGATCCGGTTCTACGAGCAGATTGGCCTGCTCCCAGAGCCGCTCCGAGCCGCCAATGACCGCCGCGTTTATGACGAGCGCACCTTGAGCCGCTTGGCCTTCATCAAGCACGCTCGCCAATTGGGTTTTGCGGTCGACGCCATCCGCACCTTGCTGAAGCTCTCGGACCAACCGGACCAATCCTGCGAGCAGGCCAATATCCTCGCCGCTGAACAACTCGCGGCGGTCGACAGCAAGATCGCCCGCCTGGAAGCCTTGCGCGGGGAACTCCAGCGGGTGGTTTCGGCGGCTTGCCAGGGCCGCGTCGCGGACTGTCGTGTAATCGAAGTGCTCAGCGACCACAGCCACTGCGCCGCCGAGCACGAGGCTCCCAGCACCCTGGCTTCCTAGACGCGGGCGTAGTCGTCCTCGAACCGAACGATGTCGTCCTCGCCGAGATAGTCGCCCGACTGGACTTCGATGACGCTAAGCGGCTGATCACCAGGATTGGCCAGCCGGTGACGAGCGCCCTGAGGAATGAAGACGGACTCGTTGGCTCTCACCAGCACCTCTTGGTCGCCGATCGTCGCCAGGGCCACGCCGCTCACCACCACCCAATGCTCGGCGCGATGAGCATGGCTTTGCAGCGACAGCTTGCAGCCGGGCGAGACGGTGATGCGCTTGACCTGGAAGCCCACGCCACTGATCACGCTTTCATACGATCCCCAAGGTCGGCGAACCTGCCGCGCCTGGGTGGCGGGTTCACGCCCCGCCGCACGCAGCAACTCCACAACCTGCCCGACATCCTGCTCTGAGCCGCGGTCAGCGACCAGCACGGCGTCCGGTGTCGCTACGACGATCAGATCGCGGACGCCCAGCGTCGCCACCAACGGCCCCTCGCTGCGGACATATGAGTTGGTCGTCGCCTCGGCGAAGGCCTCGCCGATCAGCACATTGCCATCGGCGCTCTTCTCGCCGAGCGCCCACAGCGCCGACCAGGCGCCGACATCGGTCCAATCAAACTCGGCCTTGATCACCGCCAGCCGGTCGGTTCGCTCAGTAAGGGCATGGTCGATCGAAATGGATGGACCGGCCGCGAACGCCGCCTCGTCCAACCGCACGAAATCCAGATCCCGTCGCGCGTTTTCCAGCGATTGCCTCGCCGCCGACAGGACCGTTGGCTGATGACGTTCCAGTTCGTCGATCACCAACTGCGCTGGCGCGAGCAACATGCCGCTGTTCCACAGGTGGCCGCCGCTCCTAAGCATCGCCTCGGCATTGGCCTGGCTTGGCTTTTCAATGAACTGCCTAACCTCGCGGGCGTCAGCATCGCCGTCCAGCCGTGCTCCCGGCAGGATGTAGCCGTAGTCCGGGACCGGCGAGGTGGGCTCGACGCCAAACAGCACCAGCGCGCCGCCTCTGGCGACCTCCGCGGCCTCGTCGACTGCGTTCAAGAACATCGCGGTGTCCCGGACCACGTGGTCGGCCGGCATGACCAGGATCAGCGCATTCGGGTCCTGGTCCAGGGCCAGCAAGGCCGCGACCGCGGTCGGCGCAGCTGTATTGCGGCCGCACGGCTCCAGCGCGATCAGAGGCTCGTTCGCCCCGACAAGCCGTAGTTGCTCGGCGATCGTGAAGCGGTGTTCGGCGTTGGCGACGACGATCAGCGCTTCGAACCTCGTCTGGTCGGAAACTCGCGTCGCCGCCGACTGAAGCAGCGTCAGGTCCTCGGTCAAAGAAAGCAGCTGTTTCGGATGACTCTCGCGCGAGGCCGGCCACAGCCGCGCGCCGGTCCCGCCGGAAAGCAGCACCGGGAAGATCCTGGAACCACGCGTGCTCACGAACACCCTCGTCTCGACCGCGCCGATTCAGAGACGCGACACAGCCTATGACACGGAGCGGGCAAGAACACGCCCTGGCGTCACCGGTTTTTGGGGTTCCGGCGCGAGCTTAGGCTATCCGATGGTGGTGTTGATGGTCATCCCGGCCTTGAGGGCCAGTGTGACGGGGGTCTTCTCAACCACCTCGGCCAGCCTCTTCACCTGGACGTCGTCGAGGCCTTCCCCAAGCTGGACGGTCCGTTCGATCACCCGCTGGCCTTCGATTATGCGCAAGGTCAGAGCCACATGGATCCCGACCGGCGGCCACGCCTTGCGCTCGCAATACATCCGCAGCGTGATCGCCGAACACGCGGCCAGACCGGAGAGAACGTAGCCAAACGGCGAAGGGCCGGCGTTCGCACCGCCCAGGCCCTTGGGTTCATCCGCCAAGATCCGATGGTGACCGGCGGCGATCTCGACCGTGTAGGGCGTCTCGCCAATATCGGCCACGACCGACGCGATGGTGACTTCACCAGGTGCGCTCAAGATGTATCTCCCTTCACCGCCAAGGATCAGCCAGTCATGCGCCGGGACTAGGTGAGCGGCAAGCCGAAGGGGATATCCCGCTAGGCCTTCTTTTCGAACTGCGCATGATACTTCTCGATCAGCATGCGAGCCGCCCTGCCAATCTTCGCGTAGTCCGCCTCATTCAGATTGGCGAGCGACACGCGTCCAGCTGGCTTTTGGGTTCCAAAGCCTTCACCGGGCAACAGCACGACCCCAGACTCTTGAGCCAGCTCGAACAGCAGCTTGCGCGGCTCCACGGACTTCATCAGCCATTTCACGAAGTCCGGACCGAACGCCTTGCCGCTCAAGTCCTCGAGGTCCAACAGCGTATAGTAGCCGACGTCGTCCGGGTTCGGGTTTGGAGCGACCCCGATCTCACGATAGAGCGCGTGTTCCCGCCCACGGATCAACCGCTTCATCGCCGCCTTGTAGGCGCCGGGCGTGTCCATCAGCGCAAACAGCGAGAACAGCACCATCTGCACCTGTTGCGGGGTGGACAGGCCCGCTGTGTGGTTCAAGGCCACCGTTCGACTGTCGGCGACCAGCCGGTCGATGAACTTCAGATCCCGCGGCGCCGTGGTGATCGAGGAATAGCGCTCATCCAGTTCCACCTTGGTCTTCTCAGGCAGCTTGGCGATCAGGCGGTCGAGAACGTTCTCCCGATGCGTCGCAATGGCCCCCAGCCGCCAACCCGTCGCGCCGAAATATTTGGAGAACGAGTAGACCAGGATCGTGTTGTGCGGCGCGATCGCGAACAGCGAGACGAAATCATCGGCGAAAGTTCCGTAGACATCGTCGGTCAGCAGGATGAGGTCAGGTCGTTCGCGGACAATCGCGGCGATCCGTTCCAAGGTCTCGGTATTGATCCGCACCGAGGGCGGGTTGCTCGGATTGACCAGGAAGAAGGCCTTCACGGCCGGGTCCTTCAGCTTGTCGATCTCCGACGCCGGGTACTGCCAGCCGTTCGCCGGGTCGGCTTCGATGGCGACCTGCTTGAGCCGGTAGTCATTCAGGCCCGGGATCTCGATGTAGGGCGTGAAGATTGGCAGGCCGATAGCGATGCTGTCGCCCGGCGACACCAGGCGGTTTTCCCGCAAGGTGTTGAAGATGTAGGTCATCGCGGCCGTTCCGCCCTCGGTGGCGAAGATGTCGAACTCGCCGGTGAACGGCGCCGCGCCAATCATCTCCTGGCGTAGATAGTGGCCGACGATTGGCTCGGAGAGCCTAAGCATCCGATCGGGCACGGGATAGTTGCTACCGAGGATTCCTTCGCACATCTCGTAGAGGAAGGCCGCAGAGTCGAACCCAAGCTGATCGCGGACGTAGGACACGGCGCCAGCCAGGAACCTCACGCCGTCAATGTGCTCGTTCTCGCGGACGAACAGCTCGAAGCGGTCCTCGATGCCGGCGAGACGAGGAAAGCCGCCGACCCCCTCGGGCATGTAGGCGAAGGAACGTTCGGTCTCGCGCATCGCAAAGAGGCCGAGTTGCCAAAATCCGTGCCGCGGAATGGTCGCCAGGAAGTTCGGATTGCCGCGCCCCGCGTTCAGCATCAGTCGGTTCTCGACGCTGGAGGCCAGCTTGATGAGCTCATCCTTCAGCTCGAAGGGGCTCAGTTGGGCCAGTTTGTCGATGTCGGTGGCCATGGGACTTCTCCAAGGAAACTAGACGAGACCGACGACCAGCGGCCCGAGCAGGGTCAGCAAGACGTTGGCGAGGGCGTAGGTGATGGCGAACGGGACGGTGGGCACCGAGCTTTCGGCCTTGGCGAGCACCTCGCCGAAGGCCGGATTGGCGCTGCGTGATCCGGCCAAGGCGCCGGCGAACACGGCGGCGTTGTCGTAGCGGAGCACGTAGCGACCAAAGAGCATGGTCAGCAGCAACGGCAGCAGGGTGACGATCAGGCCGAGAACAAAGATCGTCGCGCCGTTTTGCTGGACGGTGACGAGCGCCTGTTTGCCGGAGTTGAGTCCGACCACGGCCACAAACGCAGCCAGACCGAAGTCCTGCAGCAGTTGTCCGGCCGCATGGGGCATTGCCCCGAACATCGGCCGCTTGGCGCGCATCCAGCCAAAGACCAGGCCAGACAGCAGGGCCCCGCCCCCCGCGCCAAGGGTGAGCGGAATGTTGCCGATCTTGACGCTAAGCAGGCCGATCAGCAGGCCGACCAAGACGCCCAGGCCGAGATAGACAAAGTCGGTCTTGTCGCTGGGAACCAGTTCATAGCCGGCTTCCTTGGCCGCCCGCTCGGTATCGGAAGCCGCCCCGTAGAACGTGACCACATCGCCGTGGACGAGGACCGTCTCGGGCAGCACCGGCAGCGGCCGGCCCATCCGGGTCACCGCTTCAATATAGACCCCGCGCCGCATCTCGCGATCCACCGCCGCCTTTACCTCGGCGATGGTCATGTTGTTCATGTCCTTACGTGTGAACACGGCCTGCCGAGACTGCATGGCCAGCGTCGCGCCGTCGCCGGCTACCGTTTCCGGCCCGATGGTTCCGGCCACGTCGACCACCTGATTGCGGCGGCCAACGACAACGACGACGTCGCCGGCTTCGAGCCTGAGATCGGGTTTCAGCGGCAAGGACTGCGTCCCTCGCCTCACCGTTTCGAATGTGATCGCGTCGTCGGCGGCGGCTTCCAGTTCCGCGACCGTGCGGCCGGCGCCTTCACGAACCTGGTAAGCGCGGCCCACAATGGCCGGCATCGCCGGCGCGGCCCCAGGGGGCAGAACCACGCCTCCGCGCAGCTTGGCTTCGATCTTGATGGCGTCGCCGCGGAGATCGGCGCGCATGAAGCGTGGAAGAATGTTCACGCAGACAATGATCGCGCCCAACGAACCGAAGACGTAGGTCACCGCATAGGCGATGGCGACATTGGCTTGCAGGGTCTTGATCTGGTCGGCCGGCAGCGGCAGCCGCGAGATCGCATCACCTGCAGTGCCAATGATCGCCGACTGGGTCAGCGCGCCACCCGCGAGGCCGGCGGCCAACCCCTTGTCGAGGTGAAACGCCTTAGCCAGCACCACCACGGTCACCAAGGCGCTGACCGCCAGGAACACCGCGAGCACGATCTCGCGCACGCTGGACTTGTTCAGCGAGTTGAAGAACTGCGGCCCGCTGTTGTAGCCGACGGCGTAGATGAACAGGGCGAACATCACCGCCTTCACGCCATCGTCGATCTCCACCCCGACCTGGCTGATGACCACGGCGGCGAGCAGCGAGCCGCCAACCCCGCCGAGCTGGAACCGCCCGAAATTGATCTTTCCGATCGCGTAGCCGATGGCCAGCGTCAGGAAGAGCGCCGCTTCCGGAGAGCGTGAGAACAGCTGGTGAAGCCAGTCCATGGCCTTCCTTCTCCGCTAGGTCAGATGAGCCGCGAGCCCGACGACGATCGGGCCAAGCAACGGCAACAGGACGTTCGAGATCGCATAGGTGACGGTGTAGCCAACGACCGGCGTCGAATTGCCGGCGGCGGTGACCAGGGCGCTGATCGCCGGCGTGCTGCATTGCTGGCCGGCGATTGCGCCCAATAGAAAAGGCGGCTCCAGCTTCAGCAGCCGGCGGCCGATAAACAGCGACAACAGGGCCGGCAGCAGCGCCGCGAGAATCCCCGCTAGCGGCAAGGTGAGACCAAACTCACGGATCAGCTGGATGGCGTCAGGTCCCGCCGAGAAACCGACTGCGGCGATGAACGTCGCCAGGCCAAAGTCCTTGAGTATCTGGGCCGCCGAGGCCGGGAATGCGGCCGAGCCCGCGCGCCGTGAAGCGTACCATCCGAACAACAAGCCCGAGAGCAGACACCCGCCGCCGGTTCCCAGCGACAGGCGGATACCGCCGACGGTGGTCCCGAGCAGCCCGATCAGAATGCCGACCAGGACACCGATCCCCAGCATCACGAAGTCGGTCTTGTCGGCAGGCGGGATTTGCCGTCCCAGTTCATCCCCGGCCCGGGCGACCGCGCGCTCGGCCCCAAACAGCTCCACGACATCGCCGCGTTGCAGCCTGGTCCCAGGCAAGGCCGGCACGGCATGGCCCAGGCGGCGAACGCCAGAGATGAAGACGCCTCGATGGGTCTCCAGAGGCGCCAAGCCGCGCAGTTCGCCGATCGAGCGGCCCACGATCTCGGTCCGGCCCACCACGAAGTCTCGCCGAACCACCGGCATATTGAACACCTCGGCCATCGCGACCTCCGTGCCGAGGTCCGCAGCGGCCTTCAGCACGCCGTCGCGATGCCCGACCAGCAGCAGGATGTCCGACGCGACGATGGCGTCATCGGACTTCGCGTCCCTGGTCATATCCTGGCTGCGGATCTGCTCGACTGTCGCCGAGTAGGCCAGACGGGCCTCTAAGGCTCCGACGGTCCCCACCGCGGCGGCGCCCGCCACGTAGGCCCGACCGACGAGCTCGGGCAACGCCGCCTCGCCCTCTTCGGTCCCGCCGAGTCGTCTGGCGAGGTCGGCCGCCTCCTTCTTCAGGTTGATCCGCAACAACAGTGGCGCGAACTGGCTGGTGAACAGCACGATCGTCACTAGCCCGAACAGATAGGTGACGCTGTAGGCGGTGGCGATTTGCCCCTGTAGCCGGTCGATTTCGGCGGGTTCCAGCGGAAGGCGGCTGATGGCCTCGGCGGCGGTGCCGATCACGGCCGATTCCGTCGCCGAGCCGGCCAGCATGCCGGCCGCCGCGCCAGGGTTGAGAGACAACACCACCGTAGCGGTCATCACCACCGTCAGGACGGTGACCGCCTCGACAAGAGCCAGCAGTCCGTAGCGCCAGCCCTGGCCGATATTCGCGAAGAACTGCGGGCCGCCGGTGAACCCGAGCGCGAAGATGAACAACGCGAAGGCGACATTCTTCAGATCGGCGTCCAGCCGCACGCCGCTCTGCCCGACCAGCAACGCGATGATCAGCGTCCCGCAGACACCGCCCAATTGAATTGGGCCGACCCGGATCGCACCTATCAGGTGGCCAAGCGCCAGGGCGAGGAACAGTGCGATCGCGGGTTGGGCGGCGAGCGCGTGCATCATTTGACGAAGTCGTATTTGACGCTGGCCTGGAGCCGCGTGACGTCGGCGTCCTGGCCGTCCTGCAGTTCATGTCGACCGTAGAGAGCCTCGACCCCCACCGAGAACGAGGGGCTCACCGCCCAGATCAGGTTGACGGCGCCATAGGCGCTGGATCGAAACGCCGTGGAGGCCAACAAGCTGTCGCGATCCAAGACCACCCCGCCCCCGACGAGGCTCGAACGCCAGCTTGGCGACCAGTTATGGGTATAGCCGAGATAGCCGCCATAGGCTGTGAGTGGCCGGATATCGCCATCCAGCCCGATAACGGCGTCATATCCCTTGCCGCCGAGGTCGTTGAGGTAGCGGGCGATCCCGTCGCCATAGGTGAAGGACGCCATGGCGAAGTCTCCGCCAAGCTTCACCAGTCCGGAGACGCTTAGACCATAGCCCAGCGCGCTGTCGTCCTCGCCCGCATAGCTATAGCCAATGCTTCGGGCCACGCCCGAAGCCTGCACATGGCCCCACGCCCCCTCGATGCGCAGCGCCCCCACGACGTCAGGAGCCATCTGCGCGGCGGCCATGCCCGAGGCGAGCGAAAGGTCCGAAGAAGGATCCTCGACCGACAGCGTCGCTGTCACCCCGTCCCCAACCTCCCAGATTTGCCTGATCGCCGCGAGGCGCAGCAGCGGCTCGGCGCCCGGCCCTCATCATCCAAGGTTTCCGGGAAGGCGTCGGAATCGGTGAAGGCGCTATAGCCGTAGCCAACGTAGGTGTTCCCGGCCTGCCCGTGGACCTGACGAAGCCGGAACGCCGTCGTCCCGCCGCCGCCGTAGAAATCGTTCTCGAAGTAAAATCGTAGTGGTCCGAACGAACCGGGGCGTCGAACCTCAAAGCTGAAGCGCGTGGCGTTCGCGTCCAGATTGGCGTTGTCGGTTCCGCCCGCGCCGATTGGGATGGTCGAGGTCACCAGCTTGTCGGGATTGCCCGCCGGGCTGGTGTCATAGATCGCATTGACCTTCGCGAACCCGCCCAGGCGAAACATCGTCTGCGTGCCCGGGATCGGGAGGAAGCCCTTTAGCTGCGGGTCGTTCGGCGGTGGCGCGGTATCGAGACGCGCAACGCCGGTGAGTTCATCCCCGAACGTCTCGCGTGGCGGCAGCCGAGAGGCCGCCGCCGAGGACCTGCGTCCGGCATCGCCCGGCGCCGGCGTTGGCGTTGGCGCCGGAAGCGCGGCCGCCGCCTGTGAACGCGTCTGCACCGGGGCCTCGGCAGCACGCTCCACCACGTCAAGGCGGGCCTGCAGCGTCGCGATCATTCTCTTGAGATCTGCGATCTCGGCTTTCAACTCGGCGTCGTTGACCTGAGCCATGGCGGTCGCAGGCATAGCCGCGAGGGCGAACATCGGCGCTGCAAGCCACCACACAGCCCGATCCGCCGTCATGAGCGCCTCCCCGCCGAACACCGAGGTTCGATCTAGGAAATGCCTTCAACTGACACGAGTTCCGCGGGAACAAGTGCTCCCAGCGAGTATTATGGCCATGGCGAGTCGGGATTGTGACCAACTTGGCCCTCGGGCGCCGACCGTTTTGGGATGGCGGCGACGGGAAGGCCGGGCCATCCTGACGATATTCAAGGCTCGATGGAGAGCCTTCCGCAGCGGAGGGGGACATGGTCGCAAGGCGGACCGGCTTACACGCTGTCGCCCTCACCTCCGCCGCCGCCCTGGCCTTTTCACCTCTCCTGGCCGGGGCGCAGACCGTCGACGATCGCGGGCTGAGCTTCAGCGCCGCCCAGGAACAACTCCTGTCGAACTCCGATAACCTCGCTTCGGCCAAGGCGGGCCTGCGTGCGCGCCAGGATCAGGCTGATGCGGTCAGGGCGCTTGGCGCGCCCTCCGTGTTCCTCGACGCTCAGGTCCTCCGCTACCGCAAGACCATCGACATCTCGCTCGATCCCGCCAAGCAACTTGTCCAGTCCTCGGTGGACGGCTTCTTGGCCTCCCTCCCCGGCCTGCTTCCAGGATTGCCGACCAGCGTCATCGACCAGATCACCACCGGCGTCGATCTGGGCCTGGCTGGCGCCCTGGGCGGACTGCCAAGCTCGGCCTGGCTGCGAACAGAGGAGACACTGTTCCGGCCTACGGTCACCGCCGTCGCTCCGATCTATACCGGTGGACTGATCACGGCGACCAAGGAGGCGGCCAAGGCGGGGGTGCGGCAGGCCGATGCCGAACTGGCGGCCTCGACAGACCTCACCGTCCTGCGATTGGTCCAGGCCTATTTCGGTCAGCAATTGGCCGCCCAGGTCCTTCAGGTCAGCACCGAAAACCGGGACGGTTTCGAGCGCCACTTCCAGGACGCGCTGAAGATCGAGCGCGAAGGCTTCATCAGCAAGGCCCAGCGACTGCAGGTGCAGGTCGCTCGCGACGCCGCCCAGCGCCAGTACGAGCGGGCCGCAGGCGAGTACGAGAACGCCCGCACCTCACTGGCCCAGTTGCTGAAGGAGAAGACGCCGGTCCAGCCGACCTCGCCGTTGTTCGTGAACACCGCCCCCCTCGAGCCTGCGAGCCAATTCGTGGATTCCGCCTTGGCCAACCAGCCTGAGCTGAAGAAGCTTGGGGCCATGCGCGATCAAGCCGCCCAAGGCGTCAAGGCCGTCCAGGCGACCCAGAAGCCCAAGGTCTACGGCTTCGCCGAGTACAATCTGAACCAGGACGACGCCCTGTTGATCGAACCTGACTGGATTGTCGGCCTTGGCGTTCACTACACGCTGCTCTCCGGCCTCAATCGCAGCAAGGCGGTCAGCGCCGCCCGCCATCGCGAAGTCCAGGCCGACCTGGCCGTGAGCGCCGCACGAACCGCGCTGGAGACCCTGACTCTACGCGCCCACCGCCAGGTCGAAACCGCCCAACGGCAGTACGCGCTCCTGGCGATCAATATGGAAGCTGCTCGCGAAAACCTCCGCCTTCATGACCTCGCCTTTCGCGAAGGGCAGGCCAATGCCGCCGAGGTGATCGACGCCCGTGTAGCGCTCAGCATCGCCGAGACCCAGCGCGCGGCCGCCGCCTATGAGTACGACCTGACCCTCGCCGAACTGCTGAGCGCGAGCGGCAGAATCCAAGAATATGGCGACTACGTCGCCCGCGCCGACAAGGTGGTCGCGCCATGAGCGAAATCTCGACCGGCAAGCGCCGAAACATCGTCATCGCGCTCGCGGTCGCCGCGATCGTCGCCTTGATCGCCATCGGCCTCTGGCTCGCCTATCGGCCCGCGCCCGATCAATTGCAGGGCATGGTCGATACTGACGAGATCACGATCGCAACGAAGGCGCCTCTGTCGCGCGTTGAGAAGCTGCTCGCCTCGCCGGGACAAAGCGTCAAGGCCGGCCAGGTCTTAGCTATCCTCTCCAGCCCTGAGATCGATGCTCGCAGCCAGCAGGCGCAAGGCGTGCTCACCAGCGCTGAGGCCCTTCAAACCAGAACGACGAAAGGACTGCGGACCGAGGACGTCGCCAGCCTGCGCGCGGCCTGGCAAAGCGCCCAGGCGACAGCGACGCTGGCTCAGAAGACATTCACCCGGACCAACAATCTCTTCCAGGAAGGCGTGGTTTCGGCTCAACGCCGCGATGAAGCTCTCGCAGCGCGCGATGCGACCGCAAAGCAGGCAGAACTCACGCGCCAGCAGTATCAAAAGGCCCTGAATGGAGCGACCGAGGAGGAGCGCGCCGCCGCCGAGGCCCAGGTGCAGATCGCCAAGGCCGGTGTGGTCGAAGCGACCTCGCTACACGGCGAGACACGGCTGATCGCGCCACGCGATGGCGAGATCGCCAAGCGGATGGTCAATGGCGGCGAGCTCGTTCCGCTCGCCTTCCCGGCCTTCACGCTCGTGGATCTCAACGACCTCTGGGTGACGATCAACATCCGCGAAGACCAGTTCAACAGTCTGAAGAACGGGCAGGTCATCACCGGCTCCATTCCGGCCCTCAACCGCAAGGCCGTGCCCTTCAAGGTCGACTACATCAGTCCGCAAGGCGATTTCGCGACATGGCGGGCGACGCGCCAGTCCCGCGGCTATGACGTTCGGTCCTTCGAGGTGCGCGCGCGCGCCACAGCGAAGGTCGCCGGGCTACGACCGGGGATGAGCGTCCTCTTCGACTGGCCGCAGTAGCGAACATGGGAAGGTTTGCAGCCGCCTTCCGACGAGAGATGCAATGGCTGCGAGCCAGTCCCTGGGACCTCGCCCTCGTCACGCTCGGGCCTCTGCTGACCCTGGCGGTCCTCGGATGGATGTTCATCGCCAGCGTCGCCCTGCAATTGCCCGTGGCCTATGTCGACCAGGATCATTCCAGGCTTAGCCGGAGCCTTGCGCGCAATCTTGAAGCCTCGCCCCGCGTGCAGGTGGCCGCCCGGCCCGCAGACCTTGAATCGGCTTGGCCCCTGATCCGATCAGGCCGTGTCTGGGCCATCGTCTACATGCCTGCGAATTCAGAGCGGGAAATCCTCGCCGGCCGCCGCGCCGACATCATCGTCTACGAGAACGCGGCTTTCTACTCCCTCGGCACGTTGGCCGCGATGGGCGCATCGGAAGCGATCGCCGGGCTGACCGACGAAATTCTCCCGGTCCTGGCTCGCACCCGCAATATTCCGCTCGCGCGTCTATCGACCCCGCACATCCAGTCGACGGTCCTGTTCAACCCCCAACTCAGCTACGAGTGGTTCCTGGAAGCTCTACTCCAGCCGGGCGTCCTCCACCTGATGATGAGTTGCGTGGTGGTGATGGCTGTGGGACGCGAATTTCGCGACGCCACGTTGGACGAGTGGCTCGCCGATCAACCGATCGTTCCGGCGTTGGGCGGGAAGCTCGCGCCCTATGTCCTGATTTTCACTGGCTGGAACCTGCTGGGCGTCGGTTGGATGTGCGGTTTCCGCGGGTGGGGCGTCCACGGCGATATGGGAATGCTGATCGCGGGCCAATTCCTGCTCTATGCCAGCTATGCGGCGATAGCGGCCCTGGTCACGATCCTGGTTAAGAACATCGCCACCGCGCTGTCGGCCGTCGCGGTCTACGGCGGGCCGGCCATCACCTTCTCCAATGCGACCCTGCCGACCATCGATGCTCCGCTGTTCACGCAAATCTGGAGCCAGGCCCTGCCATTCACACACTACATCGAGCTGCAGATGCAGCAGATGTTCATGGGCTCTCCAGCTAGGGCGTCGCTGACGCCGCTGCTTTCACTGACCGGGTTTACCATTATTCCCTTTGCGCTGGCGGCGGTCCTCCTGGCGCGAAGCAAGCCCGTCCCCACCCCTGTCGCAGAGGCTGCGTGATGGGCTTCATCGAGGCGTTTGCCGCGACGTGGCGGGCCATCCTCAGCCATCGCGCGGCGTTTTCCATCCTGATCCTGGCGGTGATCGCCTACGGCTTCTACTACCCCCTCGCCTACCAGCATCAGGTCGCCACCCAGCTTCCGCTCGTGGTCGTCGATTATGACAATAGTCGGCTCAGCCGCACGCTCATCAGGGACATCTCGGCCGCGGAGGGGGTGCGGCTGTCCGGGGTCATCGGCGACTTTGGCGAAGCCAAGGCGATGCTGGAAGATCGCGAAGTCGACGCCATCGTGCTGGTGCCCGCTGGGCTCGAGCGTGGTTTGCTGACAGGTACAGCGTCCGGCGGGATCGCCATCTACGTCAACGGCGCCTACCTCGTCCGGGCCAGCACCATCGGTGCGACGCTCAAGTCCGTCCTCACCGGCGCGGTCGAGGAAGCCATGCGAGCTCCCGCCAAGGCGTTGGGGCTGCAAACCCTGGTTCCGATCCAGGTCGTCACCCGACCAATGTTCAACACACGAGAGGGCTACGGCAGCTACGCCGTATCTGGCGTGGCGATCCTTATCGTCCACCAGACGCTGCTGTTCGGCGTCGTGATGCTGGCCTCGGACCGTCGACAGAGCCTGCTCGGCCATGTGTCTCCGCCGGCCTTCCTCGGCGTCCTTGGCGCCTTCAGCCTGCTCGGCGTCGCCAGCACCCTTTTCTATGTTGGGTTTGTCTTCTGGTTTCAGGACTATCCGCGTGGGGGCAATCTCTCCGGCATGCTGCTCGCCACTGCGCTCTACGTGCCGGCGGTAATCCTGCTGGCGCTCTGGCTCGGCAGCTTCTTCGACCGCCCGGAACGCTCCACCCAAGTCCTGGTGTCGCTATCGGCGCCGTTGTTCTTCCTGAGCGGCCTGTCCTGGCCGCATAGCGCGATGCCGCCGCTTCTCGCCGCCCTGTCGTGGATCGTCCCCTCGACCCCTGGCATCCAGGCGATGATCAAACTGAACCAGATGGGCGCCCAAACGCGTGAAGTCGCGCCTGAGCTCACCGTCTTGGCGTTGCAGGTCCTGGTCTATGGCGCTCTTGCGCTCCAACGCTGGACTGCTCCACGCAAGACCGTGCCGCCGGTCATCACCAAGGCGCTGGACTGACCAGCTTGCTAGTCTGCCGGCGAAGACAGGGACATCAGATGAGTCGCATCCTCGCCGCCTTCGCCACAGCAGTGATCGCCACGGCGATCTCCAGCACCGCTTATGCCGAGCCGACGGAAGTCGTCGTGCGCGCGCTAAGCAAGGACGCGAAGTTCATCGGCGACAGCATGGGCGGCGTCCAGGTCACGCTGACCGACGCCGCGACCGGTCACGAACTGGCCAAGGGCGTGATCACCGGCGCGACAGGCGACACGCAGAAGATCATGATCGCCCCACGCCAGCGCGGCCTCGCCATTTCGACACCCGAGACGGCCGCCTTCCGGACAACGCTCGATCTCGACCGGCCGACACTCGTCAAGGCCGAGGCCGTCGGACCGCTGGGTAAGCCTGCCTCGCAGATCACCGTCACCTCCATGAAATGGCTGGCGCCAGGCCAATCCTTGGCCGGTGACGGCTGGGTTCTGGAATTCCCCGGCCTCGTCGTCGAACCTGCGGTTGCGGTGTACACATCTGGCCTGAGGATCAACGCCAAGGTCACCCCGATGTGCGGCTGCCCGATCGAGCCCGGCGGTCTATGGGACGCGGACAAGTATCAGGTCACAGCCAGCCTGATCGAAGGCGGAAAAACGCTCGCCGCTACGCCTCTGGCCTACGCTGGAAAGCCCTCGACCTTCGCCGCCGAGCTCCCCAAGCCCAAGGCTGGCGGCTACCGATTGCGCGTCGTCGCGACCAACCCGGAGACGGGAAATACAGGCGTGGTGGAACAACCCATCGTCGTCGAGCGATGAAAGTTGATCATGACGTAACTTTTCGCCAACCGCGTCGGGCTACTGTCGTCCTGGGGCAAAACGCCCTGCGAAGGCGGCCCCGCCTGCGCCCCTGGAACCGAGGCTCGTCATGTCGCTGAACAGCGTCAATACGAACACAGGCGCGATGATCGCGCTCCAGAGCCTCAACGCCATCAATGGCGAATACGCCCAGGTCCAGCGCCGCATCGCCACCGGCCTGAAGATCGCCAGCGCCAAGGACAACCCCGCCATCTGGGCCATCGCCCAGAACATGCGCAGCGAATCCAAGTCGTTGGACGCGGTAAAGAGCTCGCTTCAACGCGGGCAGTCCATCGTCGACACCGCGCTGACCGCCGGCGAGTCGATCTCCGACATTCTCACCCAGATGAAAGAGAAGGCTCTTGCCGCGACCGAGTCGGGGCTGACGACGGCCACGAAACAGGCGCTCAACGACGAGTACGTCGCCCTTCGCAAGCAGATCGACACCATCACGCTGGGCGCCAGCTTCGACGGCGTGAACCTGATCTCCGCCGGATCGACCGGCAAGATCCGCGCCCTGGCCAACACAAAGGCCAGTGCGAGCATCGACATCGACCACATCGACCTCTCGACCACGGGAACGGCCATCTCCTCGACCTTGACCGGGCTGTTGGGGGGCGTTGGATCCAGCGACATCGCGGCCATAGATGCAGCGATCCAGAGAGTGTCCTCCGCGCTCTCCAAGTTCGGCGTCGGAGCCAAGTCGCTGGACCGTCACCTGGAAATGAGCGCCAAGCTCCAGGACACCATAGACGCGGGCATCGGCAACCTGGTCGACGCCGACCTAGGCAAGGAGAGCGCCCGCCTGAAGGCCCTTGAGGTCAAACAGCAACTGGCCATCCAGGCTCTGCGGATCGCCAACCAAACGCCGTCCCTGCTGCTCAGCCTATTCCGCTAGCCCCCTCGCCATCGGCCGCCGAGCCCCTATATCCCGCTGATGGTTGATCTCTCGGTTCTAGACTTGTCGCCCATCGTCGAAGGCGGCAGCGCGGCTCAGTCCCTGCACAACACTCGCGATCTGGCCCAGCATGCAGAGCGGCTGGGCTATCATCGCTATTGGCTGGCGGAACACCACAACATGACCGGGGTGGCGAGCGCCGCCACCGCCGTGGTGATCGGCCATGTCGCGGGCGGGACCTCCACCATTCGCGTGGGCGCCGGCGGCGTGATGCTGCCGAACCATGCGCCGCTGGTGATCGCCGAGCAGTTCGGAACCCTGGCCGCCCTCTACCCGGGCCGCATAGACCTCGGCCTCGGCCGCGCGCCAGGCTCGGATCAGGCGACAGCGCGCGCCCTACGCCGCAACCTTGCGGGCGACGTCGACCAGTTTCCCCGCGATGTCATCGAGTTGATGGACTATTTCAAACCCGCGCTGCCGGGACAGCAGATCCAGGCGGTCCCCGGCGCAGGCCTCGACGTCGACTTCTGGATCCTGGGCTCCAGCACTTATGGCGCGCAGCTCGCTGCCATGCTGGGCCTGCCCTACGCCTTCGCCTCGCATTTCGCGCCGACCCAGCTTGAGCCGGCCTTGGCCATATATCGCAGCCAGTTCCGCCCGTCCGAGCACTTGGCCAAGCCCTATGTGATGCTGGGCGTCAACGTGACCGCAGCTGAAACCGACGAGGAAGCCGAACGGCTTTTCACCTCGCTCAAGCAGGCCTTCATCAATCTTGGGCAAGGACGTCCCGGTCCTCTGCCCCGCCCGATCGACGACCCGCACCGCCAGCTCGACGAGATCGGTGGGCCGATGCTGCGCCAGAGCTTGAGCTGTTCGATTGTCGGGGGGCCAGACCGCGTTCGGCAGGGTCTGGCGGACTTCGTCAAACGCACCGGCGCCGATGAGCTGATGGTCACCGCGCAGATCTATGATCACGCCGCACGCGTCAAATCCTTTGAGATCACCGCCAAGGCGCGCGATGAACTCGCGCGCCTGGCGACCGTCCCGGCCTAGGAGTTGTCTTCGGTCGGCGCTTCCGGACCGTTCTTCTTGATGGATTCGATAGCGTTCTGAGCGCTCGCCTTGGACGTATAGCCCTCGGTCGCGAAGATCACTTCGCTATTGTACTTAAAGCGAACACGGAACTCGCCAGCCTTGTCTTTGTAAATCTCGAACTTATGCGCCACTGGTCGTCTCCATTGGACCGTTGAACTATCTCACCCGCCCCGAGCGCAGACTTGGGCGCCGTCCCGTTCAGGTCAAGCCTGATCCGTCGGGTGGCCGCCACACTACGGTCACGCTCCAATCGGACTTTGCAGGCTCCAAAGCCGCTTCCTATCTAAGGGGCGTCACTCGTTCAGCCTAAGAGACAGCCATGCGTGCACTGCTTCTCGCCACCTTCGCGACCCTGGCGCTGGCCGGGACGGTCAATGCGGCCGAACCGCTATCGGTGACCGACGTTGAAGTGAAGGTCAGCCCGGAACTGCAGAAGAAGGCTGTCGACGACTACGGCGTCCGCGACGTTGAGCGCCTCGCCGACGACCTGAAGAAGGATGTCGAGCGCGAACTTGAACGCACTGGCGTGCTGGCCGGCGGCCGCGTGGAACTGACCCTGGTCGACGCCCGCCCGAACCGACCAACCTTCAAACAACTCGGCGACCGTCCTGGCCTCTCCTTTGAGAGCTTTGGCACTGGCGGCGCGACGATTGAAGGCCAGGCGATTTCGGTCGACGGACATGTCACGCCGCTCCGCTATCGCTGGTACGAAAGCGACATCCGTGAGGCCAAGCTGACCACGACCTGGTCAGACGCTGGGCGGGCGATCAATAGGTTCGCGTTCCAACTCGGTCGTGGGGACGTTTACGCTCGCCGATAACGCCGATAGGCCTTGCCTCTGAGAACCGCGCGCTGTCTGATCCGCGCCGCGTACCGAAGCGTTGTAGGTCGGGCGTCTTAGGGGAAGAGTAAAATGACCGCCAAGGCGGACCGGCGTTCCAACTGGACTCTGGCGGCGCTGGCCGCCCCATGTCTCCCGCTGGCGGGCCTCGGCCTGCCGCTCGTGGTTTACCTTCCCGAATACTACACCAACCAGCTAGGGCTCAGCCTTGCCTCGGTCGGCGCGGCCTTCGGGGCCGTGCGGCTGCTCGACATGGCCTTCGACCCCTATATCGGCGGTGTGATGGACCGCACACGCTCACGCTTCGGGCGGTTCAAGCTGTGGTTCGCGATCAGCGCGCCGATCCTGATGCTGGCCTCGTACATGCTGTTCATGGCCAAGCCCGGGGTCAGCAGCCTCTATCTCTGGCTCTGGCTGCTGGTGGTCTACGCCGGCGTCTCGATCGCCGGCCTGTCGCAACTGGCCTGGGCCGCGGTGCTCTCGCCGCAGTACGACCAGCGATCAAGGATCTACGGGTGGTGGCAGGCCGGCAATGTCGTCGGCATGATCCTCGTGCTCACTCTTCCCGCACTGCTTCCCTTGCTCGGCTTCAAGGGGCACGGGTCAGGCGTGCAGGCCATGGGTTGGTTCATCGTCATCCTGATGCCCATCACCGTCGCGCTCGCCCTATGGAAGGTGCCTGAGCCGCAGGTCGTCTCTGAAGTCAAGAAGTCCGGCTTCCGGGAGTATCTCGCGCTCTTCAAGCGCCCGTCCGTGGTTCGCATCCTGGTCGCCGATCTGCTGATCGGGACCGGCCCGGCGATCACCGGCGCCCTGTTCTTCTTCTTCTTTGGCCGGGTGAAGGGCTTCAGCCACGCCGAGGCCAGCCTGCTGCTGCTGATCTACTTCATCGGCGGCCTGGTCGGTGCGCCGTTGTGGACGTGGCTGTCGTACAAGATCTCCAAGCACAAGGCGCTGGCCGTCTCCGGCATCGTCTATGCCGGCCTGACCATGTGCTCGCTGATCATCCCGCAGGGCGCGATGCTTCCGGCGGCGGTGCTGATGTTCATGATCGGCGTTCCCTACGCCGCCGGCGCCTTCCTGCTGCGGGCCATGATGGCCGATATCGGCGACGAGGAGCGGCTGGCCAGCGGCGTCGACCGCACCGGCCTGCTCTATGCGATCCTCTCCGGTACGGTGAAGATCGGCTCGGCCGCGGCGATCTTCATCACCTTCCCGCTGCTGCAGGTGATGGGCTTCGATCCCAAGGGGCAAGGCGTCGACACCGGCCTGCAAGGCCTGGCCGTGCTCTTCGCGGCGGTCCCGGCGGGCATGTCGATCATCGCCAGCTTCATCGTCTGGGGCTTCCCACTGACCGCCGAGCGCCACGCCGAGATTCGCGCGGGCCTGGCGGCGCGCGATATGAAGGAGCCCGGCCTCGCCGAAGCCGCGCCCGAAATGGGTTCAGACCCCTTGCTGACCAAAGAAATCAATGCCGCTGTCCGCCCCGCCGAATGACGACAAGCCCATCGACCGACTGATCGCCATCATGGCGAGGCTGCGTGACCCGCAGACGGGTTGCGCCTGGGATCTGGAACAGAACTTCGCGACCATCGCGCCCTATACGGTGGAGGAAGCCTACGAGGTCGCCGACGCCATCGAGCGCGGCGATCTCAACGACCTTCGCGAAGAACTCGGCGACCTGCTGCTGCAGGTCGTCTTCCACAGCCGGATGGGCGAGGAGCAAGGCGCGTTCGCGTTCGACGACGTGGCCAACGCCATTTCCGAGAAGATGATCCGCCGCCATCCGCACGTCTTTGGCCCGGAGAGCCAGCGTACCAGCGCCGAGCAGACCCAGGCCTGGGAAGTCATCAAGGCCCAGGAGCGCGCGACCAAAGGCAAGAACAAGAGCCTGCTGGACGACGTCCCGACCGGCCTTCCGGCCCTGACCCGAGCCGTGAAGTTGACGGCTCGCGCCGCCCGCGTCGGCTTCGACTGGCCAGATGTGTCGTTCGTCTTCGACAAGCTGCGCGAAGAGACCGCCGAACTAGAGGCCGAGATCGCCGCCGGCGACAAAGCCAAGATGCGCGACGAACTCGGCGACATCCTGTTTGTCTGCGCCAATCTCGCCCGCAAGCTGGACCTGGAGCCGGAGGACGCCCTGCGCTCGACCAACGCCAAGTTCGCGCGGCGCTTCCAGTTCATCGAGGCCGAACTCGCCGCACGCGGCAAGACGCCGAACGACTCCGACCTCGCCGAGATGGACGCCCTGTGGGACGCGGCTAAGGCGACCGAAAAGGCGGGATAATGTCCCGCTCCAACCATCGTCATTCCCGGAAAGCCGGGATGACGAATGACGCCCCCTAGAGCGGGCTCAGGTCGACCTTCGGGTACAGTTGCTCAAATTGCCCCAGGGCCTGGGGCTCCAGGCGAACCGCAAGCCGAACGCCGCCTTCTTCGTCCTCAATCCGGTCGAGCACCCGGCCATGGCGATAGAGCCAGGCCACCGCAGCGCCCTGGGAGGGCGTCGCATAGACCGAGACCGGAGGCGCGTCGTCGACCAGGCGCGCGATGGTCTCGAGCAGGCCCTCGCAGCCCTCCCCGCTGACCGCCGACACCAGGACCGCCGGCGGGTTCGAGCGTCGCGCGTCTCCCTCAAGATGTTCGCGGGTTTCGGCATCGACGAGATCAGCCTTATTCCAGACCTCGACGAAGTTGCGGTCGGCGACCTCGATCCCCAGGCGGGACAAGACCGCCCGAACGTCTGCGGCCTCAGCGTCGCTGTTCTCGCTGGCGATATCGCGGACGTGCAGGATGACGTCGGCCTCCTTCACCTCCTCAAGGGTGGCGCGGAAGGACTCGACCAATTCGTGCGGCAGGTCGGAGATGAAGCCCACTGTGTCCGACAGGATCGCCGGCCGGCCGTCGGGCAGGCTCAGCATCCGCAGCGTCGGATCGAGCGTGGCGAACAGCATGTCCTCAGCCACCACCTCGGCGTTGGTCAGCCGGTTGAACAGCGTCGACTTGCCAGCGTTGGTGTAGCCGACCAGGGCCACGGCCGGGAACGGATGGCGTTGACGCGCCCCGCGCTGCAGATTGCGCGTGCGGCGCACTTCGACCAACTCGCGCTTCAGCTTTCCGATCTTCTCGGCCAACAGACGGCGGTCGGTTTCGATCTGGGTCTCACCAGGGCCGCCCATGACGCCGAAGCCGCCGCGTTGGCGCTCAAGGTGGGTCCAGGTCCGAACCAGGCGCGAACGCTCATAGGAGAGCCGCGCCAGTTCGACCTGCAAGATGCCCTCGCGGGTCCTGGCGCGGCGGGCGAAGATCTCGAGGATCATGCCCGTGCGGTCCATGACCTTGACCTGCCAAGCCTTTTCCAAATTGCGTTGCTGGACAGGCGTCAGGGCGTCATCGACGACAGCGACGTCGACGTCGAGCTGGAAGCAGAGCTCCCCGATCTCGATGACCTTGCCGCTGCCGAACAGGGTAGCGGGCGTGCGTTTGCGCAACGGCGCGGTGATCGCGTCGCGAATGTCGAGATCGAGGGCCTCGGCGAGGCCCACGGCCTCGTCCAGGCGCGCCTTAGCGCTCCGGGGCGAGCCGCGGGCGTCACGTTCGGGATGGATGACAAGCGCCTTTTGGGGAGGCGCTTCACGATCAATGGACTTTGAGGTCAATCCGCGTCGTCTTCCGCGGGCTCATACAACTGAACGGGTTGAGCCGGCATGATGGTGGAGATGGCGTGCTTGTAGACCAGTTGCGACTGGCCGTCGCGGCGCAACAGCACGCAGAAATTGTCGAACCAGCTCACCACGCCCTGCAGCTTGACGCCGTTCACGAGGAAGATGGTCAGCGGCGTCTTCGATTTACGGACGCTGTTCAGGAACGTGTCCTGGAGGTTTTGTTTCTTTTCGTTGTTGGACATGGCTTGTCGCCCTTTGTTCTGGTTCGGGGGGCAAGACGCCCCCCACACACACGAGTGAGGCTAGACCGACCCGCGTCACGGGCGCAATCGCGCCTGTCAGTCAGATGGCCGTGGCCCTCGCCCGCTCGATATAGAGGCGACGGAGCTTCATCGCCACCGGTCCGACCACGCCGTCCCCAACAGGTTTGTCGTCGACGGCGATCACAGGCAGCACCAGACTGCCGGCGCCGGTGATGAACGCCTCCTTGGCGGCCACCGCTTCGGCGGGGGTAAAGGGCCGCTCATCGACCTTCACGCCCTCTTCGCGCAGCACGTCCAGCAAGGTGTGGCGAGTGACCCCCCGCAGTATGTTGGCGTTGGTGTCGCGGGTCCGCAGCGTGCCGTCGGCGTCCACGATCCAGGCGTTGGACGACGCCCCTTCCGTGACGAACCCAAGATCGTCCACGAACCAGGCCTCGGCCGCGCCACGCTCCTTGGCGGCCTGCTTGGCCAGCGCATTGGGCAACAGGCCAACGGTCTTTATGTCGCACCGGCCCCAGCGGTTTTCCGGGGTCGTGATGACCTTCACGCCCTTGGCCGCCTTCGCCTCCGTCGCGACGCGATCAACGGCCGAAACTGTAATCACGATGCTCGGCGGCACCGGTTCATCTGGGAAGGCGTGACCGCGCGTGGCCACACCGCGCCCTACCTGGAGATAGACCAGCCCTTCGCTGACGCGGTTTTGACGTACGGCTTCACGCAATACGATGGTCAGGGCCTCACGGCTCATCGGCATCGGAATGCGCAGTTCGCCTAGGCTCCGCTCCAGGCGCGCAAAATGCCCCTCCTGGTCGGCCAGCTTGCCGCCAAACAGCGCCCAGACTTCATAAACCGCGTCGGCCAGTTGGTAGCCCCGGTCCTCGATGTGGACCACGGCCTGTCCGTGCCGAACGAACTGGCCGTTCACATAGGCGATACGCCCCAACTTACGCGTCCTCTTCTTCCAACGGCCGGGCGCCCGACAGGCCCAGCGACTTGAGTTTCCGGTGCAGCGCCGAGCGCTCCATGCCGATGAAGGCGGCGGTCCGGGAGATGTTGCCCGAGAAGCGCAGCATCTGAGCGTTCAGATACTCGCGCTCGAACACCTCACGCGCCTCGCGAAGCGGCAGGGCGATGATCTTGTCCGCGCCCATGCTCGACGATTGATCGGAGATCGCCGCGTCGCCCGGCAGCATATCAGCGGTGATCGCCTCGCTGGGATCGCCGGCCGCCAGGATCAGCATCCGCTCCACATTGTTGCGAAGCTGGCTGAGGTTGCCCGGCCAGGCCCGAACTTGCAGCGTGGCCAAGGCGTCGTCGGCCAGGCGGCGGCGCGACATGCCGGTCGCCTCGCAGATCCGGGTGATGAAGTAGTCGATCAGTTCCGGAATATCCTCACGCCGCTCCGCCAGGCCTGGCACCGTGACCGGCACCACGTTCAAGCGGTGGAACAGGTCCTCGCGGAACCGGCCGGCGGTGATTTCCTCGCGCAGGTCACGCGAAGTCGAGGAGACGACCCGGACATCGACCTGCACGTCGGCGTCCCCGCCCACGCGGCGGAAGCGCTGCTCGACCAGGACCCGCAGGATACGGCTCTGAGTCTCCCGCGGCATGTCGGCCACTTCGTCCAGATAGAGCGTGCCGCCGTGAGCGCGTTCAAACACGCCGATCTTGGCTGGCCGTCCGCCCTCCAGCTCTTCGCCGAACAACTCCGAGTCCACGCGCTCCGGCGTCATGCCGGCGGCGCTGATGGCGACAAACTCGTTGCGCGCGCGGGGGCTCGCACCGTGGATCAGCCGCGCCACCGTCTCCTTGCCCGAGCCCGGTGGGCCAGCGATCAGCACCCGGCTGTTGGCCGAGGCCAGCTTGCCGATCAGGCCGCGCAGTTGCTGGGTCACGACCGATTTGCCGATCAGGCCGTCCGGTTGGATGGTCTGGGCCCGGAGCCGGCGGTTCTCGCGCTTCAGGTTGCTGGTCTCCAGCGCCCGTTCGACGCAGAGCAGCAGCCGGTCGGATTTGAACGGTTTTTCGAGAAACTCGTAGGCGCCGCGCTTGATCGCGCTGACGGCCGTTTCGATGTTCCCGTGTCCCGAGATCATGATCACCGGAATGTCGGCGTCGAGCTCCTTGACCAAGTCAAGCAGCTCCAGACCGTCCATCCCGCCGCCCTGCATCCAGATGTCGAGGATCAGCAGGGCCGGCTTTCGCGACTTCACGGCCGCCAAGGCGCTTTCGGAGTCGTTCGCGGTGCGCACCGCATAGCCTTCGTCCGACAAGATGCCGGCCACCAGCTCGCGAATGTCAGCCTCGTCGTCGACCACAAGAACGTCAGCCGCCATCATATCACTCCTGCGTCTTGAGCCGCGCCAGGCGCCGGCTCGGTGTCGGCCGGGGCTTTCGCCCTGGCCGCCGTCGGTAGTTTCAAGATCGCCCGCGCGCCCTGCCCCTGGACCGCATCGGTCAGAATCAGCTCGCCGCCGTGATCTTCCAGGATACGTTTGACGATGGCCAAACCTAGCCCGGTGCCTTTTTCGCGGGTCGTCACATAGGGCTCGGTCAGGCGATCGCGGTCCTTGTCGGGCAATCCCACTCCATTGTCCTCGACCTCGATCTGCACGCCCTGATCGTTGGCGGTCAGGCGCGCGACGATCCGCCCCTTCGGCTCGGGCGAAACCGCGGTCCGTGCTGAGACCGCCTCGGCGGCGTTCTTCAGGACATTGGTGAGGGCCTGGGTCAGCATCCGGCCGTCGGCGACGACGATGGCCTCCGGCACCGGCTCGGCGAGCTCCACCGAGATTTCGGGACTGGCGACCCGTTGTGCGAACACGGCGGCGCGGACTAGTTCGGCCCCATCCTGGTCGGCGAACTTCGGCGCCGGCATGCGCGCGAAGGACGAGAACTCGTCGACCATCCGGCCGATCCCGTCCACCTGCCGCACAATGGTGTCGGTGCAGCGGTCGAACGTCTCCAGGTCTTCCTCGGCGACGTCCTTGCGGAACTTGCGGCGCAGACGCTCGGCCGAAAGCTGGATCGGGGTCAGCGGGTTCTTGATCTCATGAGCGATACGCCGCGCCACGTCGCGCCACGCCGCGTTGCGCTGGGCCGACACCAATCGAGTGATGTCGTCGAAGGTGAGCACCAACCCGCCTTCAGACCGGCTGGCGCGAACCCGCAGGCGATGGGTTTCCCGCGAGCGGACGACATCGACCTCTTCCTCGGCCTCGCCGGCGATATCGCCGTGCTCAGCGATCACCACCAGCTCCGGGGCGACCTCGGCCAGCTTGCGCCCATGCACCTGGCCCGACACGAGGTCGAGCAGAACCGCAGCCTGCCGGTTGATCGCCGAGACGCGGCCATCGGCGTCCAGGCCGATAACACCGGCCGACACCTCGGAAAGCACCGTCTCGATAAACTGCCGCCGCTCTTCGGCCTCGTCGCCGGCACGCTTCAAAGCTGCCTGCTGCGCCTGAAGATCATGCGTCATACTATTGAACGCACGCGACAAAACCGCCAATTCCTCGGGGTCACGATCGGCGTCGACGCGGGCATCCAGGTCGCCGCTCGCGACGCGTCCCGCCGCCACGACGAGCCGCCCGACCGGCGCCGAGATCGCGCTGGCCGCGCCCATGCCCAACCACACCGCGCCCACCAGCACGAGCATGGCCGTTTCCATGTAAGAAAGCGCGAAAACCCGTTGAATTCGCTGACGACTCTCGGCCGCCTCGCGATAGGCGGTCACCGAGTTGGACGCGTCCTGAAGTTGGCTGACGATCCCTTTCTGGACCGGGCGCGTGACGTACAGATAGGCGTCTGGATAGGCCGAAAGCTTGTAGAGCGCTCGGGTCAGGTCAGTAGACACATAGATCACCGCGTCCTCATCGGCGGCCGCAAAGCTCGCCAGCGGAGGAGCGAGAAACTTTGGCGCATCGACCGCCTCGGCGCGCGCCAGGATGCGCCCCTCCCGATCGATGAGATAGGCCGCGGGAAACGCGTGATAGGACGCCTGGTAGGCCAGGAAGTGACTGAAGGTCACCGGACTGGCCTGCAAGGCTGGCGCGGCCCGGTTCAGGTCCTGCGCCATCTGAGACACATGCTCTTCGACGAAGCGGGTCTGATCTTCGACATAGGACCGCATCACCGTGGCGGAGTTCTCCACCACCGTCTGGACCCGCTCTGAGAACCAGTTCTCGACGCCCCGGTTGACGAGCACCGTATAGAACAGCGCCACCACCATCGCCGGCGCCACGGCCGCCAGGGCGAACAGCGTCACAAAGCGAAGATGCAGCCGCGCCGCTGGATCGCTCGACCGCGCCTTGAGCATCCCCATGATCCTGAAGCCGACCTGGGCGGCGAGCGCCAGAATCAGCACCAGATTGAAGGCCAAGATCGCCAGGATGTTCTTGGAGGCCGGCGCCAGCGGCCCGGTCTCAGGCGGCGATGCAGCTAGCAGGATCGCCACTGCGGTCAGGAGTGCGGCCAGGGCGTATCCGCCGCCGAGCACATAGCGCGACTGCAACGCCCGCCATAGCCGCGCGGCGGGCGCCACTTCAGTTCCGCCATCGTGAACTTGGGACGCCATGATCGGGGGACCCTAGCGAAAACTGTGCCCAGAATTCAACAGGGATGTGGCGGAGAAACGTCAGCGAAACCAGATGTGATGACAAGCGGCCTTCGGCGCGCTATCTGTGAGGGGATGATCCCTTCGGCCAGCCAATATTCGTTTTGGTATTTTAGCTATTCCGATGCCACTGGCGGAGGAAGGGGATCGCACGACAGGACCACCCTGTCGTAGTCCGAGACCCAACAGCCGCCAGTCACCTGGCGGCTTTTTTTATGCCGCCGCGTGACGCTTTTCCTGGAGCGCACCCGTGCCAGACCTTACCGACGACCTACGCATTCTAGACATCAAGCCCCTCGACACGCCGGCCGAGGTGATGGCTCGCCTGCCCGCCGACGCGACCACTTCGGCGACCGTGGCGAGCGCCCGGCGCGCCATGCACGACATTCTCCATGGCGAAGATGACCGCCTGATCGTCGTGATCGGCCCCTGCTCGATCCACGATCCGGTCGCGGCGATGGACTACGCCCGCCGCCTCGCCGCCCAACGCGCGCGGTTCGCCGATACGCTCGAGATCGTGATGCGGGTCTATTTCGAGAAGCCGCGCACCACGGTTGGCTGGAAGGGCCTAATCAACGACCCGCACCTAGACGGCACCTTCCGCATCGACGAGGGCCTGCCGCTCGCGCGCAAGCTGCTGATCGAGGTCGGTCAACTCGGCCTGCCGGCGGCGGTGGAATTCCTGGACGTGATCACGCCGCAATACATGGCGGACCTGGTCAGCTGGGGCGCCATTGGCGCGCGCACCACCGAAAGCCAGATCCACCGCGAGATGGCGTCCGGTCTCTCCTGCCCGGTCGGCTTCAAGAACGGAACGGATGGTAATCTGCGGATCGCGGTCGACGCGGTGAAGGCCGCCAGCCAGCCGCACCACTTCCTGGCGGTCGGCAAGGATGGTCGCGCCTCGATCGCGGCCACCCGCGGCAATGTCGACAGCCATGTGGTTCTGCGCGGCGGCAAAGCGCCCAACTACGACGCCGCCGGCGTCGCGGCGGCCTGCGCCGAGCTTGCGTCCAGCGGCCTGCCGGAGAACCTGATCATCGACGTCAGCCACGCCAACAGCCTCAAGAAGCCCGAGAACCAGCCTGCTGTCGCCCGCGACGTCGCCGGCCAGGTCGCGGCGGGCGACCAGCGCATCGTCGGGGTGATGGTCGAAAGCCATCTGGTGGCCGGTCGCCAGGACTTGGTCCCTGGCCAGTCGCCGACCTACGGCCAGAGCATCACTGACGGCTGCATCGACTGGGACACCTCAGTCGAGGTCCTGGAAGACCTGGCCATGGCTGTCGAAGCTCGCCGGCGAGCCCGCAAGGCGCTCGCGGCGAACCACGTGGAGTCCGGAGCCGCCTAGCGGCGGCCTCGGCTCATTTCGACCCCGAGGTCCTGGATCTTCTTGCGCAGGGTGTTGCGGTTGAGGCCCAGGATCTCGGCGGCGCGGACCTGATTGCCGCGCGTCGCCGTCAGGGTGAGTTGGATGAGGGGGCGCTCCACCTCTTCCAGCACCCGGTCGTAGAGCCCGATCGGCGGTATCCCTTCCGGCTGCTCGGCGAAGTACCCGCCCAGATGCCGCTCGACCAAGGTGGCCAAGGTCACCGGCCCCTCGTGGCCAGGCAGAGCAGGCTGATGATCGGCCAGCTCGCGCTCGACGATCCGGGCGCTGATCAGCTCCTCGGCGTAGAGCGCGCAGATCCGTCGGATCAGGTTTTCCAGCTCCCGGACGTTACCGGGCCAGGCGTGGAGCTTGAGCCGCTCCAGCGCAGCCGCATCGATGGTCTTCGACGGCAACCCCTCGCGATTGGCCCGCAGCAGGAAGGCCCGTGCCAGGTCCGGAATGTCGTCAGTCCGGTCGCGCAGCGGCGGCAGGCGGAGCGGCGCGACGTTGAGGCGGAAGAACAGGTCCTCGCGGAACAGTCCCTGCTGGATCAGCGCGCGCAGGTCGCGGTTGGTCGCGGCGATAATCCGAACATTGGGCGGGCGGCCGGTCTTGGGATTGAGCGACTGTTCCGAGCCGTCGATCACCCGCAGCAGACGGGTCTGGGCGTCCAGGGGCATGTCGCCGATCTCGTCCAGGAACAGCGTGCCGCCGTCCGCCTCGACCAGCTTGCCGTAGTCGCCGTCGTCGCGGCCGAACAACTCGGCCTCCACCCGCTCCCGCGGCACGGCGGCCAGGTTGATCACCACGAACTTGCCGTCCTTGCGGCGCCCCATGTCGTGCAGTGCACGCGCGACGAGTTCCTTGCCCGTCCCGCTCTCCCCCAGGATCAGCACGGTCAGGTCGGCGCCGACGAGCCGCGCGATGGTCCGATAGACGTCCTGCATCGGGCCCGAGCGGCCGATCAGCGGCAAGCGTTCGTCGCGAACGGCGCGGGCCTGGGCCTTCGAGGCCTCAGAATCGGCGGGCCGCGATAGCGCCCGGCGGACGGCGGCCGTCATGTCGTCCAGGTCGAAGGGCTTGGAAATGTAGTCGAACGCCCCGACCTCGGCCGCGCTGACAGCCGTCAGCAGCGTGTTCTGCGCGCTCATCACGATGACCGGCAGCTTGGGCCGCTCCTTCCGGATGCGCGGCAACACGTCGAACACGTTCTCGTCGGGCATCACCACATCGGTGACGACCAAGTCGCCCTCGCCGTCCGACACCCACTTCAGCAGGGTGGTGGCGTTTCCGGTGGCCCGCACCTGGTAGCCCAGCCGGGTGAACGCCTGGCTCAACACCAGCCGGATCGAGGCGTCATCATCGGCGATCAGGATCTTCTTGCTGGCGTTGGCGATAGCATTCATGCCGGCATATCCTCTTCAGACGCGATCGGCAGCAGGACGCGGAACGTCGTGCGGCCAGGTTCAGATTCGAAGTCGATCAGGCCGCCGTGGCCGGCGACGAGTTTGGCCACCAGCGCCAGTCCGAGGCCCGCGCCATGGGCCTTGGTGCTGACGAACGGCTGAAACAGGCTCTCGCGCAGGTGGGCGGGAACACCCGGGCCATTGTCCTGCACCTTGATCTCCAGCGGGGCGCCCCTGAGGATCTGCCCCTTGGCGGCGCGAACCTTCACGCCGTGGCGATAGGCGGTGCGGACGGTGATCGCCCCCCTGCCGTCCCCCCGGCTATGAGCCGCCTCGGCGGCGTTCTTCACCAGGTTCAGGAATATCTGGATCAGCTGATCCTCATCACCCCAAGCCGGCGGCAACGAGGGGTCGTAGCGGTCGCTGAGCTGCAGGCCGTCGGCCACCCCATTGGCCGCCAAAGCCTTCACACGGTCGAGGACCAAGTGGATGTTGATAGGCCGGCAATCGGGCAGAGCGTCGTCGGAAAAGGCCTCCATCCGGTCGACCAGCCGCCGGACGCGATCTGTCTCGTCGACGATGAGCTGAGCCAGCGGCGCGTCCTCGGCCTTCGCGCCGGATTTCAGCAGCTGGGCTGCGCCGCGAATGCCGGCCAGGGGGTTCTTGATCTCGTGCGCCAGCATGTGGCCCAGCCCGACGATGGTGCGCAGGCCAGCCTGCTCGGCCCCCGTCCGCTCGCCGCCAAGCGCTCCGCCTTTGACGTGCAGGGTGAGCAGGATCGAGCCATCGCCTAGTGGCGCGGCCGCGCCATCCGCCTCAAACGAGGGGTAACCGAACAGGCTGATCTCAACGCCACGCTCCCGAACCCGAACGCCCTCCTCGACCGCCCTGTTGAGCAGAGACACCAGGGCCGATCCCGCCGGAAGGGCTGCCCCAAACCGGCCGCGCATCAACAGGCCCAGCCCCTGGCCGAACAAGGCCTCGGCCGCCTCGTTGGCCGCCACCAAAGCGCCGCTCGGATCGACGACCAGCGCCGGTTCGGGCGAGAGGTCGAAGGCTGCAGCCTTCAACAGCTCAAGGGCTGCGCCCGACGGGAGGACTCGGTTTGGGCTACTCATGCCGCCAATCTCGTATGAGGGTCGCGCCACAGGGCGATCAGGCCAGCTTCCACGTCGCCCGGGCTGTCCAGGCGGCATAGGGTTGAGCGGGCGCTTCGCCGCACCTGCGCATCAGCGGGCCAGGGCGCGTTTTCGACATAGGACGCCAGGTGCTTGCGGAAGATCTTCAAGCCCAGGCGATCGCCATAGAACTTCAAGCTGTCGCGAAAATGATCCAGAGCGATGGCGAGGCGCGCCTCGACGTCAGGTTCGGCGAAAGCGTGGCCGGCCAGTTCGGCCTCGATCTGCGCGGCGATCCACGGACGTCCATAGACCCCGCGCCCCACCATGACCGCGTCCGCGCCGGACTGCTCCAGGGCGCGCCGCGCGCTGTCTCCGCACAGGATGTCGCCATTGACGATCACCGGGATCGACACCGCGGCCTTGACCGGACGCACCGCGTTCCAGTCGGCGACGTCCTTGTAGAACTGCGAACGGGTCCGTCCGTGAATAGTCACCGCCTTGGCGCCCCGCGCCTCAGCTCGCGCCGCGATCTCGGGCGCGTTTTTGGACGTCTCGTCCCAGCCGAGCCGCATCTTCACCGTGACGGGCACATTGACGGCGTCCACCGCCGCCGCGACCAGCCTCTCGGCCTGCTCAGGGTTACGCATCAACGCAGAACCGGAGAGCACCCCGGTGACTTCTTTGGCGGGGCAGCCGAAATTCAGGTCGATGATCTGAGCCCCGGCCTCGGCGGCCAAGCGCGCACCCTTGGCTATGTGCGCCGGGTCGTGGCCGACCAACTGCACCACCATCAGCGGCAATCCCTCGCCGACCGCCGCCCGCCGCACGACGTCGGGTCGACCCTTGGCGAACTCGTCGCAGGCGACCATCTCGGTCGCCACATAGGCCGCGCCCAACTTGCTGGCCGCCTTGCGGAACGGCAGGTCGGAGACGCCGGTCATCGGCGCGATCCACGCGCGACCACCTACGTCCACATCCCCGATCGTGAGCGAATTGCTCATTTTGTAATCATCCCCATCGCCTTCGTTTTAGGCAGATTAAGCCGTCCCGTAAAGCCTGGACACGCCGGACATGAGCCCTAAACAAGCCGCATGACTTTTTCAGCCGTCATCGTCGCCGCAGGAGCCAGCACTCGCGCCGGCCCCGGCGCCCCGAAACCCTGGCGCAGCCTGGGCGGACGCCCGATCCTGAGCTGGTCGCTCGACGCCCTGGCGGCCGCCGGCGCCACAGAAATCGTGGTGGTCGCAGCGCCCGATCGGCTCGCCGAGGCGGCCCGTCTGCTGGACCAAACACCCAACGCTCGCGCCATCGCCGGCGGCGCGACCCGCGCCCTGTCGGTCCAGGCAGGCCTCTCGGCGCTCACGGCCGGGGCTGAAACAGCCGTACTGATTCACGATGCGGCCCGCCCGTTCGTAAATCGCCCTCACGTCGAGGCCTTGCTGGCCGCCTTGACCTCTGCGGACGGCGCGGTCCCCGCCCTTCCAGTCGCCGATACGCTCAAGCGCGGCGCCGGCGCGATCGAGGCGACCGTCTCTCGCGACGGGCTCTGGCGAGCTCAAACGCCTCAGGCGTTCCGCCTCGCCACCCTGCGGGCGGCCTATGCCAGCTGGCCGGCCGACGCCGAGCCCACCGACGACGCCGCCGTGGTCGAGAGAGCCGGCGGCCGGGTCGTGATGACGGCGGGCGATCCGATTTTGATGAAACTGACCTATCCGGAGGACTTCGCCATGGCCGAGCGTCTCGCCGCCACCTCGCGGATCACCCGCATCGGCCAGGGCGTCGACGCCCACCGCTGGGGACCTGGTGAGGCGGTATGGCTCTGCGGCGTGAAGATCGACCACGACCAGACCCTCATCGGCCATTCGGACGCGGACGCAGGGCTCCACGCCCTGACCGACGCGATCCTTGGCGCCATCGGTGAAGGCGACATCGGCGAGCACTTTCCACCCAGCGACCCGCAATGGAAGGGCGCGGCCTCAGACCGGTTCCTGGTCCACGCCGTGGAACTGGTCGCGGCGCGAGGCGGTCGGATCCTGAACGCAGACGTGACGCTCGTGTGTGAGCGACCGAAAATCAGGCCCCATCGGGACGCGATGCGCCAACGGCTGGCCGATCTCTTGAGCCTTCCGCTCGATCGCGTCAGCGTCAAAGCCACCACCACCGAGGGGATGGGGTTCACCGGCCGCGAGGAAGGCCTGCTGGCCCAGGCCGTCGTACTCGTCGACACCCCCGCCTAGCGCTCTAGGGAAGCCAATCGTAGCGCTCTTTCATCTGGGCGTAGAGCGCCCCGACCAGGTTCATGTAGTCGTCGGTCCAGGGCCGCGCGAGCGTCGGATTGGTGGCCTCCCAGCGTTCATCGGCTTCATACGGCGCGAGCGCGCTGAGCTCCCTGGTAACGATCATCGCGTCCTCGGCGGACTCCCACAGCGGCGGACTGCCTTTGGCCGCGCTATGGCGCTGGATCAGCGAATAGCCGCCGGCGGCCTCGGCCACCGCCATCGCCGGGCCACGCAGCTCCAGGTTTCTGTTCGACAAATGGACGATCAGCACCCCGCCCGGCTTCAGCTTGGCGAGATAGCCCTTCATCGCCTCCACCGTCAGCAGGTGGGCGGGCACGGCGTCGGACGAGAAGGCGTCGATCAGTAAAATGTCGAAGGTCTGGTTCGGCTGCTTGGCCAGGGTCAGTCGCGCATCGCCAAGCACGTAGTCGATTTGCCCCTGGGCGCACTTGGTCGTGTAGGTGAAGTGCTTGGGGTCCGTGGCGATCTTGATCACCATGGGGTCGATTTCAAAGAACGTCAGGGCGTCGCCCGGTCGCGTATAGGCCGCGACCGCCCCGGTCCCGAGCCCGACCGCGCCGATCCGCAGCGGGGCGCCCTCGCCTGCCCGGCGGGTGAACACCTGCCCGATCGGCGTCTCAGGGGCGTAGTAGACCAGCGGACGGCACTCATAGTCCGGATGCTGGGCCTGGGCGCCGTGCAAGGTCGTGCCGTGCGACAGCATCTTGACCTGCCCCTTCATGCCCGGGACAGGCATCTCAGACTGGCGAACAACACCGAAGAAGCTGCGCCAGCTGTTGCGGACGTCAACCCGGTCGCCGACCGCCTCGGCCGCCAAGGACAACACCGCGATCAGGCCGATGAAAATGATCATTCTGGCCCGAAGAACGAACGCGCATACCGCGGCCCCGCCGAGCAGCAACCACACGATCAGGGCTGTCCCATCCTCCAAGCCCCAGAAGAGCGCGATGATCGGCGCCGTACACGCCGCCGCCAGCCCGAGAGCGAACGTCGCCCAGCGCCAAGGCTCGATCTTCCCCTCGCCCGGCCGCGCCAGGCAAGCCAACACCAGGACCAGCGGGTATTCCCAGACATTGGTGAAGATCACCGGCGCCAGGAAGGCGTTGAAGGAGCCGCCGACCACGCCGCCGAAAGACATCCACAAATAGAATTCCGTCAGGTGCGCCGGGTTCGGCCGGCGAGCGACCAGCGTCTGGTGGCACATCAACGCGGTAAGGAAGAAGGCTGACAGATGTACGAGGATCTGCAGGGCAAAGTTCGTCTGCCGGAAGGGCAGAATGACGACACAGGCTGCGAGGGCCGCAGCCTGCAGAAGCAGCGTCATCTGCCGTGAGATGATCGGCTTTTCAGAGAAGGCGATGATGAAGGTGCCGAGATAAAGCGCCAGCGGGATCACCCACAGGAACGGCGCAGAGGCCACATCGGTGGTGATGTGGGTCGTCACCCCGAGCATCAGGCTCGACGGGATCGCGGCCAAGCCGACCCAAGCCAGGCGCTCGCTCCAGGTGGGCGCCGGGCCTGCATCTCCCGCGGGGCCTTCAATAGCGGCGGCCCGCGCGCGCGAGACGAAGAGAGCAAGCGTCGCCATCAGCAGGATGAAGCCGCCATAACCGATGGTCCACCCGAAGGTCTGGCCTCGCAGCGTCGCCAACGGCTCGACCAAGACCGGATAGGCCAGCAGCGCCAGAAGGCTGCCCATGTTCGAGGCGGCGTAGAGGACGTAGGGCTCCGCCCCAGTCTCGGCGTGGATGGTCCGGGCATGCCAGGCCTGGACCAGCGGCGCCGTCGCTGAGAGGACCGCGAACGGGGCCCCGACTGAAACCGCCAGAACCCCTAGCAACCAGAGCGAGGGATGGTTGGAGGACGGCTCGCCAACCAGGCCGCTGACATGCAGCGGCAGCACCAGCGCGGCCGCCAGCAGCATCCCCAGGTGAATGATCGCCTGGGTTCGTACCGAACTGACCTTCTGCAACAGGTGCGCATAGCCGTAGCCGGCCAGCAGGGCGGTCTGGAAGAAGGCGATCGAGGTGTTCCAGACCGACGGACTACCGCCCAAAAGCGGCAGGACCAGCTTGGCGACCATCGGCTGAACCAGGAAAACCAACCCCGCGCTGGCGAAGATGGTGACCGCAAACAACGCCGGCGAGATCGAGGCGGCGGGCCGTTCGGCCCCTTCTAACGTGCTCATAATCTCGAATCGGGTTGTGTGTCTGGTGCGCGCGATGTTGTGGTCTGCGCCTATTGTTGCCTAGAGCCTCTCGGAGTCGCGCCATGTTTTCCCTGGAAGTCGAAACCCTCGCGCGATTGCTGATCGACGAGGCGCGAGAGCGCTCCCTGCGGATCGTCACCGCCGAGAGCTGCACCGGCGGTCTGGTGGCCGCGGCCATCTGTGCGATCCCGGGCGCTTCCGATGTCTTCGAGCGCGGCTTCGTCGTCTACACGAACCGCGCCAAGCAGGAGATGCTGGGCGTGCCGGGCGACCTGATCGCCGATCTGGGCGCAGTCTCCGAGCCCGTGGCGCGGATGATGGCTGAAGGCGCGCTGGAGGCCTCCAACGCTCACGTCGCAGTCGCGATCACCGGCGTTGCTGGGCCCGGCGGCGGTACGCCACTGAAGCCAGTGGGCACCGTCCACATCGCCACGGCGCGCTCAAACCAGGCGCTGATGCACCGTTCAGAGCTGTTCGACGGCGAAACCCGCGCCGAGGTTCAGGAAATGGCCGTGCGCTCGGCGCTGCAGGCCCTGCGCGACCGGATGGTCTAGGCGGCCTTGCCGCCGTAGAGCGCCTGCGCCCGACCCTCGAAGCAACTCATCAGCTTGTCTACGGCATGGTGGAAGTTCGCCGCCAGCATGCCTGACAGCAGCCGCGACTTGAACTCGAAGTCGATGTCGAACTCGATCTTCGTCCCCCGCTCGTCCTCGATGAAGCGCCAGCGATTGGCCAGGTGCTTGAACGGCCCCGACAGCAATTGCACGTCGACCTGCCGGGTCGCGGCGTCGCGGCGCACGCGGGTGGAGAACTTCTCCTTCAGGAAGGCGAAGCCGACGCCGACCTGCGCGTCCACCAGGCTTACCCCCTCGCCCTCCGAGCGCGCGTTCCAGGTGCGCATGGACTGGATCCACGGGACGAACTCCGGATAGGCGTCCACGTTCCCCACCAGCGCAAAGAGCTGGTCGGGCGTGTAGGGCAGGATCTTCTCGATATGGTAGCGCGGCAAACCTTAGGCCGCGTCCTTGGCGAGACGAGCGGCCTTCAGCCGGGCGAAGTCTTCGCCAGCGTGATGCGACGAGCGCGTCAGCGGGCTGGCCGACACCATCAGGAAGCCCTTGGCCCGCGCGATCTCTTCGTAGGCCTTGAACTCGTCAGGCGTCACGAAGCGGTCGATGGCCGCATGCTTGCGGGTCGGCTGCAGGTACTGGCCGATGGTGAGGAAGTCGACGCCGGCCGAACGCATATCGTCCATCACCTGCATGACCTCCTCCTTGGCTTCCCCAAGACCGACCATCAGGCCTGACTTGGTGAACTGGTTCGGGTCGCGTTCCTTCACCCGCTCCAGCAGGCGCAGCGAATGATAGTAGCGCGCGCCAGGACGGATCGAGAGATAGAGCCGCGGCACGGTCTCAAGGTTGTGGTTGAAGACGTCGGGTCGGGCGTCGATGACGATCTCGGCGGCCGAGGCCGGCTTGCGCAGGAAATCGGGCGTCAGGATCTCGATCGTCGTGCCGGGCGCGGCCGCGCGGATCGCGTGGACCACGGCGGCGAAGTGCGCGCCGCCGCCATCGGCCAGATCGTCACGGTCCACCGAGGTGATGACCACGTGCTTGAGGCCCATCTTGGCCACCGCGTCGCCGACCCGCGCCGGCTCGGTGGGATCGAGGGCGTTCGGCTTGCCGGTCGAGACGTTGCAGAAGGCGCAGGCCCGGGTGCAGATCTCGCCCATGATCATCATGGTGGCGTGGCTCTGGCTCCAGCACTCGCCGATGTTCGGGCAGGCGGCCTCTTCGCAGACCGTCACCAGACCGTGAGTTTTCACGATTTCGCGGGTGGCGTTGTAGCCCGCCGAGCCCGGCGCGCGAACGCGCAGCCACTCGGGTTTACGCAGGATCGGAGTATCCGGGCGGGATTGCTTTTCGGGGTGGCGGGGCCGTGAGCCCCCGATGGTGTCGATGACGGTCGCCATATGGCCTAGATCGGCTTTCTGGTCCTCCGGATCAAGGCGTGATTGAGCGGCCCCGCGCCGCATGCTCAAACTTCGCCATGGTTCGCGCGTCCCTGTTCGCCGCTCTTCTCCTTGCGCTCGCGGCGTGCAGCCGTGACGGCGCATTGGGGCCGTTCGCCGAAAGCCAGGTTCCGGCGGCCCTAACGCCGCGCTTCTATCCGCCAGAAGGCTGGGCCTGGGGCTTCATCGGCGTCGGCGACAAGCCGGTTCAGCGCTATGGCGTCGGCAGCACGCGCCGGGTGCCCACCGCCACCGTCGTCGTCGTCCCCGGTTATGGCGAAACCGCCGAAATGTGGTTCGAAACCGCCTCCGACCTGATCGATGGCGGTTATACCGTGTGGATTCTAGACCGCGCTGGCCAAGGCGGCTCCGGCCGTTACGTCGCGCCACGCGACCTGGGCCACGTTCCCTCCTTCGATCCGGATGTCGCGGCCTTGCGTGAATTCGTTCGCGTCGTCGTCAGGCCGGCGCCCGACGCTCCGGTGGTGCTGCTGAGCCATGCCGACGGCGTCGTCGTCGCGCTGAGCGCTGTGCGCGCCGGCATGAAGGTCGATGGTGTAATCGCCTCGTCGCCGCGATTGGCCAGCGTCGATCCGGGACGTCGCCTGCTAGGCGCGGTTCGACGCAGCGACGTGCCGCCACCAGGCTGGAAGCCCTGGAGCCGGGACATGCCCGATGATCGAGCGGCCGGCTTCACCCACGATGTCTGGCGCGGCAAGGTCGGGCAGGCCTGGCGCGTCGCCAATCCAGATCTGAGGATCGCGGGACCAAGCCTCGGCTGGACCAAAGCCTACGAGGCCGCTAGCCGCCTGACCGAGACCGGCGCGGCGCAGACACGCACCAATGTCTTGATGCTCAATCCGACCGAGGCGGCCGACGCGCTCTGCAAGCGCCTGCCCCAATGCCGCGTCGAGACGATTCTCGGAGCCCGCTCCGCCATGCACCTTGAGGCCGATCAGTGGCGCACGCCCTGGCTGAAGGTGGTCACGGCCTTCACGGAAACGCGGCTGGAAAATTCAGGACAGGGTCAGATTTTGCCCGCCACGCCAAGGCCTTAGGACCCTGCGCTAAGACGTGATAGCCACCACGCCCTCACGCCGTGTAACGTATCTTTTCAATGCCGGGCGTGAGCGATAGGCTCGCGGCCAACAAGAACGGCGAGACGTTCGGGGAGGTTTTCGCCTTTGTCGCGTTCATTTGATCCGCGTGTGTCTGAGCGTGCTTTGTTCGATGCGCTCATCGACGCCCGCAACACCTACGGCGCCAAGAAGCCGATCCTGGAAGACCAGGAGCGCAATCCGCTCAGCTATACAGACCTGATCCGCGCCGCCTTCGCGCTCGGCCGCAAGATCGCCGGCATGACCAGCGAGGGCGAGCGGGTCGGCGTCATGCTGCCGGCCAGCTCCGGCGCTGTGGTGACGTTCTTCGCCCTGCACGCCTTTGGCCGCATCCCGACCATGCTGAATTTCACGGCGGGGATCCGGAACATCAAGGCGGCCTGCGAACTGGCCGGCGTGAAGCGGGTCCTGACGTCGCACCGGTTCATTGAACAGGGCAAGCTGCACGACATCATCGACGCGCTCGAGCCAATTTCGACGATCACCTATCTCGAGGATGTCAGAGCGACGATCGGCCTGGCCGACAAGGTGTTCGCCGCCGCGGCCGGGACTTTCCCGAGGCGCTTCCGGGTCGAGACCAAGCCATCCGCCCCGGGGGTCATCCTCTTCACCTCGGGTAGCTTTGGAGCCCCGCGCGGGGTGGTGCTCAGCCAAGCCAACCTGATCGCCAATGTCGAGCAGATCGCCGCCCACATTCCACTCGATCCGGCCTGGGTGATGTTCAACCCGCTGCCGACCTTCCACTGCTTTGGCCTGACCGGCGGCGTGCTGTTGCCGCTGCTCAAAGGGATGAAAGCGTTCGAGTACCCCTCGCCGCTGCACGTCAAACAGATCCCGCCGCTGATCAAGGACACCGGCGCGGCGATCCTGTTCGCCACGGACACCTTCTTGAACCAGTACGCCCGGAACTCAGAACCCGACGAGTTGTCCGGCCTGAAGTTCATCGTCTGCGGCGCCGAGAAGGTGCGCGAGGAAACCCACAACCTGATCCGCGACCGCTTCGGTGACGTGCCGGTCCTGGAAGGCTACGGCGCCACCGAGGCCTCGCCGGTCATTGCAGTCAACAAGCCTACCGATAATCGTCGCGGCACGGTCGGCGGCCTGCTGCCGGGCGTCGAGACCCGGCTTGAGCCGGTCGACGGTATTCCGGGCGGCAAGCTCTATGTGCGCGGCCCCAACATCATGTCGGGCTACCTCAACGCCGATGGGGTGATGGAGGAGCCTCCTGGCGGCTGGCACGACACCGGCGACGTGGTCGAGATCAGTCATGACGGCTGGATCAAGATCCTGGGCCGCGTGAAACGCTTCGCCAAGATCGGCGGCGAGATGGTGTCGTTGACCGCCGCCGAGGACATCACCATCGCGGTCTGGCCGGAAGGTCGTCACGCGGTGATCGCCATGCCAGATCCCAAGAAGGGCGAGCGCCTGGTTCTGGTCACCGACCGCCGCGACGCCGACACCGCTCCCTTGCTGGCTCACGCGAAAGCCATTGGCGCGCCGGAACTGGCCGTCCCGAAGAAGATCATCAAGGTCACCGAGATCCCGGTGCTGGGCACCGGCAAGACCGACTATGTGGCGATCATGCGGATGGCGGAGGCCGAGGGGCGCCGCGCGGCCTGATCTCCCTGGGGATCGCGCGCCGCTTGGGCGCGCGTAGGGAGGGACAAGACATGCCGAACCTCGACGTCTGGGCGCCGCGGGTGCTGAGCCTCTTACGCATTGTCACGGCTTTGCTCTTCATGGAGCACGGGCTGATGAAGCTGTTCCACTTCCCCGCGCCGCAGCCGGGCGCGCCTGATCCACTGCCGATGATCCTGATGGCCGCGGCTTGGATCGAGGTCGTCGGCGGGGGGCTGATCGCGCTCGGCCTATTCACCCGCGCAGCAGCGTTTGTCTGCTCGGGGCAAATGGCGGCGGCCTATTTCATGGCCCATGCGCCGCAGGGCTTCTGGCCCGCTCTGAATGGCGGCGAGGCCGCGATCCTCTACTGCTTCGTCTTCCTGTACCTGGCCTTCGCCGGCCCCGGCATCTGGAGCATCGACGCTCTGGTTCGCAAGCGGCCGTAAGTCCAGCTCGTCATTCTCCGGTCGTCTGGAAGGCGATCTGGGGGATGACGAGCTAGTCGGTCAGATGTGCAAGACCCGGCCATAGGCGTCGAGGGACGCCTCGTGCATGGCCTCGCTCAGGGTAGGATGCGGGAAGACCGTGGCGAACAGTTCCTCCTCGGTGGCCTCCAGCGTGATGGCCAGGGTGAAGCCCTGGATCATCTCCGTGACCTCGGCGCCGATCATGTGGGCGCCGATCAGCGCGCCGGTCTTCTCGTCGAAGATGGTCTTCACGAACCCGTCAGTCTCCCCCGAGGCGATGGCCTTCCCATTCACCTTGAACGGAAAGCGGCCGACCTTGGCGGCGATGCCCTTTTCCTTGGCTTGCCCCTCGGTCAGGCCGACCGAGGCGATTTGCGGGGTGGAATAGGTGCAGCCTGGAATTGGGGACGTCAGGTTGTTCGGCTTCAGGCCGGCGATGTGCTCGACGCAGTGCACGCCTTCGTGGCTCGCCTTGTGGGCCAACCACGGGGGACCGGCCAGATCGCCGATGGCGTAGAGACCGGCGACGCCCGTGCCGCCATGGTCGTCGGTGACCACATGGGTCCGGTCAACCTTGACGCCCAGGGCCTCGAGGCCGAGGCCTTCGACATTGCCAACGATGCCGACCGCAACGATGGCGACATCGGCGCTCAGGGTTTCGCTCTTACCGCCGGCTTCCAACTCGATGGCGACGCCGGTCTTGGACTTCGTCAACTTCTTGACCGTAGCGCCGACCCGGAATTTCAGCCCCCGCTTCTCGAACGCCTTGTGGGCTGTCTTCGAGACCTCTTCGTCCTCGACAGGCAGGATACGCGGCAGAGCCTCGATCACCGTCACGTCCGAGCCGAGCGCGCGGTAGAAGCTGGCGAACTCGATGCCGATGGCGCCCGAACCGACGACGATCAGCGATTTCGGCGCGGCCTTCGGGACCATCGCCTCGCGATAGGTCCAGACACGCTCGCCGTCAGGTTCCAAGCCGACGGCCGGAATGGTGCGGGCGCGGGCGCCGGTGGCCAGGATCACATGCTTGGCTTGAACGGTGCGAGAGCCGCCGGCCTTCAGATCGACGACGACCTTGGGCGCCCCCTGCCCCTTTTCGAGCTTGGCCGTGCCTTCGATCACCTCGATCTTGTGCTTCTTCATCAGGAACGCGACGCCGGCGTTGAGCTGGGACGCCACCTTGCGCGAACGCTCGATCACCTTGGAGAAGTCGAAGCTCGCCTTCTCGATCTTGATCCCATAGTCGGCCAGGTGGCCGAGGTTCTCGTAGGCCTCGCCGGACTTCAGCAGGGCCTTGGTCGGGATGCAGCCCCAGTTCAGGCACACCCCGCCCAGCGCGTCGCGCTCGACGATCGCGGTCTTGAAGCCAAGCTGGCTGGCGCGGATGGCGGTGACATAGCCGCCTGGGCCCGAGCCGATGACGATGACATCGAAATCCATGTGACTAGCCTCAGACGATCATCGTGATGGGGTCTTCGATCAGGACCTTGAAGGCCTGCAGCCAGCGTGCGCCGATGGCGCCGTCGACCACGCGATGATCGCAGGTCAGCGTGACGCTCATGACCGTGGCGATAGCCAGTTGGCCGTTTTTCACCACCGGTCGTTGCTCGCCGGCGCCGACCGACAGGATGGCGCCTTGCGGCTCATTGATGATCGAGTTGAACGACTTGATCCCCATCATGCCTAGGTTGGAGATCGAGAAGGTGCCGCCCTGGAACTCCTCGGGCTTCAGCTTCCGGGTCCGGGCCCGCTCAGCCAGGTCCTTGGCCTCTACCGCGATCTGGGCCAGGCCCTTGGTCTCGGCCTTGCGAATGATCGGGGTGATCAGGCCGCCGTCGATGGCCACGGCCATGGCGATGTCGGCGCTGTGGTGCATGGCGATGCCTTCAGGCGAATAGGAGGCGTTGGCCTCCGGCACCTGCTTCAGCGCGATGGCGGCCGCCTTGATGACCAGGTCGTTGACGCTGACCTTCACGCCCTGCTTTTCCAACATCGCGTTGATCTTGGCGCGGCCGGCCAGCAGGCCGTCGATCTCCAGATCGATGGTCAGCGGGAAGTGCGGCACGTCGCGGAAGCTGTCGCCCATCCGGCGGGCGACAGTCTTCTTCATCCCATCCAGCGGGATCAGATCGTAGCTGCCGTCCGGAATGCCCATCTGGGCGAGGCTCTGAACCTGACGCGGCGCGGAAGCCGCCGCGCCGGCCGCAGCGCCTGGAGCCTTGGCTTGCGGGGTCGCGCCCTCGACATCGCGCTTGATGATCCGGCCACGCGGCCCCGAACCCTGCACCTGCGAAAGGTCCAAGCCCTTTTGGCCGGCGATGCGGCGCGCCAGCGGCGAGGCGAAGACGCGCTCGCCAGAGGCCCGAGCCGGCGCCGCAGCCTTCGCGGGTTGCTCCTTCTGCGTCTCGGGCGTTTTGGCCTTCGCGGCCTCAGCCTTCGGCGCCTCGCTCTTTGGCGCGTCAGCCTTCGAAGCCTCCGCCTTCGCGGGCGGCGCGGAACCCGCGTCCTCGCCCGACAAGCGGGCGATCGGCGTGTTGACCTTCACGCCCTCGGAACCTTCGGCCACGAGAATGTCCTCGATGACGCCCTCGTCGACGGCCTCGACCTCCATGGTCGCCTTGTCGGTCTCGATCTCGGCGATCACGTCTCCGGACGAGACCTTGTCGCCCTTCTTCACGTGCCACTTGGCGAGCGTGCCCTCCTCCATGGTCGGAGAGAGCGCGGGCATCAGGACATCGATGGACATGGGTCGTTTCTCAGACGCTGAGCTGGACAGGAGCCGAAGCGGCGAAGGTGCGAATGGTCATTTGTAGGTGACCGCCTTCACCGCCTTCACGATGTCCTCGACCGAGGGCAGCGACAGCGCCTCCAGGTTGGCGGCGTAAGGCAGCGGGACGTCCTTTTGGTGCACGCGCGCCGGGGGTGCGTCGAGGTAGTCGAACGCGTGGTCGATCACCCGGGCGATGACCTCGGCGCCGACGCCCATCGGGCCCCAGCCTTCCTCGGCCGTCACCAGTCGATTGGTCTTCTTCACGCTCTCGACGATAGTCTCGTGATCCAGCGGGCGCAGGGTGCGCAGGTCGATGACCTCGGCGTCTATGCCTTCAGCCGCCAGTTGCTCGGCGGCCTTCAGCGCCATGCCTACCATCCGCGAGTGAGCGGTGATCGTCACGTCCTTGCCTTCGCGGCGGACCTTGGCCTTGCCGATCGGGACGACCCAATCGATGTCCTCAGGAACGTCGAATTCCTGGCCGTACATCATCTCGTGCTCGAGGAAGACGACCGGGTTCGGATCGCGGATCGCGGCCTTCAGCAGACCCTTGGCGTCGGCGGCGTCATAGGGGGCCACGACCTTCAGGCCGGGGACCTGGGCGTACCAGGCCGAATAGTCCTGGCTGTGCTGGGCGCCCACCCGCGCGGCCGCGCCGTTGGGACCGCGGAACACGACCGAGCATTTGATCTGCCCGCCCGACATGTAGAGCGTCTTGGCGGCCGAGTTGATGATGTGGTCGATCGCCTGCATGGCGAAGTTCCAGGTCATGAACTCGACGATGGGCTTGAGGCCGGCCATCGCCGCGCCAACGCCTAGGCCCGCAAAGCCGTACTCGGTGATCGGGGTGTCGATGACGCGCTTGTCGCCGAACTCCTGGAGCAGGTCGCGGCTGACCTTATAGGCGCCCTGGTACTGAGCGACTTCCTCGCCCATCAGGAACACCTTGTCGTCGTTGCGCATCTCCTCGGCCATTGCGTCGCGCAAGGCGTCGCGGATGGTCGTTTTGACGAGCTTCACCCCCTCGGGCAGCTCAGGATCGCGCAGTTCCACCTTCGGAACGACCGGAGCGGTAGCCTCGCCTTCCGGCCGGACCTCGACGGCCTCGGGAGCCTTCTTCTCGGGCTCGCTTTCGGCATCCGCAGGCGCCTCGGCCTTGGGCGCGGCGGCGCTCGCTTCGTCACCAGACAGCCGGGCGATCGGCGTATTGACCTTGACCTCCTCAGTCCCCTCCGGAACCAGGATCTCTTCGATCACGCCCTCATCGACAGCCTCGACCTCCATGGTCGCCTTGTCGGTCTCAATCTCGGCGATCACATCGCCGGGGCGAACGGTGTCGCCCTTCTTTACGTGCCACTTGGCGAGGGTGCCTTCTTCCATCGTCGGGGAAAGCGCAGGCATCAGGACGTCGGTCACTCGGCGGCCTCCAGATAGACGTCCGTATAAAGCTCCGAAGGCTCGGGCTCGGGCGAGGTGCGGGCGAACTCCGCGGCGTCGGCGACGATCTTCTTCACCTCAGCGTCGATGGCCTTCAGCGAGGCCTCGTCCGCCCAGCCCTTCTTGGCCAGCAGCTCCTGCAGGTGATCGATCGGATCGCGGGTCTTGCGGACCTCGTCCACCTCGTCGCGCGTCCGGTACTTGGCCGGGTCGCTCATCGAGTGGCCACGATAGCGATAGGTCTTCATTTCGAGGATATAGGGGCCCTTGCCCGACCGGGCGTGGTCGGCGGCCTTCTTGGCCGCGGCCTTCACGGCCAGCACGTCCATGCCGTCGACTTCCTCACCCGGGATCCGGAATGAAGCGCCGCGCTTGTAGAGGTGGGTTTCCGACGAGGACCGCTCGATCGAGGTGCCCATGGCGTACTGGTTGTTCTCGATCACATAGACGACCGGCAGGTTCCAGAGCTGAGCCATGTTGAAGCTCTCGTAGACCTGGCCCTGGTTGGCCGCGCCGTCTCCGAAATAGGTGAACGAGACCTTCTTGTTGTCGCGGTAGTGGTTCGCCAGCGCCAGGCCGGTGCCCAGCGCGACCTGCGCGCCCACGATGCCGTGACCGCCATAGAAGTCGGCTTCGGTCGAGAACATGTGCATCGAACCGCCCTTGCCCTTGGACGATCCGCCGGCCCGGCCGGTCAGTTCGGCCATGACTTCGCGAGGATCCATGCCGCAGGCCAGCATATGGCCGTGATCGCGGTAGCCGGTGATCACCTGATCGCCCTGCTCCTTGATCGCCTGCACGCCGACCGCGATGGCTTCCTGACCGATGTAGAGATGGCAGAAGCCACCAATGAGACCCATTCCGTAGAGCTGGCCCGCGCGTTCTTCGAAGCGGCGGATCAACAACATGTCCCGGTAGTACTTCAGGAGCTCGTCCTGCGTCACCGAGCCGTCTGCGGCGTCGCTGATACCGGTGTCATTGGTTTTCCGCTTAGCTGCGGAGCCTGCCTGCCCACGCGCCATCCGTCTCTCCCGTAGGAATGCATTTCGCGGTCAAGCTCCGCGTGTCGTAGCGTTAGAACGTTCGAATCCGCCCTAAGGCTTCACGCGGATCACATAGTCGTTCGGATGCCCGAAACCTAGCAGGGAACGGGCACGTTCTTCCAGTAGGTCCGCTGACAAGCTGTTGTCGCGCAGGAGGCGGGCACGCGCCTCCAAATCCTGCCTCTGGGTACGCAGCTGGGCCAACTCGTGTGACTTGGCGGCGAGCGTCGCATCCCTTTGCGTAGAAGACAGAAGGCCGCGATCACCCGTGAAGGCGTGGAACCCGAAGTAGAAGATCAGGAACGCGAGAGCCGCTGTCGGCAGATATGGGCGAATGCGCGCAAACACGTCGAATCGAAGTCTCCTCGGCAAATCCATCTCACGCATTCGTGCTTAATTTACGGTTACAGTGTCGCGCCGGAGCGGCTGAACGGGGAAAAATCGTGCGCGGCGTCCTCGGCAAAATCTATGCGTACAAGGCGCTGGACGACTTCATCCTGATCTATCCGCTCTATGCGGTGATGTTCGTCGATCACGGCGTCTCCCCGAGCCAACTGGCCCTGCTGTTCGCCGTGTGGTCGGCGGTCGGACTGGCGCTGGAAGTCCCGTCGGGTGTTCTGGCCGATCACTTCTCTCGCAAGCATCTCCTGGCTATCGGCCAAATCATCCGGGCGGCCGGTTATGCCTGCTGGCTGCTGTTCCCCAGCTTCTGGGGTTACCTTGCTGGCTTCGTCCTATGGGGGATCAAAGGCGCACTCCAGTCGGGCACTTTCGAGGCGCTGGTCTATGACGAGCTCGACCGACGTGGCGCGGGCGATGACTTCGCCAAGGTGATCGGCCGGGCGCGGGCAGGCGGCATTGCGGCCATCCTGGTTGCGATGCTGGCCGCAGCGGCGGTTCAGAGCTTCGGCGGCTACGAGCTTCTGATGCTGCTCAGCATCGCTGCGGTGATCGCCGCCGCGGTGGTCGCGCTCACCCTGCCCCCAGCGCCCCGCGCGCAATCAACCGGCGAGACCGACTATCTCGCGCATTTGAGGCAGGCGCTGCGGGAAACCCTACGAACCCCAGCGATCCTGCGGCCGATGCTGGTGCTCGTCACACTGTGGACGCTGGGTGGATCTTTGGATGAGTTCTGGGGGATCTATGGCGAGGAGGCAGGCCTCAGCCGCGAAGCCATCCCCATCTACTACGCCGCCACCTATGCGACCTCGGCGGTGGCCGCCGCCCTCGCCTACCGCCTGAGCGGAACACCCGCCGCGGCGCTGTACGGCGTCGCGATCCTGGCTGGGGGCGTCCTGATGGCCGCAGCTCAGATGATGAGCCCGATGGGTATGCTGTTGCTGGCGGTGTTCGCCGGCCTGGTGAAGCTGATCGACATCAACTTCGAGACCCGAATGCAGCACGCCATCCCGACCGAACGGCGGGCGACAATAGCCTCGCTGGCGGGCTTCCTTTGGACGGTGGGCTCGATCGGTCTCTACTTGGTGTTCGGCCAAATCGCCGAGCGCTGGTCATACGGCGCTGCGTTCATGACCTTTGGCGTCGTGATGGCGCTGAGCGGCGCGGCCTTTCTGTTCAGCCGCGCCTTTCGCCGAATCTAGAGGCGCTTCAGGGCCTTAGCGCCGAGATAGATCGCCTGGTCGCCCAGCTCTTCCTCGATGCGCAGCAGTTGGTTGTACTTGGCGGTCCGGTCGGAGCGCGACAGCGAGCCGGTCTTGATCTGACCGCAGTTGGTGGCAACCGCCAGGTCGGCGATGGTCGCGTCCTCAGTCTCGCCCGAGCGGTGGCTCATGACGGCCGTGTAGGCGGCGCGGTGGGCCATGTCGACGGCGTCCAGGGTCTCGGACAGGGTGCCGATCTGATTGACCTTCACCAGGATGGAGTTGGCCAAGCCCTGCTCGACGCCCAGCTTTTCCAGACGGGCGGGGTTGGTGACGAACAGATCGTCGCCCACCAGCTGGATCTTGCCGCCCAGCTTGTCGGTCAGCAGCTTCCAGCCTTCCAGGTCATCCTCGGCCATGCCGTCTTCGATCGAGACGATCGGGAACTTGGCGACCAGACCGGCCAGGTAGTCGACCATGCCGGCCGGATCGAGGGTTTTGCCCTCACCGCCCAGGATGTACTTGCCGTCCTTGAAGAACTCGGTCGAGGCCGCGTCGAGGCCGAGCTGGAAGTGCTCGCCCGCCTTGAAGCCCGCCGCCGCGCCGGCCTTGACGATAAAGGCCAGGGCTTCTTCGGCCGAACCGATGTTGGGGGCGAAGCCGCCCTCGTCGCCGACATTGGTGTTGTGGCCGGCGTCGGAGAGCGCCTTCTTCAGCGCATGGAAGATTTCCGCGCCCATGCGCAAGCCCTCGGCGAAGGTGTCGGCGCCGGTCGGCAGGATCATGAATTCCTGGATGTCGATCGGATTGTCGGCGTGGGCGCCGCCGTTGATGATGTTCATCATCGGCACCGGCAGCACGCGGGCCGAAACCCCGCCGACATACTTGTAGAGCGGCAGGCCGGCGCTGATCGCAGCGGCCTTGGCCGTCGCCAGGCTGACGCCCAGGATCGCATTGGCGCCCAAACGGCTCTTGTTCGGGGTCCCATCGAGCTGGATCAGCAGGGTGTCGAGGCGGCGCTGGTCCTCGGCGTCGAAGCCCGACAGCGCGTCGTAGATCTCGCCATTGACGGCCTCGACGGCCTTCAGGACGCCTTTCCCGCCATAGCGGCTCTTGTCGCCGTCACGCTTCTCGACGGCTTCATGCGCGCCGGTGGAGGCGCCCGACGGCACCGCGGCGCGACCCAGCGCGCCGTCTTCCAGAATGACGTCCACTTCGACCGTGGGGTTGCCGCGGCTGTCCAGGATTTCCCGGGCTGTGATGTCGACGATCTCGGTCATGGAAGCTCCTGGATTGGGCGGAAATGCGCGCGACCCTTTAGCCAGCTTCGGACTCGGTGGCAATCTTACGCCGCGTGTCCGCACCGGAGAGCCAATGCCGAATCAAGCCTTCGTCCTACTGGAATCCGGACAGATCGTGCGCTCCAACGGCGGCGACCTGATCGTCCCCTGGTGGAGTTTCGGCAAGACAATCCTTGCCGCCACGGCGCTACGCCTCGTCGAGCAAAGGCGACTGTCGCTGGACGACCAGCTTGGCGCCTACACTCTGCGCCAACTTCTCCGGCATGAGGCTGGGCTGGCCGACTATGGCGGCGTCGCCGCCTATCATCAGGCCGTCGCGGCAGGTGATGCGCCCTGGTCCGAAGACGAACTCATGGCCCGGGCCGACGCCGACCGGCCGCTCTATCCGGCCGGCGCGGGCTGGACCTATTCGAATATCGGCTATCTCCGGGTCCGCGCCCTGATAGAGGACGCCTTTGGCGCAGGCCTGGAAGCCGCGGCCAAGGCGCTGGTGTTCGAACCGCTCGGAGCCTCGGACGCACGACTTGCCTCCCAGCCTGAAGACCTTGTCGATGTAGAGATGGGCAGCGCGCGCGGCTACCACCCTGGCTGGGTCTATCATGGGCTGTTCGTCGGTCCGCTGCGCACGGCGGCGACGTTGCTCGACGGCCTCATGGGCGCGGCCTCGCCGCTCTCGACAGCGTCTCTCGCCGCGATGCGCGAAACCTACGCCCTATCGCAGTTCGCCACACCGCCATGGACCACGCCGGCCTACGGCCTCGGGCTGATGTGCTCGGCGACGAAGGACGGCTGGGCGGTCGAGGGCCATACGGGCGGCGGCCCCGGAACCCATGTCGCGATCTACCGGCGGACCGATGGGCGGTCGCGCACCGCTGCGACCTTCGCCGAGATCGACGAGCAGGCTCCAGTGGAGATCACTGCGGTCGATCTTCTCGCATAGCGGAAATGCAAAATCCCCCGCCCGGGACCCGGACGGGGGATTTGGATCGTTAGACCTTCAAGGGCGCAAGCGCGAACGCGCGTCCCTCAAGAAGGACTAGTCTTCCTTCGGCGTCAGAACCTGACGGCCCTTGTACATGCCGGTCTTCAGGTCGACGTGGTGGGGGCGCTTCAGTTCGCCGGTTTCCTTGTCTTCGACATAGGAATTGGCGCCGAGGGCGTGGTGCGAACGCCGCATGTTGCGCCGCGACGGGGATACTTTGCGTTTCGGAACGGCCATGGGGAATCTCGCAGGCGTAAAAAGGAGAAGGCGGCCGAAACGACAGGCCGCCGACGTGAGCGCGGGTGTATGCCGGAAATCGCTCCGGGTTTCAACCGCCCTTGTAAACCCCTGTAGAAACAGTCGCTAGGAGGCGTTTTGGCGCAACTTGGGCCCAAGCCATTCGCATGAGATCGGCGAATCGCGCCGTCTCGATCTTCTCGAACCAGACAAAGGTCGAGCCGTTACGCCCCCAATAGCCGGGCACGGGCTCGATCACCCCCGGCGTCGCTTCACTGAGATTGTGCTGATCCTCGGGGTCGAGCTTCAGCATGGCGCGCGGATGATCCTGATGGATCGTGCAGAAGATCTTCTTACCCACGCGGAACGACGGCATGCCGTGATGGTCGGCCTCATGGGCCTCCGACTGGTCGAGGGCGATGCGGCGGACGTCGTCGCGGGTGAGCATGACCGGAGGATAGCGCCCTCCCCCGGCCATGAAAATCACCTAGACCAGACGCGAACGTTCCTTCGCCGCGCCGATGAAACTGGCGAACAGCGGGTGGGGGTCGAACGGCCGGCTCTTCAATTCGGGGTGGAACTGCACGCCGACGAACCACGGGTGGTCCGAGCGTTCGCAGATCTCGGGCAGCACGCCGTCCGGCGACAGGCCAGAGAAGGTCAGGCCGGTGTTCTCAATGGCCTCACGATAGCCGATGTTCACTTCATAGCGGTGGCGATGGCGCTCGCTGATCTCGGTGCCGCCATAGATCGACGCAACTTTTGAACCTGGCGTCAGAACCGCCTCATAAGCTCCCAGGCGCATGGTGCCGCCCAGGTCGTCGCCTTCCTTGCGGGTCTCGCGCTCATTGCCGCGGGTCCACTCGGTCATCAGCCCGACGATCGGTTCGGAGGTCGGACCGAACTCGGTCGACGAGGCGTGCTTGATGCCGGCCAGGTTCCGAGCCGCCTCGATCATCGCCATTTGCATGCCGAAGCAGATGCCGAAATACGGGACCTCGTGCTCGCGGGCGAACTGGACCGCGCGGATCATGCCTTCCGAACCGCGCTCGCCGAAGGCGCCAGGCACCAGAACGCCGTGAACGCCGGTGAGGCGTTCGGAGATCAGCCCCTCCTCGCGCTCGAAGGCCTCGCCCTCGATCCAATCGAACTTGACCCGGACATTGCTGGCGACGCCGCCATGCACCAGGGCCTCGATCAACGACTTATAGGCGTCGGTCAGCGCGGTGTACTTGCCGACGATGGCGATGTTCACTTCGCCGTCGGGGTTGGTCAGGGTGTGCGAAATGCCTTCCCAGCGCGACAGATCCGGGGCCGGGGCGGTGTCGGACAGGCCGAACACCGACAGCACTTCGCGGTCCAGGCCCTGGGCGTGATAGTCGAGCGGCACGTGATAGATGTTCGGCGAGTCCATCGCCTGGATCACGGCGCTTTCACGCACATTGCAGAACTGGCCGATCTTGCGGCGCTCGCTGGCCGGGATCGGCTGCTCGCAACGGCAAAGCAGGATGTCGGGCTGAATGCCGATCGACCGCAGCTCCTTGACGGAGTGCTGCGTCGGCTTGGTCTTCATCTCGCCGGCCGTCTTGATGTACGGCAGCAGCGTCAGGTGGATGTAGCAGGCGTGGCCGCGCGGCAGTTCCTGGCCCAGCTGGCGGATCGCCTCGAAGAACGGCAGCCCTTCGATGTCGCCGACCGTGCCGCCGATCTCGACCAGCACGAAATCGACGCCCTCGCCCGGATCGGAGAGGACGAAGTTGCGGATTTCATCGGTGACGTGCGGGATCACCTGCACGGTGGCGCCCAGATAGTCGCCGCGACGTTCCTTCTCGATGATCGTCTTGTAGATCTGGCCGGTGGTGATGTTGTCGGCCTTGGTGGCGTTCACGCCGGTGAAGCGCTCGTAGTGCCCCAGGTCGAGGTCGGTCTCTGCGCCGTCGTCGGTCACGAAGACCTCGCCGTGCTGATAGGGACTCATCGTCCCCGGATCGACGTTCAGATAGGGATCGAGCTTACGCAGGCGGACCTTGTAGCCACGAGCCTGCAGCAAAGCGCCGAGAGCGGCGGAAGCGAGACCTTTTCCCAAGGAGGAGACCACGCCGCCGGTGATGAAAATGTACCGGGTCATGGGCGTTCAGGTTAGCCGTGATTCGCGTTGGGCGCCCTGCGGCGATTCGCCAAAGGCTGTGGATAGTGTGAAGTGACGCGCGGCAAGACGGGCGCGCAAACGCAGAGTGAGCCGCCGAGGCGGCTTTTGGGAAGGTCTCACGATCACTCTGGACTTAGGGGTTGGACGGCGCGGGAGCGGTCGTCGCCGGGGCGGCGGGCGCCGGGCCTTCGCCGGTGAAGGGATTACGAACTTGCGGCGTCGGCGCGGTCAGCGGAGCCGGAGCGTCGCTCGGGCTGGTCGGCGCCGTCGGCTGCGGAACGGTCGGACGGTTCAGGCTGTTAGGATCGATACCCTCGACCTTCACCCGATCGACGACTGACGAAGCGCCGCGTTCACGACCCGCCAGCAAGGTCAGCGTCAGGCTGAGGATGAAGAAGATCGAGCCCAGGATCCAAGTCGTGCGGGTCAACAGGTCGCCCGCGCCCCGCGCAGTCATGAAACCAGTGCTGCCGCCGCCCATGCCCAGGGCGCCGCCTTCAGAGCGTTGCAACAGGACGACCGCGATCAGCGAGATGCAGACGATGACGTGGATGGTGAGCAGAATGCCGAGCAGCATTGATATATCCGATGCCTTCGGCCGGTCGCCCGCGCCGAAATGAAGCGCGCGCTCTACCATCAGGCGGCGCACAAGGCCATAGCTAGGGCGTCCTATAGGCCGGTCCAAGTCCATGATTCTTGAAACTGAACGCCTGAGCTTAAGACCGCTGGCGGTCGCCGACGCCGAATTCCTGTTCCCGATCCTCAATGATCCCGAGGTCATGGCCCATTGGGATATCCCGGAGATCGACGATCCGGACCTGGTCCGCGTGATCGTCGAGAGCCAAGTCGCCGACACGGTTTCCGGCAAGTCGTTCCACTGGACGATCCGGACTCTCGATGGCGGACAGTTCCTTGGCGCTTGCGACCTTTCCGACGTCGACCGCTGGCATAAGCGGGCCGAGGTGGGGTTCCTGCTTGGCCGGGGAGCCTGGGGACAGGGCTACGCTCTGGAGGCGATGCGAGCAGTGGTCTCCCATGCCGCCACGCTAGGCCTGCGGCGGCTGGCGGCGCGGACTCACCTGGGCAATCTCCGCTCCGACGCCTTGCTTGAGAAGTTAGGTTTCGAGGAGGAAGGCCTCCTTCGCGGCCACGTCTTGCGCGACGGCGAACATCGCGATTGCCGGCTCTTCGGCCTCTTGCTCTAGCCCCCGCGTGCCCATCTTCGGTGTGAGGAGACTCAGATGGCCAACCCCATTCAGCCGGCCGGCTTCGACCACATAGTCCTGCGGGTCGTGGACAAGGCGGCGATGCTGGCCTTTTACACCGACATCCTAGGCTGCACCCTCGATTGGGACCGCCCAGACCTCGGACTCACCCATGTCCGCGTCGGAGCCTCGCTGATCGACCTGGTGACAGTCGACGGCAAGCTCGGTCGCCTGGGTGGAGCGCGCCCTGGACCAGAAGCTCGGAATCTCGACCACTTCGCCCTTGCCGTCAGGCCGTTCGACGAGGCGGCGATCCGCGCCCACCTCGCCGCCCACGGCGTCGCCATCATCGATGAGGGCGAACGCTATGGCGCGGAGGGCGATGGGACCTCGCTCTACATCCAAGATCCCGAGGGCAACACCGTAGAGCTGAAAGGACCGTCAGGCGCCTAGAGCGCCTTGATGATGCCCAGGAAGTCCTCGGCCTTCAGCGAGGCGCCGCCGACCAAGGCGCCGCCGACCTCGGCTGCATGCAGGATCTCGTTCGCATTGGCCGGTTTCACCGAGCCGCCGTAGAGAATCGGGGGGGTCTTTCCGTGGTCGCCGAACACCTCGACCAGGGTCGCGCGGATGGCGATGTGAACTTCTTCGATCTCCGGCGTCGTCGGCGTCAGGCCGGTGCCGATGGCCCAGACCGGTTCATAGGCGACCGAAAACGCCTTGCCCGCGAGCGCCGCCGGAAGCGAGCCCTTCACCTGCCCGGTGACGATTTCCAGCGCCTTGCCGGCCTTGCGCTCTTCCAGGGTTTCGCCGACGCAGATGATCGGCTCCAGGCCTGCACGCAGAGCCGCCTCGACCTTCGCGGCCACCAGTGCATCGGTCTCGCCGTAGCCCGCGCGGCGCTCGGAATGCCCGAGAATGACCAGGCTAGCCCCTGCGTCAGCAAGCATTTCCGCCGAAACGTCACCCGTGAAGGCGCCGGAGATTTCCGCGCGACAATCCTGCCCGCCAACCAGCAGGGCCGTGCCCTTCACCGCGCCGGACGCACGCTCTACCAGCGTCGCCGGCGGACAAATCGCGACGCGAGCGCTCGTCCCAGCTAGCGCGGCGGCGACGGCCTGGGCTTCCGACAGCGACGCCGCCGTCCCGTTCATCTTCCAGTTTCCGGCGATCAAAGGGGTCGGAGAAGTCATCTTGGCCTCGCAATTTTTTGGACAAAGGCGCGTTAAGCCAAGCCGTTCATTCTGTCACGCGCTTGCGGGGGGGAAGCCCCCTCCACTATACCCGCCTTCCACGTTCGCGCCGAAGAGGCTCCGGAAGGTCAAATGCTGTCCGCAACCCGCAAGTTCGCCAAATCCTGGGTCGCCGCTGTGCTGATCGGCCTCCTGGTCATCAGCTTCGCGATCTTCGGCATCAACGACGCCTTCAATGGCAACTATACCGACGACGTCATCAAGGCGGGCTCGCGCACCGTCTCCGGCCCTGATTTCCGGCGGGAGTTCGACAACTTCCGCAAAGGCGCCGAGGAACAATCCAAGCAGCCGATCACCATCGAACAGGCCGTCCAGTTCGGCCTGGACAAGCGGCTTCTGGAAGAACTCGCCACCCGCGAGGCGTTCGGCGAGATGCTGCACAAGATCGGCGTCCGGCCGTCCGATCGCCTGGTCAGCGCTGAATTGCGCAAGATCCCAGCCTTCTTTAATCCGATCTCCGGCGCGTTCGACAAGACCCTCTACGCGCAGCGCCTGGCTGAAAACGGCCTGACGCCGGCCCGCTTCGACACCATGATGCGCGACCAGATCGCCGAATCCCACGCCGCCTCTGCGATGGTCAACGGCCTGCGCGTGCCGCGCGCCTACAGCGCCCTTGGCGCAGTCTTCGAGATGGAAGCGCGCGATGTCGGCTTCTTCACTGTCGATCCGCGCAGCGTGCCCGCCCCGACCTTGCCCACCGACGCCCAGCTCACCGCCTTCATGAAGGAAAAGTCGGCCCAGCTGATCCGTCCGGAATTCCGGGTTATCTCGGTCGTCGCCTTCAGCCCGGCCATGGTCAGCGGCTCGCTGCCGATCGACGAGGCCGAAGTCCAGAAGCGCTTCGCGTTCCGCAAGGACACGATGGTGCGCCCCGAAACCCGGTCGCTGATCCAGATCCCGGTTAAGGACGCTGCAGCCGCCCAGGCCGTGGCTGCGCGCCTCGCCAAGGGTGAAGATCCCTCTGCCGTCGCCAAGTCGCTTGGCGTCGAAGTCATCAACTATGTCGACAAGCCGCAAAGCGCGATCGCCGACAAGCGTGTCGGCGCCGCCGCCTTCGCCCTGAAGCCCGGCGAGGTCTCGGCCGCCATTCAAGGCGATCTGGGCATCGCGGTGGTCAAGGTCGGCAAGGTCACGCCCGGCCAGACCGTGACCCTCGACGAAGTTCGTCCGCAGATCGAAGCTGAGCTCCGCAAGGACGCGGCCGCCGAGAAGGTCTACGCCCTCAGCCAAGCCTACGAAGAAGCCCGCGGCAGCGGCTCCAACCTCGCCGAAGCCGCCAAGAAGGCCGGCGTGCCGGTTATGACGATCGGGCCGGTCACCCAACAAGGCCAGGGTCCGCAGGGCCAGCCGGTCCCCGGCGTGACCCCGAAGCTGCTCGAACTCGCCTACAGCCTGCCCGCAGGCGGCGAGAGCGAGATCCAGGACGCGGGCAACGGCGAATACTTCGCCATCCGGGTCGAGCGGATCATTCCGAGCGCCCTGCCCCCGTTGGCCGAGATCAAGCCGGACCTGACCCGCGTCTGGATGATGACCGAAATGCTGAAGCGCCTGCAGACGAAGGCCGACGAGTACGCCGCCCGCGTCCGCAAGGGCGAGAGCCTCGCCGCCGTCGCGGCGTCGGCCGGCTCCAAGGTCGTCAATGTCGCCGGCATCGACCGTCAGAACGCGGCTCAGAACACCGCCATGTCGCGTGACGCCCTGGTGAAGACCTTCAACGCCAAGCCGGGCGAGGTCTTCACCGCCGACGGCGTCCAGTTCGGCCTCATCGTCGCCAAGCTTGAAGCTGTACAGGCGCCGTCAGGTCCGACCCTGGCGCGCATCACCGAGGATGCTCGTCCTCAGGTGACTATGGCGCTCTTCCGCGACCTCGGCGCGGCGGCTCGCAAGGCTGCACGGACCGACGTCGGTGTGAAGATCTTCCCGGCCAAGGCGCGATCGGCCCTCGGCCTCGCGCCGCTCACCGAGACCGAAAAGGCCGCCACGAAGGCGGGCCAGGCGGAGAAATCCAAGTGACGATCGACCCTGCGTTTGCGGACTTTGAGGCGAAATATTCTCAGGGCGCGCCGCAGGTCGTTTGGACCCGCCTGATCGACGATCTTGAGACCCCGGTCTCGGCCTACCTGAAGATCGCCCACGGGCGACCCTACGCCTTCCTGTTCGAATCGGTGGAGGGCGGCGCCCATCGGGGCCGCTACTCCGTGATCGCGATGAAACCGGACCTCGTTTGGAGATGTCGTGGGGATCAGGCCGAGATCGCGGTCGGTCCCGACATCGCGGCCGGGCGGTTCCAATCCCAGGCCGGCGGCGCACTCGATTCGCTCCGCGACCTGGTGGCCCGCTCGCGCCTCGACCTCCCTGAGGGCCTGCCGCCGATGTCGGCCGGCGTGTTCGGAGCCATCGGCTACGACATGATCCGGCTGGTCGAACGCCTGCCGAACGTAAATCCCGATCCGCTGGATCTGCCCGACGGCCTGATGATCCGGCCCTCGATGGTCGCGATCTTCGACGCCATCGCTCAGGAAATCATCCTGGTGACGACGGTCCGGCCGTCCGAGGTCAGCGCCAAGGCGGCCTATGAGGAAGCCCAGGCGCGATTGGCTGAGGTGGTCGCCGATCTCCGAGGCGCTGCGCCGCCGCTGGCCGGCACCGCCGAGCCGCAGGCCGACAGCTTCACCACGCCGGTGAGCCGCGAGGACTATCATCGCATCGTCGCGCGGGCGAAGGAGTACATCCTGGCCGGCGACATCTTCCAGGTGGTGCCGAGCCATCGGTTCCGGGCGCCCTTCGCCCACGATCCTTTTGCGCTCTACCGCTCGCTGCGCCGGACAAACCCGTCGCCCTTCCTGTTCTATTTGAACTTTGGCGACTTCCAGCTTGCCGGCTCGTCGCCCGAGATTCTGGTGCGCCTGCGGGACGGCAAGATCACTATTCGTCCGATCGCCGGCACCCGTCCGCGCGGCGCCACCCCCGAACAAGACCGGGCGCTGGAAGCCGAACTGATCGCCGACCCCAAGGAACGCGCCGAGCACCTGATGCTGCTCGACCTCGGCCGCAACGACGTCGGCCGCGTGGCGATGCTGAAGAACACCGGCGGCGCCAACGAACCACCGCAGCCCTCGCGCGGCGCCCGGGTGCGGGTCACCGACTCCTACTTCGTCGAGCGCTACAGCCACGTGATGCACCTGGTCTCGAACGTCGAGGGCGACGCTCCTGACGGCCTGGATCCCATCGACGTGCTGATGGCCGCCTTGCCCGCCGGCACACTCTCGGGCGCGCCCAAGGTTCGGGCGATGGAAATCATCGACGAACTGGAGATCGAGAAGCGCGGCATCGCCTATGCCGGCGCGGTCGGCTACTTCGGCGCCGACGGCTCGGTGGACACCTGCATCGTCTTGCGGACCGCCTGCTTCAAGGACGGCCAGATGTACGTCCAGGCCGGCGGCGGCGTCGTCGCCGACAGCGATCCGGACGCCGAGTACGACGAAACCCTCCACAAGGCCCGAGCCCTGCGGCGCGCCGCCGAAGAATCCTGGCGATTCGTCTAGGGCGCGCGTTCGACCACGTGCTGGGTGGTCACCGGCGGCGCCATGATCATGGCGCCGGCCAGGGCCAAGGCGGCGGTAGCCGCGAACCCAGCCGCCGCCAGGGCCGGCCACACGCGTTCACGCGCCACAGGCGCTCGCAGGAGCGCTCTGGCATAGGCCATCTGTTCAGGGTCGAGGACAGAATCGGGCGGCGACATGACCACAACATCCGGTGAACGGGCCTCGTCCGCAATCCGGGGCCTTGGCGGCAAGCCAAGCGGAGCCTAGAGAAATCTGATGATCTTGGTGATCGATAACTACGACAGCTTCACCTACAACCTCGTTCACTATCTGAACGAATTGGGCGCGGAGACGCTGGTCTATCGCAACGACGCGCTCAGCGTCGATGAGGCGCTCGGCCTCAAGCCCCAGGGCGTGCTGCTGTCGCCCGGCCCCTGCACTCCGAACGAGGCCGGCATCTGCCTGGCCTTGCTAGAAGCCGCCCCAAACGACCTGCCGATCCTTGGCGTCTGCCTTGGTCACCAGGCCATCGGCCAAGCCTATGGCGGCGATGTGGTCCGCGCCAAACAAGTGATGCATGGCAAGACCAGCCCGATGTTCCACGAGGGCAAGGGCATCTTCGCCGGACTACCCAACCCGTTCACGGCGACCCGGTACCACAGCCTTTCCGTCGAAAAATCGACCTTGCCGCCGGTGCTGGAAGTGACGGCCTGGACCGAAGACGGCGAGATCATGGGCTTCCAGCATCGCCATCGCCCGATCCAAGGCGTGCAGTTCCACCCCGAGTCGATCGCCACCGAGGGCGGCCACGCCATGCTGGCGAACTTCCTGAAGCTCGCGGGCGTAGAACCCCAGGCGGTCGACTAGCCATGTCAGACGCTTTCAAACCGCTCCTGGGCCGCCTGGCCGACGGCGGCACCCTGACTGAGGACGACGCCGGCGAGTTCTTCGCAGCCTGCCTGCGCGGCGAGCCCACCCCAGCCCAGGTCGCCGCCGCCGTCACCGCCATGCGCATGCGCGGCGAGACGACCGGCGAGATCACCGCCTGCGCCCGCGCCATGCGCAAGGCCGCCGTCACTCTAGATCATCCGTTCCAGGTGATGGACGTGTGCGGCACCGGCGGCGACGGCCTCCATACCCTCAACGTCTCGACGGCTGTGGCTTTCGTGGCGGCCGGCGGCGGCCTGAAGATCGCCAAGCACGGCAACCGGGCGGTCTCCTCACGCTCCGGCGCGGCCGACGTCCTCACCGAGCTGGGCGTCAATGTCGCCGCCTCGGCCGCGCAACAGCTCAAGGCGCTGGACCAGGCCAATGTCGCGTTCTTCTTCGCGCCGGCCCACCACAGCGCCATGCGCCATGTCGCTCCGATCCGCACGGACCTCGGCTTCCGCACGATCTTCAACCTGCTCGGTCCGCTGACCAACCCGGCCGGCGCCCAGCGCCAGGTCATGGGCGTGTTCGCTGATCGCTGGGTGGAGCCGCTCGCCCGCGTGCTGGGGGCCCTCGGCGCCGAGCGCGCCTGGGTGGTCCACGGCGGCGGCATGGACGAGATGACCACCACGGCCGAGACCAGCGTGGCGGAGTATCGCGACGGCCAGGTCCGGTTGTTCACCATCACGCCCGAAGCCGTGGGCCTGCCACGCGCCGCGCTGGCCGACCTGACCGGCGGATCGCCGGCCCAGAACGCCGCCGCCCTCCGCGAACTGCTGGACGGAGCCAAGGGTCCGTATCGCGATATCGTGCTGCTGAACGCCGCCGCCGCCTTCCTGGTGGGCGAGCGGGTCGAGACCCTCCGCGACGGCGTCGATCTCGCCGGCCAGATCATCGATGACGGCCTGGCCAAGGCCGCCCTGGCCAAGCTGGTCGAACTCACCTCGGCGCAAGAAGGCGTGGCATGAGCGACATCCTCGACAAGATCGCCGCCTACAAGCGTGATGAAGTCGCTGAGCGCAAAGCCGCGCGCAGCCTTGCCGACCTCGAAGCCGCCGCCAAGGCCGCGTCCCCGCCACGCGGCTTCCGCAAGGCGCTGGAACGCGGTCACGCGCCCGGCAAACTGGCCCTGATCGCCGAGATCAAGAAGGCCTCCCCCTCAAAGGGGCTGATCCGGGAGGACTTTGATCCCCCCACCCTGGCCAAGGCCTATGAGGCCGGCGGCGCGGCCTGCCTGTCGGTCCTGACCGATGGCCCGAGCTTCCAGGGCGCCGACAGCTTCCTGACCGCCGCGCGTGACGCCGTCGCCCTGCCCGCGATCCGAAAAGACTTCCTGGTCGATCCCTGGCAAGTCGCCGAGTCCCGCGCGCTCGGGGCCGACGCCATTCTGGTGATCCTGGCCATGATCGACGACGGCGTCGCCGCTGAGCTCATGGCCGAGGCGGCCCGACTGGGCATGGACGCCCTTGTCGAGGTTCACGACGAGGACGAGATGGCGCGGGCGGGAAAACTGGGCGCCAAGCTGGTCGGGGTGAACAACCGCAATCTGCGCACCTTCGAAACCGACCTTGGGATCACGGAACGCTTGGCCGGCGCCACGCCGACAGACGCCTTGCTGGTGACCGAGAGCGGGATATTCACCGCGCTCGACGTCACCCGGCTCGAACGCTCCGGCGCCAAGGCGATGCTCGTTGGCGAAAGCTTGATGCGCCAGCCTGACGTGACCGCCGCGACACGCGCCCTGCTCGCCTGAGTCGGCCGTTCGCTCTCTGATCGCTGCGGAAAAGCCAAGCCTTTCAAGGGGTCAGCGGTAACTTGACATTAACGAGGAACACCTAGAGAACATTCGTAACGTTTGCGCTTTGTTCTCCAAGGGCTCCTCAGCCATGCTCACCCGTAAGCAGCACGAACTTCTCATGTTCATTCATGAGCGGATCAAGGAAACCGGCGTCTCGCCGTCGTTCGACGAGATGAAGGAGGCGCTGGATCTGGCGTCCAAGTCCGGCATCCACCGCTTGATCACGGCGCTTGAAGAACGCGGCTTCCTGCGTCGCCTGCCCCACCGGGCGCGGGCTCTGGAAGTGGTGAAGCTGCCGCAGCAAGCGACGACCACGGCGCCGCCCAAGGGCCGCTCGCCCTTCAAGCCGCAACTGGTCGATCCGGGCGATGCGCCGGTCATGCCGGTCGCCAACGACACACGCGATTTGCCCGTTCTCGGCCGTATCGCCGCCGGCACGCCCATCGAGGCGATCCAGCAGGAACGCGACCGGCTTCCGGTCCCCGAAACCATGCTGGGCGCGGGCGAGCACTTCGTCCTCGAGGTCCAAGGCGACTCGATGATCAACGCCGGCATTCTCGACGGCGACTATGTCGTGATCCGCCGCACCGACTCGGCCAATTCCGGCGACATCGTCGTGGCCCTGGTCATGGGCGAAGAAGCCACCCTGAAGCGCCTGCGCCGCAAGGGCGCGTCGATCGCGCTGGAAGCCTCGAACCCGGCTTATGAAACCCGCATCTTCGGCCCCGACCAGGTCCAGGTTCAGGGCCGGCTGGTCGGCCTTATCCGCCGCTACCACTAGGCCCGGTCCAGGGGCGCTGGCCGCGAAGGTCCTGCGCCCAGACCACCCGCCAGCCGGCGGCAGTCCGGTAGAGCTCGGCTGAACCGCCTCGCGCGAAGTCGGCCTGGGTCAAGGTCAGCGCCTTGGGGCAAGGCGTCGCCTCACCTCGCACCACCACGACCTCAGCCCACTCGCAAAACAGCGGCAGCTTGCGCTCGATGGTCGAGGCGCGGCGGGTCATGATCGCCCCCACCCTGGGAACTGCGGCGCCGGTCCGCGGCGCGCAGGACCAACGGTCACAATCGAAACTCACTTCGCGCGCCGCGAGACCATCTTCAGGCACGCTCAAGCCGCGGCGCCGCGCCCAAAGCTCGGCGGCGAACAGTTTGGCGTCCGGACGGAATAGGATCGCCGCCTCGCCATCGCGAACCGCAACGGCCGAGCCGTCGGCCGCAATCCAAGCATCTGGGGCCGGCGGGCGTGGATAGAGCGCCACCGCCAGAGCCAGCGGCAGGCCAAGCCAGCGCAACGGCCCCTTCCAGAGGCAAAGCCACAGAATGCCGATGAACGAGACCCCCAGCGTCCAGCCCGGCGCGCTCGGCACGATGAGCTGGCTATTGGGCAGGCCGGCGACAGCTGAGGCGATCTTGTTCATGGTGTCGATGGCCACGCCCGCCGCCGCCAGCGGAACCCCGCCCAGCCCCAACGGCGCCAACACCGCGCCGATCGCCAGAGCCGGCATCATCAGGAACGAAGAGATCGGCGCCACCAGCAGATTGGCGGCCAGACCAAAGGTCGCGACGCGGTTGAAGTGCTGCATGGCGAACGGTCCGGTCGCCAGCCCCGCGACAAAGCTCGCCCCCACGCTCGCCGCCATCCAGACGCCCACGCCCTGCACGATACGGATGGGCCAAGGCGTGTTGATCTCCTTGGCCGGCCGCGGCCAGGACTCGGCCAGGGCGACCAGCGCCGTGGTGGCGGCGAACGACATCTGGAACCCTGGCTCGGTCACTGCCTCGGGCTGAAAGATCATGATCGCCAGGGCGGCGATGGCCAGGGTGTGCAGACTGATGGCGCGCCGGTCGACCAAGATGGCGAAGAACGCCGCCCCGGCAGTGATCGCCGCGCGCTCCGCCGGGCTGGGCGCGCCGGACAACACCAAGTAGCCGCCGACGGCCGCCAGCCCCACCAGAGCCGCGACCTTCTTCGACGAGACCCGCAGCGCCAGCCAGGGCCAGGCCGCGACGCCCAATCGAACCAGGGCGAAGGTGAAGCCCCCGACAATGGCCATGTGCAGGCCGGAAATCGAGACGATGTGCGCCAGGCCCGAGGCCCGCAAAGCTTCGACCTGCTCCTTGGGGATGAACGCCTCGTGCCCGGTGACCATGGCCGCCGCCAAACCGCCGCTCTCAGGGCCCATCTCTTCGACAATCTGCTTGGCCAGGGCCCAGCGGGCCGCGTTGACCTGCATCTCCAGGTCAAGCCGCCACGGCGGTCGGCCGCCCTGGATCTCCCGGACCGGCGTCAAGGCGAACCCCACGCCGCCAATTCCGTCGAAGAAGGCGTCGCGCGCAAAGTCGTAGGATCCGGGACTCGCCGGCGGCGGCGGCGCATTCAGCATTCCACGCAGGGAAATCATGGTCCCAGGGGCCGGAAGCAGGTCATCGTCCTGCAGCGTCACTCGCACCCTGATCGGCGTCTCCGTTGGCGAGAGGCCAGAGACCTGAACCGGGGCCAACAGCAAACGAGGCCCGCCTTGCCCCGGGCTGGCGACGTCGACCACGAATCCCTCAATCGCCCGCACGCCGCCCCCGGCCGGCGCAATTGGCGCGCGTACGCTCTGGGTCCGCAATTTTCCGGCGGCGAACCCCGCCAGCATGAAGGCCGCCAGAATCAGGGCGATGGTCAGCGGCTTGCCGAGGCTCCAGCGGCTGACCGCCAGCACTAGGCCGCCAGCCGCCGCGAGCACGGCGAACGCCACGGCCACAACGGGTTCGGCAGGTAGGCCCAGATAAAGCGCTGCTCCGATCCCAAAGGCGACCGGAGCCCATAGCGTCCAACGATCGGACTGCACGAGAGCTTGATCGGCCAACCATGTTGCGATGCGGCGAAAGCTAGGACGCTCGCGAAAGGCCGTGCTAAGAGGCGCCGCGCGCACATCTGGCGCCCCAGCTTCAGCCTCGAGTTCGATGCCCGACCGTCCCGTCGTCACCCGGATCGCCCCCTCGCCAACCGGCGCTATGCACATAGGCACGGCCCGGACGGCGCTTTTCAACTGGCTTTACGCCAAACACACCGGCGGCAAGTTCCTCCTGCGCATTGAGGACACCGATCGCGAGCGTTCGACCGACGCCGCCGTCCAGGTGATTTTCGACGGCCTTGCCTGGCTGGGCCTCACCCCCGACGAAGAGCCGGTGTTCCAATTCGCGCGCGCCGAGCGCCACGTGCTGGCGGCCCAGGAGTTGCTCTCCAAGGGCAATGCCTACCGCTGCTATATGACGGTTGAGGAAACCACGGCCGAGCGCGAGATCGCGCGCGCCGAGGGCCGCGCCATCCGCTCGCCGTGGCGCGACTCCGACGCCAATTTCAACGACCGTCCGCACGTGATCCGCTTCAAGAGCCCGCAAGAGGGCGAAACGGTGATCCGCGACAAGGTGAAGGGCGACATCACCTTCCAGAACAAGGATCTGGATGACCTGATCCTGCTACGGACCGACGGCACCCCGACCTACAACCTCGCCGTCATCGTCGATGACCACGAGATGGGGATCACCCACGTCATTCGCGGCGACGACCACCTGAACAACGCCGCGCGCCAGACCCAGATCTACGAAGCCCTCGGCTGGGACGTCCCGGTCTGGGCTCACCTGCCCATGATCAACGGTCCGGATGGCAAGAAGCTGTCGAAGCGCCACGGCGCCCAGGCGGTCAGCGAGTTCGACGAGATGGGCTATCTGCCCGAGGCCATGCGCAACTATCTGGCGCGACTCGGTTGGGGCCACGGCAACGACGAGATCTTCACAGACGAACAGGCCGCGTCCTGGTTCGAGCTGGAAGACGTGGTCGGAGCGCCTGCCCGACTGGACTGGGACAAGCTCAACCATCTCAACAATCACTATATTCGGCTGGCCGAGATCGATCGCTTGTCCGCTCTCGTGACCAAGATTCATCAGAGCCGTGACTTCCCGCTGCACGACGGCGACCAGGAAATTCTGCTGCGCACCATCCCGCTGGTTCGGGACGGAGCCAAGACGACGCTTGAACTGGCGGACGCCACAGTCTTCACCCTGAAGCGCCGACCCCTGGAATTGCCCGACAAAATCAAGGGCATGCTGACCGAAGAGACTCGCGCGCGGCTCGGCCGCCTGCGCCAGGCCCTCGACGAGCAGCCCGTTTGGGAGGTTTCCGACCTCGAAGCGGCCCTCCGTGGCTTCGCCGAGAGCGAAGGGGTTGGGATGGGCAAGTTCGGCCCGGCTCTGCGCGGCGTCCTCTCTGGAGGCTCGCCCGCGCCGGACCTTGCTGGGGCCCTTGTCAGCCTCGGAAAACCGGAAAGTTTAGAGCGCCTCGATGACGCGCTTTCACAGGCCGCTTAAGGCGGTATAAGGCACGCCGAACAGGCGTTTAATATTACATGCGGAAGGGATGGCATGGGCGATACGGCTAAAGTGAGTTTCGATGGCAAGGCCGTCGAGCTGCCGATCCTGAAGGGAACCGACGGTCCTGCCGTCGTCGATATCCGAAAGCTGTACGCCGAAGCCGACGTCTTCACCTACGACCCGGGCTTCACGTCGACGGCCAGCTGCGAAAGCAAGATCACCTTCATCGACGGCGACAAGGGCGTGCTGCTTCACCGCGGCTATCCCATCGACCAACTGGCTGAGCAGTCGAGCTTCCTGGAGGTCTGCTACCTCCTGCTGAACGGCGAGCTGCCGGACGCGAAGGAATTCGAAACCTTCGAACACAACATCACCTATCACACGATGCTGCACGAGCAGTTCGATAGGTTCTTCATGGGCTTCCGTCGCGACGCCCACCCGATGGCCATCATGGTCGGCGCCGTCGGCGCTCTGTCGGCCTTCTATCACGACAGCACCAACGTGGATGATCCGGAACAACGGATGATCTCGTCGCACCGTCTGATCGCCAAGATGCCGACGATCGCCGCGCGCGCCTTCAAGTACTTCCGTGGCCAGCCGTTCGTGCATCCGCGCAACGACCTGTCCTATTCGGAAAACTTCCTGCGCATGTGCTTCTCGGTCCCGGCCGAGGACTGGAAGCCGAACCCGGTGCTGACGCGGGCCATGGACCGCATCTTCATCCTGCACGCCGACCACGAGCAGAACGCCTCGACCTCGACCGTCCGTCTGGCCGGTTCGTCGGGCGCCAACCCGTTCGCCTGCATCGCGGCCGGCATCGCCTGCCTCTGGGGCCCGAGCCACGGCGGCGCGAACGAAGAAGCGCTGAATATGCTCAAGGAGATCGGCACCGTCGATCGCATTCCTGAGTACGTTCAGGGCGTTAAGGACCGTCGCTATCGCCTGATGGGCTTTGGCCACCGCGTCTATAAAAACTACGACCCGCGCGCGACCGTGATGCAGAAGACCTGCCACGAAGTGCTCGCCGAAGTCGGCCACGGCGACGACCCCTTGCTGAAGGTCGCGATGGAACTGGAAAAGGTCGCCCTGAGCGATCCGTACTTCATCGAACGCAAGCTCTACCCGAACGTCGACTTCTACTCCGGCATCACCCTGCGCGCCCTGGGCTTCCCGCCTGAGATGTTCACGGTGCTGTTCGCTCTGGCCCGCACCGTGGGTTGGATCTCGCAGTGGAAGGAAATGATCGAAGATCCGTCGCAGAAAATCGGCCGTCCGCGCCAGATCTACACCGGCGCTCCGGCCCGCGACTACGTCGGCGTCGACAAGCGCTAAGCGCGATCTTATCGCGAATAGACAAAGCCCCGCCGGTTCGCCGGCGGGGCTTTTTTTTTCTTTATGATTTCAATCACCGATACACCAATACATTGCAACGTGGCGGCATGCTCGTAATATTGGTCGCCCGCATCTACCGACGGGTTGCAAGACAGGAGCACAGTGATGGCGCTCATGGTCACGTATGACGAGCCCAATGTCAGCCGCGCGGACTACGACGCGGTGCGTAAGCAAGTAGGCTGGGAAAGCGCCCCGCCCGCCGGATGTCTGCTTCACATGTCGTATTTCGACGACGCTGGCTTCCACACCGTCGACATCTGGGACACCCAGGCGCAACTGGACGCCTATCTGGCCAAGCGGTTCAACCCGGCGCTCAAAACTCTGCAGCTTCCAGACGCCGCGCCGAAGGCGACGGATCTTCACCTCGTGGCGGCCTCGCCCCATCTGGAGAAGTACTTCCTGCCGGCGGAGACCGTCGACTAGGCCGTGCGGCCCAGCACCTTCAGGACTGCATCGGCTGCGGCCTCGGACGGATCAGGCCCGCCGCGTCCCATCTTCAGCAAGGCGGCCGCCTGCGCTTCGACCTGACGGCGACGGAGCTCTGGATCGTCCAGCCGTTTGGCGACCTCGCGCGCCAAGGCGGGACCGTTGCAATCGTCCTGCACCAGCTCCGGGGCCACGAAATCCTCCGCGGCGATATTGAAGAGCGTGATGTAGGGCGTGCGGATCAGGTGCTTGAGGATGGCATGAGTGAGGTTGCCCAGCCGATACCCCACGACCATCGGTACGCCGGCCATGGCGACTTCCGTCGTCACCGTGCCCGAACAGGCCAGGGCGACGGTCGCGGCCTTCATAGCGTCGAGCTTGCCGCGCTCGCCTTCGACGATATGGGCCCATCCGCTGGCTTGCGCCTTCACAGCCTCGGCCACGGTCGGAGCGGCGGGGATCACTACGGCCAAGTCAGGGTGGCTGGCCTTCAGGATCGCCACGGCGTCGGCGAACGGCGGCAGGATGCGCGCGATCTCGCTCGGCCGACTGCCCGGCAGCACTAACAGCATCGGGGCATCGGGCGCCACGCCGAACTCGCGCCGCAGCCGTCCGCCGTCCGCCCCTGAGAAGTCGAGCGTCAGCGCAGAGTTCCCGACAAAGGTCGTGGGTAGGCCTTCAGCTTCGAAGTAAGGCGCGTCGAAGACATGGATCGACAGCAGATGATCGACACTGGCGGCCAGCGTCTTGGCGCGGCCCGGCCGGGTCGCCCAGACCTGGGGCGCGACATACTTCACGAGCGGCAGTTTCGGGTCGAGCTTTCGCAGGCGCTGGGCTACCCGCAGGGTGAAGCCCCAGGAATCGATCAGAACCACCACGTCGGGCTTTTCGCGAGCCGCTAGCGCCACCGTATCCTCGACCCGCGCCATGACCCGCCGATAGGCCAGAAGCCCTTCCAGCAGGCCTAGGATCGACAGCTGGGAGATATCGAACGGGCTTTGCACGCCCTCGGCGGCCATGCGCGCGCCACCGACGCCCACAAACCGCACCTCGCCCCCCAGGCGCTGTCTTAGCGCCCTGGCAAGACCGGCCCCGCGGTCATCGCCTGAGGCCTCCGCGGCCACCAGCATGACGCACAGCGGCTTGGTCACGACGCGGTCGACGGCTCCACGCCAACCACGAACAGGCCCAACTCATCGGCCAGTTCGATCACGGCGTCGCGATCCAGCACCAACAGGCCCCCTGCCTGCCCTGCGACCCCCGCCAGGCCTGCCTGAGCGGCCCGGTGGATGGTGTTGAGCCCGATAGTGGGCAGGTCAATGCGGGTCTCCTGGATCGGCTTGGGCGCCTTGGCCAACACCCCTCGCGGCGCGTCCGGCGCGCCGCGGAGCGTACGGGGCAATTCAGCCACCCGCCGCAGCATGGCGTCAGTGCCTTCCTGAGCCTCGACCGCGAGCACCAGGCCGTCGCACACCACGGCCCCCTGCCCCACATCCAACTCGCCGACGGCGCGCGCCACCTTCAGCGCCCGCTCGACATCGGCCATCTGCTGAGCGTTGGGCGTAATGCGGCCGAGCGCGCCGACCGGCAGCGTCAGGTCGCCCATCACCTCATGGGCGCCCTCGACCGCAAAGCCCTCTTTCTCGAATTCCCCGACCAAGGCGCGCAGCAGCGCATCGTCGCCCTTCCGGGCCGCGGCGATCACGGTTGGCAGGGCCATCAGGCCCCGCAGGTCAGGCGTCAACGACTTGAAGTCGGGCCGGTCCACGGTCCCGACCAGGGTCACGGCCTTGCAGCCAGCGCGCTTGAGCGCCTTGAAGCACTTGCCCAGTTCGGCCAGGCCGATGTCGGCGCCGGGATAGCGGGCGATGTCGGGGCCGGAGAAGCCCTTGAGCCGGACGATGAAGAACGGTCGCCCGGACTGTTCGCAATGTTGCGCGATCTCGACAGGCAGATTCCCGCCGCCGGCGATGAGCCCCAGTTTCTGCACGTCCTAAATCTCCCGCACCGGCAGACACAGCGGCCGACTGGCGTCCGCCCGGATGAAGTCGATGATTTCCATCACCTCAGGGGTCCCGGAATAGGTCTCGACCGTATCGTCGAGCCGCTCCTGGAACGTTCCCTCATCGGCGAACAGCATCCGATAGGCCGCCCGCATGACGTTGATGGTCTCGCGGCTGAAGCCCCGGCGCTTCAAACCCAGGAGGTTCAGCCCCTCCAAATGGGCGTGGTTGCCCCAGACCGAACCATAGGGGATCACATCCTTCACCACAGCCGCCAAGCCGCCCACCATGGCGTGGCGCCCGACGCGCGTGCGCTGGTGGATGGCCGCCAGGCCGCCGACGATCACATAGTCGCCAATGTCGCAGTGGCCGCCCAGCGTGGCCTGCTTGGTCAAGATCACCTGGTCGCCGACCACGCAGTCGTGGCCGACATGGCTCTCGATCATGAACAGGCCGTCCGAGCCGACCCGTGTCACGCCGCCGCCGCCAACGGTGCCGGTGTTCATCGTCGCGTGTTCGCGAATAAGGTTCCGATCGCCGATCACCAACTCGGTCGGCTCGCCCTTGTAAGCGGTGTGCTGCGGCGGGCCGCCCAGCATCACGAATGGGTAGAGGACATTGTCCTCCCCGACCGTGGTGTGGCCGTCCACCACCACATGCGACATCAGCTTGGTACGCGGGCCGAGCTTCACGTCAGGGCCGACCGAGCAGAAGGGGCCGATGACGACGCCGTCGGCGAGTTCCGCCTTCGGATCGACGACGGAGCTGGCGTGAACCTCTACGCTCATGGCGTTTCCACCAACATGGCCGCGAACTCAGCCTCGGCGGCGGTCTTATCGCCGACTACGGCCTTGCCCTGGAACTTGAAGAGACCGCCGCGCGCCCGCAGAACCTTCACATGCATGTTCAGCACGTCGCCCGGCCGGACCGGCTGGCGGAATTTGCAGTTGTCGACCGACGTGAACAGAATGGTCTTGCCGGCCCGATCCACATTCAGCGACTTCGACATCAGGACCGCGCCGGTCTGGGCCATCGCCTCGACGATCAGCACGCCAGGCATCACCGCGTAGTCCGGGAAGTGCCCCTGGAAGAACGGCTCGTTGATCGTCACGCACTTGATGCCGACAATCGATTCATTCTGGCGATACGCCTCGGCGCGATCGACCAGTAGGAAGGGATAGCGGTGCGGAATCCGCTCCATGATTTCGGCGATATCGATGGAGATCTCGGCCTCAGCCACGTCAGTGCTCATTTGTCCGCTCCCTTGCGGTTGGCCGATCTAGAGAGCCACGCGACTTCACGCATCCAGCGGCGAATGGGTTGGCCGGGGAATCCGCCCCAGGTTTCACCGGCCGGAATATCACGGAACACGCCTGCCGCGGCCGCAACCTGTGCGCCGTCGCCAATGGTGACGTGATCGGCGACGCCGGCGCGGCCGCCAAAGGCGGCGCCGTCACCGATGGTGACGCTGCCGGAGATCCCGGTATGGGCCGCCATGACACAGTTCCGGCCCACGCGGACGTTGTGGGCGATCTGCACCAGGTTGTCGATCTTCGTATTCTCTCCGATCGAGGTGTCGTCGAAGGCGCCCCGGTCGATGCAGCTATTGGCGCCGATCGTGACCCCGTCCTGCAGGATGACCCGGCCAAGCTGGGGGATGTCGACCACGCCCTTGGTCCCGCCGGCCGCCCCGAAGCCTGGCTCGCCGATCACTGCGCCGGCGAGGATCCGCACCCGATCGCCAAGCAGCGCGAAGCCGAGGGTGACATTGGCGCCGACTACACAGTCGCGGCCGATGGCGACGCCGGGGCCGATCACAGTATTGGCGCCGATCTGCGTCCGCGCGCCAATACGGGCGCCTGGGCCGACAACGACCCCGGGGGCCAGAACGACATCTTCCTCGAACACGGCGTCGGCCGCCACAGCCTGGTCGCCTTGGTGGCGGCGGGGCTGGTGCAGGCGGTTGGCCGCTCCGGCATAGGCCGCCTGGGGCACCGGAGTGACCAAGACCGCGCAGCCCTCCGGCGCCAAATCGGCGTCGCGGCGGGTCATGAAGACCGCGCCAGCCTTGGAGCTGGTCAGCTCACCGGCGTGCTTGCGATCTGAAAGGAAGCTGATCGTGTCGGGCTGCGCGCTCGCGAGCACAGCGACCGCGCGCACCTGGCGGCCGCCATGGTCGGACACCAGGAGTTCGGCGCCTGTCAGGCTCGCCAGTTCGGCGAGCGTGACAGGGCCAAGGTCTTCAAAGAAACGGGGGTCGGGCATCGAAATCCTTCGGCTCGACCCGCCTTTATCGCGAGTCGCGCCCTACTTGCGGGTCGCGGGCGCCGGAGTTTGCGCGGGCGCCGCCGCCTGGTCCAGACGTTCCCTGTCGAAGTTGAACTGGGTGATCTTGGCGTTCAGGGCGGTGACGACCGGTTGGCTGATGTCCATGGCCGGATTGGCGATGACGACCGAGTCGCGGTTGAGCAGCAGGCTGCACTGACGCTGTTGATAGACCTGACGGATGATCGGGTCGAGTTCCTGGCCAACGCGGCCAAGGGCCTTCTGCTGGGTGGCGCCGAGCTCACGTTCACGCTGCTGGGCCTTGCGTTGGAACGCGTTGGCCTTGGTCTGCAGGGCGTTGGCGCGGGTCTCGAAGGTCGCTTGGTCGAGCGACGCACGTTGACCTTCGAGGGTCTTGGCTTCGTTCTGAAGGGCGGCTTCCTCGGCCTTCAGTTCGGCCTGAACCTGGGTCGCGATTTGTTGCAGGCGCGTCTGAACGTACTTGCCGACCGTCGAACCGGTGATCGCGCCTTCGAGCGAGATCACGCAGATGCCGGGAAGCGCCGGGCCATGACTGACCGCCGGAGCGGCGGCCGGAGCCGCGGCCTGGGCGAAGGCCGCCGTCGACACGGACGCGGTGATGGCGGCGACGCAGGTCGCCGCAACGAGGGCTTTGATCGTCATGAGGAGCTATTAGAACCTGGTTGAGGTTGAGAACCGGAACGTTTCGGTCTTGTCGTAGTCTTCTTTGGCCAAAACTTGGCTGAAGTCGAATCGGATGGGTCCCATCGGCGAACGCCAGAAGATCGACAGGCCGGCGGTCGCGCGCAGCGACAGGTCGTCCTTGATGGCCGGGTCGATGGTGCCGTCGGCTTTCAGCTTGTACTCGTCGTCCAGCAGACCGAGCGTACCGACATCGCTGAACAGCGCGGCCTTGATGCCATACTGCTCGGGCAGGAATGTCGGAATGGTCAGCTCGGCGGTGCCGATCGCGTAGGCGCGACCGCCCAAGGAGTCGGAGCGGCCAAAGTTGGTGTCACGCGGGCCGATACCGGCGGTTTCAAAGCCACGGAAGGTGTTGCCGCCCTTATAGAAGTGGCTGTTCACCCGAATGGTGTCCCCGTTCCAGCCGGCGATATAGCCGCCCTGACCGGTCAGGCTGAAGATAAAGTCCTTGTTGAACCCGTGCCACCAGCCGCCGGTCACTTCGGTGCTGATGTAGTTCACGTCGCCGCCCAGGCCCGCCAGATCCTGGCTGATGTCAAAGCGGAAGCCGCGGGTCGGATTGATCGGGTCGTTCCGACGATCGTACAGGTAGGTGTAGCCGATCAGCGACGTCAGATACTCGCCGCGCTGGTCGCAGATCGAGCGCGACACCAGCGGCGCCGACGGATCGCAGTAGGCGTCGTCGATCTGGACGTCTTCTTGCCGCAACGTATAGCGCGTCGACATCCGCGAATTCAGCGTCAGCGGGAAGGCCAGGCGCAGGTTCCCACCTACCGTGACGGTCTTGTAGGACGTGTATTCGGTCAGGTCGTAGCGGTACGAATAGAGGTCGATGCCGGCGCCCAGATCACGGCCCATGAACCGCGGCTCGGTGAAGCCGAAGTCGATCTGCTGACGCAGAGAACCGACCGACACCCGAGCCCGCACGCTCTGACCGCGACCACGGAAGTTCCGTTCGGTCACACCCAGATCGAGGACCAGCTGGTCGACCGACGAATAGCCGGCGCTGAAAGAGAGTTCGCCAGTGGGCTGCTCTTCGACCTGCACCCGCAGGCCGGTCCGGTCGGGCGCCGAGCCCGCCATTTCTTCGATCGTCACATCCTTGAAGAAGCCAAGGGCGCGGACGTTGTTGCGCGAACGGTCGACCAGGGCGCGGTTATAGGCGTCGCCCTCGACGATGTTCAGTTCGCGGCGGATGACCGAGTCCAGCGTGCGCGTATTGCCGGTGATGTCGATGCGCTCGACATAGACGCGCGGTCCCTCGCGAACCTGGAAGACCACGTCGACCAGGCCGGTCTCGCGGTTCGCCACATAGCGCGGACGCACGTCCACCGCGGCGAAGCCGGCGGCGCCGGCGGCGAAGGTCAGCGAGTCGGTCGCCGCCTCGATCTTTTCGTCCTGGTAGATTTCGCCCGAGCGGATCGGCACCAGTTGCAGCAGGACATCCTTGTCCAGCTTCTGGAGTTCGGTCTCGACCGAGATCTTCCCGAACTTGTACTCCTGGCCCTCGTCGAGGGTGTAGGTGATGACGAAGCCGTTCTTGTCCGGCGCCAGTTCGGCGATCGCCGAGACCACGCGGAAGTCATAGAAGCCGCGGTTGCGGTAGTGCTTGCGCAGCTGTTCCTTGTCGTACTCGAGCCGGTCCGGGTCGTAGTTCGCGTTGGTCGAGAAGAACTTGTACCAGCTGGACTGCTCGGTCACGACGACGTCGCGCAGGTCGTTATCCGAGAATTCCTTATTGCCCAGGAAGTTGACGCGCAGCACGCCGCTCTTCGGGCCTTCATTGATCTCGAAGATCAGGTCGACGCGCTTTTGCGGCAGCTCCACGATCTTCGGCGTGACCGTCGCCGAAATACGGCCCGACCGGCGATAGAGCTCGACGATGCGCTGAACGTCCTGCTGGACCTTGGCGCGCGTGAAGATGCCGCGCGGCCGCACGGTGACTTCATCGCGCAGCTTCTCTTCCTTGAGGCCCGAGTTCCCCTCGAACACCACCTTGTTGATGATCGGGTTCTCTACGACCGTGACGATCATGTCCGATCCCTGAAGATCGATCTTCACGTCGGCGAACAGATCCGTCCGGAACAGGGTCTTCAGCGCCAAGTCGGCCTTGGCCGGGTCCAGGACCTCGCCTGGCTGAATGGGCAGATAGGACAGCACGGTCGATTGCTCGATCCGTTCGTTGCCGCGCACGATGATCCTTTGGACCACGCCCGACTGTTGGCCCTGCGCCTGCGGCGCGGCCGGAGCAGCCGGCGCTGGCGCCGCTTCCTGCGCCAGCGCGGCGGCAGGCAGGGTGAGCGCCGTCGATCCCATCAACAGGGCGAGGCCGGAGGCGAGCGCGGCGCCATTGGCGCGGGTTCTTTGCATCGTATCAGCCGTCAACGGAAATGGGCGGGTCAGGAGAACACGCCGCCAAGGATTTTGAACACACGCATCTGCTGCAGATCGTTCCAGGTGGCGAACAACATCAATCCCAGCAGCAGCGCAAGCCCCACACGGTACCCAGCGGCCTGGACCCTGGCCGCCACCGGCCGGCGGGCCACCGCCTCATAAGCATAGAACAGCAGGTGCCCCCCATCCAGGACAGGGACTGGCAGCAGATTCATGAAGCCGATGCTCACCGAGATGAACGCAGCGAGCTGGAGCAGATTAACGCCGCCGCCGAGGATCATGCTCCCCACGTCGGGCGCGCCCTCGGCGCCAGCCTGAGCCACCTTGCCTGAGATTCGCGCGATTCCCAGCGGTCCGCTCAGTTGGTCGGCGGCCACCTGGCCGGTCACCATGCGGCCCAGATAGTAGACTGTCGTCTCCAAGGTGCGCCATGTGCGCTCCACCCCGCCGGCCACCGCCTGGATCGGGTTGTAGCGAACGTGGATGTAGTCGTCCTTGGACTGCGCGGGCGACAGGCCCAGCATGCCTTGACGACGCTCGCCGGCGACCTGGTCGGTACGCACCGCCCATTCGGGCGTGGCGACGATTTCGACCTCGCGCCCTGCCCGCTCGACCACGAAATCCGTCGGGACATTGGCGCGGACCTGCACCAGCTGCGCCAGCTCATCGAAGCCCTTGATGGGACGGCCTTCGGCTTTGAGAACCAGATCCCCGGGCAGGAAGCCCGCGCGCTCCGCCGGGCTACCCGGCTGCACGGCGGCGATCTTGGGCGGCAGAACGTACTGGCCGAACGCCAGCAGCAAGGCCGCGAACAGCGCAATGGCCAAGGCAAAATTGGCGAAGGGCCCGGCGGCGACCACGATCGCGCGCTGCCAGAGCGGCTTGAAATGGAAATAGCGGAGGACCGCGTCGCGTCCCTCCTCGGCCTCAATATCGCGGCGCAGATTCGCCAGGTTCTCGCTGTCTGGAACGCTGGCGGCGTTGTCGTCGCCCGAGAACTTGACGTAGCCGCCAAGCGGGATCCAGCCGACCCGCCATTCAACGCCGGACTTGTCGGTCCACGAGGCGATCGCCTTGCCAAAGCCGATGGAGAACCTGTCGATCGCCACGCCGAAGCTCTTGGCGGCCAGGAAGTGGCCGAGTTCGTGGATGGTCACCACCAGTCCCAACACCAGGACGAAGGGAACCACGAACGTCAGAGCGGTCAGGATGAAGTCGATCACAGGCGATAGTCCTCCAGGACCCTAGCGGGTCAGGCCGCTGACGACGTCATTGGCCACGCGGCGAGCGATCGAATCTGTTTGCCGGGCGGTTTCGAGCGTGTCGCCATCTGTTGCCGCGGCCAAGCCCTGAGCGTCCACGCGTTCAAGCGTCTCGGCCACCGTCGTGGCAATATCGAGAAACCCAATCTTGCGGTCAAGGAAGGCGGCCACGGCGACCTCGTTGGCGGCGTTCATCACCGCGGGCGCGGCCCCACCGGCCGCCAATGCTTCTTTGGCGATCTTCAAGGCGGGAAAACGGCGCAGGTCAGGTTCTTCGAAGGTCAATTGACCGATAGAGGCCAAATCCAGCTTCGGGGCCGGCCAAGGCAGGCGATCAGGCCACGCGAAGGCGCAGGCGATCGGCGTCCGCATATCGGGCGCGCCGAGCTGGGCCAGGGTGGAGCCGTCGGCGTATTCCACCAAGCTATGGATGATGGACTGTGGGTGAACCAGGACGTCCACCCGCTCGGAGGGCATTGAGAAGAGGTAGGCCGCCTCGATCATCTCGAGGCCCTTATTCATCATCGTCGCCGAGTCGATGGAGATCTTGACGCCCATGTCCCACTTAGGGTGGGCCACCGCCTGCTCCGGGGTCGCATGGGCCATCTGCTCCATGGTCCAGCCCCGGAACGGGCCGCCGGACGCCGTCAGTATCAGGCGGCTCACATGCTGAGCATTCATCGGATCCAGCACCTGGAAGATCGCCGAGTGCTCAGAATCGACGGGGATCACCGCCCCGCCCGCAAACTTGGCGGTCCGCAACAGCGAAGGGCCCGCGCAGACCAGGCTTTCCTTGTTCGCGAGGCCAATCACCGCGCCCGCCTTGGCCGCGGCCATGGTCGGCGCCAAGCCTGCGAAGCCGACAATGGCCGACATCACCCACTGGGCGTCAGCTGCGGCTGCGTCGGCGACGGCCGCGGAACCGGCGGCCGCCTCGACGCCTGTACCCTTGAGCCGCTCGCGCAGGTCGTCGTACTTGGTTTCATCCTCGATGACCGCCAGTTTCGGCCGCCAGCGCAAAGCCTGCTCCACCAAGCGCTCGACGTTCTTGCCGGCGGTGAGGGCTGAGACCTCGACCTCCGCCCCGGCCTTGTCCAGCAGGTCCAGGGTCGAAACCCCGACCGAGCCTGTGGAACCCAGAACGCTGACGCGACGCGGTAGTGTCAATTTGCCCATCCCAGATGGTTGATCAGGCGGGCGGCTGCCAGGACGACAGCAGCGAACATCAGCCCATCCACGCGATCAAGCAATCCACCGTGGCCCGGAATGAGGTCGCCAGAATCCTTCACGCCGAAGCGGCGCTTGAGCATCGATTCCCACAGATCTCCGGCCATGGTCGCCAGGCCACCCACCAAGCCGATCAGGGCGCCGGCCTGGAGGCTCAGCACGATGTCGCTGAACGCGGCCATCGCCACGCCGGCGCCGGCCGCCGCGACCAGCCCGCCGATGAACCCGGACCAGGTCTTGTTAGGCGAGAACCGCGGCCACAACTTCGGGCCCTTAAGAGCGCTTCCGACCGCAAAGGCGGCGATGTCGGCCGACCAGGCGACCACAAACAGCAGCACCGTCCACTGCCGCCCCTCGGGCATCCAGCGCAGCCACACCAGGCAAATCACCGGAATGGCCAGATAGATCACCCCGAACGCCGCATTGGTGGGCCGCTCGGCGACCCCTCGCGCCACCAGGGCGGCGGCCAGAGCGCCGAGCGCTGCGGCCCCCCAGGCCAGTTGCATGTGGCCCGTGTGGGCCAGGAACGCCCCGGCCAGGATCGCAACCGTCAGAGCTGTCGAAACCCGGATCGGCGCATTAGGCGCCGTCATAGCGCCCCATTCGATGGCCAGCAGCGCGACCGCGACCGCGACCAGGACCAGGAACAGCCAACTCAGGCCGGGATAGTCGGCGAACCAGACAGCGCCCAGCACCGCGGGCACCAGGACCGTGGCCGAGGCGACTCGGATCGCCAGATTGGGCCAGTCGAAACGCCTAGCCGGTGGCAAGGACATCATCGGCCACGGCGCCGCCGTATCGCCGCTCGCGCTTGTAAAACTCGTCGATGGCCGCCTCGAGGTGCTCGGCGCCGTAGTCCGGCCAGAGAACATCCTGGAACACGAATTCGGAGTAGGCCGACTCCCAAAGCAGGAAGTTGGACAGCCGCTGCTCTCCCGACGGACGGATCACCAGATCCGGCGCCGGGCCGGCGCCCGTCGTCAGGTGCGCAGCGAACGCGGCTTCATCAAGATCGTCCGGCGAGGCCCGGCCAGCCGCCACCTCGGCCGCGAACTTGCGCGCGGCCTCGACGATGTCAGCCTGTCCGCCGTAGTTGAAAGCGATCTGCAGGAAGAACGTATCGTTGTGGGCGGTGCGACGCTCAGCCTCGTCCAGCAAATTTACAAGATCAGCGGAAAGGCCCTCACGCCGCCCGAGGACACGAACCCTGACGCCCTCGCGCTCAAGTCTCGCGAGGTCGCTCTCAAAGTAGCGCTTCGGCAGCGCCATGAGCTCGCTCACCTCGGCGGCGGGCCGGCTCCAGTTTTCAGTCGAAAATCCGAAAACCGTGAGCCACCGGACATTGAGATTCGGCGCAGCCGACACGGTACGTTTGAGCGATTCGACCCCCGCGCGGTGGCCGAGCGAGCGCGGAAGACCGCGACGCTTAGCCCAGCGCCCGTTGCCATCCATGACGATGGCGACGTGCAAAGGCGCGTGCGCCTGGGGCTGCTCTTGATCGACCGTAGCCATGGGGTTCCCGTTCGTCCTCCCGCCAATCTAGGACGATTAAACCTGCATGATCTCTTGTTCTTTGGTTTTCAAGGCTTCGTCGACCCGCTTGATCGACTCGTCCGTGAACTTCTGAACCTCGGTCTCCATGCGCCGCTGTTCGTCTTGAGTGATCGTGCTGTCCTTCTCAGCCTTCTTCAGGTCGTCGTTGGCGTCACGTCGAACGTTGCGGATCGCGATTTTCTGCTGCTCGGCATACTTCGCCGCGATCTTGGCCAAGTCCCGGCGGCGCTCTTCCGTCAGCGGCGGCACCGGCACGCGCAGGCTCTGGCCGTCCACGACCGGATTGAGACCCAGGCCGGCGTTGCGAATCGCCTTTTCGACCGAGACCACCAGGCCGCGATCCCAAATGCTGACGCTGATCGAGCGCGGTTCCGGCACGCTCACCGAAGCCACCGTGTTGATCGGCACGGACGAGCCATAGGCGTCGACCATGACCTGATCGAGCAGGCCAGCCGTCGCCCGGCCGGTGCGCAAGCTCGCGAATTCGTCCTTGAGGGCGCTGATGGCCTTTTCCATGCGGTCCTTGTAACGAGCCAGGACCGGCTTTTCCGCAGCAGCCATAGGAGCTTCTCCCGTATTTCTAGTGTGTCTGGACCAGGCGTCAGGCGATAGTGGTGAAGACGCCTTGCCCCTTCAGTACTTTGAGGAAATTACCGCGCTCGCGGATTGAAAACACCACGATCGGCGTATTGTTATCGCGCATCAGAGCGATCGCAGAAGCGTCCATGACCCGAAGGTCTTTGGCCAGCACTTCCTGATAGCTCAGCGTCTCATAGCGTTGGGCGCTCGGGTCCTTCTTGGGGTCGGCCGTATAGACGCCGTCCACGCTGGTTCCCTTAAAGAGCGCGTCGCAGCCCATTTCAGCCGTACGCAAGGCCGCCGGGGTGTCGGTCGTGAAGAAGGGCGCGCCGAGGCCAGCGGCGAAGATCACCACCCGGCCCTTTTCCAGGTGACGCAGCGCCCGGCGGCGGATGTAGGGCTCGCACACCGCGTCCATCGGGATCGCCGATTGCACACGAGTGTAGACGCCGACCTTCTCGAGGGCGCCTTGCAGGGCCAGCGCGTTCATCACCGTGGCCAGCATGCCCATGTAGTCGGCGTTGGCGCGGTCCATCCCCTTCCCTGCCAGCGAGACACCGCGGAAGATGTTCCCGCCGCCGATCACTAGGCAGAGTTCAATGCCGTGTTCGACGACTTCCTTGATGTCTTCGGCGACGGCTTCGATAGTCTTGGTGTCGATGCCGAACAGCGCATCACCCATCAGGACCTCGCCCGACATCTTCAAGAGGATCTTCTTGTAGCGGGGCTGGGCTTCGGGCATCGGCGGCATCCGTCGAGAATCTGGGCTGTACTACATAAACCAAGGGCGCCGTGCGCGTCGAACGCACGGCGCCCTTGGGGCACTCAATTTGGGCTAAATCAGCCCTGGCCGGTCATCGACGCCACTTCGGCGGCGAAATCGTCCACTTTCTTTTCGACGCCTTCGCCCAGGGCGAAGCGCACGAACGCCTTCACGGTCACCGGCGAACCGGTTTCCTTGGCGGTTTCAGCGATCAGCTGCTCGATGGTCTGATCCGGGTTCATGACGAAGGGTTGCTTCAGCAGCACCACTTCTTCCTGCCACTTGCGGATACGGCCTTCGATCATCTTCTCGACGACGCCGATCGGCTTGCCCGATTCCAGCGCTTGATCGGTCAGGAACTTCTTTTCCTTCTCGACAGCGGCCGGATCGAGGTCGCCCTCGTTCAGCGCCAGCGGCGGGGTCGGGGTGCCGGCCACGTGCAGAGCGATCTTGCGGCCAACGTCCTTCAGCACGGCTTGATCGCCAGTGCCTTCCAGAGCCACGAGCACGCCCAGACGGCCGACGCCTTCGCCCTGCGCGTTGTGCAGGTAGAGGGAGACGGCGCCTTCGCTCACCGACAGGCGAGCCGAGCGACGCAGACGCATGTTTTCGCCGATGGTCGCGATCAGGTTCGTGATCACGTCGCTGACGACTTCACCCTTGGCGGTCTTCGCCGCGGTGATGGCGTCAACACCTTCGATTTCCAGGCCGATGGCCGCGAAGTCGCGCGCCGCAGTCTGGAACAGATCGTTCTTCGACACGAAGTCGGTTTCGGCGTTCAGCTCGACCAGCACGCCGGTCTTGCCGTCGTCGCTCAGCTTGCCGGCCACGAGGCCTTCGGCGGCCGCGCGGTCAGACTTCTTGGCGGCCTTGGACAGACCCTTGGTGCGCAGC
>JAESFP010000067.1_pt1 | contig 179869 bp, 185 predicted proteins | sample 9266181 | NCBI WGS metagenome assembly JAESFP01 (sample SAMN14502547, study PRJNA617102) | algae metagenome | isolation source: Pegethrix bostrychoides GSE-TBD4-15B and co-occurring heterotrophs from... | place: USA: Grand Staircase-escalante National Monument, Utah | collected 2006-08-15
GCTCGATCGAGCTGCCGCAGGACAAGGAAATGGTCATGCCGGGTGACAACGTGTCGATCACCGTCAAGCTGATCGCCCCGATCGCCATGGAAGAAGGCCTGCGCTTTGCCATCCGCGAAGGCGGCCGTACCGTCGGCGCCGGCGTCGTGGCCAAGATCATCGAGTAAACCGGATCAAGGAAGGAACCTTCATGGCCAAGCAAAAGATCCGCATCCGCCTCAAGGCGTTTGACTACAAACTGATCGACACCTCCGCTGCCGAGATCGTTGAGACCGCCAAGCGCACCGGCGCGATCGTCAAGGGCCCCGTGCCCCTGCCGACCCGCATGAAGCGCTTCGACATCCTGCGTTCGCCGCACGTCAACAAGACCAGCCGCGACCAGCTCGAGATCCGCACCCACCAGCGTCTGATGGACATCGTCGATCCGACCGACAAGACGGTGGACGCGCTGATGAAGCTGGACCTGCCGGCTGGCGTGGACGTCGAGATCAAGCTGCAGTGATGCCCTGTGTCTTTCGCCCTTGAGGCGAAAGACACTTGCAGGAGAAAAGCCCGCCGGATATACTGGCGGGCTTTCCAGCTTTTGCTGGGATGGGTTTGCTCGAGCGGATGACACCGGTTACGGCCGTGGTCACCGTTTCATCAACGCAGTAGCCGGCAACGGCGCTGCACATCAGCCCCGGCCAATTGAAGTCGGGAACGGAGAAAACAATGAGTCTTAGCAACTCCCTCGGGTTGTTGGGTCGCAAGGTGGGCATGATGCGCCTGTTCACCGATGACGGGGACGCAGTGCCTGTCACGGTGGTCGACGTGTCCAACAACCGTGTGACGCAAGTGAAAACCGACGCGAACGACGGCTACGTCGCGCTGCAGGTCACCTTCGGCAAGCGTCGCGCCTCGCGCGTGACCAAGCCCGAAGCCGGTCACCTGGCCAAGGCCGGTGTTGAAGCCGGTGAAATCATCAAGGAATTCCGCGTCGCCGCCGACGTTGCCGCCCAGTACCAGCCGGGCGCCGTCGTGGCCGCTGCTTCCCTGTTTGCCGCCGGCCAGAAGGTCGACGTGCAGGGCACCTCGATCGGTAAAGGCTACGCCGGCACCATCAAGCGCCACAACTTCAGCTCGCAGCGCGCGTCGCACGGCAACAGCCGTTCGCACAACGTGCCGGGCTCGATCTCCATGGCGCAGGACCCGGGCCGTGTGTTCCCGGGCAAAAAGATGACCGGCCACATGGGCGACGTGACCAAGACCATCCAGAACCTGGACATCGTCCGCGTGGACGAGGCCCGTGGCCTGCTGATGATCCGCGGCGCCGTGCCGGGCGCCAACGGCGGTTTCGTGACCGTCCGTCCCGCCATCAAGGCCACCGCGGCCAAAGGAGCGAACTGATGCAAGTCGAACTCCTGAATGACCAGGGCCAGGCTGCATCCAACGTGGATGTGCCCGAGACCGTGTTTGGTCGTGATTACAACGAAGCCCTGATCCACCAGCTCGTGGTGGCTTATCAAGCGAACGCCCGTCAAGGTACGCGTGCACAAAAAGACCGCCAGATGGTCAAGCACTCGACCAAGAAGCCGTTCAAGCAGAAGGGCACCGGTCGCGCTCGCGCCGGCATGACCTCCTCCCCGCTGTGGCGCGGAGGCGGTCGCATCTTCCCGAACAGCCCCGACGAGAACTTCACCCAGAAGCTCAACAAGAAGATGTACCGCGCCGGCATGGCCTCCATCTTCTCGCAGCTGGTCCGTGAAGGTCGCCTGGCCGTCGTCGAGTCGATGAAGGTCGATTCGCCCAAGACCAAGCAGCTCGCCGACAAGTTCAAGGCCATGAACCTCAAGTCGGTCCTGGTGATCGCCGACGAGGTGGACGAGAACCTGTACCTGGCTTCGCGCAACCTGCCCAACGTGCTGGTGGTCGAGCCGCGTTACGCCGATCCGCTGTCGCTGGTGCACTACAAGAAGGTGATCGTCACCAAGGCGGCGATCGACCAGCTCAAGGAGATGTTCGCATGAGCACCGCACAATTCGACGAAGGCCGCCTGATGCAGGTCCTCGTGGCACCGATCGTGTCCGAGAAAGCCACCCAGGTCGCCGAAAACACCAACGCCGTGCTGTTCAAGGTGCTGCGCGACGCCACCAAGCCCGAGATCAAGGCCGCCGTTGAGCTGATGTTCAAGGTCCAGGTCAAGGGTGTGTCCGTCGTCAACCAGAAGGGCAAGACCAAGCGCTTCGGCAAGACCGTGGGTCGCCGTGATCACGTCCGCAAGGCGTACGTGACGCTGCAGCCGGGTCAGGAACTGAACTTTGGCGGGGAGGCTGCGTAATCATGGCTGTCATCAAGATGAAACCGACCTCGCCTGGCCGTCGCGGCATGGTGAAGGTCACGCGTGACCACCTGCACAAGGGTGAAGGCTACGCACCCCTGCTGGAACCCCAGTTCCAGAAGGCCGGCCGCAACAACAACGGCCACATCACCACCCGTCACAAAGGCGGTGGTCACAAGCACCACTACCGTGTGGTCGACTTCCGTCGCAACAAGGACAACATCCCTGCGAAGGTCGAGCGCATCGAGTACGACCCCAACCGCACCGCGCACATCGCGCTGCTGTGCTACGCCGACGGCGAGCGTCGGTACATCATCGCCCCGCGTGGCGTTGAAGTGGGCGCCACCCTGCTCTCGGGCTCGGAGTCGCCGATCCGCGTGGGCAACACCCTGCCGATCCGCAACATCCCGGTGGGTTCGACCATCCACTGCATCGAGCTGCAGGTCGGCAAGGGCGCCCAGATCGCCCGCTCGGCCGGCGCCTCGGCTGTGCTGCTGGCCCGCGAAGGCATCTACGCCCAGGTCCGGATGCGTTCCGGTGAAGTGCGCAAGATCCACGTGGACTGCCGCGCCACCATTGGCGAGGTGTCGAACACCGAGCACAGCCTGCGCCAGATCGGCAAGGCCGGTGTGAAGCGTCACATGGGCATCCGCCCGACCGTCCGTGGTACCGCTATGAACCCGATCGACCACCCGCACGGTGGTGGCGAGGGCAAGACCGGCGAAGGCCGCGCTCCGGTGGATCCGTGGGGCAACCTGACCAAGGGTTACCGCACCCGCAACAACCGCCGCACGCAGTCGATGATCGTCTCGCGTCGCAAGAAGTAAGGGGTTGACAACATGACTCGTTCGCTCAAAAAAGGTCCGTTTGTCGACCACCATCTGCTGGCCAAAGTCGAGAAGGCTGTGGCCACCAAGGACAAGAAGCCGGTCAAGACCTGGTCGCGCCGCTCGATGATCCTGCCCGAGTTCATCGGTCTGACCATTGCCGTGCACAACGGCAAGCAGCACGTGCCGGTCTACATCACCGACCAGATGGTCGGCCACAAGCTCGGCGAGTTTTCGCTGACGCGGACCTTCAAAGGTCACCCGGCCGACAAGAAAGCCAAGAAGTAAGGATCAACCATGACTACTGAAACCCGCTGTGTCGTCCGCGGCGTGCGCCTGTCGGTGGACAAGGGCCGTCTCGTGGCTGACCTGATTCGCGGCAAGAAGGTCGACCAGGCCCTCAACATCCTGATGTTCACGCAGAAAAAAGCTGCAGGCATCGTGAAGAAGGCTCTGGAGTCTGCCATCGCCAACGCAGAACACAACGATGGTGCCGACATCGACGAACTGAAGGTCAAGACCATCTACGTCGAACAGGGCGCCACGCTCAAGCGTTTCTCGGCCCGCGCCAAAGGCCGCGGCAACCGCATCAGCAAACCCACGTGTCACATCTACGTGACGGTTGGCAACTGAGAGGCACTGGAACATGGGACAAAAAATCAACCCGACCGGCTTCCGCCTGGCCGTCTCCCGTAACTGGGCCAGCCGTTGGTACGCCAGCAACCGTGACTTCGCCGGCATGCTGGCCGAAGACATCAAGGTTCGCGAGTACCTCAAGGCCAAGCTGAAGAACGCCGCGGTCTCGCGCGTGGTCATCGAGCGCCCCGCCAAGAACGCCCGCATCACCATCTACTCGGCACGTCCGGGCGTGGTGATCGGCAAGAAGGGCGAGGACATCGAGAAGCTGAAGAAGGACCTGGCCGCCAAACTGGGCGTGCCGGTGGCCGTGAACATCGAGGAAGTGCGCAAGCCCGAGATCGATGCCAAGCTGATCGCCGACTCCATCACCCAGCAGCTCGAGAAGCGCATCATGTTCCGCCGCGCGATGAAGCGCGCGATGCAGAACGCCATGCGCCTCGGTGCACAGGGCATCAAGATCATGTCGTCCGGTCGTCTGAACGGCATCGAGATCGCCCGTTGCGAGTGGTACCGCGAAGGTCGCGTGCCGCTTCACACCCTGCGCGCCGACATCGACTACGGCACCTCCGAAGCCAAGACCACCTACGGTGTGATCGGCGTGAAGGTGTGGGTCTACAAGGGTGACACCCTTGGCCGCAACGATCTGCCTGCCGTGGAAACCCCGCGTCCGGAAGAAGAGCGTCGCCCGCGTGGCCCGCGCCGTGACCGTGCCGAGCGTCCTGCCGGTCCGGCCGCCCGTGCCGCCGTGCGCCGTCCTGGCGCCAATGCCGCCCCGGCCGATGGCAGCGACAAGCCTGCCGAAGCCTCGGGAGCCGACACCAAACCCGCCGTTAAGCGCGTTCGCAAAGACGCACCCGCACCTGCAGCTGCGGACGGCAAAGGAGAATAAACATGTTGCAACCTGCACGTCGCAAGTACCGCAAAGAGCAGAAGGGCCGCAACACCGGTGTCGCCACCAGTGGCGCCACCGTGGCCTTCGGCGATTTCGGTCTGAAGTCCACCGACCGCGGCCGTCTGACGGCCCGCCAGATCGAGGCCGCACGCCGTGCGATCTCCCGTCACGTCAAGCGTGGCGGCCGCATCTGGATCCGCGTGTTCCCGGACAAGCCGATCTCCAACAAGCCTGCTGAAGTCCGTATGGGCAACGGCAAGGGCTCGGTGGAGTACTACGTGGCCGAGATCCAGCCCGGCAAGGTGCTGTACGAGATCGTCGGTGTGCCCGAGCAGCTGGCCCGTGAGGCGTTCCAGCTGGCCGCTGCCAAACTTCCGCTGCGCACCACGTTCGTGACGCGCCTGCTGGGCCAGTGATTCAGGAGAACATGAGATGAAAGCTGCTGAACTGCGCCAGAAGGATGTGGCCGGCCTCGAAGCCGAAGTGAAGAGCCTGCAGAAGGCTCATTTCGGCCTGCGCATGCAGAAGGCCACCCAACAACTCAACAACACCGCCACGCTGGGCGACACCCGTCGCGCCATTGCTCGTGCCAAGACCATCCTGGCCGAGAAACAGCGTGCGGCTGCCAAATAAAGGAGCGAATCCATGACGGAAGCCAAACCCGCCCTGAAGCGCACCTTGATCGGCAAGGTGGTAAGCGACAAGCGCGCCAAGACCGTGACGGTCCTGGTCGAGCGTCGCGTGAAGCACGAGCTCTACGACAAGATCGTTGCCAAGTCCAGCAAGTACCACGCCCACGATGAGAACGGCGAGTACAAGATGGGCGACGTGATCGAGATCACCGAGAGCCGTCCGCTCTCCAAGACCAAGAACTGGGTGGCGACTCGCCTGGTGCAAAAGGCTGCCCTGGTGTAAGCCTGTTGACCGCTGCCAGCAGCGTTCACCGCAAAAGCGACCGACAATCCGGTCGCTTTTTCTTTTTGTGGCGCGGTTTTTGCCACGCCATCCCCATAACCTGTGAGGAGACCCCGAATGATCAAAGTTGGTGACCGGCTTCCCGCCGCCACGCTGATGGAATACGTCGAAGTTGAAGGCAACGGCTGCAGCATCGGGCCCAACCCGGTCGATGTGCACAAGGCCGCCGCCGGCAAGACGATTGCTCTGTTCGCACTGCCGGGCGCCTTCACCCCGACCTGTTCCGCCAAGCATGTGCCGGGTTATGTCGAGCACTTCGACGCCTTCAAGGCGGCCGGCGTGGACGAGATCTGGTGTGTCAGCGTGAACGACGCCTTCGTGATGGGTGCGTGGGCGCGTGATCAGAAAACCGGCGCCAAGGTCCGCATGCTGGGCGACGGCAGTGCCGAGTTCAGCAAGGGCACCGGTCTGACGCTGGACCTCACGGCGCGCGGCATGGGCCTGCGCAGCAACCGTTACTCGATGCTGGTCAAGGACGGCGTGGTCCAGACCCTGAACGTCGAGGCACCGGCGAAGTTCGAGGTGAGCGACGCCGCCACCCTGCTCGCACAGGCCAAGTCCCTGTAAGCCTGCCCGGCAGGCCACCCGTACACAGCCATCCGGGGCGACCCGGGTGGCTGTGTTGTTTTCAGAGGTCGGCCTTGAGGTAGTGCGCCCCGGGAATGGGGTTGTGATAGTAAGGAGCCACTTCCACGAAGCCGGCCTCCTGGTAGAGGGCCCGGGCGGCCTCCATGTCGGTCAGTGTGTCGAGCAGGACCGTCTTGTAGCCCGCCAGATGACCCAAGGTCATGATGCGTTCGACCAGGAGGCGTCCCAGCCCGAAGCCCCGGAAGGCGCGCCGCACGAACAGGCGCTTCATCTCGCAGGCGTCGAGGTGGTCGGTATTGAGCAGAGGGCGCAGGGCGCAGCAGCCAGCCGGCTGGTGATCGACCGTGGCCAGCACCAGTGCGCCCGATGGCAGGGCGTAATCACCCGGCAGGCTGTCCAGCTCGTCGGCGAAGCCCTGAAAACACAGGTCGATCCCGATGTCGGCCTGGTACTCGGAAAACAGCTCGCGGACGGCGGCGACGTCGGCCGGGCTTTCGGCCAGCCGGATGTCGATCGCGGGGGAGGGTGTCTCGGTCATCGAAAACGGGGCATCGGGTGAGATGCGGGCAGGTCAGACGGCCGGTCAATATACGCCACCGCCTCCGGCGGCAGAGAGGCCGAAAACCCAGGCCACCGCCAGTCCGGCTGCAATCAGCAGCGCCAGAGCCAGGGTGCGGGTGACGGCGTCGTCGCGGCTGGCGGGAGCCGGCGCTTCGAGCAGCTTGTCGCCGGTGAGCATCGGCGTCACCAGCGGAGGGTGACCGCGGAGGCGATAAACCACCAGGGCCGTCAGGTGAAGCGCCACCAGCCCCAGCACCAGCCATTGCCCGATGTTCTTGTGCCAGCGCGTGGCGGTCGACACCCACTCGCCTGCCACCAACGGCACCAAAGGGCCGAAGAAGGCGATCTCGTCGTCCGTCATCAAGCCGCTGCCGACCTGTGCCGCGAGCACCAGCAGGATGGCCCACACCGACAGCGCCCCCAGCGGACTGTGGCCCACGGAATGCAGAGCGGGTGAACGTCCCCGCAGGTACGCCAGCACGGCGGACGGGCCATACAGGAACCGGACAAAGCGGGACCAGTGACCGCCGACCAGACCCCAGGCCATCCGCCACACCAGCAGCGCCAGCACCGCCTGACCGAACCGGATGTGCCAGTTCATGGCGATTCCGCCGATCTGTCCGGTGATCAGCAAGCCCAGCACCGACAAGGCCAGCAACCAGTGGAACAGCCGGGTCGGGAGGTCCCAGACGCGAACTCGCTGCATGCTCAACTCCTGAAAAACCTGAAGACGGCCTGCGGCCAAGCCCGAGCGGAATGGCGGGTCATCTGCAGCGTGTTTAATCTGCGCCAGCGGCCGACCACGGTGGCGGACGCATCCCCACAGGAGTTTCTATGAAGAAAGCCCTCAGCATCGCCCTGGCCGCAGCCGCCATCGTATCGGCCGCGCCGGCCATGGCCCAGTTCCAGAAACCGGAAGACGCGATCAAGTACCGCAAGGCCGCCTTCACCGTGACCGCCGCCCACTTCAGCCGCATTGGTGCGATGGCCAACGGACGTGTGCCGTTCGATGCCAAGGTGGCCGCCGAAAATGCCGCGCTGGTGGAGACGATGTCCAAGCTGCCGTGGGACGCCTTCGGACCCGGCACCGACAAGGGCGACACCCGCGCCCTGCCCGCCATCTGGACCGAGCAAGCCCAGTTCAAGGCCGGTGCGGACAAGTTCCAGGCCGAAGCCGCCAAGCTGAACGCTGCCGCCAAGACCGGCAACCTCGACGCCATCAAGACCGCGTTCGGCGCGGTGGGCCAGACCTGCAAAGCCTGCCACGACAGCTACCGCAAGGATTGAGCGAGGCCGGCCAGCTGGCGGACCTCAGGCCGCCAGCAGCTTCTCGATGAGCTGGTGCAGCGCATCGAACGAGGGTTCGCCCACATAACGCTTGACGATCTGCCCCTTCTTGTCGACCAGGTAGGTGGTGGGGGTGAGCTTCACGTCGCCCCATGCGCGGGCGATTTCGCCGGTGTTGTCCAGCGCCACCTTGAAGGGGAGCTGGCGCGACTGCGCAAAGTTCTGCACCCAGGCCGGCGGGTCGTAACTCATGGCCACCGCCACCGTTTCGTAGCCACGCGCCTGGTACTTGTTGTAGGTGGCCACCAGGTCGGGCATTTCCTTCACGCAGGACACGCAGGTGGTGGCCCAGAAGTTCACCAGCGTGACCTTGCCGATCAGGTCGGCGGTGCGGATCTGGTTGCCATCGAGCAGCACGAAGGTGGAAGGGGGAGCCGGGTCGCCGCCGCTGCAGCCCGCCAGGCCGAGCACGCCGGCGACCCCGGCCATACCGACGGCAGCGGTCTGGCCAAGAAACTGCCGACGCTGGGGCCGCGAGGGCTTGCCGGCGACACGAAGAGGGGGGCGTGAGGTTGTCATGGCTGGCTCCGGGGGCTACATTGCCCGCTGAAATGTGTGTCCGTCACTGTCAGGAGAGTCCCATGCAGCGCCGTCAGTTTACCCAGCAGGTCACCCTGACCGGCATCACGCTTCTGCTGTGGTCGGTGCACCGCCACGCCTGGGCGGTGTCGTTGTCCGACCTGAGCAACCAGGATGCGGCGCAAGGCATCCGGGTGGCGCTGGAGAAGGGTGCGCAGGCCGCCGTGGCACTGCTGGGCCGGCCGGATGGATTCCTCGGGAATCCGAAAGTTCGGATTCCGCTGCCGGGCTACCTGGAAGATGCGGCCAAGCTGCTGAAGTTCACCGGCCAGGGACCCCAGGTGGAGGAACTGGTGACGAGCATGAACCGGGCCGCCGAAGCCGCCGTGCCGATGGGGCGGGACCTGCTGCTGGGCGCGGTGAAGTCGATGTCGGTGACCGACGCCAAGAACATCCTCACTGGCGGCGAAGATTCGGTCACCCGTTTCTTCGCCGAGCGGACCCGTGTCCCGCTCGGTGACAAGTTCCTGCCGATCGTGACCCGCGCCACCGACAAGGTGGGGCTGGCCCAGCGGTACAACGCGGTGGCCGGCAAGGCCGCCGGCATGGGGCTGGTGAAACAGGAAGACGCCAACATCCAGCGGTATGTCACCGGCAAGTCGCTCGATGGGCTCTACACCATCATTGGCGAAGAGGAGCGCAAGATCCGGCAGGACCCGGTGGGCACCGGCAGCGCGGTGCTGAAAAAGGTGTTCGGCGCGCTGCGCTGACCGGCCGCCTCAGCGCAGCCGGCGCCGGGCTTCGGCGAGGCGTGCATCGAGGTACTCGCCGTAAAAGTCGGGAACCGCCACGCCCACCATTCGCTCGGCGAGTTCGCGCCCGTCGGGCCCGAAGAACAGCACGGTCGGGGTGAAGCGGGCTTTCCAGGCCGAGGCCATGTCGGCGGGATGGGTCGTCTCGCCGGCAAACCCCTGCAACACCGACTGCCGATCGCGCACATCGATCTGCACCGCCACCACCTCGCCGCGTCGGAGCATGGGCACCAGGTGGCTGTTGCGCACCAGATCGCAATACACACAACCCGCCAGGCTGGTCATGACCACCAGCGGCTCACCGCGCGCCGCAGCCGTCTGAGCGGCGGCCCGGAGCGAACGGGGCGTGGGGAGGTGTTCTCCGGCCATGGTCGGGTGATGTTCAGATCGCGCCCTGCTCGCGCAGCGCCGCCACCTGCTCAGGACCGAGCCCCAGCCAGTCGGCCAGGATGGCTTCGGTGTGCTGGCCCAGCAGCGGCGGCGGCAGGTCGGTGCGGACCGGCGTGGCACTGAGCTTCAGCGGGCTGGCCACCAGGGCCACCGGCGTCGGGCTCAGCGGGTGCTGCCATTCGTGCACCATGCCGCGTTGCAGCACGTGCGGGTCGGCAAACACCTCGGCCAGGTTGTTGATGGGGCCGCAGGGCACCTTGGCAGCTTCCAGCCCGGACAACCAGTCGTGCTTGCGCCGGGTCTTCATGATGGCCTCGAGCATCGGCACCAGCACCTCCCGGTGCCGGACCCGGTTCTGGTTGCGGGCGAAGCGTTCGTCGGCCGCGATGTCGGGCCGCCCCGCCACCTCGCAGAACTTGGCGAACTGGCCGTCGTTGCCGACCGCCAGGATGATGTGCTGCGGCTGCCCGTGTTCGTCGGGTGCGACCTCGAACACCTGGTACGGCACGATGTTCGCGTGGGCATTGCCGGCGCGGCCCGGCACCTTGCCCTCTTCGCGCCCGCGCACCAAGTAGTTGGCGCCCAGGTTGGCCAGCATGGCGACCTGGGTGTCGAGCAGCGCCATGTCGATGTGCTGGCCCTGACCGGTGCGCTCGGCGTGGCGAAGTGCCGCCTGGATGGCCACCGTGGCGTACAGCCCGGTGAACAGGTCGGCCACCGCCACCCCGACCTTCTGCGGGCCGCCGCCCGGCAGGTCGTCGCGTTCACCGGTCACGCTCATGAGCCCGCCCATGCCCTGCACCGCGTAGTCGTAGCCGGCGCGCTCGGCATAAGGGCCGGTCTGACCGAAGCCGGTGATGGAGCAATACACCAGCTTCGGGTTGACGGCGCGCAGGCTCTCGAAGTCCAGACCGTAGCGGGCCATGTCGCCCACCTTGTAGTTCTCCACGAAGACATCGGCGTGCCGGGCCAGTTCGCGGATGAGCGACTGCCCCGCCGCGATGGACAGATCGCAGGTGATGGACCGCTTGTTGCGGTTCGCGCCCAGGTAGTAGGCCGCCTCGGCGGTGTCCTGGCCGTCGGTGCCGCGCAGGAAGGGTGGCCCCCAGCCACGGGTGTCGTCGCCGCCCGGATGCCGGTCGCCCGGCGGGCGCTCGACCTTGATGACGTCGGCCCCGAGATCGGCCAGGGTCTGGGTGCACCAGGGGCCCGCCAGCACGCGGGAGCAGTCGAGTATGCGGATACCATCCAGAGCATTCATGCGGCCGATTGTGCGCGAGTGCCGGGCCGTCCGCTTCCCCCGAATGCCCTTCCCCATGCCCATCCGCACCCCCAGCGTCGCGCCGGCGACGCTGCCCTCGACCGTGCTGGCCATTGCCGCAACGGCGCTGGCGCTGTCCGCCTGCAGCCCCGCCTTCAACTGGCGCACCGTGCGCCCCGAGGCGTCAGCCCTGCAGGCGCTCATGCCCTGCAAACCCGACGAAGCCCGCCGCGACACGCCCCTGGGCGGAGCATTGACGCCGCTGAACATGCTGAGCTGCGAGGCCGGTGGCGCCACCTTCGCACTGGCCTGGGCCGATCTGGGCCAGGCCGAGCGGGTGCCCGCTGCGCTGGTGCAATGGCGCGCCGCCTCGCTGGTCAGCCTGAAGGCGGCGCCGGAGGCTGCCCGCAGCTGGACCCAGGCCGTGCCCGGCGCGGAACGCGTCGAGGGACTCGATGTGCAAGGGGTGCGCCACGACGGCACGGCCACGCGGGCGCAGGTGCTTTACTTCGCGCGCGGCACCCGGGTCTACCAGGCCGCCATCTACGGCAGCGGCACAGCCCCCGAGGAAATCAGCACCTTCTTTGAAGGCCTGCAGCTGCCATGAGCCTGACCGTTCCGGCGGGTCAGCCGCTGCCGGCTGCCGACGATGACCGCTTGCCGGCACGCATGGCCGTGCTGGTGTTCCTGGCCTTCGCGCTGGCCTATTTCTTTTCGGCCCTGATGCGGGCCATCACTGCCACGCTGTCGCCCGCGCTGAGCGCCGAGTTCGACCTCACTGCCAGCGATCTCGGGCTGCTGGCCGGCGGGTATTTTTTCGGCTTTGCCCTGACCCAGCTGCCCATGGGGGCCTGGCTGGACCGGCATGGGCCGCGCCGGGTGGTGCTCGGCTTCCTGACCATGGCGGTGCTGGGCTGCGCCGCCTTCGCACTGGCCGACACCTTCACCGGTCTGCTGGCGGCCCGGGTGCTGGTGGGCATGGGCGTCAGCGCTTGCCTCATGGGGCCGTTGACCGGGTTCCGGCGGTGGCTGGACCCGGCCACCCAGATGCGGGCCAACTCGTGGATGCTCATGACCGGCTCGCTCGGCATGGTGGCCTCCACCTTGCCGGTGCAGTGGCTATTGCCCCTGACCGGCTGGCGCGGCATGTTCTGGGCACTGGCGGCGGCCACGCTCCTGTGCATGGCAGTGCTGGCCCTGACCACGCCGGGGTGGCGCGTCCCGGCCGAGCCGTCGCGCGGCGCCGGTGCGACCGACGCTGTGGCGCCGGGCTACGGCATCGTCTGGCGGCACCCCTATTTCCAGCAGCTCCTGCCGCTGGGGCTGGTGAACTACGGCGGCATGATCGCCATCCAGACGCTCTGGGCCGGGCCCTGGATGGTGAAGGTGGGCGGCAGCACCCCGGCCGAGGCGGCGGCCGGTCTGTTCGGCATCAACCTGTGCATGCTGACCGCCTTCTGGCTCTGGGGTCTGGTGACACCGCACCTGGCGCGCCGGCAGATCCGCTCGGAGGACCTGATCGCGCGGGGTCTGCCGCTGAGCATGTTGCTGCTGCTGGTCATCGTGCTCATGGGCGGGCAGGCCGGCTGGGTGATGTGGGCGCTGTACTGCACCAGCTGCACCGTGGTCACGCTGTCGCAGCCGGCGATCGGCATGGCACTGCCGCCGCAGGCGGCCGGGCGCGGCCTGTCGGCGTTCAACCTGGCCATCTTCCTGGGCGTGTTTCTGGTGCAGTGGGCCATCGGGTTGCTGATCGATGCCTTCAGCGTCACCGGCTGGACCGAGCCCGAGCGGTTCCGCGCGGCGCTGCTGGTGTTTGCCCTGGCCAGCCTGCTGGCCTATGGCCGCTTCTGGCGGGCCTGGCGCCGGCAGGGCCGCTAAACTGCGCGACATGAACGGCATCCTCATCGTGGCCCACGCGCCGCTCGCATCGGCCTTGCGGCAGTGCGTGCTGCACGTGTTTCCGGATGCGTCGGATGCGGTGGTCGCACTCGATGTGCAGCCCAACGTGCCGCCCGAAGAGTCGCTGGCCCAGGCCCGCATGCTGATCCGCCAGTCGGGTCTGAAACAGACCCTGGTGCTGACCGACGTGTTCGGCGCCACCCCTTGCAACGTGGCGCAGAAGCTGGTCGACGGCGTGAGCACCAAGCTCATCACCGGCGTGAACCTGCCGATGCTGCTGCGCACCGTGTCGTACCGCCACGAGTCGCTCGACGCGCTGGTCACGCGTGCCCTGGTGGGCGCCACCCAGGGCGTCATCCAGGTCGCCGTGACCGCTCCCCAGAACCAGGCCCGCCGATCCACCCATGATCAAGACCACCGCGACCATCAGCAATAAGCTCGGCCTGCATGCCCGGGCCTCGGCCAAGCTCACCAAGCTGGCAGGCAGCTTTGCCTGCGACGTGTTCATGGCGCGCGGCGACCGGCGCGTCAACGCCAAAAGCATCATGGGCGTCATGATGCTGGCCGCCGGCATCGGCAGCACGGTCGACATCGAGACCAGCGGGTCCGACGAGCAGGCCGCCATGGACGCCATCCTGGCGCTCATCAACGACAAGTTCGGCGAGGGCGAATGACCTTCAGCGTGCACGGCCTGGCGGTGTCCCGGGGCGTGGCCATCGGGCGGGCGGTCATCGTCGCCTCCAGCCGGGTCGATGTCGCCCACTACTTCGTCCAGCCCGACCAGATCGACGCTGAAATCCAGCGCCTGCGTCGGGCCCGCGACCTGGTGTCCGAGGACATCGCCCGGGTCCAGCAGGGGTTGCACGACCTCGGCCCGGCCGACGCCCACCCCGAGCTCACCGCGCTGCTCGACGTGCACCTGATGCTCCTGCAGGACGAACAGCTCACCAACGGCGTCAAGCACTGGATCACCGAGCGCCGCTACAACGCCGAATGGGCGCTGACCACCCAGCTCGAGGTGATCGCGCGCCAGTTCGACGAGATGGAAGACCCCTACCTGCGCGAACGCAAGGCCGACCTGGAGCAGGTGGTCGAGCGCATGCTGCGGGTCATGCGCGGCGGCGACACCCCGGTCGGGCTGCCCGGTCAGGCGGACGCCTCGCGGCAGGGCGGCGCCGACGAACCGCTGGTGCTGATCGCCCACGACCTGTCCCCGGCCGACATGCTGCAGTTCAAGCAGAGCGTGTTCGCCGGCTTCGTGACCGATGTCGGCGGCAAGACCAGCCACACCGCCATCGTGGCGCGCAGCATGGACATTCCGGCGGTGGTGGGCGCACGGTCGGCCAGCCACCTGATCAACCAGGACGACTGGGTCGTCATCGACGGTGACGCCGGCGTGGTGGTGGTCGACCCGTCGCCGATCGTGCTGGCCGAATACGGTTTCAAGCAGCGCCAGGGCGAGATCGAGCGCGAGCGCCTGGCGCGTCTGAAGCACACCCCGGCGGTCACGCTGGATGGCCAGACCATCGAGCTGCTGGCCAACATCGAACAGCCCTCCGATGCGGTGGCCGCGCTCAAGGCCGGTGCGGTCGGCGTGGGCCTGTTCCGCAGCGAATTCCTGTTCATGGGCCGCAACGGCCGGCTGCCCGACGAGCAGGAGCAGTACCTGGCCTACCGTGCAGCCGTCGAAGGCATGCAGGGCCTGCCGGTGACCATCCGCACGGTCGACGTGGGCGCCGACAAGCCGCTGGACCGCAACACGGCCCGCAGCGAAGACCACCTCAACCCCGCGCTGGGGCTGCGCGCCATCCGCTGGAGCCTGGCCGATCCGGCGATGTTCCTGGAACAGCTGCGCGCCATCCTGCGGGCTTCGGCCCATGGCCCGGTCAACCTGCTCATTCCGATGCTGGCGCACGCCACCGAGATCCGCCAGACCCTGGCACTCGTGCAGAAGGCCCGCGATCAGCTCGATGCGGCCTGCCAGCCCCACGGCGCGGTGAAGGTCGGCGCCATGATCGAGATCCCGGCCGCTGCCCTGACCGTGCCCATGTTCCTGCGGCATTTCGATTTCCTGTCGATCGGCACCAACGACCTGATCCAGTACACGCTGGCCATCGACCGAGCCGACGAGGCGGTCTCCCATCTCTACGACCCGGTGCACCCGGCGGTGCTGCAGCTGGTGGCCGCCACCATTGCCCAGGGCCGTGCGCAGGGCAAGAGCGTCAGTGTGTGCGGCGAGATGGCCGGCGATGTGGCCATGACCCGCCTGCTGCTGGGCATGGGGCTGCGCAGCTTCTCGATGCACCCGTCGCAGATCCTGCAGGTCAAGCAGCAGATCCTGCGCAGCGACACCGCCAAGCTCGAAACCTGGGCACAGCGGGTGCTGGCGGCCGAAGACCCGGCCAGCCTGCTGCGCGACTAAACGGCCTGCGCAGGCGCGGCGGGCTGCCGCGTGGCGACGATGGCCGCGCCAATGATCATCAGCGCCGCCGCGGCCACGCTCAGGCTCGGGCGTTCACCGCGCACCGCCAGCAGCACCAGGGTGGACAGCAGTGGTGTGAGGAAGCTGAGCACGCCGATCTGGCGCGGGTCGCCGCGTTTGAGGGCCGCGTCCCACAGAAAGAACGCGCCCCCCAGCGGACCCAGCCCGAGCAGGGCAATCAGCAGGAGGTCCTGCGTGCTCAGCGAAGTGGCCGGCTCCAGCCACGCATGGCACAGCAGCGACAGCAGGCCTGACACCACCGCGAAACTGCCGATGGCCGCGGTGGGGAAGGCCTGCACCCGGCGGGTCAGCAGCGAATAACTGGCCCAGATGAAGGCCGATGCCAGCGCCGGCAGATACCCCCAGGCCCAGGTGGCCTCGGCGTCGCTGCCCCCCAGGATGGCCAGTGCCGCGCCGGCAAAGCCCACCAGGGCGGCCACCACATGGCGCGTCGCCAGCGTGATGCCGGGCAGGAACAGAGGCGCCATCACCACGATGCCCAGCGGCCACAGGTAATTCACCAGGTTGGCCTGCACCGGCGGCGCGTGGCGCAGCGCGATGAACAGCAGGAAATGGAAGCCGAACAGCCCATACACACCCAGGGCCAGCGTGGCCGGCGGCACACGCCATTGGCGCAGATCGAATCGCGACAGGGGCAGCGCGATCAGGCTGCCCACCAGCAGGGACAGGCCGGTCAGCAGGAAAGGCGGCACATGCGAGAGCGCCACCCCGAGGGCGGCCAGCGACGCCCAGAGCGCGATGGCCCCCAGGGCAAGAAGGTTGGCCAGGTTCAAGCGCCGCCCCCGTGTCAGCGGGCCAGCGACTCCAGCACCCCGTGGGCCTGCTGGTCGGCGTGGTAGCTGCTGCGCACCATGGCACCCACGGCGGCGTGGGTGAACCCCATCTCATAGGCCTTGGCCTCGAACATCTTGAAGGTGTCCGGGTGCACGTAGCGGCGCACCGGCAGGTGGTGGCCGCTGGGGGCCAGGTACTGGCCGATGGTGAGCATGTCGATCTGGTGGTCGCGCATCTCCTGCATGGTCTGCAGGATTTCCTCGTCGGTCTCGCCCAGGCCCACCATCAGGCCGCTCTTGGTCGGCACATGGGGGAACAGGGCCTTGAACTTCTTGAGCAGGTTCAGGCTGAAGGCGTAGTCGGAGCCGGGGCGGGCTTCCTTGTACAGGCGCGGCACGGTCTCCAGGTTGTGGTTCATCACGTCCGGCGGGGCGGCCTTGAGGATGTCCAGCGCGCGGTCGTCGCGGCCGCGGAAGTCGGGCACCAGCACCTCGATGGTGGTCTCGGGCGAGAGCTCTCGGGTCTTGCGGATGCACTCCACGAAGTGGCCGGCGCCGCCGTCGCGCAGGTCGTCGCGGTCCACGCTGGTGATCACCACGTATTTCAGCTTGAGCTGCGCGATGGTCCGGGCCAGGTTCAGCGGCTCGTCGGCATCCAGCGGGTCGGGGCGGCCGTGGCCCACGTCGCAGAACGGGCATCGGCGGGTGCACTTGTCGCCCATGATCATGAAGGTCGCCGTGCCCTTGCCGAAGCATTCACCGATGTTGGGGCAGCTGGCTTCCTCGCACACCGTCACCAGCTTGTTGGTGCGCAGGATGTCCTTGATCTCGTAGAAGCGGGTGGTGGGGCTGCCCGCCTTCACCCGGATCCATTCCGGCTTCTTCAGCACCTCGGCCGGTGCGATCTTGATCGGGATGCGCGCCGTCTTGGCCTGGCTCTTCTGCTTGGCGGTGGGGTCGTAGGTGGCGGCCGGTGCGGCTTCGCGGACGGTCGGCGCAGACGGTTGGGAGGGGCTGCTCATGGCCAGACGGCGGCTCGTGACCGCAAGGTTGCGGAACGTCAGGTGCCCAGCGTGGCCATGAGCTTCTGGCTCAGCACGTGGGCGGCGTCGTCCCAGGAAACGGAAACACCGATTGTAGAAAGGTCCACCGTCGGCAGACCCGCATGACCGCAAGGGTTGATGCGCAGAAAGGGCTCCAGGTCCATGGCCACATTCAGGGCCACCCCGTGGTAGGTACAGTGCCGGCTGACCTTGATGCCCAGGGCCGCGATCTTGCCGACACCGGTGAAGTCCGGCTCGGGCGGGGGGCTGCCCGGTTCGCGGCGACCGGGCGCCTGGGGCAGGCGTGCGTGGCCGAACGGATCGTCCAGCCGCACATAGATGCCCGGTGCGCCCGCCACCCGGTGGCCGGTCACCCCGAAGTGGCCCAGCGTGCGGATGACGGCTTCCTCCACCCGGTACACATATTCCTTGACGAAGTACCCGGCCCGCTGAAGGTCGATGAGGGGATAGGCCACCACCTGGCCCGGGCCATGGAAGGTGACCTGCCCGCCTCGGTTGGTGGGCACCACCGGAATGTCTCCGGGCGCCAGCAGATGGTCGGCCTGTCCGGCCAGCCCTTGCGTGAACACGGGCGGGTGTTCGCACACCCACAGCTCGTCCGGTGTGTCGGCGGTGCGTCCGGCCGTGAACGACTGCATGGCCTCATAGGTGGGCACATGGTCGACCCGTCCGAGGTGACGCACCTCCATGGCACGCCCGCTCAGAGCACCACCTTGACCATGGGGTGGCTGGTCAGGGTCCGGTAGAGCTCGTCCAGCTGCTCGCGGCTGGTCACGCGCACCGACAGCGTCAGGCCCATGTAGTTGCCGGCCTTGCTGGGTCGCTGTTCGACGGTGGATGCATCGAAACCGGGGTCGAAAGCCGTGGCCACATGCACCATCGCCGAGAGGAAGCCGTCCACGTTGGCGCCCATCACCTTGATGGGGAAGTGGCACGGGTACTCGATGAGGGACTGTTCGGGAGGGATGTTCATGTCGGCGCGCTGGAGTCGTGCGGATTATCGGTCCGGCCCTGTCGGTGAGCCTTGACGGACCCATCGGGTTTCTACGTATAATCAGCGGCTTTGCAACCCGGACACCTTCGTAACCCGTGTGTAACTTGTGGGCACGAACATGCAGGACCGCACGTCGTACCCGCCGGCTTCGACCGCTGAAGAAGATGGGGAGCAGGAACCCGAATTCAAGCCGCTGACGCGTGAACAGGCGCAGCAGTGGCGATCCACCCAGCCAGTGCTATCGCCCTGGCGGCTGGTGGCGGTCCAGTGCCTCATGGCGCTGGGTCTGACGGTCGTGGCGGCGCTGATCACCCGGTCGGTTTCCGTGTCGGTTTCGGTTTTGTACGGTGCTTGTGCGGTGGCGCTGCCCTCGGCCTTGATGGCGTGGGGTCTGACGTCCAGCGCCCTGGCCCGAGCCCTGTCGGGTGTGGCCCAGGCGGCCCTGGCAGGTTTCTTCTTCTGGGAAGGCGTCAAGATCCTTCTCGCCATGGCCATGCTGGTGGCGGCGAGATGGGTGGTGCCCGACCTCAGCTGGCCCGGTCTGCTGACCGGGCTGGTGCTGGTTCTCAAGGTCTACTGGCTGGGTTTCTGGATCCAGTCGCGTGGGCCGCGTGCTAACTGTTGAGGGCGTTCGGGCAACCGGCTCCCTCTGACCATCGGTAAAACGAACATGGCTGCTGAAGGTACTTTGACCCCGGGCGAATACATTCGCCACCACCTGGTCCACCTGACCAACGTCAAGCAGAAATCCATCGTCGATTTCTCCGTGATCAACATCGACTCGGTGGTGGTCAGCAGCGTGCTGGGCCTGTTCACCGTCTTCGTGCTCTGGCTGGCTGCCCGCAAGGCCACCGCCGGCGTGCCGGGTCGCTTCCAGGCTGCGGTCGAGATGCTGGTGGAAATGGTCGACCAGCAGGCGAAGTCGGTCATCCACAACGCCCAGAGCCGCAAGCTGGTCGCCCCGATGGCGCTGACCGTGTTCGTCTGGATCTTCATGATGAACTTCATGGACATGCTGCCGGTCGACCTGCTGCCCCAGATCTGGCACACCGCCGGCCCGGCCATGGGTTACCCCGACTACCTGCGCGTGGTGCCCACCGCCGACCTCTCGACCACCCTGGGTCTGTCGGTCTCGGTGCTGCTGCTCTGCCTGTTCTACAACATCAAGATCAAGGGCCTGGGCGGCTGGACGCACGAGCTCGTGTGCGCCCCGTTCGGCACCAGCAAGAACCCGGTTTGGGCGGTTCTGCTGGGCGTGGTGAACTTCCTGATGCAGATGATCGAATTCGTGGCGAAGACGGTGTCCCACGGCATGCGGTTGTTTGGCAACATGTTCGCGGGTGAGCTGGTGTTCATGCTGATCGCGCTGCTGGGTGCTTACGCCACCCTCTCGCTCGGCGGTGGACTCTTCTTCGTCGGACACCTGATCGCCGGCACGATCTGGACGCTGTTCCACATCCTGGTCATCGTCCTGCAGGCGTTCATCTTCATGATGCTGGCCCTGATCTATCTGGGTCAAGCGCATGACGCTCACTGACGCGACCGTTCTCGGACGCGCTGGGGTATCTCTCGTTTCTTTTCTTTCTCAACTCACTTCCATCAACTAGGAGTCATCATGGAAAACGTTCTGGGTCTTGTCGCACTGGCTTGCGGTCTCATCGTCGGTCTGGGCGCCATCGGCGCCTCCATCGGTATTGCACTGATGGGCGGCAAATTCCTCGAATCGTCGGCCCGTCAGCCCGAGCTGATGAACGACCTGCAGACCAAGATGTTCATTCTGGCCGGTCTGATCGACGCCGCCTTCCTGATCGGCGTGGCCATCGCCCTGCTGTTCGCCTTCGCCAACCCGTTCACCCTGTAATCGGGTTGGCTGCCCGAGCGGGCCTGGCGGCCTGACGGCGTAAGCCGCAAGCCGCCAACCTCCGGCCCGCGGGCAGCCGGTGCGTCATCACTCTTGTCAACACACAGAAAGGCGTTGCGATGAATATCAATGCAACCCTCTTTGCGCAGGCCATCGTCTTTGCGATCCTGGTGTGGTTCACGATGAAATTCGTGTGGCCCCCGATCGCCAAGGCCCTGGATGAGCGTGCGGCGAAGATTTCCGAAGGTCTTGCTGCCTCCGAGAAGGCCAAGTCCGAGCTGGCCGTGGCCAACAAGCGGGTTGAAGAGGAGTTGAGCAAATCGCGCAACGAGTCCGCCACCCGTCTGGCCGACGCCGAGCGCCGTGCCCAGGCCCTCATCGAGGAAGCCAAGGCCCGCGCCACCGACGAAGCCGCCAAGATCGTGGCCGCAGCCCGCCAGGAAGCCGAAGCTCAGGTCGTCAAGGCCCGAGAGCAGCTGCGCGAGCAGGTGGCTGCACTGGCCGTCAAGGGTGCGGAACAGATTCTGCGCAAGGAAGTCAATGCCGGCGTGCATGCCGACCTCCTGAACCGCCTGAAGACCGAACTCTGATCCACTGCCCCACGGCAACCAAAGGACAACCATGGCTGAAATCGCCACCATTGCCCGCCCCTACGCGGAAGCGCTGTTCAAGGCCACCGGCAACGGTGCGGCCGGCGCCGTCGCCTGGCTGGACGAGCTGGCTGCCGTGGCTGCCAACGAGCAGCTGCGCCAGTTTGCCGACAACCCCAAGTCGACCGCCGACCAGGTGTATGGTCTGGTGACCGGCGTGATGAAGTCGGCGCTCGATGCTAGCGGACAGAACTTTCTGCGCACCGTCATCGAGAACGGCCGTCTGGCCGTGTTGCCCGAAATCGCTGCTCAGTTCCGTGCACTGAAGAACGCCCAGCAGGGTGCCTTCGATGCCGTGGTTCACAGTGCCTTCCCGCTGGACGCGTCCGCCCTGGCGGACCTGTCCGGTGTGCTGGAGAAGCGCTTTGGCCGCAAACTCAACCTCCAGGTCGAATTGCAGCCCGAGCTCATCGGCGGCATTCGCGTCGTGGTGGGTGACGAGGTGCTCGACACCTCCGTCAAAGCCCGCCTGGAACAGATGAAAGTTGCCCTGACGGCCTGAGGCCGATCTCAGGCGCGCAAACCCTTAACGAAAGAAGGAAAGAGTCATGCAACTCAATCCCGCCGAAATCTCCGAACTGATCAAGTCCCGCATCGAGGGTCTGGCCGCTTCTGCCGACGTGCGCAACCAGGGCACCGTGGTGTCCGTGACCGACGGCATCGTGCGCGTTCACGGCCTGTCCGACGTGATGCAGGGCGAGATGCTGGAATTCCCCGCCAACAAGGAAGGCGTGCCGTCCTTTGGCCTGGCCCTGAACCTCGAGCGCGACTCTGTCGGCGCCGTGATCCTCGGTGAGTACGAGCACATCTCCGAAGGCGACACGGTCAAGTGCACCGGTCGCATTCTGGAAGTGCCGGTCGGCCCCGAGCTGATCGGCCGCGTGGTGAACGCCCTGGGCCAGCCCATCGACGGCAAAGGCCCGATCAATGCCAAGCTGACCGACGTGATCGAGAAGGTGGCTCCGGGCGTGATCGCCCGTAAATCGGTGGACCAGCCGGTGCAGACCGGCCTGAAGTCGATCGACTCGATGGTGCCCGTCGGCCGTGGCCAGCGCGAGCTGATCATCGGCGACCGCCAGACCGGCAAGACCGCCGTGGCGATCGACGCGATCATCAACCAGAAGGGTCAGAACATGACCTGCGTCTACGTCGCCATCGGCCAGAAGGCGTCGTCGATCAAGAACGTGGTGCGCGCCCTGGAGCAGGCCGGCGCCATGGAATACACCATTGTGGTGGCTGCCTCGGCCTCGGAATCGGCCGCCATGCAGTACCTGTCGGCCTACGCCGGCTGCACCATGGGCGAATACTTCCGCGACCGCGGCCAGGATGCCCTGATCGTCTATGACGACCTGTCCAAGCAGGCTGTGGCCTACCGTCAGGTCTCGCTGCTGCTGCGCCGCCCGCCGGGTCGCGAAGCCTACCCGGGCGACGTGTTCTACCTGCACAGCCGTCTGCTGGAGCGTGCAGCCCGCGTGAACGCCGACTACGTCGAAGCCTTCACCAAGGGTGAGGTCAAGGGCAAGACCGGCTCGCTGACCGCACTGCCGATCATCGAAACCCAGGCCGGCGACGTGTCCGCCTTCGTGCCGACCAACGTGATCTCGATCACCGACGGCCAGATCTTCCTGGAAACCAGCCTGTTCAACGCCGGCATCCGTCCCGCCATCAACGCCGGTATTTCGGTGTCGCGCGTGGGTGGTGCTGCACAGACCGACCTGATCAAGAAGCAGTCCGGCGGCATCCGTACCGACCTGGCCCAGTACCGCGAACTGGCTGCCTTCGCGCAGTTCGCCTCGGATCTGGACGAAGCCACCCGCAAGCAGCTGGACCGCGGTGCCCGCGTGACCGAACTGCTCAAGCAGGCCCAGTACAGCCCGCTGCCCATTTCGCTGATGGCCGCCACCCTGTTCGCCGTGAACAAGGGCTACCTGGACGACGTCGAAGTCAAGAAGGTGCTGTCTTTCGAAGCCGGCCTGCATGCTTTCCTGAAGGACAAGCACGCCGCCCTGCTGCAGAAGATGGAAGCCGGCAAGGCACTGGACAAGGACAAGGAAGCCGAAGCCCAGCTGTCCGCCGCCATCGCCGACTTCAAGAAGACCGGCACTTACTGAGCCGTCCATTGACCCGATAAAGGAGCAGCAATGGCAGCAGGCAAGGAAATCCGCGGCAAGATCAAATCGGTGGAGAACACCAAGAAGATCACCAAAGCCATGGAAATGGTCGCCGCTTCCAAGATGCGCAAGGCCCAGGAACGCATGCGTGCGGCCCGGCCTTACGCCGAAAAGGTGCGTCAGATCGCCGGCAACCTGAGCAAGGCGAACCCGGAGTACATCCATCCGTTCATGCAGCCCAACGACGCCAAGACCGCCGGTTTTGTCGTCGTGACGACCGACAAAGGTCTGTGCGGCGGCCTCAACACCAACGTGCTGCGCGCCGTGACCAGCGAGCTCAAGGCGCTCCAGGCCAAAGGCCAGGACGCCCAGGTGGTGGCCATCGGCAACAAGGGTCTGGGCTTCATGAACCGGGTCGGTGCCAAGGTGGTGTCCAGCGTCACTGCGCTGGGCGATACCCCGCACCTCGACAAGCTGATCGGCCCCGTCAAGGTGCTGCTCGACGCTTACACCGAAGGGCGCATCAACTCGGTTCACGTCTGCTACACCCGTTTCATCAACACGATGAAGCAGGAGGCCGTGATCGAGCAGCTGCTGCCCCTGAACGCCAGCGACCTGCAGGAAGGCAATACCGGCCGCGACTGGGACTACGTCTATGAGCCGGACGCCCAGGCCGTCATCGACGACCTGCTGCTGCGCTACGTGGAAGCCCAGGTCTATCAGGCCGTGGCCGAGAACATGGCGTCCGAGCAGTCGGCGCGGATGGTGGCCATGAAGGCCGCCACCGACAACGCCGGCAACGTCATCAGCGAACTCAAGCTGGTCTACAACAAGACCCGCCAGGCCGGCATCACCAAAGAGCTGTCGGAAATCGTCGCCGGCGCAGCCGCTGTCTGATACCGCCGACGTCCTACCGAATCCAGAGAAAACAGAAGGTACCCATCATGTCTCAAGTACAAGGCAAGATCGTCCAGTGCATCGGCGCCGTCGTGGACGTGGAATTCCCCCGCGACCAGATGCCGCGCGTCTATGACGCCCTGAAAATGGAGGGCTCTGCCCTGACGCTGGAAGTCCAGCAGCAGCTCGGTGACGGCGTGGTGCGTACCATCGCCCTGGGCTCCTCCGACGGCCTGCGCCGCGGCATGGTCGTCTCCAACACCCACGCCCCCATCACCGTGCCGGTCGGCAAGGCCACCCTGGGCCGCATCATGGACGTGCTGGGCGCGCCTATCGACGAGCGTGGTCCGGTGAGCCAGGAGCTGACCGCTTCCATTCACCGCAAGGCCCCGGCCTATGACGAGCTGAGCCCGTCGCAGGAACTGCTGGAGACCGGCATCAAGGTGATCGACCTGGTCTGCCCGTTCGCCAAGGGCGGCAAGGTGGGTCTGTTCGGTGGTGCCGGCGTGGGCAAGACCGTGAACATGATGGAGCTCATCAACAACATCGCCAAGGCCCACTCGGGTCTGTCGGTGTTCGCCGGTGTGGGCGAGCGGACCCGTGAGGGCAACGACTTCTATCACGAGATGGCCGATTCCGGCGTCGTGAACCTGGAGAACCTGCCCGAGTCGAAAGTGGCCATGGTCTACGGCCAGATGAACGAGCCCCCGGGCAACCGTCTGCGCGTGGCCCTGACCGGCCTGACCATCGCCGAGTCGTTCCGCGACGAAGGCCGCGACGTGCTGTTCTTCGTGGACAACATCTACCGCTACACCCTGGCCGGTACCGAAGTGTCCGCCCTGCTGGGCCGCATGCCCTCCGCCGTGGGCTACCAGCCGACGCTGGCCGAAGAAATGGGCCGTCTGCAGGAGCGCATCACCTCCACCAAGGTGGGCTCGATCACCTCGATCCAGGCCGTGTACGTGCCGGCGGACGACCTGACCGACCCGTCGCCGGCCACCACCTTCGCCCACCTGGACTCCACCGTGGTGCTGTCGCGTGACATCGCTGCTCTGGGCATCTACCCCGCCGTGGATCCCCTGGATTCCACCAGCCGCCAGCTGGACCCGCTGGTGGTGGGTCAGGAGCACTACGAAGTGGCCCGTTCGGTGCAGGGCACCCTGCAGCGCTACAAGGAACTGCGCGACATCATCGCCATCCTGGGCATGGACGAACTGGCGCCCGAGGACAAGCTGGCCGTGGCCCGCGCCCGGAAGATCCAGCGTTTCCTGTCGCAGCCGTTCCACGTGGCCGAGGTGTTCACCGGTTCGCCCGGCAAGTACGTGCCGCTGTCGGAAACCATCCGTGGCTTCAAGATGATCACCGCCGGTGAGTGCGATCACCTGCCCGAGCAGGCCTTCTACATGGTCGGCACCATCGACGAGGCCTTCGAGAAGGCCAAGAAGATGGCCTGAGATCCGGTGCCGGGCCCGCGCTGAGCGGGTCCGATCCCGAGATCCCATCCATCTTTCACAGGAGTCCCTATGAGCACCATCCACGTCGATGTGGTCAGCGCGGAAGAGTCCATCTTCTCGGGTGAAGCCAAGTTCGTGGCCCTGCCGGGTGAAGCCGGTGAACTGGGCATCCTGCCCGGTCACATTCCGCTGATCACCCGCATCAAGCCCGGCGCCGTGCGGATCGAGAAGGCCGATGGCGGCGAGGAGTTTGTCTTCGTGGCCGGCGGCATTCTGGAAGTGCAGCCGCACTGCATCACCGTCCTGTCGGACACCGCCATCCGCGGTCACGACCTGGACGAAGCCAAGGCCAACGAGGCGCGCGCCCAGGCCGAGGAGGCGCTGAAGAACGCCAAGAGCGACATCGACCTGGCCAAGGCCACGTCGGAGCTGGCCGTCATGGCCGCCCAGATCGCTGCCCTGCGCAAGTTCCGCCAGAAAAAGTGAAACCTGCTCCGCGCAGGTGAGAAAAAAGACCGGCCCAGGCCGGTCTTTTTCATGGTGGGTACCACCGCCTTGCCGTCAGCCGAATACCATGCAGGGCTAACCGAGATGGCCCGCGCATGACCTCCGAATTCGACGTCTCCCACCTGCCCGCCGAAGAGGCGGCAGCGCACCTGCTGGTCACGCCGTCGGCGCTGGCGGACCTGAGCCTGGCCGACGCGGCGAGGGTGGTGGCCTACATGAAGCCCAAGCGCTTCCAGGCCGGCACCATCGTGATCCAGGAAGGCGAGGCGCGGTACAACGACTACATGCTGCTGCTGCTCTCGGGCGACATCGCGGTCGAGAACGAGCTGCCGGGTGCAACGGACAGCATGGTGGTGAGCATCATCGGTCCGGGCAGCCTGCTGGGCGAGATGGGCGTGATCGACGGGTCGCCCCGGTCGGCCACCTGCACCGCCAACACCGACATCACCGTGGGCATCCTCACCCGCACCGCGCTGATGCGCCTGCTGCGCGACGAGCCGGCCGTGGGTGCCCGGTTGCTGCTGGCCATCACCAAGCGGATGGCCGATCGGCTGCGTGAAACCACCCGCAAGCTGCGGACCTTTGCCCAGATGAACCGCGTGCTGCAGCAGGAGCTCAACGTGGTCATGAACAACCGCGTGCGCGCCGAACGCCAGAACGGCCAGCCCTGACCGGCTCCGGGTGCCGGTGCCGCGCCCCGGCCGCTGCACAATACCGCCATGCCGAAACCGAAACTGCCCCCGGGCACGCCGGACGACGCCGAGGCCGCCTTCTACGACGCCCTGCAGCATGCCGACATTGACCGGCTGATGGCCTGCTGGGCCGATGAAGACGAGATCGTCTGCGTCCATCCGGGCGGGCCCCGCCTGATTGGCCACGAAGCCATCCGGGCCGCCTTTGAAGCCATGTTCGTCAATGGTGCCGTCTCTGCGGTGCCCGAAAAAGTGCGCCGTGTCGACGCCGGTCCGTGCAGCGTGCACAGCGTGGTCGAGCGCGTGTCGGTGCTGACCGACGACGGGCCGCGCGTGGCCTGGGTGCTGGCCACCAATGTGTATGCCAAGACCGCGCGGGGCTGGCGCATGGTCGCGCACCATGCCAGCCCGGGCTCGCGGGTCGAGCCGCCCGACCACGCGCCCCTCCGGCCGGTCCTGCATTGACGGCAATGGACTGGACATTCCGCGCCCCCTGGTGGCTGCCGGGCGGCAATCTGCAGACGCTGTGGGCGGCACTGGTGGCGCGCAGCCACGACGGTGACGAGCCTCGGTTCCGCCGGGAGCGCTGGACCACGCCCGACGGCGACTTCGTCGATGTCGACCATGCCGAGCACGCGACGACCGACCGGGCGCCGGTGCTGGTGGTGTTCCACGGCCTCGAGGGCTCTTCCAGCAGCGCCTATGTGCGGGCGTTTGCTTCATGGGCGCGCGAACAGCGGCTGCCAATGGCGATGCCGCATTTCCGGGGTTGTTCGGGCGAGCTGAACCTGGCGCCACGGGCCTACCATTCGGGCGACCACGAAGAGATCGACTGGATGTTGTCCAAGGTGCAGGACAGCCATCCGGGCCGATCGCTGATCGCGGTGGGCATATCGCTGGGCGGCAACGCCCTGATGCGCTGGGCCGCCGAACACGGCAGCGCAGCAAGCCGCCGGGCCACGGCTGTGGCCTCGGTGTGCTCGCCCCTGGACCTGGCTGCCAGCGGACACGCCATCGGGCGGGGCTTCAACCGGCAGGTCTACACCCGCGTCTTCCTGTCGACCATGGTGCCCAAGGCGCTGGCCAAGCTGGACCAGTATCCGGGCCTGTTCGACCGCGAAGCCCTGTTGAGGGCGCGCGACCTGCACGCTTTCGACAATGTCTTCACCGGACCGCTCCATGGTTTTGCGGGCACGGACGACTACTGGACGCGGGCATCGGCCAAACCGCTGTTGCCCGACATCCGCATTCCCGCACTGGCGCTCAACGCCCTGAACGATCCGTTCATCCCGGCGGCCTCGCTGCCTACGCCGGGGCAGGTCGGTCGGTGGGTGCAGCTGTGGCAACCCGGGCACGGCGGACATGTCGGCTTTGTGGGCGCGTTGTCGCCCTGGGGTCTGCCGGGGCATGTGCTGTCGATGCCGGCGGCCGTGGGCGCATGGCTGCTCCGCCACACCGGAACAGGAGGCGGTTGATGGACGACATCGTCAAGGCGGCGCTGGCCAAGTGGCCCGGCGTTCCCCACTGCTACGGATGGCTAGGCCTGGACCGGCGAGGCCGCTGGTACATGCGCGACGACCGGACCCAGGCCGCCGGCCCGTTTCCGGCCAGCAAGGGCTCCCTGCTGACGCACGACAAGCTGGTCGCCTTCATCGAGCGGAACTACCTGTCCGACGAGCAGGGCCAGTGGTTTTTCCAGAACGGGCCACAGCGGGTTTATGTGGAGCTGGAGGTCACGCCGCTGGTGTGGCGGTTGATGCCCGATGGCACGGTCCGCGCGCATACCGGTGTCGAGGTGGCGGTGCAGCGGGTGCTGGAGGACGAAGAGGGGTGCCTGTACCTGGTGACCGATGCCGGGCTGGGGCTGGTCGATGGCACCGACATGCTGGCGGCGGCGGACCGCATCGAGTCGGGCGAGTGGCAGCCGGAGCCGGTGCGTGCGCCAGACCTGCCGGGGCTGTTCGGGTACGTGCAGAGCCCGGCCGAACGGCACGCGTCACGCCCATGAAAAAAGCCGGTCAGTGACCGGCTTTTTGCTGGCGCGGTGTGGCGCTTACTTGACCGTGTCGACCATATAGGCCACGGCGGCCTTGATGTCGGCGTCGGAGGCGGCGCCAGCACCACCCTTCGGCGGCATGGCGCCCTTGCCCTTGATGACGCTGGCGGTCAGGCCGTCGACACCGGCACCGAGGCGGCCGGACCAGGCGGCCTTGTCGCCCAGCTTGGGGGCGCCGGCCACACCGGCTGCGTGGCAGGCCATGCAGGCCTGCTTGTACAGGGCTTCGCCGTTGGCCGAGGCGGCCACCGGGGTGGCGGCGGGAGCGGGGGCAGCGGCGGCGGGAGCCGCCGCGACCACCACGGCCGGTGCCGGTGCAGCAGCAGCCGGCGCAGCGGCAGCCGGTGCAGCGGCAGGGGCATCTGCTGCGGGCGGGTTCGGCACGTCGAACTTGCCGCCGGCGCCGTTGGCCAGGTGCACCACGGCGCGGCCGATTTCCACGTCGGTGTAGGCACCACCGCCCTGGGCGCCCATGGCACCTTTGCCCTTGAGGGCAGAGGTCAGCAGGGCTTCGTAACCGGTGGCGATGCGGGCCGACCAGGCGCCGGCGTCACCGAACTTGGGCGCGCCGGCCAGGCCAGCGTCGTGGCAGGCCGCGCACTGGGCCTTGTAGACCGTCAGGCCATCGACCAGCGGGCGGTTGGCGTCGCGCAGCTCCACCGTGCCGATGGGCTGGATGCGCTTGGCGATGGCCTGCTCCATGTCGACCGCACCGGCGGCCGGCTTGTTGCCGGAGGTCACGAAGTACACCAGGCCGATGATCAGGAAGACGGGCACCACGAAGGCGAAGAAAGACGTCCACATCAGCTGGGAGGGCGTCTTGATGGGGCCGGTATGGGATTCGTGCGCGTGGTCGCTCATGGTGTCCTCAGGGGGTGGCGGAACGAGGCCGGCCAGGGCCGGCGGACAGCCTTCGATTATAGCCAGCGGCCCGTGTGGCCCCACCCGTCCGCCACAGCGCGCCACGGGGTTTCAGCGCTGCCAGCGCCGCAGCAGCAGGGCATTGCCGACGACGCTGACGCTGCTCAGTGCCATGGCGGCCCCGGCCAGCACCGGGTTCAGCAGGCCGGCGGCGGCCAGCGGGATGCCGATCACGTTGTAGGCAAAGGCCCAGAACAGGTTCTGGCGGATCTTGCGCCAGGTGCGCCGCGAGATGTCGATCGCATCGGCCACCAGGTCCGGGTCGCCCCGCATCAGCGTGATGCCGGCGGCCTGCATGGCCACCTCGGTGCCGGTGGACATGGCGATGCCCACATGGGCCGAAGCCAGGGCCGGCGCGTCGTTGATGCCGTCGCCCACCATGGCCACGGTGTGGCCGCCAGCCTTGAGCCGGTTGACGATGGCCGCCTTGTCGGCCGGCAACACCTCGGCTTCGACATGGTCGAGTCCGAGCCGGGCGGCCACCGCCATGGCGCTGCCCCGGTTGTCGCCGGTGATCATGACGGTATGCACGCGCAGCGCACGCAGCCGGGCCACCGCGTTTGCGGCGCCGGGCTTGGGGGTGTCGCCGAAGGCCAGCAGGCCGATCAGCGCGGGCCGATCGGTCACGTCGGCCAGCCATGAGACCGTGCGCCCTTCGGCCTGCAGCTCATTGACCCGGGCCTGCAGGGCTTCGGTGGAAACGCCAAGCTCCTGCATATAGCGCGAACTGCCCAGCCGCAGCGACCGCCCCTGCACCTGCGCCGACATGCCCCGGCCGGCCACCGCAGCCACCCGCGAAGCCGACAGCCGTTCAACCCCGGCCGCGGTCGCCGCCTGCAGCACGGCATGCGCCAGCGGGTGCTCACTGCCCGACTGGATGGCGGCGCTCCAGGGCAGCAGGTCGCCGTCATGGCCGGGCGCGGCCACCGCCGCCACCAGCTCCGGCCGACCCTGGGTCAGGGTGCCGGTCTTGTCGAAGGCCACGGTGTCGATCCGGTGGGCCAGCTCCAGCGCTTCAGCGTCCTTGATCAGGATGCCGTGTCGCGCGGCCAGGCCGGTGCCGGCCATGATGGCCGTGGGCGTGGCCAGACCGAGCGCACAAGGACAGGCGATCACCAGCACCGCCACCGCATTCAGGATGGCCTGTTCCCAATCGCCGGTGCCCAGACCCCAGCCCAGCAGGGTGGCTGCGGCCAGCACCAGCACCACCGGCACGAACACCGCGCTCACCCGGTCGACGACCCGCTGGATCGGCGCCTTGCGCGCCTGGGCCGATTCGACCAGCCGCACGATGCGTGACAGCTTGCTCTCTGCGCCCACGGCGGTGGCCCGCACCACCAGCAGGCCCTCGGCATTGACCGACCCGCCGGTGACCGCATCGCCCTCGTGCCGGGCCACCGGCAGGCTCTCGCCGGTGATGAGCGACTCGTCGACCTGGCTGGAGCCTTCGATCACGGTGCCGTCGACCGGCACCCGCTCACCCGGGCGGATCACCACGAGATCGCCGACCTTCACCCGGGCGAGCGGCAGCTCGACGTCGCCGCTGCCGGTGCGGACCCGGGCCACCTCGGGCTTGAGGGCCTGCAGCGCGGCGATGGCCGCGGTGGTCTGGCGCCTGGCCCGGGCTTCCAGCCATTTGCCCAGCAGGACCAGCGTGACGATGACGGCCGATGCCTCGAAGTACAGGTGCGGCGCGCCGTGATCGGCGTGTCGCACCATCAGGTAGACGCTCAGGCCGTAACCGGCGCTGGTGCCCAGGGCCACGAGCAGGTCCATGTTCCCGGCGCCGGCCCGCAGCGCGCGCCAGCCGGCCCGGTAAAAACGGGCGCCGAGCCAGAACTGCACCGGCGTGGCCAGGGCCAGCTGCCACCCGCCGCCGAGCATCCAGTCGGCGCCGAACAGCATGCCCAGCATGGGCAGCACCAGGGGCAGCGAGAGCGCCGCTGCCAGCAGCACCGGCCACAGCGGTTCGCCGGAGCGCGACAGGGGCTCGGCAGGCGCATCGCCGGCCAGGACCCGGGCCTCGTAACCGGCCCGGCGGATGGCGTCCTGCAAAGCCGCATCGCTGGTGGCGGCATCGGTGTCCACCGTGGCCCGTTCGGTGGCCAGGTTGACCGTCACGTCGGTCACGCCGGGCACGGCGCGCAGGGCCTTTTCGACCCGGCCGACGCAGGAGGCGCAGGTCATGCCCTGCACCGAGAGTTCAAACGAAAGAGAAGGGGTTGGCATGGAGGTGCTCCGAAATGGGGTTGCCGCATGCTCGGCCTTGCCACGGGGGCAGGCGCAAGCCCCGCGCTGCTGCTGGACCTTGCCACCGTGTCAGGCCACAAGCTCGGGGCTTCATCCAACCGGTTTCTCCCACCCGTTTCAGGAGTCCTTCCATGCACACCTTCCATGTTCCCGGCATGACCTGCGGCCATTGCGCCTCCACCATCGGGCGCGCCCTGCGCACCGCCGACCCCGCCTGCGAGGTGGAGGTCGCGTTGCCCCTGCGCGAGGTGCGGGTGCGCAGCACCGAAGACCGCGCGACCCTGGCTGAGGTGCTGGCAGGGGCCGGTTATCCGCCGGCGCCAGCCGCTGCTGCCGGACAATGACCCGGTCGGGCCAACGCCTTCCCCGGAGAACTGCCATGTCGACCCTGATGAACATCGGCCAGGCGGCCGCTGCCGCCGGTGTGTCGCCCAAGATGGTCCGCCACTACGAGGCCATCGGCCTGCTGGCCGAGCCGCAGCGCAACCCGTCGGGCTACCGCCTCTACACCGAGCGCGATGTGTCGGTGCTGCGCTTCATTGCCCGCTCGCGGCATCTGGGTTTTTCCACGGCGCAGATCGGCGAGCTGATCGGGCTGTGGAGCGATTCGCACCGCTCCAGCCGCGAGGTCAAGGCGGTTGCCGAGCGTCATCTGGCCGACCTGGCGGACAAGCGCCGCGGGATCGAGCAGATGATGGCCGGCCTGGGCGAGCTGGTGGCGGCCTGCCACGGCGACGACGATCCGCATTGCGCAATTCTGGACACCTTGTCCCAGCAGGCCCTGGAGCGGCACCAGCCCACCCACCGGCCGACGTTGAAGAAAGCGTCTGCCCCGCCTTCCGAGGTTTCGGCGGCGCCGTCCAGCCACATCGATCTGATGGCCTGGATGCGGGGTGTGCGGGTCCACCGGGACGGCGCCGGACCCGGCGGGTCGACCGGGTAGAATCCGCAACTCGCGCGGCTGTAGCTCAGTGGATAGAGTATTGGCCTCCGAAGCCAAGGGTCGTGGGTTCGATCCCCGCCAGCCGCGCCAACCGCCTTCTCAGCCAGGGCCCAGCCTCCACGCATTCCCCGCCGACAGGGCACACCCGGTAGGGTCGGCCGGTGGTGGATGAACGGCTGGCGATGCGGTCGATGAAAGCCTCTGCGCTGTCGACCCCCTCCCCGTACCGCCCCCATTTCGCCCGCAGGAACCGGGCCGCGTCGCGTCCGCTGACGCGGCGGCCGTTGCGCTCGAACTGCACACCCGTTTCCCGCTCCATGCCGGCCAGCAGCTGTTCGATGCGGTCGCGTTCCCCGGGTGGTAGCGCGGCCATGGCCGACGACACAGGCAACGCGGGCAGCACCGGGAGAAGCAGCGCGGTCATCAACCGCCGACGTTTCATCGCGAACCCTTTTTCAGCACCACGGTCCGGCCCAACACCGGCAGCACAAACGCATGGTCCGGCACCGCGAGCCTTGCCCGGGCCGCCGGCAGGCCATCAACCGGCGCGTCGATCGGGTCGTTGCACAGCCGGAAGGCGCCCCAGTGCACCCCCATGGACAGCCGGCTCTTCACATCCAGGTGGATGCGCACCGCTTCTTCCTCGTTCACATGCTGCTGCTGCATGAACCAGCGCGGCAGATAGCAGCCCACCGGGATCATGGCCAGGTCGAAGCCGCCGAAGCGCTGGCCGATCTCGGCAAAGTCGGGCGCATAACCGGTATCGCCCGCGTGGTAGAGGCTGGCCGGCTCGCCGGCCACCCGGGCCTGGACGACGAAGCCGCCCCAGAGGGTGGCCCGCCGGTCCCAGGGGGTGCGGCTGGACCAGTGGTGCGACGGCACAAAATGCACCGTCACCGGGCCGGCCGGTGCGGCGATGTCCTGCCGGTCCCACCAGTCCATGCGCTGCACCCGCTGGATGCCGACCTTGGCCATCCAAGCGTCCACACCCAGCGGCACCATGAACAAGGGCGAACCGCCCGCCTGCGCCGACAGCGCGCGCACCGTGCCTTCGTCGAGGTGGTCGTAGTGGTTGTGGCTGATCAGCACCAGGTCGATGCGGGGCAGCTGGTCGATGCCCAGCGGCGCCGGGGTGAGCCGGCGCGGCCCGGCGAAAGACACCGGCGATGCGCGTGTCCCGAAGTGCGGGTCGACCAGAATGTTCAGCCCCGACACCTGCCACAGGGCGCTGGAGTGACCCAGCCAGGTGACGGTCAGGTCGTGCCCCGGGTTCTTCAGCCGCTGCAGGTCCGGTGTCTGGCGGGCCACCCGTTCCGGCCGGTCGGGCGGCAGTTCGGTCTGCCAGCGCTCCCATTGCCAGCGCCAGAACCCGCCCTCGCTGTTGCCGTGCGGTGAGGGATGGGCATTCACGAAGCCGTCCGGGCGGTGGTGTGCGCGGCTCGGGTCGTAGGTGGCATGGGGTGTTGCGCAGCCGGTCAGCAGCCCCAGCACGGTGGCCGCCAGCAGGGCCGGCAGCGCCCAGGGCCGGCGGTGCGCGCGGGCCATCAGGCCGCCCCCGCCGGGGTCGGGTGGGCCAGGGAAAAACCGATGCGGGTGCGTTCGGGCGTCGACTCGGCCATGGGGCTTCCTTCGTGCATGCGGGCAATGGCCGCGACGATGGACAGCCCCAGTCCGTGGTGGGGCCGGTCCAGTTCGCAGCGCGAGCTGTCGACCCGGAAAAACCGGTCGAACAGGCGCGGCAGGTGGTGCTGCGGCACCGGATCGCCCTGGTTCTCGACCCACAGGCGCACGCCGCCGGCGTCGTCCGGATCGAGCCGCACGGTGATCCGGGTGCCCGGCGTGGCGTGGCGGATGGCGTTGCCCAGCAGGTTCGACAGCGCCCGCTTGACCAGCGGTGCGTCCGCGGCGGCCTGCTGTTCGCCGGCCACCTCGACCGACAGGTCGGCCTCGCTGAGCGGGGCTTCATGGAATTCCAGCACCTGGTGGACCAGCGCCGACAGGGCCACCGGTTCACCCCGGCGCGCCTTCACGCCCCGGTCGGCCTGGGCCAGGAACAGCATGTCGTTGACCATGCCGGCCAGCCGGTTCAGCTCCTCCAGGTTGGAGGCCAGCGTGTCGGCCAGTTCGGCCGCCGGCCGCTCGCGGCTGAGCGCCAGTTCGGTCTGGCCGATCAGGTTGGCCAGGGGGGTGCGCAGCTCGTGGGCCACATCGGCATTGAAGCCTTCGAGCTGCAGGTAGGCCCGCTCCACGCGGCCCATCAGGCCATTGAACTGCTCGATCACGGGTTGCAGCTCTTCTGCCGGCTCGGCCAGCGACAGGCGCTGGTCCAGGCGGGCCACGTCGATGGCCCGGGTCTGGTCGGCCACATCGATCAGGGGCCGCAGGCTGCACCGGACCCGCCAGAACGTGCCCCAGCCGGCGAGCGCGCCGCCGGCGATCACCACCGCCACCAGCAGCAGGGCCATGCGCTGCCCGGTCCGGGCGTCCTGCGAGCAGTCCAGCCAGACCCGGGCCTGCCAGCCCTCGATGTTGGCCAGCGGCAGCGCGAAGCCGAGCGACTTGCTGGAGCGGGCGCTCACGTCGAAGGGCGGGGGCGGGTCGCGGTAGACGGTCTGGCCGCTGGCGTCCTGCACCTCCATGTAGGTGCCGGGCCGGCGTTCCGCCGACCAGGCCAGCTTGGCCAGGGCCTCGGCGCGGCCGCCCCGTTCCTCGCCGGCCCGGGCGATGTCGACCATCACCTTGGCATAGTTCTGCAGCTGCTCCTCGTGCTTGGCCTTGAACAGCATGACGTTGACCGCGTAGATGCAGGCCAGCAGCACACCCAGGCCGACCACGGTCTGGATGGCCAGCAGCAGCGACAGGCGCCGCCCGATGGAGTAGGTGTCCGCCTGGCGCGGGTGTGGCGGTTGTTGCGGGTGGGCGGTGCTCATGAGCGTTCCTCCAGCACATAGCCCATGCCGCGCACGTTGTGCAGCAGCTTGGGCCGGAAAGGGTCGTCCATCTTCGAGCGCAGCCGCCGCACCGCCACCTCGACCACATTGGTGTCGGAGTCGAAGTTCATGTCCCACACCTGTTCGGCCAGCGTGGTGCGCGAGAGGATCTGGCCCTTGCGGCGCACCAGCAGGGCCAGCAGGGCAAATTCCTTGGCGGTCAGCTCCAGGCGCTGGCCCGCCCGCCAGGCCTTGCGGCTGATCAGGTCGATTTCCAGATCGGCCAGCGCGAGGCGGGTCGGGGCGGCCTCGGCATGCTGCGGTCCGCGCCGCAGCAGCGCGCCCACCCGGGCCAGCAGCTCGGAAAACGCGAATGGTTTCACCAGGTAGTCGTCGGCACCCGACTCCAGGCCCTGCACCCGGTCTTCGACCCGGTCGCGGGCGGTGAGCATCAGCACCGGCGTCTGGCGCTTCTCCCGCAGGGCAGAAAGCACGCCGAAGCCGTCCACGCCCGGCAGCATGATGTCCAGGATGATCAGCTGGTAATCGCCCGCCGTGGCCAGGTAGCGGCCCTCGATGCCGTCGCGCGCCACGTCCACCGTGTGGCCGGCTTCCGACAGGCCGCGCGACACGTAGTCCGCGAGCTTCGATTCATCTTCGACCACCAGGATGCGCATGAGGGGCTGTTGGGGAGACCAGGGGAGCCTGCAGATTGTCCCGAGGATCGCCCTGGCCCAGGATTACAAACATGTAATCCCGCTGTGCGTCGGCTGCAAACCCGGGTTTCTACAGTTCATCCCATGCCGCGACAACGGCATGCCTCCCACCCACTCTCACAAGGAACTGTCATGAAACTCGCTGCCCGCGCCTTTGCTTCCCTCGTTCTCGCCGGTGTTGCCGGTGCTGCCATGGCCCAGTCGGCTCCCGCCCCCGAGCCCAAGACCCGCGCCCAGGTGGTGGCCGAAATGCTGGAGGCCCGCCGCCTTGGCCTGATGGACACCCAGGTCGAGAACTACCCCCGCCAGGCCACCCAGGCCGAAGCCGAACAGATCCGCCAGGCCGGTCTGAAGGCCGCCAAGGGCCAGACCCAGTTGTCCCTCCGCTGACCTGGTCAGGTTCTCCCAGGTTGGTCTTGTCGGCGGCCCTTCGGGGCCGCTTTTTTTCGTCCGTGCACCCCGGCCCGGATCACTGCCCGGGCCGGCATGGGTCCTGGCGCGGCAGCACGCCTTCGTCCCGGGCCTGCCGCAGCGAGCGCCAGGCCGGCTGCCACAACGGCACCGACGCACGCGAGCCTTCCCGCACCACCACCGGGTGGCCTGGCGCGTCGAGTGCGGTCATCAGGTCGGAGTGGGCCACCCAGACCCACTGTTCGCGCTCGACATCGTTGCAGCGCCGGGGCTGCGCGATCAGGCCGACCGGCACATGCGGCACTTCCACCACGAAGGTGTGGAACCGGCTGCCGGCGGCCACCGAAGGGCCGGTGGCCCGGGCCAGGGCTGCCTCGGTCGGCGCCACGCTGCAGTTGGACTCTTCGTGCAGCTCGCGCAGGGCGGTCTGCAGCGGTGCTTCGCCCGGCTCGGCCCGCCCGCCCAGGTGGCCCCAGGCGCCCCGACCCGGCGCCGGGTCGAGTGCCAGCAGGAACAGCGCCTCGCCGGTCTGGCAGGCGTAGGCGGCCACACCGGCCGGCGGGCCCGGCTGCGCAAGAGCAGGCTGTGCGAGGGCCGGCAGGGCACAGGCCAGCAGCCCGGCCGTCGCCCGACGTGACCAGCGTTGCAGGGGTGTCATTCAGAGCAGGGTGTATGCCGGTACAAGCAGGCCCAGACCATAACCCAGCGCCAGCCCGAGCAGCACATCGGACGGGAAATGCGCGCCGGCCTGTACCCGCGCCCAGCCGGTGAGCAGGGCGAGCGGTGCCAGGCACCACAACGCGGGCGCCATCGGAGCCAGCGGCAGGGTGCAGGCGGCCAGGAAGGCCAGCACGGTGGCGTGCGTGCTGGGCATGCCGCCGCGCGCCGAATGACCGAGGTGGTTCGGGCACAGGCCCAGTGCAAACGGCCGCGGCGCATTCAGGTGGCGCGCCAGCCGTTTGCAGCCCAGCTGCACCAGGCCCGCCAGCAGCAGGCTGCCCAGCATGGCGGTGCCCAGACCGTGCGCCAGCGCGGCATGGACCATGGCGACGGCCACCAGCCAGCCGCTGTGGCGCGCCAGCCCGATTGCCAGCCGCAGGCGCACCGGATGCAGGTCGCGCCCGACACCCAGCTGGCGCATGAGCGCCCAGTCGGCGCTGCGGAAAACCAGCGCCTGGGGTGAGCCGAAGGGAGCTGCAGGGGAGGCGGCTCCGGCGGAATGGGCGGAGGGGGCGGTGGGGGCAGACATGCGCCAAGGTTGGCGCGCCCCGATGTCAATCGCGTGACGGCGGGCAGTGCCCGTCCGTCCCGGCGGGCACTGCCGGCGTCAGGTGCCGGCCGGCACCGCCTCAGTGGTCGTCGTGTGCCTTGTCGCGGGTGAGCCGCTCGGCGAACGAGATGCCGATGGCCGACAGCACGAAGGTGAAGTGGATCACCGCCACCACCGCCACGATCTGGATGTTCTCCAGGCTGAGGTCGCCGCTGAGGTAGGTCTTGAGCGCATGCACGCCCGAGATCGAGATGATGGCAAACGCCAGCTTCAGCTTGAGGTTGTAGGTGTTGACATGGTCCAGCCAGTCGGGCTTTTTCATGTCCTTGCTGTCGAAGTGGCCGGTGGTCACGAACAGCGACACGCCCGCCAGCGCCACCACCCACACCAGCTGGGCCACCATGGTCATGTCGACCAGCTCCAGCACCTTGATGATCAGGTCGATCTTTTCCAGATCGCCGGTCAGCAGGGTGGTCATGAGCTTGTAGGTCTCCAGCAGGAACTTGCCCAGGATGCCCAGGATGATGGTCACCAGCCCCACGTAGAAGAACAGCATGGTGAAACGCATGCCGTAGAGCAGCGAGCCGATGCCGGAGAGGATCTTTTCCATGGGGTGGGGCGGTGGTGGAGGGCGCGCCAGAATACCACCGCCGTGTGGCCCCGGCGGGGGCCGGGGGCAGGGCGTTCAGGCGGCGAAGGCGCGTTCCATCTCGCGCCGGAACCGCACCGCCGTGGCGTCGGCGTCGAAGGCCACGTCGTCCCAGCTCACGGCCTGCCCGGCCGCCACCGGGCGCAGCAGCTTCACGCCGTGTGCCAGCCCCAGCGGCAGGCCGCCCAGCGCCAGCGACTCGCGCGCGGGCAGCAGCTTGCCGTAGACGGTGAAGCCGCCCTCGCCGTCCAGCATCTCGCCGGCCTGCAGGTCGCGCTTGGCGGTGGCCACCACGTCGCCGTTCCAGCCGATGGGGGCACCGGTGGATTCGCCGCGCAGCCCGATGGAGGCCACCGTGATGCCCAGCTCCAGCCCGATCAGGTGGAACGGCTTGTACATGCTCGAGTACTGGCCGCTCGGGTCGGTGACCAGGCCGTATTCCTTGAAGCAGCGGGCCACGTACTCGCTGTCGGCAGCGAAGGTCACGTACACGCCCCAGCGCAGGTCGCGGAACACCGGGCGGGTGTCGCGCTCCACGCTGGAAATCACCTCCACCTGGCCGCGCTGGTCCAGGATGCCGCCGTGTTCGCGCGGCTTGAGGATGCGGGCCAGATCGTCCACGCCCACCGCCGGGAACTTCAGCCCGCTGGGGGCTGCCAGGCCGGTGGCGTTGGCCACGGCGGCCATCTCGATGGCGCTCTTGGTGCCGTCCAGGAAGCTGTTGAACATCTGCGCGTTCATGCCGCCCCGGGCGGCGTCCTCGGCGGTCAGACCGTAGTGGTTCCAAACCGTGTCGGGCGTGCTCTGGTGGTAGGTCGGCAGGTACTTGGTGCCCTTGCCGGCCGCCACCACGCCGAAGCCGGCAGCGCGCGCCCAGTCGACCATCTCGCAGATGAGCGCCGGCTGGTCGCCGTAGGCCAGCGAGTAGACGATGCCGGCCTCGTCGGCCCGCCGCCTGAGCAGCGGGCCGGCCAGCGCATCGGCTTCCACGTTGACCATGACGATGTGCTTGCGGTGCTCGCAGCAGGCCAGCACATGGGCAATGCCCACCGCCGGGTTGCCGGTGGCGTCGATGACGATGTCCACATGCGGCGAGGCGATCAGCGCCATGTTGTCGTCGATGACCGCCGTGTTGCCCAGCCGGGCCGCCTCGTCCAGGCTGCGGGCCGCAAAGGCTTCGTCCTTCCAGCCCACGTTGCGCAGCGCGGCCCGTGCCCGGTCGGGCGACAGGTCGGCAATGCCGACCAGGTGGATGCCGGGCGTGCGCGGCACCTGCGAGAGGTACATGGAGCCGAACTTGCCGGCACCGATCATGCCGACACGAAGGGGTTGGCCGGCAGCGGCGCGCTGCTGGAGGCGGGCGAACAGGTTCATGGGCTCTCGGCAGGTGGTGGCAGGGCTCAGGCGCTGGGGAACGGCAGCTCGCGCAGCGGCTTGCCGGTCAGGCGGGCCAGCGCGTTGGCAAAGGCGGGGGCCAGCGGCGGCAGGCCCGGCTCACCCATGCCGGTGGGCGCCTCGGTGCTGGGCACGGTGTGCACGGTGATCTGCGGCATATCGGTGATGCGGGGCACCACGTAATCGCCGAAGTTCTGCTGCTCCACCACGCCGTCCTTGAGCGTGACGGCGGCACCGGGCAGGCACATGCCCAGACCCATCAGCGCGCCGCCCTGCACCTGGGCTTCCACGGTGCGGGGGTTGATCACCAGGTTGCAGTGCACGCCCGCCGTGATCTTGTGCAGCACCGGCTGGCCGTTCTGGACCGAGGCTTCCACCACGAAGGCCACCACCGACTCGAACGACTCGTGCACCGCCACGCCCCAGGCGCGACCGGCCGGCAGCGCGGTGCGGCCGTAGCCGCTCTTCTCCACCGCCAGCTGCAGGGCAGCGGTGTGGCGCGGGTGCTGGCTGCCGAACATCTTGAGGCGGTAGGCCACCGGGTCCTGGTTCGTCTCGCGGGCGATCTGGTCGATCAGCGTTTCCATCACGAAGGCGGTGTGGGTGCTGCCCACGCTGCGCCACCACAGCACCGGCACGTTCACCTTGGGGTGGTGCACCGTCAGGCGCATGGGCAGCGGGTAGGGCGCGCGCATGCCTTCCACGGCGGTGGCGTCCACGCCGTTCTTGACCATGCCCGACTCGAACGGGCTGCCGGCGACGATGGACTGACCCACGATCACATGGTCCCAGGCCAGCACCTGGCCGGCCGCGTCGAAGCCGATGCGGGCGCGGTGCAGGTGCATGGGGCGGTAGTAGCCGCCCTTGATGTCGTCCTCGCGGCTCCACACGGTGCGGATGGGGGCGCGCACGCCGGCACCGAGTGCTGCCTTGGCGATGCCGCAGGCCTCCACCACATAGTCGCTGGTGGGGATGGCGCGGCGGCCGAAACCGCCGCCGGCCGACTGCACCTGCACCTTCACCTGCTCGGGCTTGAGGCCCAGCGCGGCGGCGGCGGCCATGCCGTCGAGGCCGGGCATCTGCGATCCCATCCAGAGCGTGGCGGCCTGGCCGTCGAAGTCGACGGTGCAGTTCAGCGGCTCCATGGGCGCATGGGCCAGGTACGGGAACACGAACTCGGCCTCGATGGTCTTCGGGGCCTTGTCCAGCGGCGCCATGTCGGCGTCGAAATGCCTGGCGCCGGGCTGCTTCGCCAGTTCGCGGTACTGGGCCAGCTGGCGCTGGCTGTCGACCTTCTCGACCTGGCTGGTGTCCCATTCGAGCTTGAGCGCCTCGCGGGCGGTGCGGGCCGGCCAGTAGCCGTCGGCCACGATGGCCACGCCCTCGGCGCCCCGGTCCAGCGGCACCCGCAGCACCGCCTTCACGCCCTTGACGGCGCGGGCGGCGGCATCGTCCACCGTCTTCAGGCGCGCACCGAACACCGGCGGGCGGGCCACCACGGCGGTCAGCTGGCCCGGGCGGGCCATGTCGATGCCGAAGCTCTGCCGGCCGCTGCTCTTGGCGGCGGCGTCCAGCCGGCCGGTGGGCTGGCCGATCAGGCGGAACTGCTTCGGGTCCTTGAGGGTGACGCTGGCGGGCACCGGCAGGGCCATGGCGGCCTGGGCCAGTTCCCCGTAGCCCAGGCGTCGGCCGCCGGGGCCGATCACCACGCCGGCCTGGGTGCGCAGGCCGGCGGCATCCACGCCCCAGCGGGCGGCGGCGGCCTGCACCAGCATGGCGCGGGTGCGGGCGCCCAGCTCGCGGTACTGGGTGAAGCTGTTCTTGATGGAGTTGGAGCCACCGGTCAGGTGCAGGCCCCACAGCGGGTCGGCGTAGGCCACGTCGTTGGTGCCCAGCTGGCTGCGTACGCGCGACCAGTCGGCATCCAGCTCGTCGGCCAGGATCATGGGCAGGGCGGTCTGGATGCCCTGGCCGAATTCCAGCCGGTTCACCGTGATGGTCACGGTGCCGTCCGGTGCAATGGCCACGAAGGCACCGGGTTGCTGCACCGGCTTCAGCCCGGCGGCAGCGGGGGCGGTCTGGCTGTGCGCGGCCAGCGGGAAGAGGCCGAGGGCGAAGCCGCTGGCCACACCCATCTTCAGGAAGGCGCGGCGCGGCAGTTCGGCCACCGGTGCGTCGCTGTCATCGTGCTGGCGGGCCAGCAGGTGTTGCAGGCCCTGGGGCAGTTCGTGAAAGGCGGAGTTCAGCATGGTCGTGACTCCTTCAGGCCAGCGAGCCGGCAGCGTCGGCCACGGCAGCGCGGATGCGGGCATAGGTGCCGCAGCGGCACACATTGCCGGCCATGGCGGCGTCGATGTCGGCCGCGCTCGGCTTCTGCCCTCTCGGCAACGACTTCAGGAATGCGGTGGCGCTCATGATCTGGCCGCTCTGGCAGTAGCCGCACTGGGCCACGTCGTGCTTGATCCAGGCGTCGCGCACCGCGCGGCCGACCGGGTCGTCGCTGGTCACGGCTTCGATGGTGGTGATGTTGCGGCCCGCCACGCTGGAGATGGGCGTGACGCAGGACCGGATGGCCTGTCCGTCCACATGGACCGTGCAGGCGCCGCACAGCGCCGCGCCGCAGCCGAACTTGGTGCCGGTCAGACCCAGCGTGTCGCGCAGGGCCCAGAGGACCGGGGTGGAGGGATCGATGTCGACCTGCTGGGTGCGGCCGTTGACTTGCAGAGTGGTCATGGTGACTCCTGAATGAGGCTGGCAGTGTCGTGGGTGCGGCCGGGCCAGCGGTAGCCTGAACCTGCGGGATGTTTGCCCGATCCTGTGACCATACTGCAGGATCGGGTCAGCGTCGGTAGCATCCGTGTCACTCCCGAATCCGAGCCGCCCATGACCGATCCGACCGATCTCCTCCGCGACGCCCGATCCACCCTGGCCGGGCGGATCCTGCAGCGCACCGGACCCGGCCAGCTGCTGCGGCCGCCGGACATGCCCGGCCTCATGCTGATCCGCCAGGACCAGGCGCTGCTGGACAACTGCGCCGTGTACGAGCCGTGCGTGGCCCTCATCGTGCAGGGCAGCAAACGGGTGCTGCTGGGCGACGAGACCCTGCATTACGGCGAAGACCGCTACCTCATCGCCTCCATGGACCTGCCGGTGCGCACCGCCGTGCTGGAGGCCTCGCCGCAGCGGCCCTACCTGGGCCTGGCCCTTCGGCTGGACTGGCGCGAGCTGGCCTCGCTCATGCTGGAAGTGCCGGCACCCCCGGCGGGCCGCAAGCTGCCGCTGCCGGACAGCCGCGCCATGACCACCGGCGCGCTGTCGCTGCCGCTGTTGCAGGCCTTTGGCCGGCTGCTCGACCTGCTGGACCACCCCGAAGACATCCCGGCGCTGGCCCCGCTGGTCCAGCGCGAAATCCATTACCGGCTGCTCACCGGCGAGGCCGGCGCGCGCCTGCGGCAGATCGCCACCGTCGACACCCAGAGCCACCAGGTGGCCCGTGTGATCGCGCTCATCAACACGCAGTTCCACCAGCCGCTGCGGGTGGAAGAGCTGGCCCGCGAGGCCGGCATGGGCCTGTCCACCTTCCACCACCACTTCAAGCAGCTCACCGCCATGACGCCGCTGCAGTACCAGAAGCAGCTGCGCCTGAACGAGGCCCGGCGCCTGATGCTGTCGCAGCGGCTCGATGCGTCCACCGCGGCTTTCCGGGTCGGCTACGAAAGCCCTTCCCAGTTCAGCCGCGAGTACCGGCGCCTGTTCGGCGTGCCGCCTTCTCGTGACGTGGCCGGCCTGCGGTCGGTGGCTGAGCCGCTGCCCGCCTGATCAGGCGACCGCTGCAGGAATCCAGGCCATCAGCCGGTCCCGCACGTTGACCGGCGTGTCCAGGTGGCCCCCGCCGACCTCGACGAACTGCGATCGCGGGTTGGCCGGCAGCTGGTCGACGAAGTAGCGGCGCACGCCCTTGAACAAGGGATCGGACTCGCCGATGGCGGTGAACACCGGCAGCGTTGCCGGAACCTTCGGCGCGGTGACACCCATGTCGGCGTCCGACTCGGGGTCGAACCAGGTGAGGTACTTGCGGGCGGTGGTCACCACCGGGATGCGGCGCCCCTGGTTGATATCGTTGAAGCGCTCCACGCTGTCGCCCTTGCCGGCGGCCACCAGCGCACGGGCCTCGTCCACGCTGTCGAGAACCGCTTTGAGCGCGGGCACCGTGTAGTAGCCGCGCGGAACGTGTCCGGGTGCCAGCAGCACCAGGGCGTGCGCGGTGCCGCCCCGGGCCGCAAAACTCAGCGACGCCGGCACGCCCATGCTGTGCCCGACCAGCACGATGCGTTCGGCGCCCTGGCGCTGCAGCGTGTCGACATAGACCCCGATCTCCTGCATGGCCTGGTCCCAGTCGCCCTCCAGATAGCGGTTGCGCGACCACGGCATGTCGGGGAACAGCACCTGCCAGCCGGCCGCTTCGAAAGCGGTCCGCAGCGGCGCCATGGAGGGGTCCTGGGGGCCGCCCGGGTTCTTGCCGTGCAGCATCAGCACACCGATCCGGGGTGGTGCCGACTGCGCCCGCACGGCACCCGGAAACGACAACGCGCCCAGGGCAGAGCCCATGAGCGCGGAAAACTGGCGGCGTTGCATCGGTTGTCTCCTCGCCGGCGTCTGGGGCCGGTCGAGGAAATTATGCCGACGCCGCAGCGGCGGTGGTCGCGTTCAGCGCAGGTTGGCGCAGTTGGCGTAGAAGGTGGTGGTGGCCGGCCAGTCGGAGAACACGCCGATCACGCCGACTTCCTTGGCCAGCACGTCGAGCACCCGGTACACGTCGCCCTCGCGCTGGATGGCGCTGTCGAAGGTCTGGAAGTAGAAGCCGTTGTTGCCGTCGGCCAGCACGCCGGAGCGCTCCAGCGTCCAGGTGATGATGTCCAGACCGGCTGCACGTGCGTTGCGCGCATAGGCCGAGGGCACGATGCGGCCATTGCTGTCGGTGCTCAGCAGGGCGAAGGTGGGCGGCGCCACGATGCGGATGCCCTGGGCCTTGTATTCGCGCAGCTGCTGGGCGGTGGGCAGGTCGGCCACGGTGTTGGCGTCGTCCAGGAACACGGCCTGGCGACCGAAGGCCGGCTCGTTGCGCACCCAGTACAGCACGTCGCGCTGGTCGAACGACTGGGCCCACACGCGGCTCGGGTGCACGCCGGCCTGGCGGTATTCGTCGATCAGCTTCTGGGCATAGGCTTCCTGGGTGAAGCCGTTGAACGGCATCTCGACCACCGGGCTCTTGAGCTCGGGCGTCATCTTCACGCCCAGCTTCTTGAACAGCTCGATGCTTTCCTTGTGGGTCAGCAGCGTGCCGCTGGTGGGGCCCGAATACAGGTCGGTGCGCCAGTTGGCGGTGCCGCCCAGGTATTCCTGCACGGTGCGGGCGCGCGGGTTGGCGGCGTCCATCTTGCCGCGCAGGGTCTTGAACTCGGCCAGCGTGATGTCGCTGGTGCGGCACTCGGCAGAGGCCGACTTGATCAGCTGGCCGTCCGGGCCGAAGGTGGCCGGGCTGAACGGGGTGGTGCACTTGGCCGCCAGCGGGGTGGCCAGGATGTTGGTGGTGGTGTGCAGGTCGTTCTGGGCGTGGCGGCAGACCAGTTCCTTGTCCTGCGTGAAGGCCACGTCGCATTCCAGAATGCCGGCGCCCATGCGGGCGGCGGCCACATACGACTCCACCGTGTGCTCGGGGAACTGCAGCGGCGCGCCACGGTGTCCGATGGAGAAATCGCTCGGCTTGAAGCGGCCGTTGCGGGCGCACTGCTGAAGCTGCTGCTTCAGCGGGCTCTCGGCCATGTCGTCGGCCAGGAAGAACGGGCGCGGGCCCAGTTCGACCTGGGTCGGCCGCTCGATGCCGCGCATGTCGCGGTCGTGGCGGTGGTGGTCGCGGTGATCGCGGTGGTCGCGCGGGCCAGTGGCCATGGCGCTGGTGCCGAGCGTCAGCGCGGCCAGGGCGGCAAGAATGAATCGCATGGATACCTCCTCGGGAGCAAGAGTGCTGTTGGGGTGTGGCGCAGGCGGGGCCTGCACAACCATACTGGAAGCGCTCTGTGGAAGTGCCGTGGCAGCTGCGTGGCAGTTCCGTGGCACCCGAAGGGTGTCAGCGACCGGCGCTCAGTTCAGTGCCCGGTCATCGGTGTCGGCCCGTTGCAGCCGCTCGATGTGACGCTCCCACTGCGGCGCCAGTTCCCGGCCGGTGAACGGCCACGAGCTGAGCGGGCGCGGCTCGAACAACAGCAACGGGTTGCGGGCGGCGCACGGCGGCTGTCCCCGGTGGTTCCGGTTGAGCGGCTGAACATCGGCACGGGCAGGGTGACCCCAGATCATGTGGTGCTCCGGTGTGGTCGGTGAAACAACATGACGGCTTTATCGGCCATCACCGCGCCGGACTTGACCCTGCAGCAGCTGCGACATGTCCAGGGCCGCGGCCTGCAGCGCCGGCAGCATGAGCCGGCGCATCTGGGTGGCGCTGTGCCGGCTCGCATGACCCGAGACATTCAGGGCGGCCACGGCGCGCCCGCTGGCGTCGCGCACCGCCACCGCCATGGACACCAGCCCGTCTTCCAGCTCCTGGTCCACCAGCGCCCAGCCTTGGGCACGCGCCTTCTTCACTTCGGCCAGCAGCGCGGGCACGGCGGTGACGGTGTGCCGCGTGCGGGGCTGCCGGTCGCTGGCCTGCAGGCGCTCGCGCACCGCGGCATCGTCCAGGCTGGCCAGCAGCACCCGGCCCATGGAGGTGCAGAAGGCCGGCAGGCGCGAGCCCACGCCCAGGTTCACCGACAGGATCTGGTGGGTGTGCACCCGCATCACGTAGACGATGTCGGTGCCGTCCAGCACCGCGGCCGAGCACGACTCGCCAAGCTGCTCCGACAGCCGCTCCATCACCGGTCCGGCCAGGTGCCACAGCGGCATCGACGACAGGTAGGCCATGCCCAGCTCCAGGATGCGGGGCGTCAGGCGGAACAGCTTGCCGTCGCTCTCCACATAGCCCAGGGTCTGCAGCGTGAGCAGGATGCGCCGGGCCCCGGCACGGCTCAGGCCGCTGCGCTCGGCCACGCTGGTGAGCGTCTGTTCGGGGGCTTCGGCGCTGAACGAACGGATGACGCCCAGCCCGCGTGCAAACGACTGCACATAGCCGTCGCCCGGAACGGGTGCATCGGGGTGGCGGGCGGCGGTCTGGGCCATTCGGGGACTCCGGCGTAAAATTCCAATGACGAACAGTTGTTCGATATTAGAACAAACGGAGACGACACTTGATCAACAAGATTGCCCCGTCCGTCGAGGCGGCCCTGGCCGGCACGCCCGACGGCGCCACGGTGCTCATCGGCGGCTTCGGCACCGCCGGCATACCGGACGAGCTCATCGATGGCCTCATCGCCCAGGGTGCGCGCGACCTCACGGTGGTCAACAACAACGCCGGCAACGGCGACCACGGCCTGGCCGCCCTGCTGGCCACCGGCCGGGTGCGCAAGGTGATCTGCAGTTTCCCGCGCCAGGCCGACAGCCATGTGTTCGACGGCCTCTACCGCAGCGGGAAGATCGAGCTGGAACTGGTGCCCCAGGGCAACCTGGCCGAGCGGCTGCGGGCGGCGGGAGCGGGCATCGGCGCCTTCTTCACGCCCACCGGTTACGGCACCGAGCTGGCGCGCCAGCCGGACGGCACACCCAAGGAAACCCGGGTCATCAACGGTCGGCCCTACGTTCTGGAGTACCCGATCCACGGCGATCTGGCGCTCATCCGGGCCGAGCGCGGCGACCGCTGGGGCAACCTCACCTACCGCAAGGCGGCACGCAACTTCGGGCCGGTCATGGCCACGGCGGCGAGCCGCACCGTGGCCAGCGTGTTCGAGGTGGTCGAACTTGGCGCGCTGGACCCGGAGGCGGTCATCACCCCCGGCATCCACGTCGGTGCGGTGGTGCAGGTGCCCCGCACCGCCACCCGGGCCGGTGGCCTGAAGGAGGCCGCATGAGCGAAACCCGTTACCAGCGCCGCAGCAAGGACGAACTCGCCCGACGCGTCGCGCAGGACATTCCGGACGGGGCCTACGTCAACCTCGGCATCGGCCAGCCCACCCTGGTGGCCAACCACATACCGGCCGGCCGCGAGGTGGTGCTGCACAGCGAGAACGGCATTCTGGGTGTCGGCCCCGCACCGGCCGCCGGCGCCGAGGATTACGACCTGATCAACGCCGGCAAGCAGCCGGTGAGCCTGCTGCCGGGCGGGGCGTTTTTCCACCATGCCGACAGCTTCGCCATGATGCGCGGCGGCCACCTCGACATCTGCGTGCTGGGGGCCTTCCAGGTGTCGGCCACCGGCGACCTGGCCAACTGGAGCACCGGCGAGCCCGGCAGCATCCCGGCCGTGGGCGGCGCCATGGACCTGGCCACCGGCGCCCGCCAGACCTGGGTCATGATGGACCTGCTCACCCGCCAGGGGCAGAGCAAGGTGGTGCCGGCCTGCACCTACCCGCTCACCGGCATCGGTTGCGTCAAGCGCATCTACACCGACCTGGCCACGCTGGCCTGCACGCCCGACGGCCTGCGACTCATCGACACCGTCGACGGCCTGTCGCGCGCGGAACTCGAACAACTCGTCGGCCTGCCCATCATCGGCTGATCGCCCTGCATTCCATCGCATCCACCCCGGAGACCCCATGACCCAAGCCTTCATCTGCGACGCCATCCGCACCCCCTTCGGCCGCTACGGCGGCGCACTCTCCAGCGTGCGCACCGACGACCTGGGCGCCATCCCCATCCGCGCCCTGATGGAGCGCAACCCGGGCGTCGACTGGGCCGCCGTGACCGACGTGCTCTACGGCTGCGCCAACCAGGCCGGCGAGGACAACCGCAACGTCGCCCACATGGCCAGCCTGCTGGCCGGCCTGCCGATCGATGTGCCGGGCGCCACCATCAACCGCCTGTGCGGCTCCGGCCTGGACGCGGTGGGCACCGCCGCGCGGGCCATCCGCGCCGGCGAGGCCGGACTCATGATCGCCGGCGGCGTCGAGAGCATGAGCCGCGCGCCCTTCGTCATGCCCAAGGCCGAATCCGCCTTCAGCCGCAGCAATGCGGTCTACGACACCACCATCGGCTGGCGCTTCATCAACAAGCTGATGAAGGAAAAGTACGGCGTCGACTCCATGCCCGAGACCGCCGAGAACGTGGCCACCGACCACGGCATCGAGCGCGAGGCCCAGGACCGCATGGCCCTGGCCAGTCAGATGAAGGCGGTGGCGGCGCAGAAGGCCGGCCACCTGGCCCGCGAGATCGTGCCGGTGAGCATTCCCCAGAAGAAGGGCGACCCGGTCGTGGTGAGCGCCGACGAGCATCCGCGCGAGACCAGCCTGGAGGCCCTGGCCAAGCTCAAGGGGGTGGTGCGACCCGACGGCACCGTCACCGCCGGCAATGCCAGCGGCGTGAACGACGGCGCCTGCGCCTTGCTGCTGGCCGATGAAGCCAGCGCCGCGAAAAATGGTCTGGTCCCCAGGGCTCGCGTGGTGGGCATGGCCACCGCCGGCGTGGCACCGCGCGTCATGGGCATCGGCCCGGCGCCGGCCACGCAGAAGCTCATGGCCCAGACCGGCCTCACGCTGGCACAGATGGACGTGATCGAGCTCAACGAGGCCTTTGCGGCCCAGGGCCTGGCCGTGCTGCGCATGCTGGGCCTGCCGGACGACGACGAGCGCGTCAACGCCTGGGGCGGCGCCATTGCCTTGGGCCACCCGCTGGGCGCCAGCGGTGCGCGGCTGGTCACCACCGCCGTCAACCGGCTGCACGCCACCGGCGGCCGCTACGCGCTGTGCACCATGTGCATCGGGGTGGGGCAGGGCATCGCGCTGGTGATCGAAAGGGTCTGACGACGGTCGGGTGTGGTGCCCCGGCGTCGGCTCTGTACGACTTCGGTAAGCACTTTTGCACGCTGTCGGCGCCCCAGTGCCGGGCCGCTGTGCATACCCTGCACCGTAGCCTTATGCTTCGGGCCTGAATGTGACCCGCCATGACGCCCGCCGACCCTTCCCGCCCGCCTTTCAAGATCCTCATCATCGACGACGAGCCCAGCATCGTGCATGTGCTGGCCCGTACGTTGCTCGGCATGGGGATGCTGCGTTTTGCCGTTCGCGGTGAAGACGCCCTGCGCGTGCTGGCGGAAGATCCGCAGGACCTGGTGCTCACCGATGCCGACATGCCCGACATCTCCGGCTTCGAGATCATCGAGCGCATGCGCCAGGACCCGCGCATGGCCGGCACGCCGGTCATCATGATCACCGGCCACGCCGCGCCGCAGATCCGTGAACACGCCCAGGAGCTGGGTGTGTCCGAATTCATGGTCAAGCCGATCGACCGCGACCAGCTCAAGGCCACGGTCCAGCGCCTGCTGGGCGGGCCGGTGGCTGTCGCCACCCCCGAGCCGGTGGCCGCCCCGGCCGATCCGGTGCCGGCCCCGCCCGCGCCGCCAGAGTCCCCGGCGCCGAGCGGCGTGGCCTCCATGCTGCTGGACCGCGTGGCCGGCATCCTGGAAGAGATCGACACCCTGCGCGCCAGTGGCGCCCAGCCCGACCCGCAGCGTCTGGCCACCTCGCTGACCAACATCGAGGACGCCTGCGGCGACATGACGCGCCTGATCATCCAGCTCAACGACCGCGCCTGACGGCAGCGGCCGGTGGCCCGGGTCAGAGCCGCCGCCCCAGCGACGCCATCAGGCCGTGCAGCCGGGCCGGTGGCACGGGTCGGTTCATCAGGGTCACCCGTTGCAGCCGCGCCTGACGGGCCGCGTGCAACGAGCTGTCGGTGGTGATCACGATCGCCGGCAACACCGACGGACCACTGAGCCGTATCGCCTGCAGGGACGACCACACCGGCAAGTCGTCCTCCCCGCTCAGCACACCGATCAACAGGTGTGGCCGCTGTTCCCCCGGCCCGATGGACAGCCGGGCCGCGCGCAGCGTGCGCGCCTGCACCACCCGACAACCCCAGCTCTCCAGCAATGGGCGCAGTGCCTGTCCGCCCGAACCGTCAGGGTCCAGGATCAGTACGGTCAGCGCCAGCGAACCCTGCGGCAGCCAGGTGCAGGGCTCTTCCACGATCGGTACCGGCGGCGCCTTGGGCGACAGCGGCGTCAGCGACATGAGCGCCAGGGGAGCCGGGGGCCCGGACACCGTGTCCGCCAGCGCCAGGGGAATGTCCACCCGGAAGCACGAGCCCCGACCCACCACCGACCGCAGCCCCAGCTGCAGGCCCAGCACGGCCGCGCAGCTGCGCACGATCGACAGACCCAGACCCACGCCATCGTGCGGCGCCTGTTCGTGCTCGACACGGTGAAACGCCTGGAACACTGCCTCCTGTTCCTCGGGCGGAATGCCCACCCCGGTGTCCCAGACCTGCACCCGCAGTCGGTCGCCGCGCAGGCGGCAGGTCAGCAGCACCCCGCCGCGCACGGTGTACTGCACGGCGTTGGCCATCAGGTTGCCCAGGGTGCGTTCGAGCAGGGTCGGATCGCTCAGCACCTGGGCGGAGCACGACGCCACCTCCAGCCGCAGACCTTTTTCCCGGGCGGTAACCCGGTGCGCTGTCCGCAGCCGGATCAGCATGGGTTCGATCGAGAACGGCACCCGATCGGGCACCCACTCGTCGGCCTCCAGACGCGACAGTGTCAGTACCGAATCCAGCAGCGACGACATCGAATCGAGCGACATGGACAGGCTCTCGACCACCGACAGCTGAGGCGACTGCGGCAGGGTCCGGCGCAGCTCCTCGATGAACAGGCCCATGGCATGCATCGGCTGCCGCAGATCGTGGCTCATGGCGGCCATGAACCGCGACTTGGCCAGACTCGCCCGCTCGGCCTTGAGCTTCTGGGCCACCAGCATCACCCGCTTCTGGCCCCAGCCGTCCAGGCCCCGGCGGGTCCCCAGGCTGCGGAACTCCCCCAGGATGCGAACGGGCTCGCCGTCGGCACCCAGCACCGCCTGCCGGACCACCGCCGCCGGCCAGGTGGAGCCGTCCTGGCGCAGCATCTGGAGCCGCTGGGTTCCCGAGCGCATCCATCGGTCCCGCAACGTCAGCGAGGCCGGTGCCACCACCTTGCCCAGGTCTGCGCCGATCAAGGCCTGGCACGGCCAGCCCAGCGCGTGCGCCAGCGGTCCGGACAGGCCGGTGAGCCGCCCCGCCATGTCCCATTCCATCACCATCAGCGACCAGGGCGTCGGCTGGCGCCAGCGGCCGGTCTTCAGGCCCCAGGCCAGCGCGTCCTCCAGCAGGCGGGACAGGTGCTGCGCCGTCAGGTCCTGCCGGCCGACCATCTGAAAAACCCCGATGCCGCGCAGGCAGGCTTCCTGGTCCGGGTCCATGTCGTCGTGCACCATGATCACCGGCAACAGCGCGCAGACACTTTCCAGCCACCCCAGCAGATCGGGGCTCCACTGGTTCGACGGCATCTGGTCCACCAGCACCACAGAGGGGGTGTGCTGCTTCAGCAGATCGAGCGCGTGATCCAGGCTGTAGCACTCACGCACCCGCCAGGCCAGGGCGTCCAGCCAGGCCTCCCGCACCGCCATCGACCGCCTGCCGCGGCGCACCAGCAGCAGTTCCGGCGGGTCCAGCCCGATGCCGGGCGGATCGGAGGCACAAGATACAGAGTCGGGATGGGACATCGGGTTGTGATGGTTGGTCGGCCCACGCATGCCTCTCGCCTGTCGGGAGTGATAAATTAATTCATTAATCTACAATTTAAGCGGACATTCTTGTGGAAATTACTTCGTAGGTAATATTTTGTGAACCTTCTGTTTCGTGAGTCGCCCAAACTTCCTCGACCAGCTGGCTCGCTGCCCGGGGCGGAAGCCAGCGGGCTGACAGAAGCGGCCTTGCGCGAGGAGCGGCTGAAGGTTCTGGTGATCGACGACCACCAGCTCATCCGCGAAGGTCTCAAGCTCATGCTGGCCCAGATCGACCCGGCTTCCGAGGTGCTGGAAGCCGAGTCGCTGCCGAGCGGGATCGACCTGTTTCGGGGCCACCACGACATCGATCTGGTGCTGCTGGACCTCTCCATGCCCGGCAGCTATGCCGGCAACACCTTCGACATGTTCCTGTCTTCCTGCCCGGTGGCCCGGGTGGTGGTGGTTTCCGCTTCATGCGACGCGCACACCGTGCAGGCCACGTTGCGCAAGGGTGCACTGGGGTTCATTCCCAAGCTGACCGACAACCGGTCGCTGGTCCAGGCGATCCGTTTCGTGCTCGACGGTGGCATCTACACGGTCCTGGTGGAGGGCGACGACATGACCGAGCCGGTCGCCGACGAGACCCGCTCCATCCTCGACGGGCACATCATCCTGTCCCGTGCGCTGGGCGAGGCCAACCACTACCCGGCCATCGATGTGCTGGCCTCCGCTTCACGGGTGATGCATGCGCTGGTGCCACGCGAGCACCGGCTCGCTGCCGGCCGCGTGCGCGAGCTGCTGGCCCGCTACCGCGACGTGGAGCTGCTGCTCAAGGTGGGCGAATACCAGCGCGGCAGCGACCCGACGACCGACCGGGCCATCGACCGCCGCGAGGCCATCCTGCAGTTCCTGCGGCAGGACATGCACGAGATCAGCGACTTCGACGAGGCGGTCGAGGCGCTGCTTCAGCTCGGCGACTGAGCGGCCCCGGACGCCGGCCGGTCCGCCAGCCAGGCGTCGAGCTTGAGGCTGTCCACCACCGCCGGTTCGGTGGGCGCTTGCCAGCTCAGGCCGCTCTCGGCGGCCCAGCGCGACAGATCGCCGCTCGCACGGCTGCGCTGGATGACCCGGTTGACCGCGTCCAGCAGGTCCTGGCGCGGGGCCAGCGCCACAAAGCCGAAGTTGATGCCGAGCGAACGGGGCGCGCCGGTCTGCAGGGCCAGCGATGGCGTGGGTCCGTGCTGGCGCCGCCAGGCGTCCACCGTGGTGCTGGGCACCAGTGCCGCATCGATCCGGCCTTGCTCCAGCGCGGTCCAGAGGTCTTCCCGCTGACCCAGCGACACCATCCGGTCGGCCAGTGAGCCGCCCCCGTACATGGCCACCAGCGTGCCTTCCAGGGTGCCGGCCACCGCCGCCACCTTCTGGCCGCGCAGCCCGCCGAGGTCTTGCGCCGGTGGCAGGCCGGGGCGCTGCACCACCTGCAGGGCGCTGCCCAGATACGGCTGGCTGGGCACCAGCGTGCCCAGAGTGATGTAGGGCCGGTCGCGCTTGCGCTTCGCACCGGGGTGGTCGGCGGTCTTGAAGCGTTCGCGGGTGGGTGCCCCCAGGTCGCTCCTGAGCAGCGGGAAGCCGCTGGCCAGATCGCACACCCCGGCCGACAGCAGCGCGTTGACCTCGTGGGTCAGCAGGCTTTCCTTCTCGATCTCGGGCTCGAACGGCACCAGCTTGAGCTCCCGTCCGAGCTCGGCGGCCACGGCGCGGGCCAGCCGCACATCGAAGCCGTCGATCTGGCCGCGCCGCACGGTGGACAAGGGCGGGTTGTCCTCGCTGACGCAGACGGTGAGGGCGGTGGCCGGCACTGCGCCGGCGGCGGATTGTGCCGCCGCGGCGCCGCTCAGGCACAGGCCGATGACCAGCGCCCACCCCTTCAACAACGGTCGGTCCATGTCAGAGCTCCTTGCCGCCACGGGTGACCACATAGGCCCACAGCACCTGCAGCGCGCTGTCGTCGATGGCGCCCTTGAACGAGGGCATGTTGCCCTTGCCCTGCATGACCGAGGTGACGAAGCGCTCGTGCTGGTCGGTCGGGAACTTGCGCAGGTCGTACACCGTGGTGCCGGAGTTGACCATGTTGCGGCCGTGGCACTGCGCGCAGGTGCGGTGGTACTGCTCGCGGCCTTTCTCGACCGCTTCCATGGTGATGGGGGTGGACTGTGCATGGGCCGCCCCGGTCAGGGCGGCCGCACACACCAGAAGCATTCGCAGTTTCATGGGCGGGCGGGGGTCCGTTCAATCCAGGGCGAAGGTCCAGACCGACCCGCCGGCGGGCACCTGGCTCATGCGCTCGTCACCCAGCAGGGCCCAGACGCCACCGGCACCCGAGACGATGCTCACATACTGCTTGCCGTTGACCTCGAAGGTCACCGGCAGGCCGATGATGCCGCTGCCGGTCTGGAACTCGTAGAGCTTCTTGCCGTTGCGCGCATCGACCGCCATGAACTCGCCGGTGGCCGCGCCGGTGAACACCAGGTTGCCGGCGGTCGACAGGGTGCCGGCCATGCTCGGCTGGCCCGGCCAGGCCATCTGCCACTTGCTCTTGCCGGTCATGGGGTCGATGGCCGAGAGGTAACCGTGCGGCTCGTTCTTGGGCATGTTCACGCCCCGGAAGTTGACGCCCAGGTACCACTCGCCCTTCTTGTATTCCGGCTTGGCCAGCTGGTAGGGCCAGCTGATGTTGAGGGTGTTGGCGTACGCCAGGCCGGTGGCCGGGTTCCAGGACATCGGGGTCCAGTTCTTGCCACCCAGCACGCTGGGGAAGATCTCCACGTCCTCGCCGGCGCGGGCCTTGCGGTCGGCCTCGCTGAGCACCGGGCGGCCGGTCTTGAGGTCGATGCGCTCGGCCCAGTTGACCTTCACATACGGGTTGGCGGCCAGCAGTTCACCGCTGGCACGGTCCAGCACATAAAAGAAGCCGTTGCGGTTGGCCTGGGCCAGCACCTTGCGCTGCTTCCCGGCGATCTTCATGTCGACCAGCATGCCGACTTCGGTGGCGTCGTAGTCGTAGGGATCGTTCGGGCTGAACTGGTAGTGCCACACCAGCTCGCCGGTCTTGGGCCGGATGGCCACGACCGAGGCGATGTAGAGGTTGTCACCCTTGCGGGCGTTGGGGTTCCAGGGGCCGCCGTTGCCCGTGCCCCAGTACACCAGGTCGAGTTCGGGGTCGTAGGCACCGGTCAGCCAGGTCGGGGCGCCGCCCTTCTGGTAGGTGTCGCCGGGCCAGGTGTCACCGCCCTTCTGGTCCGGCGCAGCGGTGGTGTAGAAGCGCCAGAGCTGCTTGCCGGTGGCCGGGTCCCAGCCGTCGATGAAGCCGCGCGTACCGTATTCGCCGCCGGCAATGCCGGTCAGCACCACGCCGTTGGCGATCAGCGGGGCGCTGGTCATGGCCTGGCCGTTCTGGTAATCGGCGGCCTTGCTCTTCCAGAGCTGCTTGCCGGTCTTGGCGTCCAGCGCGATCACGTGGGCGTCCAGGGTGGAGCGGAAGAGCTTGCCGTCGTAGATGGCGGCGCCCCGGTTCAGGATGCCGCAGCAGGCCATCTTGAACACGTCCTGCGGCAGCTCGATCTCCTGCTTCCAGATCTGCTTGCCGGTCAGCGGGTTGAGCGCCACCGTGGTGTTGTGCGTCGTCACGTACATCACGCCGTTGTGCACGATGGGCTGCGACTCCTGGCTCTGCGGGTTGTTCAGGCTGTAGGCCCACACCGGACGCAGCTTGGCCGCGTTGCCGGCGTTGATCTGCTTGAGCGCGCTGTAGCGCTGGTTGTTGTAGCCCATGCCGTAGGTGAGCACGTCCTTGGACGTGGCGTGGTCGGCCTTCAGTTCGTCCAGGGTCTGGGCCTGCACCGACAGACCGGTGAGCGTCAGGGCGGCCAGTGCCAGGCCACCGATGAGTGTCTGTTTCATGGGTTGTCTCCTTGTCTTGTGGGAATGGGGTCAAGGTGCATTCTGGAAACTCGGGGCCGGCAACGCACGCCCGGGTTTTCCCGGTGGTCGAAGTGTTCTGCTTCGGAACAGGCTCGGGGGATGTCCCTGTCCACCGGAAGCCCCTTCTTCCAGACCGCCGAACAGCGCGCGGCTTTGGCCCGCCAGCGGTTCTTCGAGGAGTCGGACCGCCCCACCGGGCTGGTGAGCGAGGCGGTCATCCAGAGCTGGTCGCGCTGCCGCTCGCTCGGCCACCGGCCGGACCGGCGCGCGGCCGTCGATCCGGTGAGCGCCAGCGCGCTGGCCGCGGTGCGCCAGCGCAATCGCGACCTGCTGCTGGCCGCCGGCGAAGAGCTGTCGCAGCTGGAGGCCTCGCTGGCCGGCACCGGCTGCCGCGTGCTGCTGACCAACGCCACCGGCGTGGTGGTGCACGCCACCGAAATGCGGTTCGCACCCGGGCAGCAGGTGCTCGATGTGGCCGGCCGCACCGGTGTGCGCCTGTCGGAGGACCGGGTGGGCACCACCGCGCCGGGCATCGTGGTGCGCACCGGGCAGGCCTGCAGCGTGTCGGCCGGCGAGCACTACTACGAACAGTTCGTCGGCGTGCACTGCGCGGCCGCGCCCATCTTCGACATGCACCGCCGCCTGGCCGGTGTGCTCGATGTGTCCAGCGAAGGCCAGCCCTTCGGGTTCGATGCCGCCTCGGTGGTGGGCGTGTTCGCCACCTCGATCGAGAACCGCCTGCTGCAGGCCCAGTCGAACGAACATGTGGTGCTGCAGTTCCAGACCACGCCCGGCCTGCTCGACACGCCGCTGCAGGGGCTGGCGGCGCTCGATGGCCTGGGGCGGGTGGTGTGGATCAATGCCGCCGGCCGCCGCCTGCTCGGGCGGCACCCGGCGGCCCGCGCAGCGAATGCTGCCGATGCCCCGGTGGAGCCGGCCGAGGCCGTGTTCGGTGCGTCGCCCAACACCCTGCTGGACCTGGGCCTGCGCGCCAGCCCCGGGGTGCTGCGCCTGCCCAACGGCCTGGGCATCTGGCTGCGGGCCCGTGCCCAGTGGCGCGAGGGGCTGGATGTGCGGCACACCGTGGCCCTGTCCGCATCGACTGCATCGACTGCATCGGCCGATGCAGCCCAACCCGCCCAAGCCGCCGACCTCACCCCGCCCGATGCACCCGCTTCGCCGGCATCGCTGGCCGATGCCAACCGCCAGCTCATCGAATCGACCCTGGCGCGCAACGGCGGCAACGTGGCCCGCACCGCGCGCGAGCTGGGTGTCTCGCGCGGTCTGCTGTACCGGCACCTGCGTCGCCCGAACGACGGACAAGACCCCGGACCGTCGGCCTGATTGGCCCCGGCGCCCGCCCCCGGTTGGCGTCGGTGGGTATGCTGCACCGCAATATGACCGGTGAAAGCACGTTGAATCCCCTTACCCTGTTGCTGGCCGGCCCGGTGCTGCGCCGGGTCGAGGCCCGACGTCTGGTGTTGTGGCTGGCCACCAGCGAACCGGTGCAGCTGCGCCTGCGCGTGGCGGGTCAGGTGGTGCCCCTGCCCGAGACCGGTCCGCTGGCGGCCGGTGGGCGACTGTTCCACCACCTGATCGATGCCGCGCTGCCCGAGCCGCTGGTGCCCGGCGCCTGGACCCCCTACACGCTGGAAGTGGCCGACCCCGCCGCCCCCGCCGGCTGGCGCGACCTGCTGGCCGACGAGCCCGGCCTGAGCTACCCGGGCCAGAGCGGGCCGGGCCTGCGCTGGGAGCCGCGTGTGGCCTCGCTGCTGCACGGCTCCTGCCGCAAGCCGCACCACGGTGGCGGTGAGGCCGGTGGGGCCGGTGGGGCGGGCGACGGACTGGCCGAAGCCGACCGCCTGCTGCAGCGTCTGCTGGCCGGCGACGCCACCACCGCCTGGCCCAGCGCCCTGGTGCTGACCGGTGACCAGATCTACGCCGACGATGTGGCCGGACCCATGCTGCGCGCCATCCACCAGCTCGCACAACGGCTCGGCCTGCCGGACGAGGCCCTGCCCGGCGTCGGTCCGCAGGGTGCCGCCACCGCGCAGGCGCTGGTCGAGCACCCCATGGGCTACTACCGCCGCGAGCACCTGCTGCCCCGCCAGGCCGTCAAGTCCGGCCTGAAGGACATCCTGTTCGGTGGTGTGGCCAAGCCGGTGTTCACCACCGACAGCGCGCACAACCACCTGATCTCGTTGTCCGAGGTGCTGTGCATGTACCTGCTGGTCTGGTCGCCGGTGCCGTGGCAGGGGCTGGACCTGACACCGCCGGCCGGTCTGTCGCCGCGCGAGCGGCAGCGTTACGAGCGCGAAGCGGCCGCCCTCGAAGCCTTCGTGCAGGGCTTGCCGGCGGTGCGGCGCGCCATGGCCCACCTGCCGGTGGCCATGATCTTCGACGACCACGACATCACCGACGACTGGAACCTGAGCGCCGAATGGGAAACGGTGGCCTACGGGCATCCGTTCTCGCGCCGGGTCATCGGCAATGCGCTGCTGGGCTACCTGCTGCACCAGGGCTGGGGCAACCGGCCCGAGGCGTTTGCAGACGCGCTGCCCCACCTGAAGGCTGCGCTGCAGCAGCCCGGCGCCGAAGCGCACGACGCCGCCATCACCCACCTGCTGCACTTCCACCAGTGGCACTACGTGTGGCCGACCGAGCCGGCGCTGGTGGTGCTGGACAGCCGCACCCACCGCTGGCGTTCCGACCTGTCGTCGCGCCAGCCCTCGGGCCTGCTCGACTGGGAGTCGCTGACCGACCTGCAGCAGACCCTTCTGGACCGCGAGGCGGTGCTGCTGGTGTCGTCGGCCCCGATATTCGGCGTCAAGCTGATCGAGACGATCCAGCACCTGTTCAGCTGGGCCGGCAGCCCGCTGGTGGTGGACGCCGAGAACTGGATGGGCCATCCCGGAGCGGCCAGCGCCATCCTCAACATCTTCCGGCATCCGCGCACGCCGCAGCATTTCGTGGTGCTCTCGGGCGATGTGCATTACTCGTTCGTGTACGACGTCAAGCTGCGCCGCCGCACCCGGCTGCGTACCGGCGCACGCAGCCCGGACATCTGGCAGATCTGCAGCAGCGGCCTGCGCAACACCTTTCCGTCCGGGCTGCTGGCGGTGCTGGACCACGGCAACCGCTGGCTCTATTCGCCGCGCTCGCCGCTGAACTGGTTCACCCGGCGCCGCCATCTGCGGGTGGTGCCGCGCAAGCCCGAAGGCCTGCCCAGCGGCCGGCGCCTGCTGGATGCCAGCGGCGTGGGGCTGGTGGAGCTGGACGAACACGGTCGGCCCTGGCGCATTCGCAGCCTGCTGGCCGACGGCCGCGATGTCAGTTACGTGCCCAGGGAAGCCGAGGCGCGCTGGGACTGATCCGCGCCAGGCTGCAGGTCCTGTCGCAGGAAGCTGAGCAGGGCGCGGTTGCGGCCCACCCGGAGGCGGTCCGGGGTGGTCAGGGCGGTGATGAGCGTGCCGAACTTGGTCCGTGGCACCCAGTCCGGCAACACCGGGCGCAGTCGGCCGTCCTGCAGGGCCTCGCGGCACAGGTAGCTCGGCATCAGCGCGATGCCCATGCCGGCCAGAGCGGCGTCGACCACCGCCTCCGGGTTGTCGACGTGGTAACGGCTGCTGACCCGGACCTGGACCTGTTCGCCCGGATCACTCTCGCGTGCCAGCAGCCAGGCCTCGTCGGACGACTCGCGCCAGTAGGCCAGGCAGGTGTGGTGCCGCAGCTCCTGCGGCTGTGCGGGCTGGCCGGCTTCGGCGAGGTAGGCGGGGGCTGCCGCCATGACCCAGTCGATCCGGGCCACCGGGGTGCAGACGAATTCGGGGGCCGGCGCGGTCGACCAGCGCAGCGCGATGTCGATGCGTTCGAAAGCCAGATCCATGATCCGGTCGGCCAGCTGCAGGTCGATCTCGATGCCCGGGAATTCCTTCAGGAAGCAGGGCAGCTGTTTGGCCAGCACCCGCTGGCCCCACGACACCGGTGCGGTCAGCCGGATGCGCCCGCTCATCTCCGAGCGCAGGGCTCGGACCTCTTCCTCGCCGGCCAGCAGCTCGGCCAGGGCGCGGCGCGCGTGGGAGGCGTAGACCTCGCCTGCGGGCGTGAGCACGATGCGCCGCGTGCTGCGCGCAAACAGCGTGGCCCCCAGCGCCTCTTCGAGCTGCGCGACGCGCTTGCTGACCACGCTCTTGCCCACGCCGAGCTCGTCTGCCGCATGGCTGACGCTCAGCCCGTCGACCACCTGCAGAAAGGTGGCCAGCATGTCGCGCGAAATGGTCATGGGCGGGCGGGATTGTTTCCGGATCGGACACAAAGCGTTCGCATTCGAGCAGATGCGGCTGCGGGTGTCCATCCCTAGACTCCCCAATCGGTGGCCCGGACCGCCCTGACATAAGACCCATCCACGGAGACAAACCGCATGAAGATCTACGCTGACCCGATCACGATCAACTGCCGCAAGGTGCTCGCAGGCCTGGACCTGATGGGGGCGCCCTACGAGTTGCACCACGTGGACTATTTCAAGGGCGAACAGAAGGGCGACGCCTACACGGCCGTGAACCCGAACCAGTCGATTCCGGCCATGGTCGACGGCGATCTGGTGCTGTGGGAGTCGAACGCCATCCTGCAGTACGCCGCCGACCGGAATGGCGGTTCGTCGGCCTACCCGACCGACCTCAAGACCCGCGCCGACATCAACCGCTGGCTGCTGTGGGAGTCCTCGAGCTGGTTCCCGAGCTGCTATGTGTACCTGGTGGAAAACTGTGTGAAACCGCTGCTGGGCGGCGCGGCCGACCCCGCCGTGCTGGCCGCGCAGGACGCGCAGTTCCACAAGCTGGCGGGCATCCTGGATGCCCGGCTGGCCGGTCGCCAGTGGGTCGCCACCGACCAGCCCACCATCGCCGACATTGCCCTGGCGTCACCCATGCACCTGCACGGCTGGCAGCGCCTGCCGCTGGATCCCCACCCGAATCTGCGCCGCTGGCTGTTCGAGAGCGTGGAGCGCCTGCCCAGCTGGGACAAGACCTGGGTCGGCGAAGGCTTCACCACCGAGCGCGCCCGGCAGGCGGCCTGACCTTCCCACCGCGCCACCCCGACAGCCATGACACCTGCACGATCCGTCCGCGCCACGCTCAACTACACGGTCGACAACGGCCGGCCGCCCGACTACTACTTCTACGAACCCGACCCCGGTGTGGAGCTCAACCCGCCCGGGACCGACCTGAAGGAAGTGGACATCCACGACGGCTGGCCCGAGGTACACCAGCTGTCCGTGGACCGTGAGGGGTTCGAGCTGCACGACTTCGGTGCCGAGTTCCGGCAGTTCGACGACGATGCCGCCATCAAGACCCGCTTCTACGACCAGGTCATCGACTTCGTGAAGAGCCACACCGGTGCGCGCCGTGTGGTGGTGTTCGACCACACCATCCGCAAGCGCCTGCCGGCGGACCTCAAGGCCCAGACCACGGTGCAGCGCCCGGCGGTGCTGCTGGTGCACAGCGACTACACGGTGGCCAGCGGGCCGCAGCGGGTGCGCGACATCCTGCCGGACGAGGCCGACGCACTGCTGCAGCGCCGGGTGGCTTTCTTCAATGTCTGGAAGCCGCTGCGCGAGCGGGTGGAAGAGCTGCCCCTGGCCATGTGCGACGCCCGCACCCACGACGAGGCCGACATGCTGCGCATGGACCTCAAGTACCGAGAGCGCACCGGCGAGATCTATGTCATGCGGCATTCACCCCGGCACCGCTGGCTCTACTTTCCGCAGATGCAGGCCCACCAGGCGCTGCTGCTGAAAACCTACGACTCCGAGACCGACGGGCGCGCCCGCTTCATGGGCCACACCGCATTCGAGGACCCCACCACGCCCCCGGGTGCGCCCAAGCGCGAGAGCATCGAGGTGCGGACCATGGCCTTCTTCTGAAGGCCGTGACTCAACCCCGCTGCGCAGCGTCCAGACCCGGCAGACCCGGCAAGGCCTGCAGGGCCTCCGCTTCGGTGCGGTAGGTGCGCAGGCCGGCGGTGTCGTCCAGGTGGCCGGCGCGCTGCAGCAGCTGTTCCACCGGCAGCTTGATGCCCACCAGGTGCAGCGTGATGCCGCGCCGGGCCAGCGTGCGGCGCAGCCGGCCGAACGCCTCGGCACCGGTGGCGTCGGTCCAGTTCACCGGGTGGGCGATCCACATCACATGGCGGGTGTCGGGGTGGGCATCGAGGTGTTCGGCCACGGCGCGCTCGAAGCCGGTGGCGGTGGCGAAGTCCAGTGCGGCATCCATCCGCAGCGCATAGAGGCCGGGCGCCAGCGGCGGCAGCTGCCACAGGTGCCGGTCGCGCAGGCTGCCGTCGGGGTGCAGGCCGACCTCGATGATGCGCGGGTGCAGCCGCAGGTACAGGAAGTGGCTGAGCGACATCAGCACCCCGGCCAGCACACCCCAGTACAGCGCCGGGGCGGCCGCCAGTGTGACCAGCAGCGTGGCGCCAGCGATGAGTGCCTCGACCCGCGACAGGCGCCACAGCCGCACGAAGGCGGCCGGCCGGATCAGGCCCACGATGGCCACCAGCACGATCGCCGCCAGCACCGCGCGCGGCACATGGTGCAGCACCGGCATGAACAGCAGCAGGGCCAGCGCCACCACCGCCACCGACACCAGCGTGGCCCAGCCGGTGCGGGCGCCGGCATACAGGTTGAGCGCCGAGCGCGAGAACGATGAACTGGTGGGAAAGGCGCCGCTGATGCCGGCCACCAGCTTGGCCAGGCCCTGGCCGATCAGGTCCTGGTCCTGGTCCCAGCGGGTGTTGCGCCCGGCGTTGTCCACCTGGGCGCTGGAGGCGGTTTCCAGAAAGCTCACCAGCGTGATCACCAGCACCGGCAGCACCAGCTGCCCCAGCAGCTGCCAGCCGGGCCAGCCCGGCCACACCGGTGCCGGCAGGCCCTCGGGCAGGGTGCCCACCACCGCGCCCCCGCCGGCCTCGAAACCGCTGAACCGGCTGATGCCGGCACTGGCCACCACCACCAGCAGCACCACCGGAAAGGTGGGCCGCCAGCGCCGCGCCAGCCACAGCAGTGCCAGGCTGCCCAGGCCGAACGCGACCGACGGCGCGTGCCAGGCCCCGACCGACCCGCCGGCCTGCAGGTCGGCGAACAGGTCGGGCCAGCCGGTGGCCCCCAGCAGCGGCGGCAGCTGCGAGGCCACGATCAGCAGGGCTGCAGCCTGGGTGAAGGCCATCAGCACCGGAGAGTTCACCAGGTTGAGCAGCCAGCCGAAACGCACCAGGCCCAGCAGCACCTGCAGTGCCCCGCACAGCAGGGCCAGCCAGGCCGCCAGCATCACCCACTCGGGGCTGCCGGCCGTGGCCAGTGGCGCCAGCGATGCGCCAACCAGCAGGCAGGTGAGGGCGGTCGGACCGACCGAGAGCCGGGGCGAGGCGCCGAACAGCACCGCCACCAGCGCGGGCAGCAGCGAGGCATAGATCCCGGTCACCAGCGGCATGCCGGCCAGGGCCGCATAGGCCACGCCCTGGGGAATGATCATCAGCCCCACGGTCAGGCCCGCCATCAGCTCGCCCCGCATCAGCGCGGCGTCCGGCCGGGGCCAGGCCAGAAAGGGCAGGGCGCGGCGCAGGCGGTTCATCCGGTCGATCCGGCTCAACGCCCCTGACCCCTCCGGATCATGACCGCCACCAGCGTGACCACGGTCAGCGGCGCAATGAAGCCCATCAGCACCGCCGAGAAGGTGCCCAGCGCCGCATGCTGCTGGGCGGCCAGGATGAGCCAGGCCACATAGGCGGCGTAATAAGCGAGGAACACGCCACCTTCCCAGCGGGCGATCTCGCGGCCGGTCAGGAACACCGGCAGGCAGGCCAGCGCGGTGGCCAGCATGACCCACATGTCCAGCGCCAGCAGCGACGACGGCACCCCGAGCTCGGACGGACTGACCATCGCTGCGACACCCAGGCAGCCCAGGATGTTGAAGGTGCAGCTGCCCACCACGTTGCCCACGGCAATGTCCCGTTCGCCCTTGATGGCGGCCATCACCGACGTGGCCACCTCGGGCATCGAGGTGCCGGCGGCCACGATGGTCAGGCCGATCACCAGATCGCTCACGCCGAGTGCCTTGGCAAAGGCGATGGAGGCGGTCACCAGGGCTTCCGAGCCCGCCACCAGGAAGCCCAGGCCGATCACGATCATCAGCAGCTGCACCGGCAGCTTCGAGTCCCAGGCGCCGGTGGCTGCCGGCTGCACCTCGGCCGCGTACTCGTCTTTGGCGGCCTGGCTTTCGCGCCGCGACTGCACGATCAGGAACACGGTGTAGGCCACCATCAGCCCGCACAGCAGCAGGCCATCAAGGAGCCCGATGCGGCCATCAAGGCAGACCAGCAGCAGGATGACCGAGGCGCCGATCATGATCGGCACCTCCTGCCGGATCAGCTGGATGTTCACCACCAGCGGCGTGATCAGGGCCGAGAGCCCCAGGATGAACAGCACGTTGAAGATGTTGCTGCCCACCACGTTGCCCAGCGCCAGGTCGGTCTGGCCGTCCAGCGCCGCGCCGGTCGAGACGGCCAGCTCCGGCGAGCTGGTGCCGAAGGCCACGATGGTCAGCCCCACCACCAAGGGCGAAATGCCGAACGAGAGCGCCAGTTTCGACGCGCCGCGCACCAGCAGTTCGGCGCCGGCGATCAGGCCGACGAGGCCCGCAATGAAAAGCAGGATGTTCATGAAGCATTTCGGGTTGGGGCGCCACAACGGCGTGGCTGGCGCGTAGTCTGCCACCGTCCGGACCGGGTCCGGCGGCTCTGGGTGCAGGGTGCGCGGCAGATTGGGCCCCCTGCCGCGGCCCGCATTGGACCCGCCTGCACCGCCGGCAACGGTGACAATATGTGTTCTTCGGAATTTTTCCGCGGCGGTCTGGCCGGTGCCCTGCGCACCGCGTTGCCGACCCTTGCTGACAGCCCCTGCCCCGACCCGCTCGGCCCGCAGGTGAACGTGCTGCACATCGGGTCACCGTTTCCGCCGCATCCACAACCAGGTCCTGTCGACCCCGACCGCCGCCGCACCCTGTGCGCGGCTGCCACCGCCATGGTGGTTCCGGCCGCAGGACCCACCGGGAGGAACCCATGCAACTCATCCTGTCGGCCGGATTCATTCTGGCCATCGTCCTGTGGGGCGTGCTCGCGCCCGCATCGCTGGGCGCGGTGTTCGACGCCGCGCTGGCCCTCATCACCCGCGACTTCGGCTGGTTCTACCTGTGGGTGGTGCTGGGCCTGGTCATCATGGCCATGGTGCTGGCGTTCGGCCGCCATGGTCAGCTCAAGCTCGGCAACGAGGACGACGAGCCCGCCTTCTCGCGCGGCGCCTGGTTCTCGATGCTGTTCGCCGCCGGCATGGGCATCGGCCTGGTGTTCTGGGGCGTGGCCGAGCCCATATCCCACTACGGCGCACCGCCGCCCGGCATTGCTGCCCAGACCCCGGAGGCGGCCAACGCCGCCATGCGCTACAGCTTCTTCCACTGGGGCCTGCACCCCTGGGCGGTCTACAGCATGGTGGCGTTGTCGATTGCGTTCTTCCAGTTCCGCCGGGGTGGCGCGGCACTGGTGAGCACGGCGGTGGAGTCGCTGCCGTGGGCGCCGCTGCGCCGGCTCGGCCCGGCGGCCAACGTGCTGGCGGTGGTGGCCACCGCGTTCGGTGTGGCCGCTTCGCTGGGCATGGGTGCGCTGCAGATCAACAGCGGCCTGGCCGCCGTGGCCGGTGTGCCGGTCAGCCCGACCGCGCAGGTGGTCATCATCGCGGTCACCACGGCGCTGTTCCTGGTCTCGGCCCTGTCGGGCCTGGGGCGCGGCATCAAGTGGCTCTCCAGCGCCAACCTGGTCATGGCCGCCCTGCTGGCGCTGGCGGTGTTCCTGCTTGGCCCCACGGTGGCCATCGTCGACACCTTCACCACCACGCTGGGCAGCTATGCCAGCGAGCTGGTGCGCATGAGCCTGCGCATGACGCCGTTCCGCGACAGCGGCTGGGTCGGCGGCTGGACCGTCTTTTACTGGGCCTGGTGGCTGAGCTGGTCGCCGTTCGTGGGCCTGTTCATCGCCCGCATCTCGCGTGGCCGGACCATCCGTGAATTCGTGCTGGGCACGGTGCTGGTGCCCACCCTGGCGGCTTTCGTCTGGTTCTCGGTGTTCGGTGGCACGGCGCTGCACATGGAGATCATGCAGGGGGTGCCCATGGCCGAAGCGGTCCAGGCCGATGTGGCCGGCGCCCTGTTTGCCCTGTTCGACGCCCTGCCGGCCGGCACCCTGATGGCCGCTGTGGCGACCGTGCTGGTGCTGGTGTTCTTCGTCACTTCCGGCGACTCGGCGGTGCTGGTGCTGGGCACCATGAGCACCGGCGGCCAGGCCGACCCGAGCGCCCGGGTGAAGGTGGTCTGGGGCCTGCTGGTCTCGGGCATGGCGGTGGCCCTGTTGCTGGCCGGCGGCGTGAAGGCGGTGCAGACCGCCACCATCGTGTTCGCCCTGCCGTTCACCGCCGTGGTGGTGCTGATGGCGGTGGCCCTGTGGCGCGCCGTGCAGGAAGACGGCGAGGCCGAAGAGCGCCGCGAGCGCGTGTTGCGCCGCCGCCTGCGCGAGCAGCTGGACCGGCCCGCCCCATGACGCTGGAGTGGCTGGCCGCCTTCGGCAAGAGCTTCCTGTTCGTGCTGGCGGCCTTGCTGCCCATCCTGAACCCGGCGGCCACGGCGCCCATCTTCCTCGGCCTGACCGAGGGCGCCTCCGAGCGCACCCGGGCCCTGCTGGCCCGGCGCATTGCCCGCTACATGCTGTGCTTGATGCTGGGCTCCATGCTGATCGGGTCGTATGTGCTGGAGTTCTTCGGCATCTCGCTGCCCATCGTCCGGGTCGGCGGTGGCCTGATCCTGGCGGCCACGGCCTGGCGGCTGCTGACCGCCAACCATGTGAGCGAAGACAGCCGCACCGGGCTGGCCGAGGCCTTCACCCCCGAGATGGCCCGCCGCCATGCCTTCTACCCGCTGACCTTCCCGGTCAGCTGCGGCCCGGGGTCGATTGCAGCCGCCATCACGGTGGGCGTGTCATTGAGCGACCCGCGCATGACCGTGGCGCTGGCCCGGGTGGGCGGCGGCGTGGCCGCGCTGGTGGCGATTGCGGTGCTGCTCTACCTGGCGTTCCGTTACGCCGAACACCTGCTGCGGCCGCTGGGCGAGGCGGGGTCGGTGATCTTCCTGCGGCTGTCGGCCTTCATCCTGCTGTGCCTGGGGGTGCAGATCGTCTGGGACGGCGTGAGCGAACTGCTCACCAGCCTGCCGATGACCTGAAGCGGTCTGGGACAATCCCGGGCTGCATGACCGACCAAGCTTCCACCCCCTCCGGTTCATCCGGTCCCGCTGCCCCGACCGTGGAAGGCCCGCTGGCCCGCGAGGCCCTGGCCCTGGCCGCGTTCGACCATGTGGTGTCGCGGGCCAGCGGCTTTCGCCCGCGCGAGGGCCAACGCCAGATGGCGGCCTTCATTGCCAGCACGCTGTCGGGCGTGCGGCTGGGCGACGAGTCGGTCAGCGGCGACGCCGCCCTGCCCGACCGGGGCATTGCCGTGGTCCAGGCCGGCACCGGCGTGGGCAAGTCGGCGGCCTATGCGGCCACCGTCATCCCGCTGGCGCTCGCGCAGGGTCGCCGGGTGGTCATCTCCACCGCCACCGTGGCGCTGCAGGAGCAGCTGATCCACAAGGACCTGCCGGCGCTGGCCGCGTTGCTGCCGCAGCCGTTTGCCTATGCGCTGGCCAAGGGGCGCGGGCGTTATGTGTGCCGCCTCAAGCTGGACCAGCTCGGCGGCGGCGACCCGGCCCATGCCGACCTGTTCGGCACCGAGGAAGGGCTCTCGCAGGCCACGGCCGACACCTGGCAGGAGCGTGGCCGACAGTACCTGCAGTGGAGCCAGGCACTCGACCAGGGCGACTGGGACGGCGACCGCGACCGCCTCGACGACCCGCCCGATCCCGGCCTGTGGGGCCCGGTGGCGGCCGAACGCCACACCTGCACCGCCCGCCACTGCCCGGCCTACAACAGCTGCAGCTACTACCAGGCGCGCCAGCGGCTGGCGCAGGCGCAGGTGATCGTGGTCAACCACGACCTGCTGCTGTCCACCCTGGGGCTGCACGCCCTGCCGGCCCCGCAGGACTGTTACCTGGTGCTGGACGAAGCCCACCACCTCGGCTCCATCGCCCAGGGCCAGTTCACCGCCCAGGTCGACCTCATGCGCACCAGCTGGCTCGACCGCCTGCCCCGCGCCTTCGACGAGGTGGCCAGCGCCATCTCGCACCACCCGGCCGACGATGTGGCGGTGCGCGCCCGTGATCTCAAGGCCGCCATGGGCGAGCTGGCCCGGCTGGCCATGGTCCGTGTCGGCGGCATGCCCGGCTGGGGCGAGCGCCGGCCCGACGCCCCGCCCACGGTCGACCGCTTCGAGGGCGGCGTGCTGCCCGCCGGCTGGGACGAGGTGGTCGGCACCATCGCGGCCCATGCCACGGCGCTGCTGAAGGTGGCGGAATCGCTGGCCACCCAGCTCAAGGCCATGGCCCGGGAGGAGCCGTCGGAGGCGGCCCGCTGCGCCCAGCTCTACAGCCGCATCGGTGGCTTTGCACCGCGCCTGCAGCACGCCCAGGAAACCGCCGACCTGTGGCTGCAGACCGCAGCCGACGGCCAGCCCCCGCTGGCCAAGTGGCTGGAAGCCGGCGTGCAGCACGGGCTGGTCACGCTCACCGCCCATGCCTGCCCGCTGCAGCCGGGCCACCTGCTGCGCAGCCACCTGTGGCGCCATGTGCGGGGGGCGGTGGTCACCTCGGCCTCGCTCACCACCTGCGGCGGCTTCGAGCATTTCCTGCACGAGTCCGGTCTGGCCTGGGACGAGGCCGTCGCCACCTGCCAGGTGCAGAGCCCGTTCGACCATGCCCGCCAGGGCCGGCTGGTGGTGGTGCAGACCCGCGCAGACCCCAAGGAGGTGGAGGCGTACACCCGCGAAATGCTCGACGCGCTCATGCTCGACCTGCAGCAGGTGCGCCGGGGCGCCCTGGTGCTGTTCACCTCGCGCGCCCAGATGGCCCAGGCCCGGCTGCTGCTGGAACGCGGCGCCCACGCCGACCTGCGCGATGCCGTGCTGGTGCAGGGCGATGCCTCGCGCACCGCCCTGCTGCGCCGCCATGCCCAGCGGGTGGCCGACGGCGAGGTCTCCATCCTGTTCGGCCTGCAGTCGTTCGGCGAGGGGCTGGACCTGCCGGGGGAGCTGTGCGAATGGGTGTTCATCACCAAGCTGCCGTTTGCCTCGCCGGCCGACCCGGTGGGTCAGGCGCGGGCCGACTGGCTGCGTAGCCAGGGCCGCGATCCGTTCAGCGAGCTGGTGGTGCCCGCCACCGGCGCGCGCCTGCTCCAGTGGACCGGCAGGGCCTTGCGCAGCGAGACCGACGAGGCGGTGGTGGTTTGCTACGATGGCCGGCTGCTGCGCCAGAGCTACGGCCGGCGCATGCTCCAGGGCCTGCCGCCCTACCGCCTGCAGCGCCGCAGCGGCGGCGTCACGACCGACGTCTGAATCGCACCGACCCGCGGGGCGGCACGGAACCAACCGGTGTCGGCCGCCTCCACTCCTGCATCCTCAACCCTGTCCTTCCTGCCATGCTCTACGCCACCCTCAAGCTGCTGCACGTCCTGTCCATCATCGTCTGGGTGGGGGGCATGGTGTTTGCCCACTTCTTCCTGCGCCCGGCGGTCCAGCAGCTGGACGCGCCCCAGCGCCTGCGCCTGATGCAGGCGGTGCTGCAGCGCTTCTTCAATGCCGTGTCGGTGGCGGTGCTGGTGGCCCTGGCCAGCGGCGTCTGGATGCTCGGCCGCGTGGCCAAGGAGACGGTGCAGGCCGGCCTGTCGTTCAACATGCCGCTGGGCTGGACCGTGATGGCGGTGCTGGGCCTGGTGATGATGGCCATCTTCGGCCATATCCGTTTTGCGCTCTTCAAGCGCCTGTCGCGGGCCGTTGCCGACAGCGACTGGACCGCCGGTGCCGCCGCCCTGGCCTCGGTCCGCACCTGGGTCTCGATCAACCTGGGGCTGGGCGTGGTCATCGTCGCGGCCACGCTGCTGCTGGGCTGACCCCGGTCTGACCCGCCGCCGCCCCCTGCGGGCGGGTTTTCCCTGTAAACATTGACGTATCACCCGCCCCTCGGGGGTGGGTGGAATACTGCCTGCACGCCCGCCGCTTCGAGCGGGCGACGACCCCATGCAGGAGACAACATGCGCACCATCCCCATCCAGGCCACGGCTGCGGCCGGGCTCAGCGGCTGCAATGAAGAAACGGGCGACGTGCCCCACATGAACCTGCCGCTGGCGCGGCGCGAGTTCCTCAAGGGCAGCGGGGTGCTGATGGGCACGCTGGCCACCGGCTCCCTGCTGGCGGGGCTGGCACCGTCGACGGTGTGGGCCGTCGAGCTCAAGACGCTGAGCAAGGCGGAAGGCGAGGCCATCATGGCCATGGGGCGCGTGCTCTACCCGCACGAGAAGCTGCCCGATGCGGTCTACGCCCTGCTGGCCAAGGACCTGGACGGCAAGGCCAGCGGCGACGCGGCTGCCGCCAAGACCCTGAAGGACGGCGTGGCCGCCCTCAATCAGGCGGCCGGCGGCAACTTCACCCAGGCCGATGCCGCCCGCAAGCTGGCCATCGTCAAGGCCATGGAGGGACAACCCTTCTTCGGCACGGTGCGCGGCCAGTGCATCACCTCGCTCTACGACAACGACATGGCGTACGCCACCTTCGGCTACCCCGGTTCGGCCTGGGAAAAAGGCGGGTACATCACCCGCGGCTTCCAGGATCTGACGTGGCTTCCGGAACCCGGCAAGGCGGCCAGCCCCAAGGCCGACCTCTGATCCGCGAACCCCCTACCGAACCGGAGACAAACAACATGGCGAAATTTGCAACCAACGACGACAGCGTGGTCGTCATCATCGGATCGGGTGCCGGCGGCGGCACCCTGGCCAACGAACTGGCCCAGAAGGGCGTGAAGGTGGTCTGTCTGGAGGCCGGTGCCCAGCAGTCCAATGCCAGCTTCATCAACGACGAATGGAAGTCGTTCAGCCAGCTGGCCTGGCTCGACACCCGCACCACCTCCGGCAGCTGGCGCGTGGCCAAGGACTTTGCCGGCCTGCCGGCCTGGATCTGCAAGACGGTGGGCGGCACCACCACCCACTGGGCCGGCGCATCGCTGCGCTTCCAGGAACACGAGTTCCGCACCAAGACCGTCTACGGCACCATCCAGGGCACCAACCTGCTGGACTGGCCGGTCACGCTCAAGGAGCTGGCCCCGTACTACGCCCGCGCCGAGAACAAGATGGGCGTCACCCGCACCAACGGCATCCCCGGTCTGCCCGGCAACAACAACTTCAAGGTGATGCACGCCGGCGCCAAGAAGCTGGGCTACAAGGAGGTGCACACCGGCAACATGGCCATCAACAGCCAGCCGCGCGACGGCCGGGGCCGCTGCCTGCAGCTGGGCTTCTGCTTCCAGGGCTGCAAGAGCGGCGCCAAGTGGAGCACGCTCTACACCGAGATCCCGCGTGCCGAAGCCACCGGCAATTTCGAGCTGCGCAGCGAATGCCATGTGACCCGCATCGAGCACAACGACAAGGGGCTGGTGACCGGTGTCGTGTACTTCGACAAGGACAGGAAGGAGCAGCGCCAGAAGGCCCGCATCGTGTGCGTGGCCGGCAACGCCATCGAGACCCCGCGCCTGCTGCTGATGTCGGCCTCGAACCTGTTCAAGGACGGCCTGGCCAACAGCTCCGGCCACGTGGGCCGCAACTACATGCGCCACATGACCGGCTCGGTGTATGCCGCCTTCAAGGACCCGGTCCACATGTACCGGGGCACCACCATGGCCGGCATCGTGCGCGACGAGGCGGCCCACAACCCCAAGCGCGGTTTTGCCGGCGGCTACGAGCTCGAGACCCTGGCGCTGGGCGTGCCCTTCATGGCCGCCTTCCTGAACCCGGGCGGCTGGGGTGAGGACTTCGCCTGGTGGATGGACCGCTACACCCATCTGGCCGGCATGTGGCTGGTGGGCGAGGACATGCCGCGCGAGACCAACCGCATCACCCTCAACACCAACGTCAAGGACCAGTGGGGCAACTACGTGCCCAACGTGCACTTCGACGACCACGACAACGACATCGCCATGCGCGAACACGCCTTCCGCCAGGGTGAGCGGGTGTACGAGGCGGCCGGTGCCATCCGCACCTTCCGCACCCCGCCGTACCCGAGCACCCACAACCTGGGTACCTGCCGCATGAGCGCGCGCCGCCAGGACGGTGTGTGCAACAAGTGGGGCCAGACGCACGACATCCCCAACCTGTTCATCAGCGACGGCAGCCAGTTCACCACCGGCGGCGCAGAAAACCCCACGCTGACCATCGTGACACTGGCGATCCGCCAGGCCGACTACATTGCGAGGCAGATGAAAGCCCGAACGATCTGAGATCCCACGCGCTGCAGGAGACCACCATGTGCGAATTCTTCGTCAAGGCCGACCCGATCCAGTACGAGCAGCGGTCGCGTACCGTGCGCATGCACGGTGTGCTGACCAGCATCCGGCTGGAGAACATGGTCTGGGACATCCTGGCCGAGATGGCCGAGGACGAGGGCTGCACCACCAATGCGCTCATCGCCCAGTTCCACGACGAAATCCTGGCGCACCGGGGCGAAGTGCCGAACTTTGCGTCGTTCCTGAGGGTCACCTGCATGCGCTATCTGCGCCGCCGCATGATGGCGATGGAACGCCAGGGCGCCGACAGCCCGGACCACCCGGTCCAGGCCACCGGCACCCATGGCCGCAACATCCCCGTGCCGAACACCACCGTGGCCACGTTGAGGCCGCGTTGACTTGTCCGTCTCTTTTTGCCGATTCCACCCACCGCATGAGCTTCCACACCGAAAACCAGCCGGGCGTCCACGACCGGCCCGACGCCGCCACGCGCGGGTTCGTCTTCAACCACACCATGATGCGGGTCAAGGACCCGAAGGTGTCGCTGGACTTCTACACCCGGGTCATGGGCATGCGCCTGCTGCGCAAGCTCGACTTCCCGGAAATGTCGTTCTCGCTGTTCTTCCTGGCCCGTCCGGAAGACGGTGAAGCGCCCGAGGACGTCGGCCAGCGCACCGCCTGGACCTTCAGCCAGCGCGGTGTGCTGGAGCTCACCCACAACTGGGGCACCGAAACCCAGGCCGACTTCAAGTACCACGACGGCAACGCCCAGCCGCAGGGCTTCGGCCACATCTGCTTCTCGGTGCCCGACCTCGATGCCGCCGTGGCCTGGTTCGACCAGAACCAGGTGACCTACGTGAAGCGCCCCGACCAGGGCAAGATGAAGGACGTCGCCTTCATCAAGGACCCGGACGGCTACTGGATCGAGATCGTCCAGCCGGACAAGCTCACCGCGCTGGGCCGCTGAGTTCGGCTGCCCCCAGCAGCTTCACCCCGGGCAGCTGGGCCCCGGGCGAGGGCACTTCGATGCCGCGCACCCGGGCCGAGAGCCAGCGCAGGCCGCTGGCCACATCGTTGCGCTGGCCGGTGCGTGCCGTGGGCACCGCGCCGCTGCCGTCGCCGAGGTCGAACCGGAAGATGTAGGCCGGCTCCTGGCCCATGCGCAGGTCGGTGATGGCGTAACCGCTGCCCTCGCGCGACAGGCTGTAGAAGCCGTGGCTGAAGGCGCGGATGCGCTGTGCCCCGGCGTGGCCGGCCACCTCCGCCTCCAGCGCAGCGCCCCGGTCGTGCACCGTCCAGGTGATCTGGCGGTCGTCATCGAGCAGGCCGTAATGGCCTTCCAGATAGTGGGTCGGCGTCATGGCCACCAGCCGCCACAGCACCGTGTTGAACGGCGCCGGCGTGACCAGCAGCTGCTGCACCTCCACACCACGCGCCTGCAGATCGGCCCGCGCCACGTCGGTGGCGTGCTGCTGGGCCAGCACGCTCCAGCCGATGTAGAGCGTGCTGAGCGCCAGGCCCGCATGGTTCCAGCGCAGCCGCGCACCGCACAGGACGGCGATCACACCCACCAACAGCGGCAGGGTGTAGGCCGGGTCGATGATGAACAGGCTGCCGACGCCGAACGGGTGGTCCGAGAACGGCTGCAGCAGCTGCGTGCCGTACACCGTCATGGTGTCGAGCAGCGGGTGGGTCACCAGCGCGAGCCACAGGGCCAGCCACCAGCGCCGCCACAACGCGCCCTCGGCGTGCAGCCGTGTCACCACCCAGGCCAGCAGCGGCGAGAACAGCGTGAGGAACAGCAGGGCGTGCGACTCGGCCCGGTGCAGCACCATGTTGAGCACCGCGTCGCCGTGGTCGATGAAGGCGTCCAGGTCGGGCAGGGTGCCGGCCACGGCGCCCCACAGGGCCGATTTCCAGACGGCGGTGCGCCGCCCCATGACGGCCACGGTCACGGCCGAGCCCAACGCGATCTGCGTCAACGAATCCATGAATGCCTCAGAGCTGTACGGTGATGGGGAACTGCGCCCGCAGCCCGTCCACGCCGGGCGTGAAGGGCACGGTGAGCGCGGCGCGGCCAGCGGCGTCGAGCCGGCGCCACAGAAAGTCGCGCTCGTTGCCGGGGTCGCCGGCCACATACAGCTGGGTGGTGAGCAGGTCCATGCGGTCCAGCCGGACCTTCACATGGATGTGCGGCGTGCGGCCGCTGTACGGAGCCGGTCGCAGGGTGCGGAAGCGGTAACGGCCGTCGCGGCCTACGCTGACCCGGCCGAAGCCCTGGAAGGCCGGGTCGGCCCGGTTGCCGTCGCCGGGGTGGTGGTAGTGACCGGCGTGGTCGCACTGCCAGATTTCGACCACGGCGTCCTGCACCGGTCGGCCGTCGAGATCGGTCACCACGCCATCGAGCCAGACCGCCTGGCCCCGGTCGTAGCGCCGGTTGCCGTGGCGCAGCAGGTCGCCGTCGTGGTCATCGGGCAGGCGCACCGGGTAGAACGGGCCTTCGGTCTGGCCCGGTGTGGGGCGCCGGGGCGTCGATGGCTGAGCGGTCTGGGCCAGTGCCGGGGTGAGCCAGGCCGGCGTGGCCACCGAGGCCACCGCCGCCGCGGCACCCAGCAGCCAGGGGCGTCGGGAGAGGGTCATGGGCCTTGGAAGCGGTGGTCGTCAGGGAGTTCCTGTCCGGTCTATTCCGGCTTGCGGTTCGACGCCATCCAGGCGATCAGCGAGGAGCGCATGGCTTCCTCCACCGACATCTCGATCGGCGTGACCCAGGTGCGCGGCACGAACACGGTGTAGCCACCGATCATGTAGCCCATGGGCAGGTACACGGCCACCTGGTCGAGCTGACCAAGCGCTCCGGGCAGCCCGTCGAAGTTCTGCCGCGTCACCAGTCCGACGATGGACATGTCGTCGCCCGGCTTGCGCAGCAGCACCACCTGCTGGCTGTCTTTCTCGTGCGGGGCGAAGTAATCGGCGAAGTTCTTGAGCGAGGAATACACGCTCTTGATCACCGGCAGGTTGGTGAAGGGCAGCTCCAGCCACGACAGGGCCTTGGCCACGTAGCGCTGCGACACCAGCACGCCCAGCGCCAGGATCAGCGCGGCACCCAGCACGATGCCCAGGCCGGGCAGGTAGAAGTCGCCGGTGATGGGCCGCACCATCCGCATGGCCAGCGACTCGACCCACACCACGAACACGTAGAGCAGATAGACCGTCAGGGCCAGCGGCAGGAAGGTGATGAGGCCGCGGAAAAAGTAGGAATACAGGCGTTTCATGGCGTTACAGGAGCAATCGGCCAGCATAGCAGCGCCACTTGCAGTTCGGCACAATGGCCGCATCTGTCGTCATCCGGCCGGAACTCCGCCGCCCGCCGTCACTCAGACTTCACATGAACACTGTTGCCGACCTGGTTTCCCGCCTGCTGCGCCTGGCCCTGCGGCTGGTCTTTGCCCTGGCCGCCACCGTCTTTCTGGTCAGCCTCATGCTGGCCTCGCTGGTGGTGGTGCTGGCCGTTTCGCTGTGGTCGCTGCTGACCGGTCGCAAGCCGGCACCGGTGGTGCTGTTCCAGCAGTTTCGCCAGGCCCGCGAGCGCTATGCCCAGGGCATGTTCCGCGCCGGCGCCGCGCCAGCCGACGTGGTGGACGTGCAGGCCACCGAGGTGCGCGAGCACGGCGCGCCCGCCCCGGCACCGGCCGACGGCCCGGTGGGCCGCCTCAGTCGCTGAGGTCTTCTTCCTCGCCGCCGGCGCGCCGCTCCAGGGCCGCCTGGTACACCGCGTTGCGCGGCTGTCCGGTGATGTCGGCGCACAGCTTCACGGCGGTTTTCAGGGGCAGGGCGCTCAGCAGCAACTCCAGCGTGCGCAGGGTGGCCGCATCGAGCCCTTCGGCGCCGGCGGCGGCAGCCGGGTGCACCATGAGCACGAATTCGCCGCGCGCCCGGTGGGGCCCGCCGGCCAGCCAGCCCGGCAGCCCGGCCGCCGGCAGGCGCACCAGCTCTTCAAACTGTTTGGTCAGCTCGCGCCCCAGGCTGACCGGTCGGTCGCCGAGTGCGGCGAGGTCCTGCGCCAGGGCCTCGATGCGGTGGGGCGCCTCCAGCAGCACCTGTGCGCGGGCGTCGGCGGCCATGTCCTGGATCTGCCGCTGCCGCTCGGTCCGGCGCGACGACAGAAAACCCTGAAACACGAAACGCCCGTCCCAGCCGACCTCGCCGGCCACGCTCAGCAGCGCGGTCACGGCGCTCGGGCCCGGCAACGGCATGCAGCGCAGGCCGGCCGCCTGCACGGCGGCCACCAGCCGGGCGCCCGGGTCGCTCACGCCGGGCGTGCCGGCATCGCTCACATAGGCCACCCGTTGACCCTGCTGCAGCCGCTGAACCACGGTGCCGGCCGCTTCGGTCTCGTTGTGCTCGTGGACCGCGAGCAGCGGTTTGTGCAGCCCGTAGCCGGCGAGCAGGGTGCTGGTGTGCCGGGTGTCCTCGCAGGCCACCGTATCGGCCAGCGACAGCACGTATAAGGCCCGCAGGCCGATGTCGGCCAGATTGCCGATGGGCGTGGCCACCATGTAGAGGGTGCCGGGCGGGTGGTCCTGGTGGCGGGCTGCATCGGCGGCAGCGGTCAGCAAGGACGGGGAGGGAGCAGACACATGGACCTCGAAGGAAAAGTGCGCCGGGTCACCACGCGGGAGCGGGGCCTTGCTGCCGAAGACCGGGCACTGCAACACCTGCAGGCGCAGGGGCTGCGCATGGTGGCCCGGAACTTCAAGACCCCGGGCCGGGGCGGCGGCGAGATCGATCTGATTATGCGGGAGCGTGACGGCACGCTGGTCTTCGTCGAGGTGCGTCTGCGCAGCCGCAGCGACCGGGGCGGCGCGGGCGCCAGCATCACCGCCACCAAGCGCCGGCGCATCGTGCTGGCGGCGCGGCACTTTCTGCTGCGCTGCCGGTCCATGCCACCATGTCGCTTCGACGCGGTGCTGATCGACGGGCCGGAAGGTGAGCTGCAGTGGTTGCGGGCTGCCTTCGACACGGGCGACGCTGGCTGACGCGCCGCCCGGGGGACGGATTCAGCGCAGCGGTCCCTGGCCGCAAAGCACCGGCAGGTAGTCCATCAGCCACTTGATCTGGCTGGCGTCCGACCAGTTGGCGCCGGCAATGACGGTCGTTTCGGGTGCCGACGCACTGTCTTCCTGCCGCACGCTGACGGTGTGCAGTCCGGTTTCGGTGTCTGCTTCGGCCTTCATCGTTGCCGACCACCCAGCGCCTGGCTTCGACAACTCGACGGACCGGTTGTCCAGCCCTCTCGACTCGACCCGCAGCCGGCAGGTCTCATCGAGCTGGTAACGCCAGCGGTGCGCAAGATAGCGGTGCTCGCCGATCTGGTTCAGGGCCTGGTGCACTTGCGTGCGGTCCATACCGAAGGCCAGCGCCAGCGGTTCGTCCTGGCTCGGATAACCGTCCGCACAACCCGCCAGGACTATCGCGAGGGCGCAGGCTGCCGCCGGGGGAAAAGCCCGGCTCATGTCGGGTGCTGCACCTCGTCGGTGCCTTCAATCGCGTCCTGCGGCAGGCGCGTGGCCAGCACCTTGTCGATGGAGCGGCCGTCCATGTCGACGATCTCCAGTTTCCAGCCTTCCCAGATCACGGTGTCGGTGACTTTGGGCAGGCGCCCGGTCAGCAGCATCATCATGCCGCTGAGGGTGTGGTAGCGCCCGCGCTCTTCATCGGGCACCGCGTCCAGGCCCAACCGGTCCTTCAGCTCGGGCACCGGAATGTGGCCATCGAGCAGCCAGCTGCCGTCGTCCCGCTGCATGGCCCAGGAGGTTTCGGGATCGCGCGGGCTGAACTCGCCGGTGATGGCCTCGATCAGGTCCTGCAGCGTCACGATGCCCTGCACCTCGCCGTACTCGTCGATCACGAACGCCATGTGCACGTCGGACTGGCGGAAGTTGTCCAGCAGCTCCATGCCGGTGATGGTCTCAGGCACATACAGCGGTTCCTGCAGCGGCTGCCGGGTCAGCTCCCACGACTCGCCCCTCAGGGCCTGCGTCATCCATTTGCGGGCGTTCACCACGCCCACCACATCGCTCATGCTGCCGCGCACCACCGGGAAACGGGCGTGGTCGGAAGCCTCGACGCGGGCCATGTTCACCTCGAAGTCCTGCTCCAGGTCGAGCACCACCACGGCGCTGCGCGGCACCATCAGGGAGCCGATCTGGCGGTCGTCCAGCCGGAACACATTGCGCACCATGGTGTGCTCGTGCGACTCGATCACGCCGGCCGTGGTGCCTTCCGCGAGCATGGCGTGGATCTCTTCCTCGGTCACTGCATTCGCGCCCGAGTCTTTCACGCCCAGCAGCTTGAGCAGCGCCTGGGTGGAGACCGACAGCAGCAGCACGAACGGCTTGGTGGCAATCGCCAGCATGTCGATCGGTCGGGCCACCAGCCTTGCCAGGGTTTCCGGGTGCGACTGGCCGATGCGTTTGGGCACCAGCTCGCCCACCACGATCGAGAAGTAGGTGATCAGGACCACCACCAGCCCCGTGGCCAGGTACTGGTGATAGGGGTCGGGGACGCCCATGCTGGTCAGCCAGAGGGCCAGCGGTGCGGCCAGGGCCGCCTCACCCACGATGCCGTTGAGCACGCCGATGGAGGTGATGCCGATCTGGATGGTGGAGAGAAACCGCGTCGGGTCCTCCCCGAGCTTGATGGCGGCGGCCGCCGACCGGTCTCCTTCATCGACCCGTTTCTGGAGCCGGGCCTTGCGGGCCGAGACCAGGGCCAGTTCCGACATCGCGAACAGGCCGTTGAGGAGGATGAGTGCAAAAAGCAGGGCTATTTCCATAGGGGGTAAGTGCAGTGAAGATGCAGGAGGCGGCTGTGTCAGAGAGGGCTCAGATACCCGGTCGACAGCAGTCCGAAGACGATGAGGCCGAGCGCCACGCGGTACCAGACGAAGGGCATGTAGCCGCGCGTGGAGACCATCCGCAGAAACCAGACGATGACGGCATAGCCCACCACGAAGGCCACCAGCGTGGCCAGTGCGGTGGGGCCGGCACCCAGCGGAATGCCCTGGTCGCGGCTGCTCCAGAGCTGGTAGAAGCCGGATGCGGTCACGGCGGGTATGGCGAGCAGGAAGGAGAAGCGGGCCGCTGCTTCGCGCGTGTAACCCAGCAGCAGCCCCGCCGTGATGGTGCCGCCCGAGCGGGACACGCCCGGAATGAGCGCCAGGGCCTGGGCTGCCCCGAACAGCAGGCCGTGCGTCCAGGTCAGCTGGTCCAGCTGCCGCGCCCGCCGCCCGAACCGATCGGCCAGTCCGAGGAACAGCCCAAACACGATCAGCATGGACGCCGTGATGTACAGGTGTCGCAAGTGGCCCTCGATGGCGTCCTTGAACAGCAGGCCAAGTCCCGCGATCGGCAGGGTGCCCAGCAGGATCAGCCAGCCCATGCGCGCATCGGGATCGGAGCGTGCCGATGGTTGCAGGATGCTTCGCCACCAGGCCAGAAGGATCTGCCGGATCTCCCGCCGGAAGTAGATCAGCACGGCCGCTTCGGTGCCCAGCTGGGTGATGGCCGTGAACGCCGCGCCCGGGTCGCCCCCCGAAGGCAGCAGCGGGCCGATGATGCGCAGGTGTGCGCTGGACGATACCGGCAGGAACTCGGTAAGACCCTGGATCAGGCCCAGGAAGGCGGCTTCGGCCCATGGCACTGGGTCAGACATGGCGGTCAATTCGGACGGGGGTGGTCGAACGGTGATGTTCAGGAGCGCAGTTCATGGCGATGGATGTGCAGATCGGTCGTGCACAAAGCCTGTAGGCAGCTGGCGTTGACCAGCGCAATGCCTGGGAAGGAAGTGGGGGCGACGCTGCGAGGCAGGCGTCAGGGCCGGGGCTGATGCCGCCCGGCCGAGGTGTCAGGCCTGTGGCGGGCGCTGAAGTCCCTCGAGCGAAGGCGAGGGCGAATGGGGGTTCAGGTGCGGCGGAGTGCGGCCCCAGGCGCTTCGGGCTGCGAGGCCCAGGGGCCAGGGGTCGAGCCCATCCGGCAGGTCGGGAATCTCGTCCAGCAGGTCATGCTCGCGATCGAGCACCGACGCGTCCGCCACGGATTCGGCCCATCCATGGGCTGAAGTTGCGCGTGCGTCGTCGGGCATCGGCTCCGACACCACCGCCGTCTGCCCATGGTTCAACGGCTGCTGGAGCGCACCGATCCCCAGACTGCAGAAAAACTGCAGCGCAAGAACGGCAATGATCCAGTGGCGCATCACAGGGCAGGATTATCGGGGTTGCCGTCCGGCAAACCGGCTGACCGGGCATTCCACCCTTGGCCAGCACACTATTCGCGTTCGATTTCCAGATACACCCGGCTGGCGTTGCCGGGGTGGAGTTCGGCCGCGTTGTGAAGGGTCTCGAAGGGCTTCATGTCGAACGAGCGGACCGCCACCCCGATGTCCTGCATCTGTCCCACGGCATCCTTCATGTGGGCGCGAAGCGATTGCAGATAGTCGCGGGTCTGGCGCTGTGCGGTGGCCAGATCGGTCACCCGCCCGTGCCCCGGGACCAGCCACTTCGGCTTCAGTGTTTCCAGGACGCCGAAGGTTTCCAGCCACTGCCGTGTGTTGCTGACCGGCAGCACCGAGAGCAGGCGGTCGACATAGACGACGTCTCCGGTGAAGACCACATCGCGGTCGGGTATCCAGACCAGCAAGTCGCCCGGCGTGTGTGCCCCGCCTCGGTTGCGCAGTTCGAAGCCGAGGCCGCCCAGCTCGAGCCGCGAGTCCGGGGTGGCCACCAGCCGAGCTGGATACACCGGCCGTGTTTCTGCAAACCGGGGCCCCAGCAGGCCACCGAGCGCCTGCATCTGGTCACCGGACCGGGCCTGCATGTCCGGCACGGCGCTGGCGTGAGCGATCAGTTCGGCCCCGCCGGCCCGGAAGAAGCCGTTGCCCAGCCACCGGTGGTCCTGTCCGCCGGTGTTGATCACCCAGCGGACGGGTTGATCGGTGACCCGCCGCGCGGCTGCAGCGATGTCCCGAGCACTCAGGAAGGTGGCGCCGCTGTCGATCAGCAACGCCCCTCCCGGGGTGACGACCAGGCCGATGTTGGCGTTGAGGCCTTCATTCGCCTGGGTGCGTCCACCCAGTTCGCCGATGTGGACATAAACGCCGTCGGTGACCTTTTCGAACTTGACCTCTGCAGCGCTCGCGGCGGAGGCCAGCAGGCCAATGAGGAAGAGGGCCAGAAACCTTGAAGTCATGCGCATCCCTTGTTGATCAGCCCAAGCCGAGTGTGATGGCAGCGAGTATCAGGTAGCGCCCTACCTTGGCCAGGGTCACCAGCACCAGGAACACCGGAAAAGGCTCGCGCATCACGCCAGCCACGACCGATCAGCGGATCGCCGATGACGGGCGCCCAGCTCAACAGCAGACTCCACTTCCCGTACCGGCTGTACCAAGCCTGCGCACGCGCCAGCGAAGCTGTCTTGACCGGGAACCAGGGCTTTGCCTTGAAGAGTTCGATCCACCGTCCAAGCACCCAGTTGACGACCGATCCCAGCACGTTGCCGACACTGGCGACCAGAATCAGCATCTCCGATGGCTGATTTCCGGCCAGCAAGAGCGCGACCAGAACCGCCTCGGAAGCGGTGGGCAGCAGCGTTGCCGCCACGAAAGCACTCAGGAACAAACCGCTGTACGCGCCCAGATCTGTCATGTCCACGAGGCTCAATGAACATGCCTGTGATGGACATCAGGGAAATGGGGATGCCTGTGCGTGATCGGCTGGTGCTTGTGCACATGCGCATGAGGCTCCTGGCCATCCCATTCGCCGTCATGCTCGTGTTGATGGTGCTCATCATGGACGTGGGCGTGGCTGTGTTCCAGAGGTTCATGGGTGTGTTCATGCTCATGGCGCTCGGTCAGATGCAGCCAGACGCCCCAAGCCATCAGACCACATGCCAGCCAGAAGCCAGACCCGACAGGCTCCTCCAGCCAGATCACAGAAACAAACGCACCCATGAAAGGAGCGACGGAGAAATATGCTCCGGTCCTTGCGGTCCCCAGCCCGCGCAGAGCGAGTACGAAAAGCACCAGGCTGATGCCGTAGCCCAGAAAGCCCACGGCCATGGCACCCAGCGTGACCGACATTGAGAAGTGATGTTGGCCCATTGCCAGGCCCAACGCCACATTCACATATCCAGCCACCAGGCCTTTGATTCCTGCGATGAACAATGCATCCGACGCGGAGACTTTGCGCGTCAGGTTGTTGTCCAGTGCCCAGCAGAGGCAGGCCAGCACGATCAGCAGTGAAGCCCAGTTGAGGCCACCCTGGGCGGACCCTGCGCTCTGCAAGGACAGGATGACGCCGCCCGCCACGATCGCCAGCATGCCGAGCACGATGCGGCGATCAGCGTTTTCCTTGAAGGCCACCCAGGCCAGTACCGCCGTCAGCACCCCCTCCAGATTGAGAAGCAGCGATGCAGTCGATGCGGTCGTCTGTTGCAGACCCAGCAGCAAGGCGACCGGACCCAGGATGCCTCCGAAGCCGATGGCGCCGGCCAGCCAGGGCCACTCGCTGCGGGTCAAGCCTGAGGGCTCCCAGCCTCGATCCCGCACCATCCTGAGGGTCAAGAGGCCGATGCCGCTGCCGAGGTAGAGCAGACCCCCGAGCATGACCGGCGACACCGATCCCAGCAGCATCTTGGCCAGGGGGGTGCTCAGCCCGAAGAGAGCCGCAGCACCGAGAGCGAATCCGACACTGGCGTTCATAGGTACTTGGTGATTTCGCGGAACTCTTCCAGCGAACCTGGCTGCGGCTGGTCCTTGGTCGCCACCATGTGGCTTAGGCAATGGTCAAGATGGTCCTGGATCAGCGTCCGCTTTGCCTGGGTGATGGCCTTCTCAACCGCTTGCAGCTGCTGAACCACGTCCATGCAGGGCATACCTTGTTCGAGCATCGCCACCACGCTGCTAAGGTGACCGCCGGCTCGACGAAGCCGTTTGATCACGGCGGGATGTGTTTCGTGAACGTGCATGTTGATCAATCTGGTTACCGGAATGGATCCCCCCGGGGAGGTTACAATGAAAGTGCATTCGCCATCCACTACAGATGATCATCGCCGATCGCCAGCACTGGTTTCCTGCTCCTTCTGCAACCGCCGGGAGGTGTGTGGCCATCGTGGTCGCATTGATCTTGTTGGCGGGTGCCATGATCACGCCATGGGGGCTGGCCAAGTCGCACGGATCGGCTGCGATGTCGGCCTTGCACCACGGTGAGTCCTTGGACTCGATGGAGGGGCACGGGCACAGCCATGAGGATGACCTGCCGGCATCGGTCGGCATCCATGTCCATCATGCGGGCGATCATTCGCACGACCACGCCCACGCGCTGCCCCTGGGCTTGCCAGGGTTGACCGAAGCCGCAGCCGAGTGGCCCTTGGGCCCCGATCACGCCGGCCCCTTGCCAGCGCTTGCGCGCCTGGAACGTCCACCGCAAACCTGACCGCTGGTCATCACCATCGGTTCGGGCTGCCACTGCGGTCCTGGGCTTTCACTTTCCTATACGGAGTTTTCATGCTCAGCTTTTCTCACGAGCGGCTTCAGGCTGCGCCCTGGGCGCGACCGGGTCCCGCTGCGACCACCTTGCTGGTCCTGGCGTTCCTTCTGTTCTTCTCCGCCGAGGCCTTTGCCCACGCCGTCACGCAGGGTGACAAGGGGTACATCCAGGAAATATCCGGTGTGCATCTGCTGCCCTTCACCTACCTAGGCGCCAAGCACATGGCCACGGGCTACGACCACATCCTGTTCCTGTTTGGGGTGATTTTCTTCCTCTACAAGCTGAAGGACATTGCGGTCTACGTCAGCCTGTTCGCGATCGGTCACTCCACCACCATGGTGCTGGGGGTCTACTACAACATCGGGATCAACAGTTACCTGATCGACGCCGTCATCGGCTTCTCGGTGGTCTACAAGGCCCTGGACAACATCGGTGCTTTCCAGCGCTGGTTCGGCGTTCAGCCGAATACCAAGGTCGCGACCTTGATCTTTGGCCTGATCCACGGCTTCGGTCTGGCCACCAAGATTCAGGAGTACGAGATCTCGCGTGATGGCCTGGTGGCCAACCTGCTGGCGTTCAACGTCGGCGTGGAAATCGGGCAGCTGCTGGCTCTGTCCGTGATCCTGATTGGCATCAGCTTCTGGCGCCGCACCGCAGGCTTTGCGCGTTACGCCTACAGCGCCAACGTGGTCATGATGTCCGCAGGATTCATCCTCGTGGGCATGCAACTGACCGGCTACATCGTCTCCCAATGAATTCGAGAGTGAACACCATGTACAACAGCGACATTCCCTCCCGCGCCGAACTGCCTTCGACCCGGCAGCTCATCCGTTCCACCATCATCGCTGCGGTCTCTGCCGTGGTCCTGCTCTACACCGTAGTTCTCCCGTCCGAGTACGGTGTAGACCCCACCGGTATCGGCCGGGCGCTGGGCCTGACCGACATGGGCGAGATCAAGTCCCGCCTGGCGGCCGAAGCGGCGGCGGATGCGGCAGCGTCCTCAGCCGGTCCTGCGCCAACGTCAACGCCAGCCACGCAAGCGACTCCGCAGACTGGTGGCAGCAGTGTTGCAGCCGCTCCTGCCGCGCCGTCGCCAACTGATTCATCGCCGAACAACCAGGGTGCCCCGTGGCGTGACGAGGTCTCGTTCACGCTGACCCCCGGGCAGGGCGTCGAGATCAAGCTGGTGATGAAGGAAGGCGAGAAGGCCGAATACGCCTGGACCGTCCAGGGCGGGGTCGTGAACTTCGACACCCACGGAGACGCCCCTGGACGTTCCATCAGCTACGAGAAAGGTCGGGCGGTGCCGGAGGATGAGGGTGAGCTGGTGGCGGCGTTCACCGGCAACCACGGCTGGTTCTGGCGCAACCGTGGCCAGTCCGACGTCACGGTGGTCCTGAAAACCCGCGGTCAGTACAGCAGCCTCAAACGGGTCATCTGATCGACCCCCGCTATCATCGCCCCCATGCTTTCGCAGCGCATCCAGCAACAGTTCATCGACAGTGCCGACCTCAAGTACCAGTGCGCGCCCGCGCTGGCGCCCATGGTGGAGTCCGCCATCCACGCGGTGCTGGCCTGTGTCACCGGCGGCGGCAAGGTGATGGCTTGCGGCAACGGGCCTTCGGCCGCGGCCGCGCAGCTCTTTGCCGCCAGTTTCATGGGCCGTTTCGAGCGCGAGCGTCCCGAGCTGGCCGCCATGGCGCTGTCGGCCGACTCGGCCGTCATCACGGCCGTGGCCCAGGACTTCGATCCCGGCTGGGTGTACGCCCGCCAGGTGCGGGCCCTGGGTCAGACCGGCGATGTGCTGCTGGTGGTGGGTGGCGTCGGCCAGGCGGCCAACCTGCTGTCCGCCGTGGAGTCCGCGCATGAGCGCGACATGACGGTGGTGGCGCTGACCGGCGCCCGCGGCGGCCGGCTGACCGCCGTCCTGCGCGACACCGATGTGCACATCTGCGTGCCGCACGATCACCCGGCCCGCATCCTGGAAGTCCACCAGCTGGTGCTGCACTGCGTGTGCGACGGCGTGGACGCCCAGCTGCTGGGCCTGCCCGAAGAATCCCTTCCCGACCCGGAGAACCTGACATGAGCTTTCCCCTTGCCCCCTCCCGCCGTCGCGCCGGCCTGCTGCTCGCTAGCGTGGCCCTGTCCGGTCTGATGAGCGCCTGTGCACCGCTGGTGGTCGGCGGTGCCGCCGTGGGCTCGGCGCTGGTGGCGGTCGACCGCCGCACCTCCGGCGCCCAGCTGGACGATCAGGGCATCGAGCTGCGGGCCAGCAACCGCATCAAGGAGCAGTTCGGTGAACGGGCCAACGTCTCGGTCACTAGCTACAACCGTCAGGTGCTGCTGACCGGCGAGGCCGCCAGCGAGGCGGTCAAGGCCGAGGTGGAGCGTGTGGTCGCGGGTGTGGACAACGTGCGCAGCATCGTCAACGAGCTGGGCGTGGTCAATTCCCCCAGCTTCAGCCAGCGCTCGTCGGACACGCTGATCACCGGCAAGGTCAAGGCCGGCATGGTGGACGCCAAGGACCTGTCGGCCGTGGCCTTCAAGGTGGTGACCACCCGCGGCACCGTCTACCTGATGGGCCGGGTGACCCAGCGCGAGGCCACCCGTGCCACCGACATTGCACGCAACACGTCCGGCGTGATGCGTGTGGTGCGCGTGTTCGAGATCCTGACCGAGGAAGAGCTGGCCCGCATCGGCACCCAGGGGCCGACCGAGACGCCGGCCAGCAAGCCGGCGCCGCAGGCCAACTGATCAGCGCAGGCGCTTGATCAGGCTGGAGGTGTCCATGCGCTGGCCACCCATGGCTTGCACATCGGCATAGAACTGGTCGACCAAGGCGGTCACCGGCAGGCGGGCGCCGTTGCGCTTGGCCTCGTCCAGCACCAGACCCAGGTCCTTGCGCATCCAGTCCACGGCAAAACCGAAGTTGAACTGGTCGGCCACCATGGTCTTGCCGCGGTTGTCCATCTGCCAGCTCTGCGCAGCGCCCTTGCCGATGACGTCGAGCACCAGGTTCACGTCCAGGCCGGCTTTCTGGCCGAACGCGATGGCTTCCGACAGGCCCTGCACCAGACCGGCGATCGCGATCTGGTTGACCATCTTGGTGAGCTGACCGGCGCCGCTTTCGCCCATGCGGGTGAAAGCCTTGGAGAAGGCCATGCCGACCGGTCGCGCCGTGTCGAACGCGGCCTGATCGCCACCGCACATGACGGTGAGCGCGCCGTTCTCGGCGCCAGCCTGACCGCCGGACACCGGCGCATCGATGAACTGCAGGCCCAGGGTGCGTGCAGCAGCTGAGAGTTCGCGGGCCACATCGGCCGAGGCGGTGGTGTGGTCGACGAAGATGGCGCCGGCCTTCATGCCGGCAAAGGCGCCATCGGCACCCAGCACCACGGCGCGCAGGTCGTCGTCGTTGCCGACACAGGCGAACACGATGTCGGCGCCCTGGGCCGCTTCGCGCGGCGTGGTCTTGAAGCTGCCGCCGTAGGTCTTGGCCCAGGCTTCGGCCTTGGCCGAGGTGCGGTTGTAGACGGTGACGCGGTGGCCGGCGCGGGCCAGGTGGCCGGCCATGGGAGAGCCCATGACACCCAGGCCGATGAAGGCGACCTGGCGGGGTTCGATGGCGTCGTAGGTGCGGGGAGCGGCGGTCATGCGGGGGCCTTGTCTCGGGTTGTTGTGAGGCCCCGGACTGTAAATCAATCGCGCATCAGATGATGGTCAGGTGCTCGGTACCGGCCGCCAGGTCCTGGGTTTTGGCGCGCTGGCTGTTGAGCTTGATCTGCAGCCGCAGGTCGTTGAGCGAATCGGCGTTGCGCAGGGCGTCTTCCAGCGTGATGAGGTTGGCCTCGAAGGCGTTGAACAGCGCCTGGTCGAAGGTCTGCATGCCGATGTTGGTGCTCTTCTTCATGATCTCCTTGATCTCGGCCACATCGCCCTTGAAGATCAGGTCGGAGATGAGCGGGGAGTTCAGCATGATCTCCACCACCGCGTGGCGGCCCTTGTTGTCCTGGCGCGGGATCAGCCGCTGCGAGATGAGGGCCCGCAGGTTGAGCGACAGGTCCATGAGCAGCTGGGCGCGGCGCTCTTCGGGGAAGAAGTTGATGATGCGGTCCAGCGCCTGGTTGGCGCTGTTGGCGTGCAGGGTGGCCAGGCAGAGGTGGCCGGTTTCCGCAAACTGGATGGCGTGCTCCATGGTCTCGCGGTCGCGGATCTCGCCCATGAGGATCACGTCGGGCGCCTGGCGCAGCGTGTTCTTCAGTGCGGCTTCCCAGCTGTCGGTGTCGAGCCCGACCTCGCGCTGGGTCACCACACAGTTCTTGTGCGGGTGCACGAACTCGATCGGGTCCTCGATGGTGATGATGTGGCCCTGCGTGTTCTCGTTGCGCCAGTCCACCATGGCGGCCAGCGAGGTCGACTTGCCCGAGCCGGTGGCGCCCACCAGGATGCACAGCCCGCGCTTGCTCAGCACCACGTCCTTGAGCACCTGCGGCAGACCCATCTTGTCGATGCTGGGCAGCGTCATGGGGATGGTCCGCATGACCATGCCGACCTTGCCCTGCTGCACGAAGGCACTCACCCGGAAGCGACCGATGGAGGGCGGTGAGATGGCGAAATTGCACTCCTTGGTGCGCTCGAACTCGGCCGCCTGCTTGTCGTTCATGATGGCCCGCGCCAGCGCCAGCGTGTGGTTGCCGGTCAGGGGCTGCGGCGACACCTTGACCACCGAGCCATCGACCTTGATGGCGGGGGGGAAGTCGGCCGTGATGAACAGGTCGCTGCCGCCCCGGCTCAGCATGAGCTTGAGCAGGTCGTTGATGAACTTGGATGCCTGGTCGCGTTCCATGGTGCTTTATCCGGGGAAGTTCTCGGGGATCTTCGCCTTGCTGCGGGCCTCTGCGGCGCTGATCACGTTGCGTTTGACCAGCTCGGCCAGGTTCTGGTCGAGCGTCTGCATGCCGACGTTGTTGCCGGTCTGGATGGCCGAGTACATCTGCGCCACCTTGGCCTCGCGGATCAGGTTGCGGATGGCGCTGGTGCCCAGCATGATCTCGTGCGCCGCGACCCGGCCGCTGCCGTCCTTGAGCTTGCACAGCGTCTGCGAAATGACCGCCACCAGCGATTCGGACAGCATCGCCCGGACCATGTCCTTCTCTTCGGCCGGGAACACGTCGATCACGCGGTCGATGGTCTTGGCGGCGCTGCTGGTGTGCAGGGTGCCGAACACCAGGTGGCCGGTCTCGGCGGCGGTCATGGCCAGGCGGATGGTTTCCAGGTCGCGCAGCTCGCCCACCAGGATGGCGTCCGGGTCCTCGCGCAGGGCCGAACGCAGTGCGTTGGCGAAGCTCAGGGTGTGCGGGCCAACCTCGCGCTGGTTGACCAGGCACTTCTTGGATTCGTGCACGAATTCGACCGGGTCCTCGATGGTCAGGATGTGCCCGTACTCGGATTCGTTGAGGTGGTTGACCATGCCGGCCAGCGTGGTGGACTTGCCCGAACCGGTCGGGCCGGTCACCAGCACCAGACCGCGTGGCTTGAGGGCCAGGTCGCCGAAGATCTTGGGCGCGTTGAGCTGCTCCAGGGTCAGGATCTTGCTCGGAATGGTCCGGAACACCGCACCGGCACCCCGGTTCTGGTTGAAGGCATTGACCCGGAAGCGCGACAGCCCCTCGATCTCGAACGAAAAGTCGACCTCCAGGAATTCCTCGAAGTGCTTGCGCTGGCTGTCGTTCATGATGTCGTACACCATGGCGTGGACAGCCTTGTGGTCCAGCGGCTCGACGTTGATGCGGCGGACGTCTCCGTGCACCCGTATCATGGGTGGCAGCCCGGCCGAGAGGTGAAGATCGGATGCTTTGTTCTTGACGCTGAAGGCGAGCAACTGGGTGATATCCATCCGGGATCCGTGCAGTAAATGATTGTTCGAACCGATTATGACGACGATTGGCGACAACCTGTATAGCGTTTCCACACGCCTGCAACAGGCGTGTGCACAGGCAGGTCGCCCGCCGGCCGAGGTCCGTCTGCTGGCCGTTTCCAAGACCTTCGATGCCGACGCCGTTCGCCAGGCCTGGCGGGCCGGCCAACGTGCCTTTGGCGAGAACTATGTGCAGGAAGGGGTGGCCAAGATCGAGGCGCTGGCCGCCGCCGGCGACTGCCCCGGCCTGGAATGGCACTGCATCGGTCCGCTGCAGAGCAACAAGACCCGGCCGGTGGCCGAGCACTTCGACTGGGTGCACAGCGTGGACCGGCTCAAGGTGGCCGAGCGGCTGTCGGTCCAGCGCCCGGGTGGGCGGGCACCGCTGCAGGTGTGCCTGCAGGTCGATGTGGATGGTGGCGCCAACAAATCGGGCGTGGCGCCGGCCGATCTGCCGGCGCTGGCCGAAGCGGTGGCCCGGCTGCCCGGACTGCGGCTGCGCGGGCTGATGTGCATCCCCGAGCCGGCGCCGGACTTCGAGAGCCAGCGGGCCGTATTTCTGCAGGCCCGCGCCCTGTTCGACGATCTGCGGGCCCGGGGTTTCGATCTCGACACCTTGTCCATGGGCATGAGCGACGATCTGGAGGCGGCGGTGGCGGCCGGCTCCACCCTGGTCCGGGTGGGCCGGGCCATCTTTGGCCACCGGGAGCGCAAACCCGGCCCGGCCGGCCCGCTCGACGCGGCTACAGCGGCAGCCGCGTGAGGTTCTTGACCTCTTCCATCACCGCATAGGTGCGGGTTTCGCGCACGCCGGGCAGTTGCCAGAGCACCTGGCCGGCGAACGCCCGGTAGGCCCCCATGTCGGCCATGCGGGTCTTGAGCAGATAGTCAAAGCCGCCGGCCACCATGTGGCATTCCATGATTTCGTCGTGCACCTGCACCGCGGCCTTGAAGGCGTCGAACACATGGGGTGTGGTGCGGTCGAGCAGCACCTCCACGAAAACCATCATGCCGCGCCCGAGCTTGAACGGATCCAGCCGGGCTTCGTAGCCCAGGATGTAGCCATCGCGCTGCAGGCGCTGGGTGCGGGCCAGCACGGCGGTGGGCGAGAGGCCGATGGCCTCGGCCAGCTTCAGGTTGCTGATGCGCCCGTCGGCCTGCAGCAGGTTGAGGATCCGCAGATCGATCCGGTCCAGTTCGGTCGGGTTCATGAATCACCAAAGATGTTTTGAAATTTGGTGAATTATTCATCTGAATGCAATGCAAAGTGCCGTCATTCACCAGTTTCGGAGTTTGACATGACATCCATCTGCACCGCCCCCGACGACCGCCTGCCCCCGCCTTGCCGACCCGAGCCGGACGTGCTGCGCTGTCATCTGACCGATCTGCAACAGGCGCTCGACTGGGCTGCCGTGGCCCGCATGGCGTCCCCCTGGGTGCAGGCGGTGCGCGACAACCCGCCGCCCTTCTGGGCCATGGAGAGCCTGCTCAAGGAGTACCCGATCAGCAGTGCCGAGGGGCTGGCGCTCATGCGCCTGGCCGAGGCGCTGCTGCGCGTGCCGGATGCCGAGACCGCCATTGCCCTGACGGCCGACCAGCTGGGGCGGGCCGATTTTGAGGGGGCTGCCGACGCCACCCTGGCCCGCCTCTCGTCCACCGCGATCGCCATGAGCAAAAAATTCCTGCCGCAGGAAGGGCAGGAGGCCGGCCTGATGGCCCGGCTGGGCGCCCGGACCGTCGTGGGCGCCACGGTGCGGGCGGTACAGCTGCTGGGCCGCCAGTTCGTGCTGGGCCAGACCATTGCCGAAGCGCTGGCCACCTCCGCCAGCCAGCGCCGCCGGCAGGCCGGTCTGCGTTTCAGTTACGACATGCTGGGCGAGGGCGCCCGGACCGAGGCCGACGCACGCCGTTACCTGGAAAGCTACCGGGAAGCGCTGGTCGCCATCGCCGCCCACGAGTCCCGCCAGGCCGATGCGGGCAGTGGCCCGGCCGACCGGGACGGCATCTCCATCAAGCTCAGCGCGCTGCATCCGCGTTACGAACACGCGCAGCACGAACGGGTGATGTCCGAGCTGGTGCCCCGGGTCTGGGGCCTGTGCGAGCTGGCCGCTGCCGCCGGCCTGAACCTGACCATCGATGCCGAAGAGGTCGACCGGCTCGAACTGTCGCTGTCGGTGTTCGAGGCCCTGGCCGAGCGGGTGGCGCAGCACTGCCCCGGCTGGACCGGCCTCGGGCTGGCGCTGCAGGCCTACCAGACCCGTTCGGTGGAACTGATCGGCGAAGTGGCCGCCATCGCGCACCGGCACCGGCTGCGTTTCATGTGCCGGCTGGTCAAGGGCGCCTACTGGGACGCCGAGATCAAGCGGGCCCAGGAGCTGGGGCTGCCGGGCTACCCGGTCTTCACCCGCAAGCACCACACCGATGTGTGCTACCTGGCCTGCGCCAAGGCCTTGCTGGACGCGGCCGATGCGATCCACCCGCAGTTCGCCACCCACAACGCCGCCACCATCGCCGCCATCCTGCAGATGGCACGGGCCCGGGGCGCGCCCTTCGAGCTGCAGCGCCTGCACGGCATGGGCGAGGGCGTGTACCGCGAGGTGCTGCGCGACCCCGCGGTCACCTGCCGGGTGTACGCCCCGGTGGGCGCCCACCGCGATCTGCTGGCCTACCTGGTCCGGCGTCTGCTGGAGAACGGCGCCAACTCCTCTTTTGTGCACCAGCTGGCCGATGTGCAGGTGCCGGTGGCCGAGCTGCTGCAGTCGCCGTTGGAGGCCGCCGAAGCCAGCGTGTCGACCCCGTCGCCGTTGCCGGCTCCGATCGATCTGTATGGCACGGCGCGCATGAACAGCGCGGGTGTCGATCTGGCCGTGGCCGCCGAGCGCCGCACGCTCGCGGCGGCATCGGAGCGCTGCCGCGTGCCGCAGGTGCCCGAGTCCCCGGCCGAGGCGGCGCCGGCGGCGGTTGCCCGCGCCGTGGCGGCCTTTGCGGCCTGGAGTCACCGGCCGGTGGGCGAGCGGGCCAGCACCCTGCGCCACGCTGCCGACGCCATGCAGCGGCAGCTGCCCGACCTGTGCGCGCTGCTGGTCCATGAAGCCGGCAAGACCTGGGGCGACGCGGTGGCCGAAGTGCGGGAGGCAATCGATTTCCTGCGCTACTACGCCGCCGAGGCCGAAACCCTGATGGCCCCCCGCTCACTCCCGGGCCCCACCGGCGAGAGCAATGTGCTGCGGCTGCACGGGCGGGGCGCCTGGGTCTGCATCAGCCCCTGGAATTTCCCGTTGGCCATCTTTGTGGGCCAGGTGGCGGCCGCGCTGGTCACCGGCAACACGGTGCTGGCCAAGCCGGCCGAACAGACCCCCGGCGTGGCCCGGGTGGCGGTCGATCTGCTGCACGCCGCCGGTGTGCCCGCCGATGCGTTGCAGCTGCTGCACGGTCCGGGCGAGACCATCGGCGCCGCCCTGGTGGCCCAGCCGCAGGTGGCCGGCGTGGTGTTCACCGGATCCACCCCGGTGGCCAAGCTGATCCAGCGGGCACTGGCCGCCAAGGACGGCCCCATCGTGCCCCTGATCGCCGAAACCGGCGGCATCAATGCCATGCTGGTCGACAGCACCGCCCTGCCCGAACAGGTGGCCGACGCGGTGGTGCAGAGCGCGTTCCGCAGCGCGGGCCAGCGCTGCTCGGCCTTGCGGGTGCTGTGCGTGCACGAGGCCGTGGCCGACGCGGTGGTCGCCATGGTCGAAGGCGCCGCGCGCGAACTGGTGTCGGGTGATCCGTCGCAGCTCGCGACCGATGTCGGCCCGGTGATCGACGATGAAGCGGCCCGCACCATCCGCGGCCACCTGCAACGCCTCCGATTGATCGGGCGGGTACGGCTCGGCGATGAGGGCGAGGGCCGCTGGATCCCGCCCCAGCTGGTCGAGGTGGACGACCTGGGCGGCATCGCCCACGAGATCTTCGGTCCGGTGCTGCAGGTGGTGCGCTGGTCCGGTGATCCGGCCGAGGTGATCGGGTCGATCAACGCACTGGGCTTCGGCCTCACCCTGGGCATCCAGACCCGCATCGACAGCCGGGCAAAGGCGCTCGCCGCGCAGGCCCGGGTAGGCAATGTGTATGTCAACCGCAACATGATCGGGGCGGTGGTCGGTGTGCAGCCCTTCGGTGGCGAGGGCCTCAGCGGCACCGGTCCCAAAGCCGGGGGGCCCCATTACCTGCCCCGTTTCTGCGCCGAGCAGACCCTGACCATCAACACCACGGCGGCGGGCGGCAACGTGCAGCTGTTCGCAGGTTGAGTGCGTCCCGGAGGCCCAGATGTAACAAAACAATTGCAAATTGTTGCTTTTGGATTAACATCCGCCCACGACATCCGCGTGTGCGGCATGCACCGACCGCCCGCCTTCGGGGGACCCTCCATGAGCACTCTGGCCAGACTCCAACAGCACGCCGATGTGGCCAGCCTGAAATCGGCCCTGCACCAGCTGTGCAGCGAGTTCGGACGGATCACCCGACTCGACGTGCTGGCCGCTACCCAACAAGGCGTGCGTCAGGCGGTCTGTTTCCTGCGGATGGACCGGCCCGAGCAGGAGCAGCAGCTCATGAAGACCCTGGGTGTGGGCCGTTACGGCGGCGAGGTGGTGTTCGTGATCCGGCTAGGCGAGCCGGAGCCGGATCCGGCCGACAACGACACCCCGGCCTGGGCCGACTCCAACATCTACGGCAGCTGATTCAAGGCAGCTGACCTACAGCGGCCGCCCCGGCTGCAGCACAGGGCAGGCCGGTGCAGATCAGTGGAGATCAGTGCAGGTCGCCGAAGCCGGTGTTGCGGGTGCCGGCGCCCGGTCGGTTGGGCGCGGTCTGGTTGATGTTCACCCAGAACTCGCACACATGTTTCATCGCGCTCAGGAACTGGGAGAACTCGGTCGGCTTGGCGATGTAGGCGTTGGTGCCTGCATCGTAGGCGCGCAGCAGGTCGCTCGGCTCGGTGGAGGAGGTCAGGATCACCACCGGAATGTTGTGCAGCGCATCCGACCCCTTGATTTCCTGCAGCACCCCGATGCCGTCCAGCAGCGGCATCTTCAGGTCGAGCAGCACCAGCGCCGGGTTGACGCCGTTGCGCTGGTTGAACTCGTTGCGGCAGTACAGGTAGTCCAGCGCCTGCATGCCGTCGGAGACATGGGTCACGCGGCCGTCCAGACCGTGGCGCGAGAGCGCCAGCTTGGTCAGTTCGGCATCGTCCGGGTTGTCCTCCACCAGGAGGATGCATTCATTGATGTGGTTCATGGCTCCAGGGGTACCGGCATGGAAAGCGGGTTCGCTTCGTTGGGGTGCAGTCCTTCGATGGGCAGCGAGAAATGGAACACGCTGCCCTCACCCAGGCGACTCTCAGCCCAGATGGTGCCGCCATGCCGTTCCACGATGCGCCGGGTCAGCGCCAGACCGATGCCGGTTCCTTCGAACTCGGTCGCCCGGTGCAGCCGCTGAAAAACCCCGAAGAGCTTCTGGGAATATTTTGAATCAAACCCCACGCCGTTGTCACGCACCGCGAAGGTGTAGCCCAGCAAAGGATCGATCTGCCACGACACATCGATGATGGCGCGCTCGCGCGGGCGGGTGTACTTGAAGGCGTTGCCCAGCAGGTTGGTCCAGACCTCGCGCAGCAGCAGCGCGTCGCCCTGCACCACGGGCAGGTCGGGGGCCACCAGCCAGTCGACCACCCGGCCCTCGGTGTCGTGGGCGATCTGGTTCACCACCGTCGCCACCAGGCCGTTCATGTCCACCGGCACCGGATTCATGGCGGCCCGGCCCAGGCGCGAGAAAGCCAGCAGGCCGTCGATGAGCTGGCTCATGTGCCGGGCCGAGTTGCCGATGGTGTTGAGGTAGCGCACCCCCACCTCGTCGATGCGGTCGGCCATGTGTTCGTGCAGCAGGCTGACGAAGCTGGAGATGTGGCGCAGCGGTGCCCGCAGGTCGTGCGACACCGAGTAGGAGAAGGATTCCAGATCGCGGTTGGCCGCCACCAGCTGTTCGGTGCGTTCCACCACGCGCTGCTCCAGCTCGTCGTTGATGTTGCGCATCATGTCGTCCAGCCGCTTGCCATCGGTCATGTCGCGGTTGACGTTGGCGTAGCCCAGCAGCTCGCCCTGGTTGTCGCGCAGCGCGATCAGCACCGAATGCGACCAGTAGCGGCTGCCGTCGCGCCGCTCCTGCCAGGTCTGCATGTCGTGCTGCCCGCGCGAGGCCGCCAGCCGCAGCATGCGCCGGGCTTCCTCGATGCCGGCGTCCGGATCGTTCGGGTTGAGCAGCAGGCCGTAGTGCCGGCCCATCATCTGCACCGGGTTGTAGCCGTTCATGCGCTGGGCGCTGTCGGTCCAGTCGGTGATGCGGCCGGCGGTGTCCATGAAGAAGATGGAATAGTCGCGCAGGTTGTCCACCATCAGGCGGAACCGCTGTTCGCTGGCCATCAGTTCGGCCGAGCGGACCCGGATGCGGGTCTCCAGCTCCTCGTTCATGTCGTGGATGCGTTCCTCGATGCGCTTGCGCTCGGTGATGTCCACCATCTGCAGGAACACGCCACGGGTGATGCCGTCCACCGTGTCCGGTCGGTAGTGCACCTGAACAAAGACCGCCCGCCCGGCGGCATCCCGCCGCCAGGCCTCCAGCTGCCGGGCCTCGCCGTTCAGCGCAGCCGCCAGCAAAGGCTCGATTTCCTGCCAGACCGGGGTGGCAAACACCTCGTTCATGTGTTTGCCGATCAACTGATCCGGCTCGATGCCGTACATCTGCCGGTGTCCGGCGTTGGCGAAACGGTACCGGCCGCTGCGGTCGACGTAAGCGATCAGGACCGGGACATGGTCGGTGATGTTGCGCAGGAAATGCTGGTGTTCGCGCAGCGCCTCTTCGGCGGCCTTGCGCTCGCTGATGTCCACCAGCGTGTTGTTGGTCCGCACGAAGCGACCCTGTTCGTCGTACACCGCCGTGGTGTTCAGCAGGCCATGGAAGCGCTGTCCGTTGCGGCGCAGGATGGTGAACTCGGCCGGCTCCAGCTTCTCGCCGGCGATGATCCGTGACAGCCGCTGGCGGGCCAGCGGTATCTGTTCGGGAAGGATGATGTCGCGGAAGTGCAGCAGCCCGATCACCTCGTCGCGCCGGTAACCCAGCCACTGCAGTTCGGTGCGGTTCATGAGCACGAAGGTGCCGTCGGCGTCGACCGAGTGGTAGCCGCACGGTGCCTCGTTGTAGAGCACCTGCGCCTCCCGCAGCGCCTGGGTGATGCGGTCCTTGGCCTCGGCCAGTTCGTCGGTTCGCTGGCGGACCCGGTTCTCGAGCTCGGTGTTGAACTCCAGGATGGCGGTCTGCTGCCGTTGCAGTTCGCTGATGTCGCGCGAGACCACCAGCAGCATCATGGCCCGGCCCTCGCTGCTGCGGATCGGCGAGATCATGGTGTCCCACCACTTGGGCGTGCCCTTGAAGGTGGGGCATTCGGCCACGAAGCGGGCACTGCGGCCCTCGCGGGCCTGATGCAGTGCATCGGCCGCCAGCGGTTCGCCGTCGCGCAGCCACCAGTCGGTCCAGGGCGGCAGCGCGGCGGCATCGAAGCGCTCGATCTCCATCAGGCGGCAGCCTTGGGCGGTCATCTGGACCACGCGCCCGTCGAGGTCCAGCACCATGGTGCAGTCGGGGCTGGTGGCAATGATCTGGCGGTTCAGCTCGTCCTTGATGCGGGCTTCCGCTTCCAGCGTGCGCAGCGCGGTGATGTCCTGAACGAAGCCGAGCTGGGAGGTGACCGTGCCCTGCGCATCCCGCAGCGGCGCATTGCGCACCATCACGTGGGTGATGTCGGCGTCCGGCCGGACGATGCGGAATTCGACGCTGATGCCCTCGCCGCGGGAGATCGCCTGGATCCAGCCCTGGCGGACCCGCTCCAGGTCGTCCGGATGCACCCGGTCGAGCCAGCCGAAGTTCGGGAAAGCGGATTTCGGCAGGCCGAAAATCTGTTCCAGCTGCGGGTCCACATGCGTCAGCACGCCGGTGTGGTCGGTGCGGAACACGCCCATCGGGAAGACGCTGGCCAGGGCGGCGAACAGCTCCCGGTACTCCAGCTGGGCGGCCGGCATCGCGCCGGTCTGTCCGGGGATGAGCGCCGAGTCCAGTGCGAGCGGCAGGTCCGCATCGAGCTGCACATGCCCTTCGCCGAGCCGGCTGGCCTGCTCGCCGGCCAGCTGCCGGGCATAAATCTGCCGGAGGTGGTTGTTCTCTGCCTGCAGGGTCTCTATCTGCAGCAACAGGGCCCGTTCGCGTGCGCTTGCTGCTGGATCACCGTCCGGCGAAGCCGGTGACGTTCCTTGCACGGATGGAAGCGCATTCATGCCCGCCAATGTACCCCAGGGGGGTTACCGCGCTGTTGTCAGACCTGTCAGAAGCGTGGGAGATCGGGGTGGGCCAGTTTTCCGCCGCGCACCAGCATGCGGCCGTACTCGGCACAACGCTGCAGGGTGGGAATGACCTTGCCCGGGTTGAGCAGGCCACGGGCGTCGAAGGCCCGCTTCACCGCGAACATCTGCTCGTTCTCTTCGGCCGAGAACTGCACGCACATGCTGTTGAGCTTCTCCACGCCCACGCCGTGTTCGCCGGTGACCGTGCCACCCATGGCCACGCTGGTTTCCAGGATGTCGGCACCAAACTGCTCGCAGCGGTGCAGCTGGTCGGCGTCGTTGGCATCGAACAGGATCAGCGGGTGCAGGTTGCCGTCACCGGCATGGAACACGTTGAGGCAGCGCAGGCCGTATTTCACTTCCATGTCCGCGATGGCTTCCAGGATGTCGGCCAGCCGTTTGCGCGGGATGGTGGAGTCCATGCACATGTAGTCCGGGCTGATGCGGCCGGAGGCCGGGAACGCATTCTTGCGGCCGCTCCAGAAGCGCAGGCGCTGGGCTTCGTCGCGGCTGACGGTGATGGCGATGGCGCCGGCCGCCCGCAGCACCTCGCTCATGCGACCGATTTCCTCTTCCACCTCTTCGGGGGTGCCGTCGCTCTCGCACAGCAGGATGGCGGCGGCGTCCAGGTCGTAGCCGGCGTGCACGAAGTCTTCCACGGCCGCGGTCATGGGCTTGTCCATCATTTCCAGACCGGCCGGGATGATGCCGGCCGCGATCACGGCCGCCACCGCGTCGCCGGCTTTGCGCACATCGGCGAAGCTGGCCATGATGCAGCGGGCCAGCTGGGGCTTGGGCACCAGCTTGACGATGACCTCGGTGGTCACGGCCAGCATGCCCTCGCTGCCGATGATCAGGGGCAGCAGATCGATGCCGGGGCTGTCGAGCGCAGTGCTGCCGAAGCTGACCGGCTCGCCCTCGACGGTGAAGCCGCGCACCTGCAGCACGTTGTGCACCGTCAGACCGTACTTGAGGCAGTGGACCCCGCCGGAGTTTTCGGCCACGTTGCCACCGATGGTGCAGGCGATCTGGCTGCTGGGGTCGGGTGCGTAATACAGGCCGTGCGGGGCGGCGGCCTCGCTGATGGCCAGGTTGCGCACACCCGCCTGCACCACCGCCGTGCGGGAGCGCGGGTCGATGCGGATGATGCGGTTGAACTTGGCCAGCGACAGCGTCACGCCCATTGCGTTGGGCATCGCGCCGCCGGACAGGCCGGTGCCGGCGCCCCGGGCCACCACCGGAACCTGCAGGGCATGGCAGGCCTTGAGCACAGCGGCCACCTGGTCTTCGGTTTCGGGCAGCACCACCACCAGCGGGCGCTCGCGGTAGGCGGTCAGGCCGTCGCATTCGTAGGGCACCGTGTCCTCCGCCTGCCAGAGCAGCGCATGGGAGGGCACGGTCTTCTGCAGCGCTGACACCACCTCGGCCTGGCGGGCGGCGCGTTGCATCTGGCTGACCTGGGCGGTGGAGGCGGGAGCGTTCATGGCGGGCGGCAAGGGGGGTCAAAGATCGCGGGCCAGTTTAGGCCAAGGCCGGCGCCGCGGCGTGAATTTCCTTGCAAGCCCTTGTGAGGCAGACGCTCGCGGGGGGGGAATGCGGTCAGGCCACGGCGTTGCGGATCCATTCCGCAAACGCGGCGCATTCCCAGCGCTCCATGGTGCCGGTGCGCCAGCACAGGTAGTGCGCGTGCGGGCTGGGCACCCGGCTTTCGTAGAGCGGCAGCAGCGTGCCCTGCTCCAGCCACGGGGCGGCCAGCTTGTAGCGCAGCAGGCCCACACCCATGCCCACCGCAGCGGCGTCACACAGCAGGCCGATGTCGTTGAACTGCGAGCCTTCCACCGGTTCCGGCCAGTCCAGGTGGTGGGCTGCAAACCAGGTGCGCCAGGGCTCCAGCGGGCTGCGCAGCAGCGGCACGCCAGCCAGGTCTTCGGGCGTGTCGAACGGTCCGTATTCCCGGATGAAGGCGGCCGAGGCCATGGGCGAAATTTCGTCCTTGGACAGACACACATGTTCCACGTCGGCGTAACGGCCGGTGCCGAAGCGCACGGTGAGGTCGGCGTCTTCGGCCACCACGTCCAGCAGCGGGATGCTGACCTGCAGCGTCAGGTCGACCTCGGGGTAGGCCTCGCTGAACTGCTTCAGGCGGGGCAGCAGGACCGAGCGGGCAAAGGTGGGCGTGACCGCCACCCGCAGCTTGCGCCGCCCGGGCGAGGCCACCTGGCTCGGGAACTTCTGCAGCGTGGCGAGGCCGTCGCGCACATGGGCCAGGTATTCGCTGCCTTCGGTGGTGAGGGAAAAATCGGCCCGCCCGAACAGCTTGGTGCCCAGGATCTGCTCCAGCTGGCGGATGCGGTGGCTCACCGCGCTGGGGGTGACGCACAGCTCCTCGCTGGCCTGCGTGACGCTGCGCAGGCGCGCCAGCGCCTCGAACGTCAGCAGGCACTGGATGGGCGGGATGCGAAGGGTCATGTCACTTGAAGACCACGGTCTTGTGGCCGTTGAGCAGCACCCGGTGCTCGCTGTGCCACTTTACCGCGCGGGCCAGCACCTGGCTTTCGGTGTCGCGGCCGAGTGCCGTGAGATCGTCCACCGTGTCGGTGTGGTCGACCCGGGCCACATCCTGCTCGATGATGGGGCCTTCGTCGAGGTCGGCGGTGACGTAGTGGGCGGTGGCGCCGATCAGCTTCACGCCCCGGTCGTGGGCCTGGTAATAAGGCTTGGCGCCCTTGAAGCTGGGCAGGAAACTGTGGTGGATGTTGATCGCCTTGCCCGAGAGCTCGGTGCACAGGTGGTCCGACAGGATCTGCATGTAGCGGGCCAGCACCACCAGTTCGGCGCCTTCGCTGCGGATGATCTCCAGCTGCTTCGCCTCGGCCTGCGCCTTGGTGGCCGCCGTGACCGGGATGTGGTGGAACGGCACGTTGTAGCTGGCGGCCAGCTGGTAGAAGTCGCGGTGGTTGCTGATGATGGCCCGGATGTCCAGCGGCAGCAGACCGCTTTTCCAGCGGAACAGCAGGTCGTTGAGGCAGTGGCCTTCGCGGCTGACGAACAGCACCGTCTTCACCGGCCGGGCCAGCGGATGCAGGCTGAAGGTCATCGACAGCGGGGCGGCCAGGCCGTCCAGGCGCTGGCGCAGCTCGGCCTCGCTCAGGCCGACGCAGGCGAACTGCACCCGCATGAAGAAAAGGCCGGTGTCGTGGTCGTTGTACTGGGCGGCTTCCTCGATGTTGCCGCCGTTCTCGAACAGGAATCCGGAGACGGCGTGCACGATGCCCGGGCGGTCGGGGCAGGAGAGGTTCAGGACGTAGGTGTTTTCCATGGCCTGCGGATTGTCGCAGCCCCGTCGGAGTGGTGCCATCGGACCGGCCGGCGTGGTGCCAGAATCCGGTGATCGACGCCCTTCAGGAGATGGCCATGGCCTACAACGATTTCCGCATGGACAACCAGTGGTTGCCCTTCACGCCCAACCGCAGCTTCCAGAAAGACCCGCGCGTGTTCGTGGCCGCCGACGGCATGCACTTCACCACGCACGACGGCCGCCAGGTCATCGACGGCATCTCCAGCCTCTGGTGCGTGGGCGCGGGCCACAATCGCAAGCCGATCAACGAGGCCATCAAGAAGCAGCTCGACACGCTGGACTACAGCACAGCCTTCAGCGTGAGCAACGACAAGGCCTTCCTGGCCGCCGAAGCGATTGCGGCCATGGCGCCCGGCGACCTGAACAAGGTGCTGTTCTGCAACTCCGGCTCCGAGGCGGCCGACACCTCCATGAAGGTGGCGCTGGCCTACCACCGCGCCCGGGGCGAGGGCCACCGCAACATCTTCATCGGCCGCGAGCGGGGCTACCACGGCGTGGGCTTCGGCGGCATGTCGGTCGGCGGCATTCCGGCCAACCGCAAGGTCTACGGCACGGCGCTGCTGCCGCGCGTGGACCACCTGCGCTTCATCCACGACCCGGTCAACCATGCCTACATCCACCACCAGGAGCCGGCCTGGCAGGAAGACATCCTGCTGGAGCTGGAGAACCGCATCCTGCCGCTGCACGACCCGAGCAACGTGGCGGCCGTCATCGTCGAGCCGGTGGCCGGCAGCGCGGGCTGGTACATCCCGCCGCAGGGCTACCTCAAGCGCCTGCGCGAGATCTGCGACAAGCACGGCATCCTGCTGATCTTCGACGAGGTCATCACCGGCTTCGGCCGTCTGGGCACCGGCTTTGGTGCCGATTTCTACGGCGTGCAACCCGACATGCTGAACTTCGCCAAGTGCGTCACCAACGGCGTCATGCCCATGGGCGGCGTGATCTGCACCGACCGCATCTACGACGCCATGATGGGCGCACACGGCAACGCGCCCGATCACGCCATCGAGTTCTTCCACGGCTACACCTACTCCGGCCACCCGGTGGCCTGTGCCGCCGCCCTGGCCACGCTGGACCTGTACAAGCAGGAGAACCTGTTCGAGCGCGCCGGGCAGATGGGGCAGGTGCTGGGCGACGCCATGCACTCGGCCATCAAGGGGCTGCCGCACGTCATCGGCATCCGCAGCCTGGGGCTGGCCTGCGCCGTGGAACTGGCACCGATGCCGGGCATGCCCGGCAAGCGCGCCTTCGACGTCTTCATGGACTGCTTCCACAAGGGCGTTCTGGTGCGCAATGCCGGCGAGAACCTGGTGTTTGCACCGCCCTACATCGTGGAGCGCGAACACATCGAGACCATGGTCTCGACCCTGGCCGACGCGATCCGCCGCCTGCCGGCTTGATACCCGCCTGATACCGGATTGACGCCGGCCTGATCCTGGCCCGCGTCAGCGGCTGAAGCGCTGGCGCAGTTCGGCGCAATGGTCGGTCGGGGGCAGGGCCGGCGTCGGCCACACCGCATCGGCCGGCAGCCCGGCGCCGGCGTCACCCGCCCGGGCCACCAGCACGCGGTGGTCGAAACCCGCGGGCAGGTGGCGTGGCACGCCGATGTCCTGCCGCACATGGCCGTTGCCGGCGATCAGCAGCACCGTCATGCCGGGCCGGGCCCGCTGCTGCAGCGTGGCGGCCAGGGCCCGGTCGCGGGCCAGCTGGATGCGGGTCATGGGGCCGATCTGGCCCTCCGGCAGCAGGCCGCAGTGACCTTCCCGGATGCCCTGCTTCTGCGCGTTCAGCCCGGTCGGGTCCAGCGTTGCATCGAGTGCGGCGTCCTGCATGGCGCCGCGCATGGCGTTGCGCGGCAGGTTGCCGCCGGCCACCGGCACACCGGCCCGCACGGCGGCCATGACCACCGGCCCGTAGGTGGGCCAGGGCCAGCCGGTGTCGTCGCTCCAGCCGAGCGCGTCGCGGACCTGGGCTTCGCTGGCGCCGGGGGCCAGGCCATCGGTCTGCCGGCCTTGATCGGCCATCTCCAGCACCACGGCAGCCAGCGCGCCCCGCTGTGCCAGGTGCTCCACCGCCAGCTTCTGCAGCGCCTGGTGTTCCGGGGCGTCGTGCTGCTCGCCCAGCAACAGGGCCTGGGTGGGCAGCAGCCGGTCCAGCAACGCGGTGGCGCCGGGCGGCTGGGGCGCTGCACAGGCGACCAGACCCGTGGCCAGGCAGACGGTCAGGCTGGCGGTCAGCAGCAGGCGTGCCAGGCGGGCGCAAGGGTGGGGTGAGGTCATGGCCGCATGCTACGCAGCCGGCGCCGGTGTCGGGTCCGGGCATGAAAAAGCCCGGGCAGGCCGGGCTGGTTCTGGGGAGGCTGTGCGCTTCAGTGCATCACGACCGGCATCTGGGCCAGGCCGGCGTAGCCCTCCAGCGTGGTTTCCACCTCTTCCTGCGAGGGCATGGTGCGCTGCCAGGCCGAGATCTGTTGCTGGAACATTTCGGCCCAGGAGCCGTCGAGGTAGACCTCCTTGCCGGAGCGTTTGTCCACGATCTCGAAACCGTGCCGGGCAATCTGCGGTCCATCGGCCACCTGCAACTCTCCTTCGGCCGGAGCGTCTGCCAGGATGTGCACCACCGCAAAGGCTTCCGAGTCGTACAGCATGTTCATGTGCAATGTCCTTGTGATCAACCAGAGGGCCTTCGGTCTTTATATCGGCAAACCGGGCCCGCACTTCAGCAATGGACTTTTATCTGGGTCGGAAGTCGGCTTTTTTCAAGGAAAGAGGTCTTTTTTCGCACCTCCAGCCCGGTTGCCGACGCTCAGGGGCGCCGGCTCAGCTGCTGGTCGGCCGTGTCGCCCGAACCCTGGGTGATCTGCAGGCGCACCGGCAGGTGCCCCAGCTCCGGTGCCAGCCACAGCTCGACCCGGCTGTCGCGGGGGTCGATCGGTTCGCGGACCAGCCGGCGTGCCTGCATCGTGCCGGCCGGCAGATCCAGGGGTTCCAGCTCGCCGACCCGGAAGCGCCAGCGTTCCGACCCGCCCGCGCTGGCCACCGGCAGCTCGATCGTCTCGCCTGCGGCGTGGCTGCCGGCCTGCAGCAGGCCGGCCAGCTGCAGGAACACGCTGAGCCGGTCTTGCGCGCCGGGCAGCAGTTCGGCGTCGGGGGCGTTGTTGCTGAACCGGATCCGCTGCCCGGCGTGGTCGAAATGGGCGGCCCGTTCGGAGCGGGTGCGGTCGCTGAACCGGTCCGGCAGCAGCCCGGTGGCGTCGATCCGCCCCACGCTGGTCTGGCTGCGGCTGCCGATCAGGAAGGCCGAGAGCTGCATCGACAGCTCGTAGGTGTCGCTCGTCTGCCGCCAGCGCAGCTCGCCGCTGGCCCGGTAGTTCAGGCCCCGTGCGCGTCCTTGCACCTGGTATTGCAGGTCCACATCCGGCGGCAGCATCACCGGTGGCCGGCTCGCCGGGGGTGTGGGCGTCGGATCGCTGCCGGCGGATTCGGGCGCTTGCGCCATCGGTGCCTCGTCGGCCTGGGCGGTCGGCACGGTTGGCTCTTCCGTCGCGTCCGTCCCGTCGGTTGGTGAAGGCGCCACCTCCTCCGGAGCCACCACCTCCGGCACGGTGGCGGCGGGTGGCGGTGTCGATGGCCGTTCTTTCGGCTGTGGTCTGGGCAGGGTGGGGCGCTGCGCCGGCGTTGCGGTCGCCGTTGCCGCTGCCGTCACCTTTTCAGTGGTCGGGGTGGGTCGGGGTGTCGGGGGTGGCGGCTCGACCAGCCGGACCCGGCTCGTCACCGGTGGGCGCGGTTGCGCCGCTGCCGTGGACGCCGCGCGTGAATCCACCACCGAATCGGCGACCGATTCCACCAGCAGCCCATGGGCCAGCAGCACGGCGGCGGTCAGGACCAGCAGGCCCGCGCGTCCGGTGCCTGCCGGCCGTTTCATGCCGGGGCACTGGCCGCGCGGTGTCCCAGGTCGGCGCTGAGCTGGCGCGCGGTCTGCAGCAGCGCCTGTGCGGCCGGCGATGCCCAGCCGGTGTCGAGCGTGACCACCGAACCCAGCACCACCAGGCCGAGCACCAGCCGGCCCTGGGCATCGAACACCGGCGCGCAGAAGCCGCCCACGCCCGGCAGCAGGCTGTGCACCACCCGGGCCATGCCGTGGCGTCGGGTCTCGGCCAGCATGTCCTGCACCTCGGTCCAGGTGAGGGGCACATCCGGCAGGGGCAATCCGTTGTCGGGCAGCTTCTTGAGCCGGGCCAGCTCGGCCCGCAGCATCGGCTCCAGTTGCCGGGCGTCCTGGGTCGACTCGCCCATGAAGGCCGCGAAGCAGCGGCCGGTGGCCGAGGTCAGCAGCGGCATGACGTCGCCCAGGCGCAAGGTCACCGGCACGGTTTGCGGCGCCTCGGTCCAGTGCACCATGGTGGGCCCCTGGTTGCCCCAGACGGCAATGGCCAGGGTGTGACCGGTGTCCGGCAGCAGGGCGTCGATGCGCTGGCGCGCCAGCTTCACGCCATCGAGCCGTGCCAGGCTGGCCAGGCCCAGCCGCAGGGCCGAGGGGCCGAGGTCGTAGCGCGTGTTCACCGGGTCCTGCACCACCAGCCCCAGCCGCTGGAAGCTCACCAGGTAGCGGTGGGCCTTGGCGGCACTCATGCCGGCTGCGGCGGCGAGATCGCGCAGCATCAGGGCCCCGTCGGCCCGCGACAATGCGTCCAGCAGCTCGAAGCCCACCTCGACCGACTGGATGCCGGCGCGCTGAGGCCCGTCCACGGAACCGTCGGGTTCGGCGTCCAGGGGTTCGGGGGTGTGCGGATCACCGCTTTGGTCTAGAATCTCGCGCTTACGCATGGGTGAATGGATTTTACTATCCGTAATTTCTGCCCCAGCACGCACCCCACTGGAGAACGGCATGAAACTCGCCACGTACAAAGACGGAACGCGCGACGGGCAACTGGTCGTGGTGTCCCGCGACCTGACCACAGCCCATTATGCGACCGGCATCGCGCACCGCCTGCAGCAGGTCCTGGACGACTGGAACTTCATCAGCCCCCAGCTGCACGACCTGTATGTCACGCTCAACCAGGGCAAGGCGCGGCATGCGTTTCCGTTCGATCCGGCCATGTGCATGGCCCCGCTGCCCCGCGCCTACCAGTGGGCCGACGGCTCGGCGTACATCAACCATGTGGAGCTGGTGCGCGCGGCGCGCAACAGCGAGGTGCCGGCATCGTTCTACTCCGACCCGCTCATGTACCAGGGCGGCAGCGACGATTTCATCGGGCCGACCGACGATGTGGTGGTGCCCAGCGAGGACTTCGGCATCGACTTCGAGGCCGAGATCGCGGTGATCACCGGCGATGTGCCGATGCAGGCCACCCCCGATCAGGCCCTGGACGGCATCCGCCTGCTGATGCTGGCCAACGATGTGTCCCTGCGCAACCTGATTCCGGCCGAGCTGGCCAAGGGCTTCGGCTTCTTCCAGAGCAAGCCGGCCACCGCCTTCAGCCCGGTGGCCATCACCCCGGACGAGCTGGGCGACGCCTGGCAGGGCGGCCGGGTGCACCTGACGCTGCAGAGCACCTGGAACGGCCGCAAGGTCGGCATGTGCGAAGCCGGCCCCGAGATGACCTTCCACTTCGGCCAGCTCATTGCCCACATCTGCAAGACCCGCAACGTGCGGGCCGGCTCCATCGTCGGCAGCGGCACGGTCAGCAACAAGGCGATCGAGGTCGACGGCCGCAAGGAATGGCCCAAGGGCTACAGCTGCATCGCCGAGAAACGGGCGATCGAGACCATCCTCGACGGCCAGCCCTCGACCGCCTTCATGAAGTTCGGCGACACCATCCGCATCGAGATGAAGGGCCGCGACGGCCAGAGCCTCTTTGGTGCCATCGACCAGAAGATCGCCGAGCCGCAGTGACCCGGCTCAGACCGCGTAGACCTGATCGAGCGAGGCGAAGCCCTTGACCTCGATCGGGTTGCCGAACGGGTCGCAGAAAAACATCGTCCATTGTTCGCCGGGCTGGCCTTCGAAGCGCACCTGCGGCGGCATCACGAACGCCACGCCGGCTTGCTCCAGCCGGTGGGCCAGCGCCCGCCAGTGCGGCAGCAGCATCACCAGACCGAAGTGGGGCATCGGCACCCTATGGTCGCCCACCCGGCCGGTGCGACCGGTGGCAAAGGGTTGCCCGAGGTGCAGCGAGATCTGGTGGCTGAAGAAGTCGAAGTCGACCCAGGTGTCGGTGCTGCGCCCCTCGCGGCAGCCGAGCACGCCACCGTAGAAGCGGCGCGCCTCGTCCAGATCGGTCACGTGGAAGGCCAGGTGGAACAGGCTGCGGGTCTGCAGGGGCGTGGGGTCGTTGCTCATGCCGGCAGCATAGCGGCCTGCCGGCTCTGTCTTCAGCCGGTGGGGTGTTCTTCCTGGGTCTGGCAGTTCACGCAGCGTTCGGCGGTGGGCCGTGCGTGCAGCCGCGCGGCGGGCAGCGAAGCGCCACACTGCAGGCACAGACCGTAGCTCCCGTCGGCGATGCGCTGCAGGGCCGCGTCGATCGCGACCAGCTCGGCGGAGTCACGCTCCTCCAGTCCGATCAGCAGATCACGTTCCTCCGTGGCCTTGGCCCAGTCGTCGCTCTCCTGACCTCTGGCTTCGGCGGCGGCCTCGGCCCGGCTGATGGCCCCCCCGCGCTGCTGGCGCACGCGGGCGAGCAGGGCGCCGCGCTGTTCCTTGAGCTGACGAGCAAAGGTGTCGGAAATGGGTGTGTTCATGGGACCTCCTGGAAACGCATGATGTCGCCCCGGTGTCGGTCGTCCCTTGATGCAGGTCAAGCACAATCGCCCGACATCCGAAGCCCTCAGGAGACCGCACATGACCCCCGTCGACTACAGCCGCTACCAGACCCTGGCCATCACCCGCCGCGGCCCCATGGTCAACGGCGTTCCCAGCGTGCTGGACATCCGCATGCGGGCCGATGGCCCGGGCGGCAACGGCAAGCTGCCCACCGCCGGCCATGAAGGCCACTGGGAGCTGAGCGAGATCTGGCGCGATGTCGGCCGCGACGACTCGGTGCGGGCCGCCGTGCTGCGCGGCGACGGGCTGGGTTTTTCCGGTGGTGGCGACCTGGCCCTGGTGCAGGACATGGCCAGCGATTTCGAGGTCCGCACCCGGGTCTGGAAAGAGGCGCGCGATCTGGTCTACAACGTCATCAACTGCGACAAGCCCATCGTGAGCGCCATGCACGGCCCGGCGGTGGGCGCCGGACTGGTGGCCGGCCTGCTGGCCGACATCTCGATTGCCGCCCGCAGCGCGAAGATCGTCGACGGCCATACCCGCCTGGGCGTAGCCGCCGGCGACCATGCCGCCATCGTGTGGCCGCTCCTGTGCGGCATGGCCAAAGCCAAGTACTACCTCATGTTGTGCGAGCCGGTCAGTGGCGAGGAGGCCGAGCGCATCGGTCTGGTGTCGCTGGCCGTGGACGACGCGCTGCTGCTGGACAAGGCCTACGAGGTGGCCGACCGGCTGGCCAGCGGCAGCACCAGCGCCATCCGCTGGACCAAGTACTCGCTGAACAACTGGCTGCGCCAGGCCGGGCCGAGTTTCGACACCTCGCTGGCGCTCGAATTCATGGGCTTTGCCGGGCCCGACGTGCGGGAAGGTGTGGCATCCTTGCGCGAGAAGCGGCCGCCGCGCTACGGCGCCGACAGCTGACCAGCGAGCAGCCCGCCAAGGGCAGGAGACCGGCATGAGCGAGAACACGGGTGGATTCGGCAAATTCGTGCCGGGGTTCGACTTCCTCCAGAGCCTGGCCGGCCAGGCCGCCGGCGGCATTGCCCAGGGCATCGGGCAGAACATCCCGCAACTGCCCAACCTGAGCCATTGGGTCGCCCCCACCTTCAACGTGGAGGAGCTGGAGAAGCGCATCGAGGAGCTCAAGGCGGTGCACTTCTGGCTCGACCAGAACGCCAAGGCGCTGGGTGCGACCATCCAGGCGCTCGAGGTCCAGAAGATGACGCTGTCGACCCTCAAGACCATGAACTTCAGCATGGGCGACGTGGCCAATGCGTTCAAGCTCAAGGCGGCGGACTCGCTGGCCGGCATGGCGGCGCCCGCGCCGGAGCCCGCCGCAGCGAAGCGCGTGTACGAAGGTCTGCAGGCCCGGCCCGCCACGAAGACGCCCGACACGCCGACGCGCAAGTCGCCCGCCCGCAAGACCGCCACCCGCCGCAAGGCCACCGCCACCGCACCGGCCGCCGGCGTGGTCGACCCGATGCAGTGGTGGGGCGCCCTGAGCCAGCAGTTCCAGCAGATCGCCACCAACGCCGTCAAGGACGCGGCGCGCCAGGGTGCCTTGCAGACCACCCGCGACGTGGCCGCCGGCCTGACCGATCAGGCCGTCAAGACGGCGGTGGGTGCCGGCAAGGCGGCCGGTCGCGCGGCCTTGAAGGCGGTCAAACCGCCGGCCCCGGCCACCCGGACCGCCAGCCGTTCCGGCACTTCCACGCGGCGCCGTTGACCCTGGCTTGCCCGCGCCCCCACACCGTCGACGCTCACCCGGATGAAACTGTTTCCCTACGCCCACGCCACGCATCCCCAGTGGCGCATGGCCGCTGCCCTGGTGCTGGCGCAGCTGCGCGCACGCATGGCGTTGCCCGATCACGCTGCCAGCCCGTCGCTCGGGCTGATCTACATCACCGACCACTATGCGGACGAAGCCCAGGCCATCCTGGAGCACCTGTGCGCCGAGCTGCCGGAGGTCACCGACTGGGCGGGCACGGTGGGGGTGGGTGTCGCTTCCAACAATGTGGAGTACTTCGACGAGCCGGCCATGGCGGTCATGCTTTGCGACCTGGATCCCGCCCGTTACCGCGTATTCAGCGGCGTGGCGCCCCTGTCCGTGTCCGGCCGCAGCGGCGACGGTGAAGGTTTCCTGGCCCACACGGCGCTGGTCCATGCCGACGGCCAGACGCCCGACCTGACCGACCTGATCAGCGAAGTGGCCGAACGCACCGCCAGCGGCTACCTGTTCGGCGGTCTGGCCAGCAGCCGCGGCGCCACGGTGCAGTTTGCCCTCGGCAGCAGCGGCAACCTGCGGGGCCAGGGGGCCAGCGCAGGCGTGTTCCACGGCGGTCTCAGCGGCGTGGCGTTTGCTGCCGAGGTGGGCATGTTGTCGCGCGTCACGCAGGGCGCCCAGCCGGTGGGCGCGGAGCGGACCATCACCGCCGCCGAGGGCAACCTGGTGCTGACCCTCGACGGTCAGCCCGCGCTCGACATCCTGCTGCAGGAGCGCGGCATCTCGCTGGAGCAGCCGGCCGAGGCGATGCCCCGCCTGCGCGCCACCCTGGCCGGCCTGCGCCACGGGCTGCCTTCGGAGGCGTCCGCGGGTTCGGCGCCCCTGCGCCGGGGCCAGTTCGGCGCCGATGTGACGGTCCGGCACCTGATCGGGGTCGACCCGCAACGGCGCGGGGTGGCCATCGGCGATCACGCGCCGGTCGGATCGCGTCTGGCCTTCTGCGAACGCCACACCGCTGCGGCCCGCGCGGACCTGACCCGTATCTGCGCCGAGCTGCGCGAAGAGCTGGAACCCGAAGCGCGGGACCATGCGCTGGCCCATGCCTTGTCGGACAACGAGGCCGAATCGGCCCCGCACCCGGCGCGGCGCATCGCGGGTGCGGTGTATGTGAGCTGTGCGGGCCGCGGCGGGCCGCATTTCGGCAGCCCGAGTGCCGAGCTGCAGGTCGTTCGCCGCGCGCTGGGCGATGTGCCGCTGGTGGGCTTCTTTGCCGGTGGCGAGATCGCCTACCACCGGCTGTATGGCTACACCGGCGTGTTGACGGTGTTCACCACGCCGGCCGTCTGACTTCAGCGGCGGGCGCGTGCCCGGTCCAGCATGCGGCGCGCATCGGCCACCGCCAGGCCGTACCCCGAGGCGAAGGCTTCCAGATCCTGCCCGCCCTGCTCGAACGCCCGCAACAGGGCCGACTCGCGGGCCTGCTGCTGCACGGCGGTGGCCAGCGCCTCACGCGTCAATGCGTTGATGGCTTCGTCCCGGCCCTGCACCAGGGTGGCGTAGGCCTCCTGGCCCAGCCCTGAGGCCTCGAAGGCCTGGACGATGCGCTGGCGCAGCTGGGGCCGCATGTCCTGCGGCGAGCGGGCCTGGCGCCGGCGGAACACCTCGATCACGGCATGGTGCCGTTGCTCCGGTGCCACCGGCTCGACCACGTTGCCCTCCAGGTCGTGCCGGGGCTGCCCGCCGGCCACGGCGTTGAGGTAGCGCGTGGACCGGGTGTGCAGCGCCAGCGCCGCCTTGATGCCGTCGACCGTCAGTTCCTCCCCGTGGCGGGCCAGCAGGTCTTCATAGACGCCCCGCTTCAGCGGCCTGGGCGATTCGCCGAACAGCCCCGGGTAGAGCGCGGTCAGGCGGTCCAGCGCCGGATGGCTGCGCGCGGCCGGTTGCGACGGGGCCCCCTTCTTGTGCTGGGCGGTGTGCGGACGGCGCGGGCCGGCAGGGCGACGGGCCTCCGGCGTCGGCGTGGGCGTCGGTGTTGGCTTCGGATCGGATTCGTTGCGGGACATGTAGGCGTGTGATGGACGACAGCCCGACATCATGCCAGCGGCGCCGACCCGCCCTCAGTTCCTGGGCAGTTCACCGGCCAGCAGGTGGGGCGAGCGGAACCACAGACCTCCGAAGTGGCTGTACTGCAGCAACCCGGTCTGGCGCAGCCGCCGTTCGATGCGGCGCTCGACCCAGGGCATCTGCACCACCAGCGCCCTGACCGGTGGCGTCCAGCGGAGCACCTTGATGAAACCGGCGTAGACGTCCATGCCGGAAGGCGATGCGCCCACGGTGCGGACGCTCACGCGCAGCTCGTCGTGTTCGACGCCCTGCTGGGTCAGGCAGGCATGGATGGTCAGGGCGTATTCGTCGGACAGGGGGCAGGGCAGGAACTCCGACTCGACATCCGCCCGGGGATCCAGGGCGGGAAGGCTGTCGGAACGGATGTCCGGCGTCTGGCGCTCGCGACGGGAAAGCAGCTTCATGGGGACCTCCTGAGCAACGGGGTGCTGCCGGTGAGCCGCCCGGCCGATGGCCAGACGTGCAGGCATGAACGGCAGTATTCGGCGCTTTGGCGGCCCTAAAAATACAACTTGCGTACTATTTTTTGACCGTCCGGGCCTGAATGCCCGATCTCAGCCGGTGGGCAGCTGCGGTGCCCGGGTCAGACCGGACTGCATCGCGTAGGCCGCGATCTCGGCGCCGTTGTGCAGGCCCAGCTTGAGCATGATGTTCTGCCGGTGCTTGCGGGCCGTCAGGACACTGATGTGCAGCTGATCGGCGATCGACTGGTTGCTGGAGCCGCCCGCGATCATGCGGACGATCTGCTGTTCCCGCTGGGTCAGGCTGGGCGACAGGCCGGTTGCGTGGGGCGCCCGACGCGGGTCCGGCATGTGCAGCGAGCGCACCGCGTGCGGGCTGACATAGGTCTTGCCGGACATCACCGTGCGGATCGCGTCCAGCAGTTCGCCGCCCTGGTCGTGCTTCAGCAGGAAGCCGTCGGCACCGGCCTGCAACGACTGATCGACCGAGCCCGGATACACATTGCCGGTCACCACCAGGATGCGCACATGCGGGTGCGCCCGCCGTACCTTGCGCGCCACCTCGATGCCGGACGAATCGCTCAAGGCCAGGTCGAGCAGCAGGAGGTCAGGCGATCGGGCGGCGACCAGACCCAGCACCTCGGCCCCGGAGGCGGTTTCCCCGGTGAGCTCGAATCCGCCGGCCGCTTCCAGCAGAAGCTGTATGCCCTGGCGAACCAGCGCGTGGTCTTCGGCCACCAGGACACGGACAGGTTTGTGCATGACAGCGCGGGTTGGGGAGGGGTGTTCGGAGGGACGCAAGCCGCCTGTCGCCCGAACGGATTCCAACGAAACTACTACAAATGCAGGGAATGCATGGCTTCAGGGCGAAAAAAAACCGCCCGGACGGGCGGTTGCGGCGACGAGTGGCGCTGCTTCAGAACGGAATGTCGTCGTCCATGTCGTCGAACCCGCTCGACTGTCGGGTGGGTGCCGGCGCGGGTGCGGGTGCCGGGCGGGCGGAGGCCGGGCGGGGTGCTGCGGCCGGCGGGCGGCTGTATCCACCACCGCCGGTGCTGCCGCCGTCATCGGAGCCGCCCATGCCTTCGCGGCCACCCAGCAGCTGGAGTTCGGTGGCAATGATGTCGACCGTGTTCTTCTCCACGCCGCTCTGGTCGGTGTACTTGCCGTACTTGAGGCGGCCTTCGACGTAGATCGGGCGCCCCTTCTTGACGTATTCGCCGGCGATCTCGGCCAGGCGGTCGTAGAAGGTGACGCGGTGCCACTGGGTGTCCTCGACCATTTCACCGCTGTTGCGGTCCTTGCGCCGGCTGGAGGTGGCGATGCTCACATTGGCCACGGCCTGACCGGAGGGGAGGTAGCGGATTTCGGGGTCGCGTCCGCAGTTGCCGACGAGGATGACTTTGTTGACGGATGCCATGGTGATGTCCTGAGGAGCGGGCCGGCGCGGCACGCAAAATCGATCCGGCATTGTGCCGCATATGACCCGGCGGACACCGGAGCGGCTCTACACTCGTCGCCCATGAAAGGGCAGCCCGACTTCCTGCAGAACCTGCGCCGCGAGATGGGCGCAGGACGTCAGTGGCTCGATCGGGTGGTGGTGCTGACCTATGCCGTGCTCGCCGGTCTGGCGGTGGTGCTGTTCACGCTGCTGGCCGACAAGGCGGTGGAGCTGCACCAGGGCCTGGCCCAGGCGGTGTGGTGGGCACCGCTGGTGTGGACGCCGGCACTCACCGCGCTGGTGGTCTGGTCGTTGCGCCGCTGGGCCCCGGGCGCGGCCGGCTCCGGCGTGCCGCAGGTGCTGACCGCACTCGACACCGGCACGCCGCTGGCCGCGCGGTCCCGCTTCGTCTCGCTGCGCCTGAGCGTGGCCAAGATCATCGGCGTGACCGGGGGCCTGCTGGCGGGGCTGTCGATTGGCCGTCAGGGCCCTTCGGTGCAGGTGGCGGCCGGCGTGATGCTGCATGCCCGCCGCTGGTTGTCGCCGGCCTCGGGCATCAGCGACCGCGAGCTGCTGGTGGCCGGTGGTGCCGCCGGCATTGCTGCGGCCTTCAACACCCCGCTGGGGGGCATCGTGTTCGCCATCGAGGAGCTGTCGCGCCGCATCACCGAGCGCAGCAGCGGCCTGATGCTGGCGGCCATCGTGATTGCCGGCCTGGTGTCGGTCTCGGCCTTCGGCAACCTCTCGTATTTCGGTCGCATCCGGGCCGACGAGGTGTCCTGGTGGGCGCTGCTGCTCCCGGGGGCGCTGGTGGCGGTGGTCTGCGGCCTGATGGGCGGCCTGATGGCGCGGTTGCTGCTGGCCTCGTTCACCGGATTGCCCGACCGTTTTTGCGCGTACCGCCGCAAGAAGCCGGTGATCTTCGCGGCCTTGTGCGGCTTCCTGGTGGCCGTCATTTCGCTGATCAGCGGCGGCGAGACCGTCGGTGTGGGCCACGAGCACACCCGCATGCTGCTGGAGCTGTCCGCCATGGACACCACCGAGCGCGATCCGTTTGTCTTCACCGGCCTGAAGTTCGTGGCCTCGTGGCTGTCGGCGTGGTCGGGCGTGCCCGGCGGCATCTTTGGTCCGAGCCTGTCGCTGGGCGCCAGCGTGGGGGCCGACCTCGCCTGGCTGCTCGACTCGCCCCACGGCGCGGCCCTGATCGCGCTGGGCATGTGCGGCTTTCTGGCGGCCGTCACCCAGACCCCCATCACCGCCATGATCATCGTCATGGAGATGACCGACGGTCACAGCATGGTGCTCAGCCTGATGGCGTGCGCGCTGGTGGCCAGCCTGGTGTCCCGCATGATCAGTCGGCCGCTGTACAGCAGCATGTCGGCGCTGATGATGCGGTCGCTGCGGGACGGCCCGTCGACCGGTCCCGATTCAGTCCCGGACCGCGCTGCTGCGCCCCGGCCGCATGGGCCAGGCGAACAGCAGCCATGACGCCATGAGGACGGTGCTGGCGACAAAGATGCCGCTGCCGCCCCACTGCTGAACCACCAGGCCACCCAGGCTTCCGCCGGCAAAGATGCCGAGCGACATGAGCGTGTTGTAGACCCCCAGCGCGGCTCCCCGCTGGTGGGGCGCCGCCAGACGCGAGGCCAGGCTGGGCTGGCTGGCTTCCTGGGTGTTGAAGCCGACAAAGTACAGGGTCAGCAGGATGCCCGACAGCCAGAGTGACGGCGCCGAGTCCTGCAAGGTGAACAGGAAGCCGAGCTGCACCAGCACGATCAGCAGGATGGAGCCCAGGTAGACGGCGCGGAAGTAACCCTTGCGTTCCAGCCGGAACAGCAGGCCGCCGATCACCAGCAGCGAGCCGATGACGGCTGGCAGGTACACCTGCCAGTGGTGCTGGGCATCCAGCCCGGCTTGCACCAGCAGCGCGGGCACCGCCATCCACATGGCGATCTGCACCGCGTGCAGCACGAACACCCCCAGATCGACCCGCAGCAGCTCCGGGTCGCGCAGCACCTCGCGCAGGCTGCCCCGCCCGGCCACCCCGGGCAGCGGCGGCTCGGGGGGCACCACCCAGGCCACCACCGCCATGCCGGTCAGGGCCAGTCCGGCGGTCAGCAGGAACAGGCCGCTCAGTCCGATGTGTTCCGCCAGCACCGGGGCCGCCACGAGCGAGAGCGCAAACATCAGCGCGATGCTGATGCCCACCAGCGCCATGGACTTGGTCCGCACGCTGTCGCGGGTGAGGTCGGCCAGCAGCGCGGTGACGGCGGCCGAGATGGCGCCACTGCCTTGCAGCGCACGGCCGATGGCGAGCCAGGTCAGCGAAGGCGCCCACGCCGCCACCGCGCTGCCGATGGCAAACAGGGCCAGACCGCCGAGGATGACCGGCTTGCGGCCGATGCGGTCCGAGGCCATGCCCAGCGGCACCTGCAGCAGCGCCTGGGTCAGTCCGTAGATGCCCATGGCCAGTCCCACCAGGGCCGCGTTGTCGCCACCGGGGTAGTGGCGGGCCTGCAGGGCGAACACCGGCAGCACCAGGAACAGGCCCAGCATGCGCAGCGCGTAGATGGAGGCCAGCGCTCCGCTCGCCCGGCGTTCGGCGGGGGTCATGCGGTGCGAGGACGGGAGGGGGGATGCGGACAAGGAAGCGGCGGGCAAAAAAACCACGGGGTGGCCGGCTTCGGCCATGCAAAACCCGCCTATTGTCGGCCAAACCGGTGGGGTCGACGGGTGGCACCTCGGCGACACGGGGCCGTCATGCGGGCTGGCGAGGCTGGCCAGCTTTGTCGTCCAGATCCGCCATGCTGATTGCGCTGAGCCACTCCCCTGTTCCTGTTCCGGCCGCTGGCCGCGACCCCGTCGCCCCGCCTGCCGGACAGACCAGCTTCCTCCTTGAGGCACGTCGACCGCCACGCCAGCACCCGCCCCGCCTGACACGGCAGATCCGGCCGGCTCAGGCGCTGGCTGGCTACGCCGCCCATGCAGTCACCACCAGCCTGGCGGCCGCGGCCCATGGGCTGGAGCAGGCCGTGGCCCATGCGGGCGCAGCAGCCCTGGCGATGGGTGCCGGTGTGGCCGGGGCGGGGGCCTGCGTGACGGCGCCGGTCGAGTCGGTCAAGGCGGCGCTGGACGTGGGGGCTGCCCGCCGCAAGGCCCGATCCGCCTGGGGGCGGGCGGCTCTGGCCCGCCAGCGTCTGCAGGCCGATGTGCAGGCCGATGCCTCGCTCCCTGCCAGCGCGGCCCGGTCAAGCCACTGGCTGGAATACCGCCATGCCCTGGAGTCCTGGGCCGCGACGCGGCGCTGTTTCCGCGGTGATGCGTCGCAGATACAGCAGCGCGCCGACCGGTGGGTCCGCGAACGTGACGCGCTGAAGGCAGCCGGCACCCATTCAGCCTCGGTCCGCCGCCGCCGCCAGCGGCTGGACCGGCGGCTGGAGGCGCTGGCCTTTCTGGGGGCGCAGCGGGTGTCGCAGCTGCGTTCGGGGGCGGTCACCACCGAAAAACGGCTGAAAGAGGGCATCACCGTGACCCGGGCCGGCACCGGCCTGCTCACGCAGCTGGCCCAGGTCGGGCTGCAGGCCGCCGGGCAGGCCGCCGCGCTGGTGGTCGGGGCAGCCAGCGCGGTGGTGCTGCCGGTGCTGCTGCTGGCCGAGGGCCTGTTCGGATCGGTGGAGGCCACGCAGCTCAGCGACCGCGCGCTGGCGGGGCAGCGGCAGCTGCGCGACCGCCAGCAGCGGACCCGTCTGGCCGCATCGGCCGCGCCCCTGGCCAACGCACCGGGTGCCTCGCCGGCCGGGCTGTTCCGCCTCGGGCTGGGCGGGTTGCACGCTGCGTTTGAGGGGCAGCAGCGGGCCCTGCGGCATGAACGGCTGCATGCCGGGCGCAAGCGACTGCGCAGCGCGGCCTACACCGTGCTGGCGCCGGTGGCGCTCGGGGTCGGTGTGGCGGCGCTGGTGGCGGCCAGCTTCACACCGGCGGGCATCGCGGTGGTGGCGCTGGTGGGCGGCGTGGCGCTGGCGTATGCCATCAGCCAGGCCGTTTTCGCCCGCCAGCAGCAGGTGCACGACCGCCGGGTGCGCAGCCACCAGCAAGACCACGCCGACCTCTGCCGGCGCGAGCCTGCCGGGGCCCGCCGGGGTGCGCTGCTGAAGTCGGATCGCCTCTGGGCCGGCAACGAATACCTGGCGGTCGATGTGCTGGTGCAGGCCCTGGTGCTGGCGGCGCACCGCCCCGGTGCAGACCGGGCGCTGCTGGCCGACGTGCTGGTCCACCGGCTCGGCTTCGGCGCCGACTGGACCGATCGCGTGCTGGCCCTGGCCGGTGCCACCCCGCCGGACGCGGCGCCCGCCGACCCCGGTTTCCGCCTGCTGTGCGAAGCCCTGCAGCGCCAGTTCGGACTGCCGGTTCCCAAAGCCCGCCGCCTGGGCGCGGCCGGCTGAGGGGGTTCGGCCGACCCCCGGCACGGCAGGGGCTGCCGACTTATCATGTCGGGTTGCCCTGACGGGGCCGGATGCCGGCCCGGACCGCCTTGAACCAGAACCTGCCTCCCGACCTGAAACTGCCCGAATCCTCCGTCGGCCCGGCTGCGCGCCGGGCGGCCGGCCTCGAGGCGGCGGCCCTGCGCTCGGCCGTTCTGTCGGTGCGCGGTGCGCGCACCCACAACCTCAAGAACATCGATCTCGACATCCCCAAGCATTCGCTGGTGGTCATCACCGGGTTGTCCGGGTCGGGCAAGTCCAGCCTGGCCTTCGACACCCTGTATGCCGAGGGCCAGCGCCGCTATGTGGAGAGCCTGTCGGCCTACGCACGGCAGTTCCTGCAGCTGATGGACAAGCCCGATGTCGACCTGATCGAAGGCCTGTCGCCGGCCATTGCCATCGAGCAGAAGGCCACCAGCCACAACCCGCGCTCCACCGTGGGCACCGTCACCGAGATCCACGACTACCTGCGCCTGCTGTTTGCCCGCGCCGGCACGCCGCATTGCCCGGAGCACGACCTGCCGCTGGCCGCGCAGAGCGTGGCCCAGATGGTCGATACCGTCCTGGCCCTGCCCGAAGGCACCCGGCTGATGGTGCTGGCCCCGGTGGCGCAGGAACGCAAGGGCGAATTCGCCGACCTGTTTGCCGACATGCAGGCGCGCGGCTATGTGCGCTTCCGCATCGATGGTCAGGTGGTCGAGGCCGATGCCCTGCCCGCCCTCAAGAAGAACGAGAAGCACAGCATCGACGTCGTCATCGACCGCATCAAGGTGCGCGCGTCCGAGGCCGATGACGGCCCCAACCCGCTGCGCCAGCGGCTGGCCGAAAGTTTCGAGGCGGCGCTGCGGCTGGCCGACGGTCGCGCCCTGACGGTCGACATGGACACCGCCGCCGAGCAGCGCTTCTCGGCCCGCTTCGCCTGCCCGCTGTGCAGCTACACCGTGGGTGAACTCGAACCCCGGCTGTTCTCGTTCAACTCCCCGGTGGGCGCCTGCCCCAGCTGCGACGGCCTGGGCCACACCGAGTTCTTCGACCCGGCCCGCGTGGTGGCCTTTCCGTCGCTCAGCCTGGCCAGCGGCGCCATCAAGGGCTGGGACCGGCGCAACGGCTATTACTTCGCGCTGATCGAGAGCCTGGCCGCGCACTACGGCTTCGACGCAGAAGCGCCCTGGGAGTCCCTGCCCGAACGGGTGCGCCAGGTGCTGCTGCATGGCTCGGGCGACGAGCTGATCAAGTTCGGTTACGTGCTGGAGAGCGGCGAGAAGGCCGGCAAGCGGGTGGTCAAGCAGCACGCCTTCGAGGGCATCGTCACCAACTTCGCCCGGCGCTGGCGCGAAACCGACAGCCCGGCGGTGCGGGAAGAACTGGCCCGCTACCGCGCCATCCAGCCTTGCCCCGAGTGCAGCGGCACCCGCCTGCGGCGCGAGGCGCGGCACGTGTTCGTCGGCGACGGCGTGCAGCGGCGGGCCATCTTCGACATCGGCCGCATCACCCTGGGCGACGCCCTGGCCTATTTCGAGCGGCTGCACCTGCCGGGCGCGCGGGGCGACATCGCGGCCCGCGTCATCAACGAGATCCGCCAGCGGCTGAGCTTCCTCAACGATGTCGGCCTGAACTACCTCAGCCTGGACCGCAGCGCGGACACCCTGTCCGGCGGCGAGGCGCAGCGCATCCGGCTGGCCAGCCAGATCGGCAGCGGCCTGACCGGCGTGATGTACGTGCTCGACGAGCCCAGCATCGGCCTGCACCAGCGCGACAACGACCGGCTGATCGCCACCCTGCAGCACCTGCGCGACCTCGGCAACACGGTGCTGGTGGTGGAGCACGACGAAGACATGATCCGTGTGGCCGACCACGTCATCGACATGGGCCCCGGCGCCGGTGTGCACGGGGGCCGCGTGATGGCCCAGGGCTCCTGCGAACAGGTCATGGCGCACCCCGGCTCGCTCACCGGGCAGTACCTCAGCGGCACCCGAGCCATTGCAGTTCCCGCGCGCCGCACGCCCTGGCTGCCGGTGGTCAAGGCCGCGGCGGCCGAGCCCGCGCCGGTCTTCAAGCCCCGCTTTCCGCCCAGCCCGGCCGCCGAACGCCGTGCCGCCCGCCAGGCGGCCCACGAGGCCACCTTGGGAGACCTGCAGGCCATCCGCGTGGTCAATGCCACCGGGCACAGCCTGAAGGGCGTGAGCGTGGCGTTCCCGGTCGGCCTGCTGACCTGCGTGACCGGCGTCTCCGGGTCGGGCAAGTCGACCCTGGTGAACGACACGCTGTACGCCGCCGTGGCCCGCACCCTGTACCGCTCGCACGACGAGCCGGCCCCGCACGAGGCGGTGGAAGGCATCGAGCATTTCGACAAGGTCATCAACGTCGACCAGAGCCCCATCGGCCGCACGCCGCGCAGCAACCCGGCCACCTACACCGGCCTGTTCACCGGCATCCGCGAGCTGCTGGCCGAGGTGCCCACCGCCCGCGAGCGTGGCTACGGCCCTGGGCGTTTCAGCTTCAACGTGGGGTCCTCGGGCGGTGGGGGCCGCTGCGAGGCCTGCCAGGGCGACGGCGTGGTCAAGGTCGAAATGCACTTCCTGCCCGACGTTTACGTGCCCTGCGAGGTCTGCGGCGGCGCCCGCTACAACCGCGAGACCCTGGAGGTGCTCTACAAGGGGCTGAACATCGCCCAGATCCTGGCCCTGACGGTCGAGCAGGCGCACGACTTCTTCAGTGCCGTGCCCACCCTGCGGCGCAAGCTGCAGACGCTGCTGGATGTCGGCCTGAGCTACATCCAGCTCGGGCAGGCGGCCACCACACTGTCGGGCGGCGAAGCCCAGCGGGTCAAGCTGGCCCTGGAGCTTTCCAAGCGCGACACCGGCCGCACCCTCTACATCCTGGACGAGCCCACCACCGGCCTGCACTTTGCCGACATCGAACTGCTGCTCAAGGTACTGCACCAGCTGCGCGACGCCGGCAACACCATCGTCGTCATCGAGCACAACCTGGACGTCATCAAGACCGCCGACTGGGTGATCGACATGGGACCGGAAGGCGGCTCCGGCGGTGGCAGCGTGGTCGCGCAAGGCACGCCGGAAGAGGTGGCGGCCTGCCCGGCCAGCCACACCGGGCGTTATCTGGCGCGGTTGTTGAAGTCCTCGCGCCAGGACTGAGCCACCTCAGAGGTTGCCCAGGTCCTCGATCGCGTCGATCACCATGCTGGTGCCCACGGCGATCAGCAGGATGTCGGCGGCCACCCGCACGTACTTGTGGCCAGCCGGCGGTGTGCCCAGGCGCACCGACACGCTGGACGGCACCGGGTAATACACCACGTCGGGCGGCAGCGCGTAGCCCCGGCGCCAGGCCTTGGCCTGCCCCGGTGGCAGGCAGCCATTCCCTTTTTTGGCCAGGCCCGGCGGGCATTTGCCGGAGCGGAACTGGGGCTGGTAATAGTCCACCGCGACCCGTCGCTGGCTGTCGTTGAAATAGCCGCCGATCTGGATGTTGACCGACACGCCGGAGCTGGAACGTTCGCCGGAACGGTAGACCTCACGTCGGTCGTCGCGGCGGTCATCGTCCCGATCGCCACGGTGTTTGCCGCCTTTGTCCTTGTCGCGTTTTTCATGGCGGTCGTCGTCGCGTCCGCCGCCCGCGTGGTCCGGTTTGCCGGCCCAGCCGGCGGTGGTGGTCAGTGCCATCACCAGCGCCAGGGCGCCGATCCGCAGCGAAGAGAGCTTCATGAGTTACCCCTGAGAAATGATTTGGAGAGAATTGTGGCCCGACCGACACCCCCCCGCGTAACCGGACGTACCCTGAGCGACATGCCCACCGAGACCGAACTCAAGCTGGCCTTGCACCCCGACGACCTGCCCGCGCTGCTGGCCCACCCGCTGCTGGCCGGTGCTGCCTGGGAGCGGCAGCCGATGGCGGCGGTGTATTTCGACACCCCGTCGCTGGATCTGCGGCGCTCCCGCATGGCGGTGCGCAGCCGGCGGGTGGGGCGCCGCACCTGGCTCACCGTCAAGACCGCCGGCAGCTCGGTGGGAGGCCTGTCGCGGCGGGGTGAATGGGAGGCGCCGGCCCCGCCGGGCGAGCCGGACTTTGCGGCCATCGTCGACGACCCGGCCCTGGCCGCCCACCTGCGCGAGCTGGCGCCCGCGCTGCAGCCGGCCTTCCGGACCGATTTCCTGCGCCGCCGGGTGGTGCTGCTGCATGGCGGTGCCCGCATCGAGGTGGCGCTGGACCAGGGGCAGATCGTCGCCGGCGCGCCGCCGCGCCAGGAGCCGATCCTGGAGCTGGAGCTCGAATTGCTCGACGGCCCGGTGGACGCGCTGCTCGATCTGGCCCACACGCTGGCCCTGGGGCCGGGTGGCCGCCGCGAGTCCGCGCTGCGGCTGTGGCCGGTGCAGCGCAGCAAGGCCGAGCGGGGTCATGCGCTGCAGGCGGGCGAGTTCCCGGCGCCGGCGCGGGCCGAGGCCCTGACGCTGGACCCGGACCTGTCGCCGGTGGGTGCCTGGCGGCAGACCATGCTGGCGGCCCTGACGCACCTGCAGGCCAACGAGGCCGGCATCCGGGCGGCGGCCGATCAGGGCCGGTTGCCGGATGCCGAGTGCATCCACCAGGCCCGGGTGGCCCTGCGCCGCCTGCGCAGTGCCCTGCGGCTGTTTGCGCCGGTGCTGCCGGGTCGGTTCACCGCCCACTGGCTGTCGGTGTGGGGCGACCTGGCCCGCGCCCTGGGGCCTGCCCGCGAGGCCGATGTGCGGATGGTCTGGCTGCTGCCGGCCATGACCGGGCTGGGGCTGGGCGAGGAGGAGCAGGCGCCGCTGCTGGCCCATGCGCGGGCCGAGCAGCGGGCGGCCCATGCCGGGGCGGTGGCTGCGCTGACGAAGCCGACCTTCGGTGCGGACCTGCTGGCCTTCCTGCGCGCCGTGCTGGCCATGCCCGAACGCGCATCCGATGCCGCCCGGCTGCCGCGCTGGGCCCGCCAGCGCCTGTGGCGCTCGCACCGCCGGCTTCAGGCCGCTGCCCGCGAGGCGCTGGACGCCGGGCCCGAGGGCCGGCACCGGCTGCGGCTGGCGGTCAAGCGCCAGCGCTATGCCATGGAGTTCCTGGCCGATCTGCTGCCGTCGCGCCGGGGTCGGCGCAGCATGGCGGCGCTGACCGACGCCCAGTCGGTGCTGGGCGACCTGAACGACATGGACGTGGCACGGCACTGGCTCTCCGGCCTGCCGCCCGACCTGGCGCCACAGGCCGTGGCACAGCTGTCCTGCTGGGTCGACGCCGAGACCGCCCGCCGGCTGCAGGGGCTGGAGGCGGTCGAGCGCGCGCTGGTCGTCACGCCCTGGCGCGACGACGCCTGAATCAAGCCCGGGCCGACGGCCGCTCGGCCACCCGGTCGCGCCAGGCCTGCAGCGCGTGCAGGCCTTCATCGGCCGGCTTGAAGCGGGCCAGCCGCGCGAATTCCACCGTGCAGAAGGCGGTGATGTCGGCGATGGTGAAGCGCTCACCCGCCACCCAGGGCCGGCGCTGCAGCTCGGCGTCCAGCCAGCGGGCGGTGTCGAGCGCCTTGTCGCGCTGCGAGGCGCCGAAGTCGGGGAACTGCGGTTGTTCCAGCGGCGCCAGCCCGGGGTGGGTGTGGCGGATGCACTGCGCCATGGGCAGCATGAAGTACCACTCGACCCGGCGGTCGGCCATCTCGATGAAGGCGCGCTCGTCGCTGTTGCGGCCCATCAGGTCGGGTTCGGGCCAGCGGCCTTCGAGCCAGCTGCAGATGGCGCGGGTCTCGGTCAGCACGCGGCCGTCCGGCAGCTCCAGGGCGGGCACTTTCGCCAGCGGGCTGCGGGCGCGGAAGGCGTCGCTGCGGTGCTCCTGCGCATTCAGGTCGACCGCCACCTCCGGGATGCCGGTGATGCCTTTCTCGGCGATGAACATCTGCACCCGGCGCGGGTTCGGGGCGCGCGGGGCGATGTACAGACGGAGCTCGGCTGGATTCATGGTGTGTCCTTGCGGCGGCCGGCGCCGGTCTCGACCATGCGGCGGGCTTCTTCGGAAAAACGCCGGGCGGCTTCGTCGCCGTCGCGGGTCAGGTCCACCTTCGACGGTGGCTGCTCGATGCCGCGCTGCACCGCCGGCCGGGCCCGGATGGCATCGCGCCAGCGCTTGAGGTGGGGCAGGTCATCGATCTCCACGCCGGACCACCGGTGGGTGCGCACCCAGGCCCAGTTCGCGATGTCGGCGATGGAGTAGTCGCCGGCCAGCCATTCGTGCTGCGCCAGGTGCGAATCGAGCACGCCGAACAGGCGCCGCGTCTCGCCCTGGTAGCGGTCGATGGCGGCGGGGATCTTCTCTGGGAAGTAGCGGAAGAACACATTGGCCTGGCCCATCATCGGACCGATGCCCCCCATCTGGAACATCAGCCACTGCAGCACCTGCGAACGGCCCCTCGCATCGGCCGGCATCAGGCGGCCGGTCTTCTCGGCCAGGTAGATCAGGATGGCGCCGGACTCGAACACGGTGAAGTCGCCGCCGCCGGGGCCTTCGTGGTCGACGATCACCGGGATGCGTCCGTTCGGGTTCAGCGCCAGAAAGGCCGGCTGCTTCTGCTCGCCCGCCGCCAGGTCGATGACCTTCACCGTGTAAGGCAGGCCCAGCTCTTCGAGCGCCATCGAGATCTTGTGCCCGTTGGGCGTGGCGGCGGTGTGCAGGGTGATCATGGGCAGGCGGCCTCCAGTTCGTCGCGGGTGCGTTGCGCCACGCTGCGCGCGGCGGCGGCGAAGTCGTCACCGGCGGAGGCGTACAGGATCGCGCGGGATGAATTGACCGCGATCAGGCCGGCCGGCGAACCGGTCTGCTCGCGCAGCCCGGCGCGCACCGTGGCCTTGGCATCGCCACCCTGCGCGCCCACGCCCGGAATCAGCAGCGGCAGCGACGGCGCCAGTTCGCGCACGCGCTGGATTTCGGCCGGGTAGGTGGCGCCCACCACCAGCCCGAGCTGGCCATTCAGGTTCCACGGCCCCTCGGCCAGCTGCGCGATGTGCTCGTACACCCGGGGCTGGCCATCGACCGACGCCAGGCGCTGGTTCTGCAGGTCGTCGCCGCCGGGGTTGGAGGTGCGGCAGAGCAGGAAGGCGCCCTTGCCATGGCGCTTCAGGTAGGGCTCGACCGAGTCGAAGCCCATGAAGGGCGATAGCGTCACCGCGTCGGCGCCGAAGCGCTCGAAGGCCTCGATCGCGTATTGCTCGGCGGTGCTGCCGATGTCGCCGCGCTTGGCGTCCAGGATCACCGGCACCTGCGGTGCCACCTGGCGGATGTGGGCAACCAGGCGCTCCAGCTGGTCTTCGGCCCGGTGCGCCGCGAAATACGCGATCTGCGGCTTGAAGGCCATGGCGAGGTCGGCGGTGGCCTCCACGATGGCGGCGCAGAACGAAAAGATGTCGGCCGGGCGGCCCCGGTGGGCGGCCGGGAAGCGCGAGGGTTCGGGGTCCAGGCCCACGCACAGCAGGGACCGGTTCTGGCGCCGCGCGCCGTGCAGCATGTCGAGGAAGGTCATGCAATCGATTCTAGGGGGCCACTACACTGCGCCCCCATGTCCGTGCTCAGCCGACGCCAGCTGGTGCTGCTGGTCCTCATCACCGTGGTCTGGGGCTTCAACTGGCCCATCATGAAATACGGCGTCACCGGCTACGCGCCGCTGACCTTCCGCACCCTGTCCATGTGGCTGGGGCTGCCGGTGCTGGCCGCCTTCGTGGTGTGGCGTGGTGTGCCGCTGCGGGTGGGGCGCGAACACTGGCGCGATCTGGCCTGGCTCACCGTGTTCAACATGCTGGTGTGGCATGTGCTGGCCATCCTGGCGGTGCAGTCGCTCTCCAGCGGGCGGGCCGCCATCCTGGGCTACACCATGCCGGTGTTCTCGGCGGTGCTGGGGGCGGTGTGGTTCGGGCAGCGTCTGCCGTTGCGGGCCTGGGGCGGCGTGGCGGCTGCTGCGCTGGGCGTGGTGCTGTTGCTGTGGCACGAATTCACCACCCTGAGCGGCCGGCCGCTGGGCGTGGCCCTGATGCTGGTGGCCGCCGCCACCTGGGCCGTCGGCACCCAGATGATGCGACGCACCACCATCCCCGCGCCGACCCTGGCGCTGTCGTTCTGGATGACGCTGATCACCACGCTGTGGATGACGCTGCTCTCGATCCTGTTCGAGCGCGCGCAGTGGGCCTGGCCCACGCCGGGCGTGTGGGGTGCGGTGGTCTACAACGCGCTGGGCGTGTTCGCCTTCGCGCAGGTGGCCTGGCTGATGCTGGCCCGCGACCTGCCGCCCATTGCCTCCACCCTGTCGGTGATGTTCATTCCGGTGCTGGGCGTGATGGCCGGCGCGGTGCTGCTGAATGAAGCCCTGCACTGGCAGGACTGGGCAGCGGTGGTCCTGATCATGCTGGCCATCGCGACCGTCTTGTGGCCCGCGCGGCCGGTGGCTCAGTCCAGCGGCTGATCCAGCGCCAGGCAGAGGTCGGCCCAGGCCTTGGCCTTGTCGGCCGGGTTGCGCAGCAGGTAGGCCGGGTGGTAGGTGACGATCACCGGCACGCCTTCGTAGCGGTGCACCCGGCCGCGCAACTTGCCGATGGGTTCGGTGGTGCGCAGCAGCGACTGCACCGCAAAGCGCCCCATGGCAATGATGAGTTTCGGCTGCACCAGCGCCACCTGCCGGGCCAGGAAGGGTTCGCAGCGCTGCACCTCTTCCGGCGCCGGATTGCGGTTGGCCGGCGGGCGGCACTTCAGCACATTCGCAATGAAGATGCCACCGGCCAGGTCGGTACCGCGGTCGCGGCCGGTGGCCCGCAGCATGGCGTCCAGCAGCTGGCCGGCCGGACCCACGAAGGGTTCGCCCTGCCGGTCTTCCTGCTCGCCGGGCGCCTCGCCGACGATCATCCAGCGTGCCTGTTCGTGGCCGGTACCGAACACCGTCTGGCGCCGGCTGGCGCACAGGCCGCAGGCTTCGCACGCGGCCACGGCCTGGCGCAGGCCGGCCCAGTCGAGGCCGGCCACGGCGGTGGTGTCGACCGGCCGGGGCATCGCCGGTGCGGGTGTCGGTGCGGGTACAGCGGGGGCAGGCGCTGTGGTTAAGGGTGCGGAAACGGTCAGCGGCGCGGGTGCGGGTGCGGGTGCGGCTGCCGGAGCAGACGCCGGTGTCCAGACCTTGACGCCCATTTCGTCGAGCATGGCGCGCTGGCGCGCATCGAGTTCGCGCACCCAGCTCATGGCGCCTCCGTGGTCCGCCGGGCCACCAGGTTCAGGCTCATCACCACCGCGTCCTCGCGCTTCTGGTAGGCCACCGGGTAGTAACCGCGCCGCAGGCCGACCTCGGCAAAACCGTAACGGCCATACAGGCTGCGCGCTGCCGCGTTGCTCTGGCGCACCTCCAGCCAGAGCCACTGCGCGCCTTGCCCGCGCGACCACAGCGCCAGCGCGTCGAGCATGAAGCGGGCCCAGCCCTGCCGCTGGTGGGCCGGTGCCACGGTGATGTTGAGCAGGTGCACCTCGTCCACGCCCGACATGGCCACCAGGTAGCCCAGCAGCAGCCGGCCATCGTGCCGCAGCGGCAGGTGCCGGTCCTGTGGCAGCGGTTCGGCCAGCAGCATCACCGAGGGGTGGCCGGACTGGAGCGAGTCGAGAAAGTTGCGCCGCGTCCAGGGGTGGGCATAGGCGCTGGTCTCGACCGCGTGCACCGCGTCCAGATCGGCGGCCGTCATGGGAGCGAAGGTGAGTCGGCGCTGGGCCTGGCCGGTGCCGGCGGACACCACCACACCCTCGGGCGCCGGCCACAGGCCGGTGGCCCAGCCGGGCAGGCCAGAGGCGGCTGTGTCTGCGCTGGCCGCCGCCGTCGCGACGCCGGTTTCGGGCGCCGAGGTGTTCATGGTGTCGCCCCGCTGGCCAGTTCTCGTTCGGCGGTGGTGCGGGCGACCTTGTCCCGCACATACATCGGCACCGCGGCGTGAGCGGGAATGGCCTCGCCGCGCAGCCAGGCGCCCGGCGCCAGCCGCAGCAGCGCTGCCGCCGACGGCACCGCCGACAGCCACCGGTGGGTCTGCTGCAGCGCGGCCAGCGGCGGGCTGGCCGAGCCGAACACATTGCCGGCGAGCAGAGGCGTTTCGCCGGGGAGCGAATCGGCCAGCCAGTCGGCCAGCTGCGCCGGCGCACACAGCCGTGGGGGCTGGCGCTCGGTCCAGCCGCCGTCCAGGCGCTGCCAGGCCGCCACATACACCTCGTCCATGCGGGCATCGAGCACGGTGGCCACCGGGCCGTGGTGGTCGGTCGGCGTGGCAGTCTCGGCCAGGGCGAGCAGGGTGTCGATGGCCAGCACCGGCAGGCCGTCCGGGTGGGCGCTGCTGCGGGTGCCGTAGGCCAGGCCCTGGGCCACCGCGCAGGCGGTGCGCAGCCCGGTGAAGGAGCCCGGTCCGCGCGCGAAGGCAATGGCGGACAGGTCGGCCAGCGTGCAGCCCGCCTGGGTCAGCAGCCGGCGCACCGCCGGCAGCAGGCTGGTGGAAGATTGCGGCCCGCCCGGCCCGGTGTGCTCGGCCACGGCATCGCCCGGCCGGCCGCTGCCCAGCGCCACCGACAAGGTGTCGGTGCTGCATTCGATGGCCAGGAATCGGGGGGGTGATGCGGCGGGCATCAGGGAATTATCGGCCACGCCCGCCGACCGCCGGCCGATAATGCCCCGGTGACCCGAGCCTCCCGCCCCTCCCCCGCCCTTGCCGGTTTTCCCCGCGCTGCGGCCCTCCTGCTGGCGTTGGCCGCCCTCAGCCTGCCGGCCTGCGCCCAGCGCGTGGCGCCCGCCGATCCCTTGCCCCCGACCGTGGCCCGCGCGCTGCAGCGGGCCCAGGTGCCGGCCTCGGCCCTGTCGGCCTATGTGGTGGCCCTGGACGACCGGGGCGATGTGCGGCTGCGCCACCAGGCCGGCGAACCGGTCAACCCGGCCTCGGTCATGAAGCTGGTCACCTCGTATGCGGCGCTTGACCTGCTGGGCAGCACCCACACCTGGACCACCCGTTTCCTCACCGACGGCGTGATCGACAACGGTGCCCTGCGCGGCAACCTGTATGTGCGCGGTGGCGGCGATCCCAAGCTGGTCATCGAGCGGCTGCAGGAGGCCTATGCCGCGCTGCAGGCCCAGGGGGTGAACGTCATCCTGGGCGATCTGGTGCTGGACCACAGCGCCTTCGACCTGCCCGAGATCGATCCCGGCGCCTTCGACGGCGAGGCCCTGCGGCCGTACAACGCCAGCCCGGACGCGCTGCTGTTCAACTTCAAGTCGGTCATCCTGAAGTTCCAGCCCGACCCGGCGGCCGGCGTGGCCCGGGTGGTCAGCGAGCCGCCGATGGCCGGACTCGCCATCGACCCCACCGTGCCGCTGGCGCCGGGACGCTGCAGCGACTGGCGCGGCGGCCTCGGTGCCCGGTTTGACGATCCCGACAGCATCCGCTTCACCGGCCGTTACCCCGCCGCCTGCGGCGAGCTGGCCTGGCCGGTGGCCTACCAGCAACCGGGAACGTACGCCGTGCGTGCCTTCGAGGGCGCGTGGCGGGCCATGGGCGGGCTGCTCACCGGTCAGGCCCGCAGCGGCCTCACGCCGCCGCAGGCCCGCCTGCTGCACGAGGCGCGCTCGCTGCCGCTGGCCGACATCCTGATCGACGTCAACCAGTGGAGCAACAACGTCATGGCCCAGCAGGTGTTCCTGTCGCTGGGCGACGTGCCGCTGGCGCCCGAAGCCGGCGCGCCGGGCGGCCGGCGCAGCAGTTTCGAGCGGGCCCGTGCGGTGGTGGGCCAGTGGTGGCAGCGCACCTTCGGGCCGAAGGTGGCGGCGCCGGTGATGGAGAACGGTTCCGGCCTGTCGCGGGTGGAACGCATCACGCCCGAGGCGCTGGCGGTGCTGCTGCGCCATGCGGCCCGCCATGCCCAGGCGCAGCCCTTCGTGCAGTCGCTGGCGGTGGCCGGCGTGAGCGGCACCGCAGCGCGCATCGCACGCGACCCGCGCAGCCCGGCCTACGGCAATGCCTTCCTCAAGACCGGCACGCTGCGCGACGTGACCGGCCTGGCCGGCTATGTGAGCGCGGCCAACGGCTCGCGCTACGCCGTGGTCGGTTTCGTCAACCACCCCAATGCCGGCGCAGCGCGGCCGGCGCTGGAAGCGCTGGTGGAGTGGGTGGCCGCCCAGCCCGACTGAGCGCGGGCGGTGGCCGATCGATCACAGATGTGATCCGGCCTGGGACCGGACAAACCCGGGTGACATACCCCCATAGGTTTACCTAGCATGGGATTTTTCGCGCGGGCGTGCGGAAATCTTCAACTTCCTTCCTATCTGCGGGAGATCCCATGTTCCAGCGTTCCGGTGTCGTGGCGGCCCTCATGGCTGCATTCGTGTTGACCGCCTGCGGCGGCGGTGGTCCCTCGGTGTCGGCGGTCAAGGTGGCGGGCGACAGCCTGGCCGACAGCGGCACCTTCGGCTTCAAGTTCACGGTGCAGGGCAATCCGATCTGGACCGATCTGGTGGCCGATGCGGTGAATGCGCCGACGCTGTGCCCCCGTTATGTGGCCACCTCGGCCACCAACGTGGTGCCCAACCCGCAGGCAGCGGGCTGCACCAGCTATGCCGTGGGCGGAGCGCTCATCAACCCGCGGGGTGGCGTAGAAGCCGACACCTCGCCTTTTTCAGTGGTGCAGCAGCTCAAGACGCTGGCGGCCGAGCAGCGCTTCAAGCCCGACGAGATGCTGCTGGTGGACGGCGGGGGCAACGATGTGGCTGGTCTGGTCACGGCCTACCTGACGGCTGGCGGGGACGGTGGCGCGTCCTACGGTGGCCTGCTGGGCGAGCTGCTGACCCCTGCCGAGGTGGGCGCCAACCTGGCCAACCCGCAGGCCGCAGGCACGCTCTACATGACCCGCCTGGCCGATCTGCTGGCCGACACGCTGGAGCAGCATGCCCTGCAGCGCGGCGCCCGTCGCGTGGTGGTGGTGAACGTGCCGGACGTCACCTTGACGCCGCGCTTCCTGGACACGCTGCAGTTCATCGCAGCGCAAGGACCAACCGGCCCGGCCACGGCCGCCGCCGTCAAAGGGCTGGCCGGCGACTGGGTGAAGGCCTTCAACGATCGGATCCATGCCCGCCTGGGCAAGAAGCCGCAGATGGTCATCGTCGATTTCAGCCGGCTGCTGACCGAATGGACCACCAACCCATCGGCCTACGGCCTCACCAACGTCACGAAGCCGGCTTGCCCTGGCCTGATCCAAGAGTGCACCAACGAAATTCTGGACAGTCTGGCCCCTGGCGATGGCCGGCGCGGTTACGTGTTCTCCGACAACTTCCACGGCACGCCGAAGACCAACGAACTGGTGGCCGACGCGGTGCTGGACGCCGTCATGGCCAAAGGGCCGCGCGGCTGGAAGTGAGGCGGGAGGCCTTGGGCCTCAGGCGGCGGCGCGGCTGAGCCGGTCGCGTACGCCGTCCCATTCCGCCAGGGGCGGCGGGGTCTCGACCCAGATCAGCCGCACGCCGGCGGCGTCCAGCTCGCGCAGCACCGCGAACAGTTCGTGCGCGCAGGCGGCGGCATCGGCCGGCATGGTCTGCAGCTTCACGCCCGGCCCGGCGCGCAGGCGGGTGCGGGCATAGACCGCGATGTGGCGGGCATCCTTCCCCAGCACGTCCAGCGCGGTCTGCAGCATCTTCCCGTCCATCAGCCGCACCTTGGCGTTCGGGGCGTAGTGCGAGGCCAGCGTGCCGGAGGCGCGCGGGGCGGCTTCGTCGCGCGGGCGCACCGGCTGGCCGCAGGCGGCCTGCAACTGCTCCGGCGTGATCATCCCGGGCCGCATCAGCACCGGGTGGCCGCGCGAAGCATCGACGATGGTCGACTCGATGCCCACCGGGCAGGCGCCGCCGTCCAGGATGAGCAGGGCGTCGTCACCCAGGGCGGCGAATTCATCTGCCACATGGGCTGCGGTGGTCGGGCTGACCCGGCCGAAACGGTTGGCACTCGGCGCCGCCACGCCGCGCACGCCGCGCTGGGCGGCTTCCCTCAGCAGGGCCTGGGCCACCGGGTGCGAGGGGCAGCGCAGGCCGATCGAGTCCTGACCGCCGGCCGCCACGGCAGCCACATGGGGCCGGCGCGGCAGGATCAGGGTCAGCGGCCCGGGCCAGAAGGCCTCCATGAGCCGCAGCGCAAAGGCCGGTATGTCGCGGGCATAGTGGTCGACCGCGCTGCGCCAGCCACCCGGCGTGTCGCCCGGCGCCAGATGCACGATCAGCGGGTGGTCGGCCGGCCGGCCCTTGGCGGCAAAGATGGCCCGAACCGCGCTGGCGTTGTCGGCGTCGGCACCCAGGCCGTACACGGTTTCGGTCGGCAGGCCCACCAGCGAACCCTCGGCCAGCCGTTGTGCGGCCTGTCCGATGGCCGTCGGGTCGCGGGCGTCGAGCAGCAGCGGCATGTCGGCAGGTGCGGGCTTCAGCCGTCCAGGCCGGGCAGGCCCAGCAGGGCCAGCACCTTCGCGGCGGTCTCGCGCACCTCGGCCACCGTGGTGCCGGTGATGTTGAGGTGGCCCATCTTGCGGCCGTGCCGCGCACTCAGCTTGCCGTACAGGTGCAGGTGGGTGCCGGGCAGGGCCAGCACCTGCGCCCACGGGGGCGACACCGGCTGTTCGCTGCGCTGGGCGCGCACGCCATTCGGTTCGAACCAGAGGTCGCCCAGCAGGTTGACCATGATGGCCGGGCTGTGCTGGCGGGGGGCCGGCAGCGGCAGGCCGGCCAGGGCCCGCACCTGGGCCTCGAACTGCGACAGGTCGCAGGCGTCCTGGGTGTAGTGGCCGCTGTTGTGCGGGCGCGGCGCCATCTCGTTGACCACCAGGGTCGGTGCGCCGTCCGGGCCGTCGACGATGAAGAACTCCACGCACAGCACGCCCACATAGCCCAGCTCGTGGGCGATGGCCATGGTGGCCTGCTGGGCGCGCTGCGCCAGTGCTGCATCAAGCGCACCTTCGTGCACTTCGGTCAGGGCCAGGATGCCGTCGCGGTGGGTGTTCTTCTGCACCGGGAAGCTCACGCACTGGCCGTCGGCGCCGCGCGCCACGATGACCGAGCACTCGGCCTTCAGCGGCAGCAGCTTTTCCAGCACGCAGGGCACGCGCCCGAGCTGGTCCCAGGCGGCGGCCAGGGCCGCGCGGTCGGCCACACGGATCTGACCCTTGCCGTCGTAACCCATGCGCGAGGTCTTGAGGATGCCCGGCAGCAGGTCGGCCGGCGCTGCGGCCAGCAATTCGGGCGTCTCGATGGCGGCATACGGCGCGGGCTGCACGCCGCTGGTGGGCGCGCTGCGCACGAAGTGGGCCTTCTCGCGCACCCGGTCCTGGGCGGTGGCGACGCACTGCGACGACGGCGCCACCGGCCGGTGCGCGCCCAGCGTGAACAGGGCGCCGGCCGGCACGTTCTCGAATTCGGTGGTGATGGCCTCGCAGCGCTGCATCAGCTGGGCCAGACCCTGCTCGTCGTCGTAGGGCGTCTGGATGTGGAAGTGGCTGATCAGACCGGCCGGGCTGACCGGGTCCGGGTCGAGCACGGCGGTGAAGTAGCCCATGGCCTGCGCGGCCTGCACGAACATGCGGCCGAGCTGGCCGCCCCCCATGACGCCCAGCGTGATCTGCTGGCCGGTGCCCGACATCGAGCCGGGGAGCAAGGTTTTCATCATGGCGTGTTCAGAGCGGAAGGGTCATGGCGCGGGCGTCGGCCGTCTGGCGCGCCCGGAAGGCCAGCAGCTGCTCGCGCAGCGCCTGATCGTGGCTGGCCAGCAGCGATACCGCGAACAGCGCGGCGTTGGCGGCGCCGGCCGCGCCGATGGCAAAGGTGGCCACCGGAACGCCCTTGGGCATCTGCACGATGCTGTGCAGCGAATCCACGCCCTGCAGATGCCGGCTGGCCACCGGCACGCCGAGCACCGGCACCACGGTCTTGGCGGCGATCATGCCGGGCAGGTGGGCGGCACCACCGGCCCCGGCAATGATGGCCTTCAGGCCCCGGCCGACCGCAGCGTCCGCATAGGCAAACATGTCGTCGGGCATGCGGTGGGCCGACACCACGCGGGCTTCGTGGGCCACGCCGAAGTCCTTCAAGATCTGCACGGCGTGCTGCATGGTGTCCCAGTCGCTGCTGGAACCCATGACCACGCCCACCTGGATGGGGTTCATGTTGGGGCTTTCGTGACGGGCGGCGGGCGGGGCGTCCGCTCCGGTAAAGTGGCGATTTTACGTTTCACCCCGCCACTCGGCGGCTGCGCCCATGATCGACGTCACCATCGCCAACTTTGAATCCGAGGTCATCGAAGCCTCCATGCACACCCCGGTGCTGGTTGATTTCTGGGCCCCGTGGTGCGGTCCGTGCAAGGTCATCGGCCCGCTGCTGGAGAAGCTGGAGACGGCCTATGGCGGCCGCTTCAAGCTGGTGAAGATCGATTCCGACCAGGAGCAGCAGCTGGCCGGCGCCTTCGGCATCCGCAGCATCCCGACCTGCGTGCTGCTCAAGAACGGTCAGCCGGTGGATGGTTTCATGGGCGCCCTGCCCGAGGGCCAGATCCGGGCCTTCCTGGACAAGCATGTGCCCACCGAGGGCGAGCTGGAGGCCGAAGTCGACGAAGCCGAGGCCATGGACGCCCTGGCCGAGGGCGATGTGGGCGCCGCGCTGGAGAAGCTGCAGCAGGCCGTGGCCGCCGACCCGGCCAACGACGACGCGCGCTTCGATCTGGTCAAGCTGCTGCTGGAACTGGGCCAGGACGACGACGCCAAGGTGGCCTTTGCCCCGGTCATTGCCAAGGCGGCCGGCGTGCGCCGGCTGGATGCCCTGCAGCGCTGGATGCAGGCCCGCGACGCGCAGGACGGTGTCGCCAACCCGCAGGCCCAGGCCGAAGCGCTGCAGGCCCGCATTGCCGCCAACCGGCGCGATTTCGAAGCCCGCTTTGCACTCGCCCAGCTGCTGTGGGCACATGGTCAGGCAACCGCGGCCATGGACGAACTGCTGGAGATCCTGATGCGCGACAAGGCCTGGAACGAAGACCTGGCCCGCAAGACCTGTATCGCCATCCTGGAGGTCATCGAGCCGCCCAAGCCCAAGGTGGCCGAAGGCCAGGTGCCGCCGGAAGACCCGACCGTGGCCACCTACCGCCGTCGCCTGTCGTCGGTGGTGCTGAGCTGACCCGCCGGGTCAGCCCTTTCAGCCCATCAGCCGCGTCAGGGCTTCCTGGTACTTGGCGGCGGTCTTCTCGATCACCTCGCGCGGCAGGCGGGGTGCCGGCGCGGTCTTGTCCCAGGGCTTGCCGTTGACCTGGGCGGTCTCCAGCCAGTCGCGCAGGAACTGCTTGTCGTAACTGGGCGGGTTCTGGCCCACCACATAACCTTCCACCGGCCAGTAGCGCGAGCTGTCCGGGGTGAGCACCTCGTCCATCAGCACCACGCGGCCCTGGGCATCGAGGCCGAATTCGAACTTGGTGTCGGCAATGATGATGCCCTTCTTCAGGGCGATCTCGGCCGCAGCCTTGTACAGGCGCAGGGCGATGTCACGGATCTGCGTGGCCACGTCCAGGCCGACCATGGTCACCGTCTGCTCGAAGGTGATGTTTTCGTCGTGCTCGCCCATCTCGGCCTTGGCCGCCGGGGTGTAGATGGGTTCGGGCAGGCGCGAAGCGTTCTGCAGACCTTCGGGCAGCGGCACGCCGCACACCGATCGGCTGTCCTGGTATTCCTTCCAGCCGCTGCCGGCCAGGTAGCCGCGCACCACCGCTTCCACCGGAATCGGCTTCAGGCGCTGCACCAGCATCGACCGGTCCGCCACCTGCGGCACCTCGGCCGCCGAGACCACGCTCTCGGGCGCATCGCCGGTGAGGTGGATCGGGCAGATGGCCAAGCCCTTCGGGCCGAGCTGGTCGAACCAGAACAGCGAGAGCCGGGTGAGCAGCGCCCCCTTGCCCGGGATCGGCTCGCCCATGATCACGTCGAAGGCGCTGATCCGGTCGGACGCGACCATCAGGATGCGGTCGTTGCCCACGGCGTAGTTGTCGCGGACCTTGCCGCGGGCCAGCAGGGGCAGGGAGGTGAGGGCGGAGGTGTGCAGGGCAGCGGTCATGTTCAGTTGACCACCTGGGCCAGTTCGCCGCGCGCGTACTTCTCGGCCATCACGGTCAGGTTCATGCCCTTGATCTTGCCGGCCTGGCCTTCGCAGCCGAACTGCAGGTAACGGGCCTTGCAGACCAGCCTGGCCGCCTCGCGGGCGGGCTTGAGCCATTCACGGGCGTCGAACTTGTCCGGGTTTTCGGCCAGGAACTTGCGCACCGCGCCGGTCATGGCCAGGCGGATGTCGGTGTCGATGTTGATCTTGCGCACGCCATGCTTGATGGCTTCCTGGATTTCCTCGATGGGCACACCGTAGGTCTGCTTCATCTGGCCGCCGTACTGGTTGATCACGTCCAGCAGCTCCTGCGGCACGCTCGACGATCCGTGCATGACCAGGTGGGTGTTGGGGATGCGGGCGTGGATTTCCTTGACGCGCGAGATGGCCAGGATGTCGCCGGTGGGCTTGCGGCTGAACTTGTAGGCGCCGTGGCTGGTGCCGATGGCGATGGCCAGGGCATCGAGCTGGGTGGCCTTGACGAAGGTGGCCGCTTCCTCGGGGTCGGTCAGCATCTGGCTGTGGTCGAGCTTGCCGACCGCGCCGATGCCGTCTTCCTCGCCGGCGTCACCGGTTTCCAGGTTGCCCAGGCAGCCCAGTTCGCCCTCGACCGTGACGCCCACCTGGTGCGCCATCTCGACCACCTTGCGGGTCACGTCGACGTTGTAGTCGAAGCTGGCCGGGGTCTTGCCGTCGTCCATGAGCGATCCGTCCATCATGACCGAGCCGAAGCCCAGGTCGATGGCACCCTGGCAGACCTTGGGGCTGGTGCCGTGGTCCTGGTGCATCACCAGCGGGATGTGCGGATACGCCTCGACGGCGGCCTGGATCAGGTGCTTGATGAAGGGTTCGCCAGCGTATTTGCGGGCACCGGCACTCGCCTGCAGGATGACCGGGGCGCCCACCTCGTCGGCGGCGGCCATGACGGCCTGCACCTGTTCGAGGTTGTTGACGTTGAAGGCCGGAATGCCGTAGCCGTTGGCGGCGGCGTGGTCGAGCAGTTCGCGCATGGAAACGAGTGCCATGGGGGTGTCCTCTGGAGCGGGTTGGTAACCGGTGTGTAACCCGCGATTTTAGCCGCCAGGGGCCTGCAAAAAGCCGCTCAGGCGGTCCAGCACCGGCGCCAGGCCGCGCAGGGGCCGGGCCATGGCCCCGATCAGGGTGGTGTGGCTGACCCGGTCGAACAGCTCGACCTCGACCGGCGCGCCCCGGGCCTGCAGGGCCTGGGCCATGGCCACCGTGTTGCGCTCCGGGTTGACCAGGATGTCGCTGCGGGCGGCCAGCAGCAGCACCCGCTGCGACGGCGCCGGCGGGCCGGCCTTGACATGGAACAGCGGCTGCGTGTCGGGCGGCGTGTCGGGCCAGTTGAAGGCCCGTTTCACGTCCGACAGGCCGATCGGCAGGAAGTCGTACGGCCCGGCCAGCCCGGCCCAGCCGGCCAGCGCCTGCGGCTGCAGGCCCACGCCGGTCAGCCAGCGGGGGTCCAGCGCCATCATGGCGGCGTTGTAGGCGCCGGCGCTGTGGCCCACCGTGTAGAGCCGCCGGCGCGACGCCCCGAGCCGGGCCGCGTTGTCGTGCGCCCACTTCACCGCCAGGGCGCAGTCCTCCAGGAAGGCCGGGTAGCTCACCTCCGGGCTGAGCCGGTAGTCGGCCACCACGGTGACGATGCCGCGCGATGCCAGGGCCTCGCCCACGAAGCGGTAGTCGCGCCGGTCGCCGCTGCTCCAGCTGCCGCCATAGAAGAACACGGCGAGCGGGGCATCGGCTGTCAGCTGGGCCGGTCGGTAGACGTCGAGCTGCTGGCGCGGCAGCGGGCCGTAGGCCTGGTCCGGCTGCACCGTGTGGGTATCGGTCGCCACGGTGGCGTTGATCACCCGCAACGGCGAGCAGGCCTGCAGCAGGGGTGTCACGCCCAGCAGGCCGAGCAGGCCCAGCCAGCGGCGGCGGGGGGTGGGGTCGGTGTTTCGCATGGTGTCCTGGGGAGGGGTTTGACGGATTCTCCGATGCCTACGCACCAGCCCCGGTTCCGGATGCGGACCGGCCGGCCACCGGCTCAGGCAGCGCGGCAGATCTTGAGCGTGTTGGTGCCGCCCGGCTGGCCCATCGGCTCGCCCACGGTGATGGCGTACACATCGCCGCTCTTGACGATGCCGCGCGCCCGGAGGTGCGATTCGGCATCGGCCAGCGCGGTGTCGCGGTCGGCGCTGGTGTCCATCAGCAGCGGCCGCACGTTGCGGTAGAGCGTCATGCGGCGCTGGGTCGAGAGGTTGGGCGTCATGGCATAGATGGGCATGCGCACGTTGTGGCGGCTCATCCAGAGCGCGGTCGAGCCCGAATCGGTCAGGGCCACGATGGCGTTGGCACCCAGGTGGTGCGCGGTCAGCAGCGCACCCATGGCAATCGACTGGTCGATGCGCTGGAAGGTCTTGCCCTTGAAGTCCGCGCTGAGCTCGTGGTAGTCGGCCTTCTCGGCTTCGGAGCAGATGTTGGCCATCTCCTTGACCGTTTCCAGCGGGTACTTGCCGGCGGCGGTCTCGGCACTCAGCATGACCGCGTCGGTGCCGTCGAGCACGGCGTTGGCCACATCGCTGACCTCGGCGCGGGTGGGCACCGGGTTCTGGATCATGCTTTCCATCATCTGGGTGGCGGTGATGACCACCTTGTCCATCTCGCGGGCCAGCTTGATCATGTGCTTTTGCAACGCCGGCACGGCGGCGTTGCCCACCTCCACCGCCAGATCGCCGCGCGCCACCATGATGCCGTCCGACACCTTGAGGATGCTGGCCAGTTCCGGGATGGCCTCGGCCCGTTCGATCTTGGCGATCAGGCCCGGCTTGTGCCCGGTGCTGGCGCCGGCCACGTTGCACAGCTGGCGGGCCAGCTCCATGTCGGTGGCGTTCTTGGGGAAGCTCACCGCCACATAGTCGGCCTTCAGGCCCATGGCGGTCTTGATGTCGTCCATGTCCTTGGCGGTCAGGGCCGGCGCGGTCAGGCCGCCGCCCTGCTTGTTGATGCCCTTGTTGTTGGACAGCTCGCCGCCCATGGTGACCGAGGTGTGCACCGCCGGCCCCACCACCTTCTCGACCTTCATCACGATCAGGCCGTCGTTGAGCAGCAGCGTGTCGCCGGGACGCACGTCGCGCGGCAGTTCCTTGTAGTCCAGGCCGACGCCGTTGTCGTCGCCGGGTTCGGTGCGCGAGGCGTCCAGCACGAAGGGCTGACCGGTCTGCAGCATCACCTTGCCCTCGGCGAACTTGCCGACCCGGATCTTCGGGCCCTGCAGGTCGGCCATGATGCCGACCTCGCGCCCTGCGCGCTGCGCCGCTTCGCGCACCAGCCGGGCCCGCTCGATGTGGTCCTCGGCCTTGCCGTGCGAGAAGTTGAGGCGCACCACGTTCACGCCGGCGCGGATCATGGCTTCGAGCAGGGCGGGGTCGCTGGACGCTGGGCCGAGGGTGGCAACGATCTTGGTGGCGCGCAAAGGCATCGGGCTTGTCTCCTGAGGGGTGTTCATGTAACCGGGTTTCCAATTATCGGGGCTGGCGGGTACCGCCCGGTTACCAACGGGGAACGTCTCAGGTCGCCGGCAGCACCGCCTCCACCCGCGTGCCGCGCCCCGGGCTGCTGTGGATGCGCAGCTCGCCGCCGTGCGACTCCACCCGCACCCGCATGCCCAGCAGGCCGTGGTGGCCGGGCGGCACGGTGTCGGGGTCGAAGCCCTGGCCGTCGTCCTGCACCGCCACCCGAACCCGGCCGTCCTCGGGCAGCACGCTGACCCACACCTCGCGGGCCCGGGCGTACTTGCGCACATTGGTCAGCGATTCCTGCACCAGCCGGTACACGGTGAGCTCGGCCTCGGGGCCCAGGGTCACCGGCTGCAGCCGCGCCCGCACCGGCACACCCAGGCTGGCCGAGGCGTCGTCGCACAGGCCCTCCAGGGCCGGCACCAGGCCCAGCTGGTCGAGTGCCGAGGGCCGCAGGTTCTCGACGATGCGGCGCTTGACCGCAATGCCCTCGTTGAGGCGGTCCTCGATGCCCTCGATGCGCTCCAGCCCGGTCGCCGGCAGCTCGGGCACGCGGCGCAGGCGGGCGATCTCCAGCTTCATCGCGGTCAGCAGGCCGCCCATCTCGTCGTGCAGTTCGCGGGCCACATGGGCGCGCTCGTCTTCGCGGGTGCGCACCACATGGCCGGCGAGCGCGCGCAGCGCGGTGGTGCGCTGCCCCACCTGGTGTTCCAGCGAATCGCGCTCGGTCTGCAGCTGTTCGGCATGGCGCACCTGGCTGCGCTGCAGGGCCGAGTTCTTGCGCAGGAAAAACGCATAGGCCAGCAGGCTCAGCAGGGCCAGGGCGTGCACTGTCCAGCGGCCGATCTCCAGCGTGCGGTAAACGGCGGCGCGTTCCCCGGCGATGCGGCGTTCTTCGGTACCGATCAGCACGTCGGTGGCGCGGCGCACCGCCTCCATCTTTTCGCGGCCGATGTCGGTCAGCATCAGGCCCTGCCAGCTGCCGTGAGCGCCGGCGTCATACAGGCCCACCGTCTCGGCGATTTCGGACACTTTTTCCAGCGCCCGTTCGTTCAGGCGTTCCACCAGGGCCAGCAGTTCGGGGTCGTGGCGGTGGTGTTCCCGCAGGCGGCGCACCGCGTTGTCGAGTTCCTGGCCGGCGGCCTTGTAGGGGTCGAGGTACTGCGGGCGGCCGGTGAGCAGGTAGCCGCGCTGCGCCGATTCCATGTCGAGCAGGCTGCGCACCACGGTCTGTGCGGCGTTGCGCGCCGAGTCCCGTCCGCCCAGGCTGACGAGCGAATCGAGTGCGCTGCGGTAGGTCAGTTCGGTGCCGGCCAGCATGGCCAGGCCCAGCAGCAGGGCCAGCGCGATGGCCAGCGGCGTGCGCCACGGGCCGGCCCGGCGCAGCACCGGGCGGCGCGGGGTGGGCGGGGTTGCAGAGGTCATGGGGCGCGAGTGTGGCCCAGTTCGCCGCACCAGGCGATCAGGGCTTCGAGTTCGCAGGATTTGTCGAACACCTGCCGCGCGCCGAGCGCCAGGCAACGCTGGCGCAGGGCCGGGGTGGCATGGTTGGTCAGCACCACCCGGTGCATCGGGCTGGCCGCGTCCTGCGCAGCCTGCAGCACGCCGAGGCCTGAGCCGCTGGCCAGCACGATGTCGATGATCATCAGGTCGCAGGGCGGTGGCTGCATCAGCCAGGCCACCGCCTGCGATTCGCTGCGCGCCTGCCCGATCACCTGCACCGGACCCAGCTCCTCCAGGGTGGAGATCAGGTGCCGGCTGATGACCGGGTTGTCCTCGACCAGGAAGGTGCGCAGCGGTTTCACGGCGGGCCGGTCAGCGCACCACGATGTCGTTGCGCACCGCCATCACCCCGGGCACGCTGGCGGCCAGCTTTTCAGCCGCGCTGCGTTCGGTGCTGTTCTTCGCAAAGCCCGACAGCTGCACCGTGCCCTTGAGCGTCTCGACCTGGATCGACATGGCGCTCACCGCCGGGTCTTCGGCCATGCGGGCCTTGACCCGGGTGGTGATGGTGGTGTCGTCGATGTACGAGCCGACGCTCTGCTGGTCACGCGCCACCGCACAACCGGCGGTCTGCACGATCAGCACGGCGGCCGCAGCCGCCATCAGGAAATGGCTGGGTTTCATCAGGGGCTCCTTGTGGCGGACTGCGGCGGTGTTCAGCTCTGGCTGCGCACGGTCAGGCGGTTCTCGACCTCGACCACGCCTTCGACGGCCTGGGCCAGGGTGGTGGCGCGGTCACGCGAGGCGGCGTCCGGTGCGGTGCCCGACAGTGCGACCCGGCCGTTGCTGGTGTCCACATTGATGCCCAGCGCGCTGAGGCGGTCGTCGGCGGCCAGTGCGGCATTCACCTTGGCGGTGATGGCGGCGTCGGTGGCGCCCTGCGCCATCACGTCGGCCGCCTGCTGGCCGGCGGCCTGCACTTCCTTGGCGGCCTCGCGGGCGTCCTGGCCCACCTGGTTGGCGGCCTGGCCCATCTGGTTGACCGTGTTGTCCACGCGCTGGCCCAGGGTGGGTTCGCTGGCTTCGCCGCAGGCCGCCAGCAGGGCGGTGGCGAGCAGGGCGGCGGTGAGGGCGGGGATGCGGATGGAGCGTTGCATGTCAGGTTCCTTTCGTTGATGACGTTGCGGTGAAGTCACTGTAGGCAGCGCCACCCGATGCCGCTGTCGGACACCGCCGCGACCGGCTGTAGGACCTGTCCTACACCGCGGGGGCTGCTACATTGGCCGCGCCACGCATACCCCCACCCGTGCCAGCCCCCATGATCCAGATCGCCATCGTCGACGACCACGCCATCGTGCGCACCGGCCTGCGCCAGTTCCTGGGCGAGCAGGTCGATCTGCGGGTGACCGGCGAGGCCGCCAACGGGCGCGAGGCGCTGGAACTGGTGCGCCAGGTGCCGGTGGACGTGCTGCTGATGGACCTGTCCATGCCGGGGCAGGGCGGGGTGGAGGCGTTGCAGGCCATCAAGGCCCGCCATCCCGATCTGCCGGTGCTCATCCTGAGCGGCTTTCCGGCCAGCCAGTACGCACCGGCCCTGCTGTCCCAGGGGGCCAGCGGTTACCTGAACAAGGAATGCGACCCGCAGGAGATCGTCGACGCCATCCGGGTGGTGGCGCGCGGTCGCCGCTACCTGGGTCCCGAGGTGGCCCAGCTGCTGGCCGGGCGGGCCCTTGGGGATGCCGGACAACCGCCGCACGAGGCCTTGTCGGAGCGCGAGCTGCAGGTGTTCCTGCGGCTGGCCCGGGGCGAGACGGTGGGCGGCATCGCCGAATCCATGCACCTGAGCGTCAAGACGGTCAGCACCTACCGGACCCGGGTGCTGACCAAGCTGGGCCTGGGCGGCAACAGCGAGCTGACCTATTACGCGGTCAGGAACGGCCTGATCGATTGAGGCCTGGGGCCTGCTTCATAATATGAAAAAGAAGGTTATTCCTGACTTCTTATGCTCATAAAGATATGATGAACGCCCAACCCCATCATCAACCCCGTGCGCGGACCCCGCGCCGGCCGATCAACGTTCCCCTTCCGTTGCTGTTCTGAGCGGTCCGGCGCTGCCCGGTCCGCCCGCTTTTGCAGTTGTGCTTCCGACGCTGGTCGGCCATCCGTACAGGAGGGCAGATCAGCCATGTGTGGCATAGCAGGAGAAATCAGATTCGACGGTGCACCCGTCGACACCGCAGCGCTGGTGCGCATGAACCGGCGCCAGGCCGCCCGCGGCCCCGACGGCCAGGGCTTGATGGCATTCGACCGGTGGGGCTTCGCCCACCGCCGGCTGCGCATCATGGACCTCAGCGATGCAGCGCAGCAGCCCATGTTCGACCCGGCACTGGGCATGGGCGTGGTGTTCAACGGCGCCATCTACAACCACAACGAACTCCGCCGCGACCTGGTCGGACGCGGTTACCGCTTCCATTCCAGCGGCGACACCGAGGTGCTGCTGAAGGCGTATCACGCTTGGGGGCCGGCGTTCGTCAAGCGGCTCAACGGCATGTTCGCCTTTGCCCTCTGGGAGCGCGACAGCGGACGTGTCGTGCTGGGTCGTGACCGGCTGGGCATCAAGCCGCTGTACCTGGCCGACATGACCGGGGGCCTGCGCTTCGCGTCGAGCGTGCCGGCCCTGCTGGAGGCTGGCGGGGTGGACACCGGCATCGACCCGGCCGGTCTGCACCATTACCTGTCGCTGCACGCCATCGTGCCGGCGCCGGCCACCTTGCTGCGGGGCGTGCGCAAGCTGCCCCCGGCCACGCTGCTGACCATCGAGCCCGATGGCCGACGGCACGAAGAGCGTTACTGGCGCCTGGACTATGGGCGCAGCGCCGCCGACGAAAGCCGCAGCTTCGAGGCCTGGCGCGAGATCCTGCTGGCCGCACTGCGCACCTCGGTGCGCCGCCAGCTGATGTCCGACGTGCCGGTCGGTGCGCTGCTGTCGGGCGGGGTGGACTCCAGCCTCATCGTCGGGCTGATGGCCGAACAGGGCGTGCGGGACCTGCGCACCTACAACGTCGGCTTCGAGGATGTGGCGGGCGAGGCCGGCAACGAGTTCGAGCATGCCGAGACGGTGGCGCGCCACTTCGGGACGGTGCACGAACGCATCTTTGTGCCGGAGCAGGAGCTGATCGAACGGCTGCCGCAGGCCATTGCGGCCATGAGCGAACCGATGGTCAGCCACGACTGCATCGGCTTCTACCTGCTCAGCCAGGCCGTGTCGCGGCACAGCAAGGTGGTGCAGAGCGGCCAGGGCGCCGACGAGGTGTTCGGCGGCTACCACTGGTACCCACGTCTGGCCGGCAGCAGCGACCCGGTGGGCGACTACTGCGCCGCCTTCCTGGACCGCGACCATGCCGACATGGCGGCCCTGCTCCAGCCGCCCTGGCTGGGCGCCGATGTGACCCGGGCCTTCGTCGCCCGCGAACTCGGCGCACCGGGGGCGGTTGATCCGGTCGACCAGGCGCTGCGCCTGGACACCACGGTGATGCTGGTCGAAGACCCGGTCAAGCGGGTCGACAACATGACCATGGCCTTCGGCCTGGAGGCGCGGGTGCCGTTCCTGGACCACGAGCTGGTCGAGCTGGCGGCCCGCATTCCCGCCCGCCACAAGCTGGCTCACGGCGGCAAGGGCATCCTGAAGGAAGCGGCCCGGCAGGTGATTCCGTCGTCGGTGATCGACCGGCCCAAGGGCTACTTTCCGGTCCCGGCCCTCAAGCATGTCAAGGGCCGGGTGCTGGAGATGGTCCGCGATGCGCTGAACAGCCGCGCCGCCCGCGAGCGCGACCTGTTCCGCCCCGAGGTGCTGCAGCGCTGGCTGGCGGCACCGTCGGAGCACATCACGCCGTTGCGCGGATCGATGCTCTGGCAGGCCGGACTGCTGGAGCTGTGGCTGCAGGCCCATGTCCGCTGAAGGAGCCGTCATGAACCAGAACCCCTCTTCCGCCAACGCCGCTGCGGCCAGTCCGCGCAACGCTGCCGTGTCGGCCCGCGACCATGCCCAGCGGGCACTGCGCCTGAGCCGCTCGCCCCTGCCGCACGCCCCCGGCCCGCTGCGCGATGTCGCCTTCGAATGTGGCTGGGGCCGCCTGATCGCCGGCCACACCTTCGACAGCACGGCCGAGGTGGCCCGGGCCTTTTTGCAGGAGCAGGCCGGACGGCGCGACATCGCCTTCTTCGTCGACAAGCCGCACGTGGTGGTGTCTCACGCGCCGCAGCACCTGTTCGTCGATCCGTCGGAGGCCTTGCGCCTGCCGCTGTTCACCTATGTGCCGCAGCGGGCCCGCCGCCAGGGCTTCACCGTCCGGCGGCTGCGCGCCCGGTCGGACGTGGCGGCCATCAATGCCATCTACCGCGCACGCCGCATGGTGCCGGTCGACCCGGCGGTGGTCTGGGGCCGGCGTGCCGACCCGGCGCTGGTCTATGTGCTGGCGGAAGACCGGCAGAGCGGCGAAGTGATTGGCGTGGCCATGGGCGTCGACCATGCGCGCGCCTTCGGTGACGCGGTGGCCGGCGCCAGCATGTGGGCGCTGGCGGTGGCGCCGCAGGCCAGCCACCCCGGGGTCGGCGAAGCCCTGACCCGGCATCTGGCAGAGCATTTCCTGGCGCGGGGCCATGCCAGTCTCGATGTGTCTGTGCTGCACGACAACCACCAGGCGCTGGCGCTCTACAGCAAGCTGGGCTTCCAGCCGCTGCCGGTGTTTGCCGTCAAACGCCGCAACGCCATCAACCAGCCGCTGTTCAGCGAGACCGATGCGGCCGATGGCCTGAACCCCTATGCGCGGATCATCGTGGACGAAGCGCAGCGCAGGGGCATCCGGGTCGAGGTGGTGGACCCGCAGGGGGGCTACTTCCGGCTGGAACACGGTGGCCGTTCGGTGGTGTGCCGCGAGTCCTTGAGCGAACTGACCAGCGCCGTGGCCATGAGCCGCTGTGCCGACAAGCGGGTCACGGCGCGGCTGCTGGCCGGGGCGGGCCTGCGGGTGCCGGCCCAGATGCCGGCCGGCACCAGCGCCGACCACGAAGCCTTCCTGCGCCGCCATGGCGCGGTGGTGGTCAAGCCAGTCGACGGCGAGCAGGGCCGCGGCGTGTCGGTGAACCTGCGCTCCCTCGAAGAGGTCGAGACCGCCATCGAGCACGCCAGCCAGGCCGGCAGCGGCGTCCTGCTGGAGGCGTTCTGCGAGGGGCAGGACCTGCGCATCGTGGTCATCGGACACCAGGTGGTGGCTGCGGCGCTGCGCCGGCCGGCCACCATCGTGGGCGATGGCCAGACCACGGTGGCCAGCCTGATCGACAAGCAGAGCCGCCGCCGGGCAGCGGCCACCGGTGGCGAGTCGCAGATTCCGGTCGACGACGAAACCCGTCGCTGCCTGGCGGCCCAGGGCCTGGGCCTGCAGGACGTGCTGCCCCCCGGCGTGGCGGTGGCGGTGCGCCGCACCGCCAACCTGCACACCGGCGGCACCATCCACGACGTCACCGACCGCCTGCACCCCACGCTGCGCGCCGTGGCGGAGCAGGCCAGCCGGGTGCTCGACATACCGGTCACCGGCCTCGACCTGCTGGTGCCGGACGTCGAGGGCCCGGACCATGTGTTCATCGAGGCCAACGAGCGCCCCGGGCTGGCCAACCACGAGCCCCAGCCCACCGCCGAACGCTTCATCGACCTGCTGTTCCCTTCGACGGCGCGCCAGGCCGCCACCGCCTTTGCGCCGTCCCAACCGGAGACCCCATGACAAACAACCCCCCCATGCCCCTGCTGCCCCCGCTGGACGAGTCCTACCTCGAGGAGACGCTGCTGCAGCTGCTGGCCATTCCGAGCCCGGTCGGCCTCACCGACGCCGTGGTGCGGTACACGGCCGGCCGGCTGGATGCCCTCGGCATCCCTTACGAAATCACCCGGCGCGGAGCCATCCGGGCCACGCTGCGCGGGCGCGAACGGCGTCCCGCGCGGGCCATCGTGGCCCACCTCGACACGCTCGGCGCCATGGTGCGGGAGCTCAAGGGCAATGGCCGCGTCGGCGTGGTCCCGATCGGCAGCTGGTCTTCGCGTTTTGCCGAAGGTGCACGCCTGACCCTGTTCACCGACCAGGGCCAGATGCGCGGCACCTGCCTGCCGCTGAAGACGTCGGGCCATGCCTTCGGTGATGCCATCGACACCCAGCCCAGCAGCTGGGATCACGTCGAGGTCCGGCTCGACCATCCCCTGGCCAGCGAGGCCGACCTGCAGGCAGCCGGCGTGCGCGTGGGCGACTGGATGGCGTTCGATCCGCAGCCCGAGCTGCAGCCGGGCGGGTACATCAATGCCCGTTACCTGGACGACAAGGCCGCCGTCGCGGTGCTGCTGACCGCCTGCAAGGCGCTGCGCGACAGCGGTGCCGAACTGCCGGTGGACGCCCACCCGCTGTTCACCATCACCGAGGAGGTCGGCTCCGGGTCTTCGGCCGCGCTGCATGGCGACATTGCCGAAATGGTCAGCCTGGACATCGCCATCGCAGCGCCCGGGCAGGCCACCGACGAGCGCGCCGTGACGATCTGCCTGCAGGACCAATCCGGCCCGTTCGACTACCACCTGTCCCACAAGCTGATCGGGCTGGCGCAGTCATTCGGCATCGAGCACCGGCGCGACGTGTTCCGCTTCTACCGCAGCGATTCGGCTGCTGCGGTGGAGGCCGGCAACGACATCCGGACCGCGCTCATCGGCTTCGGCGCCGACGCCTCCCACGCCCAGGAGCGCACCCACTTCGATTCGCTGCGGGCCCTGGGGCAACTCTCGATGGCCTACCTGATGTCCGAGCCCGTGGCGGCCAGAGACCGCAAGTCGATGGGCTCGCTCGAAGGCTTCACCGAGCAGCTCAAGCCGGTGGACATGCAGGTGGCCACCACGCCGCTGCCCGATCCTCAGGACTTCCTGGAGCCCGGCTGATCCGCCCGCGTCACCGTTCCGACTGCACCAGCGGCCACAGCGCCCACAGGCCCAGGGCCGGGCCGATGGCCAGCCAGGGCACCAGCTGCTGCAGCGGCACCGTCTCGGCCAGGAACACGAACAGCAGGATGCTGACGATGGAAATGGCAAAGCCGATGCTGTTGGTCAGCGTCAGCACGCTGCCCACCGCCTGGGGCGGCGCGTTGCGCGCGGTCAGCGTGCTGAACTGGGGTGAGTCGCCGGCCACGGTGATGCCCCACAGCACCAGCCAGGCGTAGAACAGGGCGTCCGGTGCGTCCATCAGCCAGGGCGCTGCCAGGCAGCACAGGCCGCTGGTGGCCAGCAGGCTGCCGGCCACCCGGGCGCTGCCCCAGCGCTGCGACACCAGGCCGCCGGCCACGCAGCCCAGCGCGCCAGCCCCCAGCACGAAGAACGCTGCCCACGACAGGCCGGTGCCCTGGAGCCGGCTGGCCAGGATCAGCGGCACCAGCACCCACATGGTGTAGAGCTCCCACATGTGGCCAAAGTAGCCCAGCACCGAACTGCGCACCTTGGGGTCGGTCCAGACCGTGCCCAGGGCGCGCCACTGCAGCGTGGTGACCCGGGCCACCGCCCCCGGCGGGTCGCCGGTGCACAGGTACAGCAGCACGCCGCCCAGTGCAGCCAGCGCGGCCACCCCCAGCATCAGGGTGGGCCAGGGCAGGGCATCGCCCAGCGCGCGCAGCGCATGCGGGCTGGCCGAGCCCAGCACCAGCGCGCCGATCAGGAAACCCAGCGCACCCCCCAGGCCCTTGCTGTACCACTGGGCAGCGATCTTCATGCCCACCGGGTAGATGCCGGCCAGGAAGAAGCCGGTGGCAAAGCGCCAGAGCATCAGCGCGTCCTGGTCGCGCACCATGGCCCAGGCGCCCACGGTGCAGCCGGCGCCGGCCAGCGCACACACCAGAAACACCTGGCGCGGCGCGAACCGGTCGGCCAGGGCCAGCAACGCGAACACCAGCGTGCCCAGGATGAAGCCGAACTGCAGCGCCGAGGTCAGCGTGCCCACGGTGCTGGTGGGCCAGCCCAGCTCGCGCTGCAGGTCGGGCATGACCGCATTCACCGCGAACCAGAGCGAGGTGCCCAGCAGCTGGGCCAGCACGATGACGGGCAGGATGTGGCGGGGGACGGTGCGTTCGGACATGGCCAGGTTCAGCGTCGGGTTCAGCGGCGGAGGTGGGTGAAGGCCTCGAATTCCCAGCTGCGCATGGCCAGCACCAGGGTGTAGCCCTCGCGGTCTTTCTCGGCGAGTTTCTGGTCGGTCTGGTGCTGCTGGGCAAAGTCGGTCGCCAGGCGCTGCAGCCGCTCCGCGAAATGCGGCGCCAGGGCCTTGCTCACCGAGCCGTGCACCAGCAGCAGGCCCTCGCCGGGGCCGTCGAAGCCGCCGGCAAAGTAGTCCAGCAGCGCATGTTCCCGGAAGTAATTCATCACCGCGCCGTGCGGCCGCCAGCGGAAGGTCTTGGCCAGCTTGAGCCGGTAGCGGTTGAGCGGGCGCAGCTCGATGATGCCCAGCCGGTCGAGCTGGGCCAGGTACTTCACGCCCTCGGCCGGTGTCAGCCGGTAGGCCGCGGTGATCTGCTCCAGCGTCCACTGGCTGAGCACACAGATGGCCACCAGCAGCAGCTTCTTGTCGGCCACCACCGCGCGCTCCTGTTCGGCGCTGAGTTCGCGCAGCAGAGGCTGCGCGTCGGCCACGCGCCGGGCCAGGTCGCTGAAGTCCAGCTTGAGGTGGCGGCAGATCTCGTCCACCCGCGACAGCGGCATGTCGGCCCGCGAGAGCATGCGCTTGACGCTGGACTCGGCCATGCCCAGCGCGCGGGCCAGGTCGGCATAGGTCATGCCGGCGGCTTTGAGTTCTGCCTTGATGGCAGCCACCAGGTCGAGCGAGGTGCCCATGGCGTCGTCGGTTGATGTGGTGAAGGAAGGCCGGATGGCGGGTACCGTTTCAAGATACCGCAAGGCCCTGCAGAGCGCACCCGGGTCATCCACCCAGGGTGTCGCGTGCGTGTCGCGGGCATGCTGCGGCGCGCAACGCCCCCCGTGTTTCAATTCGCCGCCAGCGGCCCCGAGCAAGGAAACCTGCATGTCCTCCCCCGAAGTCACCCGCCACCCCGGTGGTCACCCCGATGGCCACAGCAACCAGTTTGCCCTGCTGGGCCAGCGCCGATTCGGCCCCTTTTTCGGGGTGCAGATGCTGGGCGCCGGCAACGACAACGTCTTCAAGTTCGCGCTCACCGTGCTGGTGACCTACCAGCTGCAGCTGGAGTGGCTGCCGGCTTCGCTGGCCGGGCTGGTCATCGGCGCGCTGTTCATCCTGCCGTTCCTGCTGTTCTCGGCCACCAGCGGCCAGCTGGCCGACAAGTACCCCAAGCAGCTGCTGACGCGCCGGGTCAAGGACCTGGAGATCGCCATCATGCTGCTGGCCGGCTGGGGCTTCATGGTCCAGCAGATACCGCTGCTGCTGGGCTGCGTCTTCCTGATGGGGCTGCACAGCACCGTGTTCGGCCCGGTGAAGTTCGCCTACCTGCCGCAACACCTGAACGAACGCGAGCTCACCGGCGGCAACGGCATGTTCGAGATGGGCACCTTCGTGGCCATCCTGCTGGGCAATGTGGCGGGCGGTCTGCTGATCGGGCTGCCCGGCACCGGCCCGCAGGCGGTGGCCGCCACCTGCCTGGTGCTGGCGGTGGCCGGTCGCCTGCTGGCCCAGGTGGTGCCGGACTCGCCGGCCACCGATCCGCAGCTGCGCATCAACTGGAACCCGGTGACCGAAACCTGGCGCAACCTGAAGCTGGCCTACGGCAACGTGGTGGTGTTCCGTTCGCTGCTGGGCATCAGCTGGATGTGGTTTTTCGGCGCCGTGTTCCTGAGCAGCTTCCCGGCCTTTGCCCGCGACGTGCTGCACGGCAACGAGCAGGTGGCGTCGCTGCTGATGGTGGCCTTCTCCATCGGCATCGGTGTGGGCGCGCTGCTGTGCGAAGTGCTCAGCCGCCGCCATGTGGAGATCGGCCTGGTGCCGCTGGGCGCCATCGGCATGACCGTGTTCTCGGTCGACCTCTACTTCGCCGCCACCGGCCTGCCGCCGGCCGATGCGCTGCCGCTGGGGGCGTTCCTGGCGCAGCCGGCCCACTGGCGGGTGCTGGCCGACCTGCTGCTGCTGTCCTTGTTTGCCGGCATCTACAGCGTGCCCATGTACGCCCTGGTCCAGATGCGCAGCCAGCCCACCCACCGGGCGCGGATCATCGCGGCCAACAACATCCTGAATGCGCTGTTCATGATTGGCAGTGCCCTGCTGGCCGGACTGCTGCTGCACCTGGGCTTCTCCATCGCCGAGTTGTTCCTGTTCGTTGGTCTGGCCAATGCGGTGGTGGCCGGCTACATCTTCCTGCTGGTGCCCGAGTACCTGCTGCGCTTCGTGGCCTGGATGGCATCGCACCTGATCTACCGCTTCCGCATCAGCGGCGATGAGCACATTCCCACCGAAGGCCCGGCGGTGCTGGTCTGCAACCATGTGAGCTTTGTCGACGCAGTGCTGCTGATGGGCGCCAGCCCGCGCCCGATCCGCTTCCTGATGGACCACCGCATCTTCCGCGTGCCGGTGCTGGGCTGGCTGTTCCGGCTGGCCAAGGCCATTCCGGTGGCGCCGCAGAAGGAAGACCCCGAGGCCTATGCCCGTGCGTTCGAGGCCGCCGCCGCGGTGCTGCGCGAGGGCGATCTGCTGGCCATCTTTCCGGAAGGCGGCATCACCCGCGACGGCTCCCTGCAGCCTTTCAAGGGCGGTGTGCTGAAGGTGCTGGAGCAGGCCCGCGCCGACGGCCTGACGGTGCCGGTGGTACCCATGGGCCTGAGCCACCTGTGGGGCTCCTTCTTCAGCCGCATCGAACTGCGCGGCGGCGAGCCCACCGCCATGGTGCGGCCGTTCCGGCGCGGCGTGTGGAGCCCGGTCGAGCTGCAGGTGGGGCCGGCGCTGGCACCGCAGGGCCTGACCACCGACAGCCTGCGGGAACGGGTCGGCGCACTGGTGATCGCGCCCTGATCACACGGCTTTCTTGATGCGATCTTGATGCCGACCGCGCCGATCTTGTCGGCGTCTTGATGCGGTCCTTCCTAGCATCGGTTTCCTGTCAAACGGAGATCGACATGGATATCGGGTTTCTGATCATGTACCTGCTGCTGCTGGGCCTGCTGGCCTGGCCGCTGGCCCGCGCCATCGAGGCGGTCCTGCAGGGTCGCTTTGCCTTCGGCCAGCGCCTGGAGGCGCCCCTGTGGCGCCTGGCCGGCATCGACCCGCAGCGCCAGGATGGCTGGACGGGCTACGCCCTGGGCCTGCTGGTGTTCAACGGTCTGGGTCTGCTGGCGGTGTATGCCCTGCAGCGCCTGCAGCCGGAGCTGCCGCTCAATCCTCAGGGCATGGCTTCGGTGTCGCCGGACTCGGCCTTCAACACCGCCATCAGCTTCGTCACCAACACCAACTGGCAAGGCTACGGTGGTGAGTCCACCATGAGCTACCTGACCCAGATGCTGGGGCTCACAGTGCAGAACTTCCTGTCGGCCGCCACCGGCATCGCGGTCGTGATGGCCTTGATGCGCGGCATGGCAGCCCGCTCCGGTCAGGGGCTCGGATCGGTCTGGGTCGACCTGACCCGCATCACGCTGTGGGTGCTGCTGCCCCTGTCGGTGCTGCTGGCGCTGGCCATGGCCGGCCTGGGTGTGGTGCAGACGCTGGGCGCCTCGGTGTCGACCGTGGGTCTGGAGGGCCAGCCGGTGGACATCGCGCTGGGGCCGGCGGCCTCTCAGGTCGCCATCAAGATGCTGGGCACCAACGGTGGCGGTTTCTTCAATGCCAACGCAGCCCACCCGTTCGAGAACCCCACCGCGCTGAGCAATCTGTTGCAGATGCTGGCCATCTTCCTGATCCCGGCCGCGCTGTGCCTGGTGTTCGGCCGCGTGGTGGGCGACCGGCGCCAGGGCTGGGCCTTGCTGGCCGCGATGGCGGTGCTGTTCGTGGCCTTCGCGGTGCCGGCCCAGTGGGCCGAGCAGCAGGGCGTGCCCTGGATGGCCGGCCTCGGCGTGGACCAGACCGCCAGCGCGCTCCAGCCCGGCGGCAACATGGAAGGCAAGGAGGCCCGCTTCGGCATCGTCGCCTCGACGCTGTTCGCTGTCATCACCACCGCGGCCAGCTGTGGTGCCGTCAATGCCATGCACGCCAGCTTCACTCCGCTGGGCGGTGCCGTGCCGATGGTGCTGATGCAGCTCGGCGAGGTGGTGTTCGGCGGCGTCGGATCGGGCCTGTACGGCATGCTGGTGTTTGCGCTGCTGGCGGTGTTCATTGCCGGCCTGATGATCGGCCGCACGCCGGAGTACCTGGGCAAGAAGATCGAGGCCCGCGAGATGAAGATGGTCTCGCTGGTGATCCTTTTCCCGCCGCTCCTGGTGCTGCTCGGCACGGCGCTGGCCGTGAGCACCGAGGCCGGCCGCGCCAGCATCCTCAACCCGGGTGCCCATGGCTTCAGCGAGGTCCTGTATGCGCTGAGTTCGGCCGCCAACAACAACGGCAGCGCCTTTGCCGGCCTGTCCGCCAACACCCCCTTCTACAACGTGCTGCTGGGCATCGTGATGGGGCTGGGCCGCTTCGGCGTGATCCTGCCGGTGCTGGCGGTGGCCGGCTCGCTGGCCGCCAAGACCCGGGCCGACACCCACAGCGGCAGCCTGCCCACCCACGGACCGCTGTTCGTGCTGTTGCTGGTGCTGACCGTGCTGCTGGTCGGGTTGTTGAACTATGTGCCGGCCCTGGCCCTGGGCCCGGTCGTCGAACACCTGATGCTCTGGAGCTGATGACATGAACCGCGTTTCCCTGAGCCTTTTTGATCCGGCCCTGCTGCGTGGCGCCGGCGTCGAAGCCCTGCGCAAGCTCGATCCCCGCACCCAGTGGCGCAACCCGGTGATGTTCGTGGTCTATGTGGGCAGCGCCCTGGCCACGGTGCTCACCGTGCTGAACCCTTCCGGCTTTGCCGTGGCGGTGACCTTGTGGCTGTGGTTCACCGTGCTGTTTGCCAACCTGGCCGAAGCCATGGCCGAAGGCCGCAGCAAGGCACAGGCCGCCAGCCTGCGTGGCCTGCGCCGCAAGACCTGGGCCAAGAAGCTCGATCTCGCCGGCGAGGCCCTGCCTGCGCGCGAACAGTTGAGCTGGCTGCCCTGCGAGGCCGAATCCCTGCGTCGGGGTGACCGGGTGCTGATCGAGGCCGGTGACACCATCCCGGCCGACGGCGAGGTGCTGGCCGGTGCGGCTTCGGTCGACGAAAGCGCCATCACCGGCGAATCGGCACCGGTGATCCGAGAATCCGGTGGCGACTTCAGCTCGGTCACCGGCGGCACCCGGGTGCTGTCCGACTGGATCGTGGTGCGCGTATCGGTGAATCCGGGCGAGACCTTCGTCGACCGGATGATCGCCATGGTGGAAAACGCCCGCCGGCAGAAGACGCCCAACGAGATCGCACTGACCATCCTGCTGGTCACGCTGACCACCGTGTTCCTGGGCGTGGTGGTCACGTTGCTGCCGTTCTCGCAATTCGGTGTGCGGGTCTCCGGCGCGGGTGAACCGGTCGATCTGCTGGTGCTGGTCGCCCTGCTGGTGTGCCTGATTCCCACCACCATCGCCGGGCTGCTGTCGGCCATCGGCGTGGCCGGCATGAGCCGCATGATGCAGGCCAACGTGATCGCCACGTCGGGCCGTGCGGTCGAGGCCGCTGGCGATGTCGATGTGCTGCTGCTCGACAAGACCGGCACCATCACCCTGGGCAACCGCCAGGCCAGCGCCTTCCTGCCGGCGCCGGGTGTGGCCATCGGCGAACTGGCCGCTGCAGCCCGGCTGGCCTCGCTGGCCGACGAGACGCCGGAAGGCCGCAGCATCGTCACGCTGGCCCGCCTGGACACCGAAGCACCGGCCGGTGCCCGCTTTGTGGGCTTCACCGCCCAGACCCGCATGAGCGGCGTCGACCTGCCGGACGGCCGCTGGCTGCGCAAGGGTGCGGCCGATGCCATCCGCCAGCACGTGGCGGCCCTGGGCGGCGCCCTGCCGGCCGCGGTGCAGAAGTCGGTGGACGACACCGCCCGGCGTGGCAGCACGCCCCTGGTGGTGGCCGACGGTGAGCGGGTGCTGGGCGTGATCGAACTCAAGGACGTCGTCAAGCCGGGCATGCGCGAACGCTTTGCCGAGCTGCGCCGCATGGGCATCAAGACGGTCATGGTCACCGGCGACAACCGCCTCACGGCGGCCGCCATCGCGGCCGAGGCCGGGGTGGACGATTTCCTGGCCGAGGCCACGCCCGAGGCCAAGCTGGCCCTGATCCGCCAGCACCAGACGGCAGGCCGGCTGGTCGCCATGACCGGCGACGGCACCAACGACGCACCCGCACTCGCGCAGGCCGACGTCGCGGTGGCCATGAACACCGGCACCCAGGCCGCCAAGGAGGCCGGCAACATGGTCGACCTCGACAGCGACCCGACCAAGCTGATCGAGATCGTCGAGACCGGCAAGCAGATGCTCATGACCCGTGGCTCGCTGACCACCTTCAGCATCGCCAACGATGTCGCCAAGTACTTCGCCATCGTGCCGGCCGCCTTCGTGGCCACCTACCCGCAACTCGGCGCCCTGAACGTGATGCAGCTGGCCACCCCGACCTCGGCCATCCTGTCGGCGGTGGTGTTCAACGCGCTGATCATCGTGTTCCTGCTGCCGCTGGCCTTGCGCGGGGTGCAGTACCGGCCGGTCGGCGCGTCGGCCCTGTTGCGCCGCAACCTGGCCATCTACGGCCTGGGCGGCATGGTGGTGCCCTTTGCGGGCATCAAGCTGATCGACATGGCCCTGGTCGCCCTGGGCTGGACCAGAACCCCGGAGAACCCCATGAACCCCTTCCCGAATCTTCCCAAGACCCCTTTGCTGCGGCCGGCCCTGGTGCTGTTCCTGGTGCTGTCGGTCATCACCGGCCTGCTGTACCCGCTGGCCATCACCGGTGCGGCCCGCCTGCTGTTCCCCGACCAGGCCGCCGGCAGCCTGGTGGTGCATCAGGGCCGCGTGGTCGGCTCCAGCCTGATCGGCCAGCACTTCACCCGCCCCGAGCATTTCTGGGGCCGTCCCTCGGCCACCGCGCCGACGCCCTACAACGCATCGGCCTCGGGCGGCTCCAACCTCGGTCCGCGCAACCCGGCCCAGATCGACGCGGTGCGCCAGCGCATCCAGGCCCTGCGGGAAGCCGATCCGCAGCAGACCGGCCCGATTCCGGTCGATCTGGTGACCGCGTCGGGCAGCGGACTGGACCCCCACATCAGCCGCGCTGCCGCCGACTACCAGGTGTCCCGCGTGGCGCGGGCCAGCGGCCTGCCCGTGGCGACGGTGGCTGCGCTGGTCGAGGCCCACACCGAAGGCCGCTGGCTGGGGCTGGTGGGCGAGCCGCGGGTCAATGTGCTGCGGCTGAACCTCGCACTGGACGCGGCCCGCCGTCCTTCCGCGCCCATGGCTGCGGTACGCTGACGCCCCCATGAACGACGACCGGCCCGACCCCGACGCCCTGCTCAGCCGCGTGCAGCAGGAAGAGGCCCGCGCCGGCCGAGGGCGGCTGAAGATCTTCTTTGGCGCCAATGCCGGTGTGGGCAAGACCTTTGCCATGCTGGCCTCGGCGCGTCAGCTGGTGGCCCAGGGCCGACCGGTGCTGATCGGTGTGGTCGAGACCCATGGCCGCAGCGAGACCGAGACCATGGCCCGCGGGCTGCCCCGCCTGCCGCCGGTGCAGCGCCGCCACCGCGAGCGGGAGCTGCCCGAGTTCGACCTCGACGGCGCACTCGAATTCGGCCAGCAGAATCCTGGCGCGCTTGTGCTGCTCGACGAACTGGCCCACAGCAACGTGCCGGGTTCGCGGCATCCCAAACGCTGGCAGGACGCGCAGGAACTGCTGGCCGCCGGCATCGATGTCTGGACCACCATGAACGTCCAGCACCTGGAAAGCCTGAACGATGTCGTGAGCGGCATCACCGGCATCCGGGTGCGCGAGACGGTGCCCGACCGTTTCTTCGACCAGGCCGACGAAGTGGTCGTGGTCGACCTGCCGCCCGATGAATTGCTGCAGCGCCTGAGCGCCGGCAAGGTGTACCTGCCGCAGCAGGCCGAGAGGGCCGCGGCCCATTTTTTCCGCAAGGGCAACCTGCTGGCCTTGCGCGAGCTGGCGCTTCGGCGCACCGCCGACCGGGTCGACGGCCAGATCCGGGCCTACCGGCGCGAAACCTCGGCCCAGTCGGTCTGGCCGCACCGGGAAGCCCTGCTGGCCTGCGTCGGGCCGGGGCCAGCCGGCGAGAAGGTGGTGCGCAGCTGCGCCCGCATGGCAGCCCAGCTCGACGTGCCGTGGCATGCGGTCTGGGTCGAGTCGCCGCAGGCCGAGGGCGTTCAGGGCCGGGCCCAGGCCCTGGCGGCCCTGGGTCTGGCCGAGCGGCTGGGGGCCGTGACCGCCACGCTGTCGTCCAGCGATCCGGCCCGTGCCCTGGTGCGCTATGCGCGCGAACACAACCTGGTCCGGCTGATCCTGGGTCGCCCCGGCGGGCGGGCCTGGCCGTGGCGGCGGCGTCTGGCCGGCCGCCTGAGCCGGCTGGCCGACGACCTGGACCTGGTGCAGGTGGCAGCAGCACCGGTCTCGCCCGCCACGGTGGCCGGTGCCCGCACCGGCACCGGAACGCCGGCCCCGTGGGCGACGCTGCGCTGGCGTGGTTACGTGGCCGCCGTGCTGGCCTGCGCAGCGGTGGCCAGCCTGGCCTTCCCGCTGGTCGACGTTTTCGAGCTGACCAACATCGTCATGCTGTTCCTGCTGGTGGTGGTGGTCCTGGCCCGGGTGTTCGGCCGCGGGCCGGCCGTGCTGGGGGCCTTCCTGGGCGTGGGGGTATTCGATTTCTTCTTCGTGCCGCCCCAGTTCTCGTTCGCGGTCAGCGATGTGCAGTACCTGGTGACCTTCGCCGTCATGCTGGTGGTGGCGCTGGTCATCGGGCAGCTCACGGCGGGCCTGAAGCAGCAGGCCGAAGCAGCCACCGAACGTGAGCGGCGGGTCCGCAGCCTGTACGCCATGGCGCGCGATCTGTCGTCCGCGCTGCTGCCCGAGCAGGTGGCCGAGATCGGCGCCCGTTTCCTGCAGGCCGAGTTCCAGGCCCGCTCCGCCCTGCTGGTGTCCGACGCGACCGACCGGCTGCAACCCTTGCCGGGCGGTCAGGTGGCGGTGGACCCTGGCGTGGCGCAGTGGGCCTTCGACCATGGCGAGCCGGCCGGCCTCGGTACCGACACGCTGGCCGCCAGTCCGTTGCTGGTGCTGCCGCTGAAAGCCCCCATGCGGGTCCGCGGCGTGCTGGCCATCGGCATCGATGCCAGGCCCCGGCCCGGTCCCGAGCAGCGTCGCCTGCTGGAGACCTGTGCCTCTCTGCTGGCCATATCGCTGGAACGCATCCACTACATCGAGGTTGCCAGCCGGACCACGGTGCAGATGGAGTCCGAGCGGCTGCGCAACTCGCTGCTCTCGGCCATTTCGCACGACCTGCGCACGCCGCTGGCGGCGCTGGTGGGCCTGGCCGAGACCTTGCCCATGACCTCGCCCCGCCTGTCGCCGGCACAACTGGAGGTGTCCCAGGCCGTGCGCTCTTCTGCACTGCGCATGAGCGCCCTGGTCGACAACCTGCTGGAGATGGCCCGTCTGCAGGCCGGCGCGGTCCGACTGCGGCTGGACTGGCAGCCGCTCGAAGAGGTGGTGGGCAGCGCGTTGCAGGCGGCCGAGGGCTTGCTGGCGGAGCGCCCGGTGTCGGTCACCATGCCTCCCGACCTGCCGCTGCTGCACCTGGACGCCGTGCTGATCGAGCGGGTGCTGGTCAACCTGCTGGAGAACGCACTCAAGTACACCCCCGCCGGCAGTGCACTGCGCATCGGCGCCCGGGCCGATGCGGACCAGGTCTGGCTCTGGCTGGACGACGACGGTCCGGGCCTGCCGGACGGCGCCGAGGAGCGCCTGTTCGAGAAGTTCGAGCGCGGCGAACGGGAAAGCGCCACCCCGGGCGTCGGCCTCGGCCTGGCCATCTGCCGCGCCGTCATGGCGGCGCATGGTGGCCAGATCAGCGGTCACAATCGCACCAATGGTGGCCGGGTGGTCGGCGCGCGGTTCCAGCTCGCCTTTCCGCGCGGCACACCGCCGGACGGCGACGGCGCCGACCTGCTGCCTGCCGATCCCCCCTGCCCATGACCGAACCGACGCATCAGATCCTGGTGGTGGAGGACGACGCCGACATCCGGCGCTTCGTCCGCCTGGCCCTGCAGGCCGAGGGGCATACGGTGCACGAGGCACCGGGTCTGCAGCGCGGCCTGATCGATGCCGGCACCCGCCGCCCGGACCTGGTGGTGCTCGATCTGGGCCTGCCCGACGGCGATGGCATCGACTTCGTGCGCGAGCTGCGGCAATGGTCGACCGCGCCGGTGCTGGTGCTGTCGGCCCGCAGCCAGGAGTCCGACAAGATCGCCGCCCTGGATGCCGGTGCCGATGACTACCTGGTCAAGCCCTTCGGTGCGGGCGAGCTCACCGCGCGGGTGCGTGCCCAGTTGCGGCGACACCGGCAGCAGACCCCCGACGGCGACCCGGTGATCCGGTTCGGAGCCCTCTGCATCGACCTGGCCCGCCGCAGTGTCGAGCGGCAGGGCGAGGCCCTGCACCTGACCCCGATCGAATACCGCCTGCTGACGCTGCTGGCCAGCCAGCCCGACCGCGTCGTCACCCACCAGCAGCTGCTCACCGCGCTGTGGGGCCCGGGCCACCGGGACGACACCCACTATGTGCGTGTGCACATGGCCAACCTGCGCAAGAAGATCGAGGACAACCCCTCGTTGCCGCGCCACCTGCGCACCGAGTCCGGCGTGGGCTACCGTTTCGTCCTCTGAGCGCCGGCCGGTATCGCCTGGCGCTACCGCCGGTGCCGCTGCAACGCACAGCCGACATCAGCCGGGGGTGATCGGGCCGGCAGGGCGCCAACATCCGCGCCGTGTTCCATCCATCCCGGAGTTGTGTCATGTCCCGTAGCGCATTCCTTTCGCGTTCCCTTCTGGCCGCAGGCCTGTCCCTGTCCTTGTTGACCACCCCCGCCGCCCATGCCCGGAGCGAGGCATCGGTGGCCGTCTCGGCACTGCCGGTGGCGTCGCTCGTCCGCGCCTCGGCCGTGGCTGCCTCGGGCGCCGCATCCGCCGTGACCACCGTGCCGCTGGCCCTGTCGGCGGGTGGTGCGGTGCTGGTGGTCAAGACCGTCGAACTCTCGGCCCAGGGCACTGTGTGGGTGCTGGAGCGGCTGTCCGATGGCGCGCGGGCCAGCGTGCGCCTGTCCAGCCGGGCGGCCGGGGCAACGTCGGTCGGTGTCGGCACGCTGGTCACGGTCAGCCTGACCGGTGCCGGCGTGCTGCTGTCGGCTGCCGGCCAGGTGCTGGCCTTCATCCCCAACGCCATGGGCGAAGCCCTGCTGGCCAACGAGCAGGTGACCCGATGAAGCTCCGTCCGATCGTTGTCGCGCTGATGCTGGCCGCGTCGGCCGGGGCCGCCCAGGCCGGCCAGTCCTGCGAGCAGAAGCCGCTCACGCCGCAGGCGCTGCAGCGAGGCCTGGAGCTGGCCCGGCAGACGCAGGCCACGCTGGATGCCGCCCACCAGCGCGACGGCACCCGCGTGGTGGTGCTGGCCCGGGCCGGCCAGGACCTCAGCGCCCACGGCCTGCGCCATTCGCACCTGGGCTGGGCCTACCGGTGGCCCGACGGCACCTGGCGTGTGCTGCACAAGCTCAACGAATGCGGCACGGCCCAGGGCCAGTTGTACCGGCAGGGCCTGGGGGTGTTCTTTCTGGACGATCTCTGGCGGCACGAGGCGGCCTGGGTGGTGCCCGCTGCCGAACTGCAGGCACCGCTGCACGCTGCGCTGTCCGCAGGTGAGCGCCCGCTGCGGGTCCACCAGCCGGCCTACAGCATGGTCAGTTACGCCTGGGGCACGCGTTACCAGCAGTCCAACCAGTGGGCGCTGGAGGCTCTGGCGGCCATGCTGGAGCCAGGCGTGACGGCCACCACGAACGCCCGCGAGCCGGCCCAGGCCTGGCTGCGGTTCAAGGGCTACCAGCCGACGCGGCTGACGGTGCGCCCGCTGCAACGGCTGGGTGCCCGGGTCGGCACGGCGCACATCGCTTTCGACGATCATCCGAACGAACTGCGGTTTTCCGACCGCATCGACACGGTGACGGTGGATTCGGTGTTCGCCTGGATGGCGGCGTCCGGCCTGTCCGGCCCCGTGCAGACGCTGGCCCTGCCGGCAACGAACTGATCGTCATTCCCCCAAGGAGCATCCGATGAGCAAAGCCTTGCGCTGGTCCGAAAAATGGTTCCGTCGTGGCCTGTGGCTGCTGGCGTTCGTGTTCGCCTGGTTCCTGATCGGGCTGGGCAGCACCATCGTCGGCGACCTGCCCCAGGTCGAGCAGCAGCGCACGCTGGACGACTTTCTGGACCCGCAGCGTGCACCGGCGCTCAAGGCCGCCATCCGCGAGGCCGACCGCAGCGAGCGCGATCTGCAGGCCGAGCTGGAGCAGCTGCAGTTGCAGCAGCAGGCGGCCCAGGCCAACCACCGCGCCGCGCGCGACAGCTTCCAGCAGTGGCTGGCCACCCGCACCGCCACCCAGCGGCCGGATCAGGACGACGAACTGGTGGAACGCACCCGCACCCTGGATGGCCTGCGCAAGGCCGAACGCGAGGCGCTGGCGGCGGTCGAGGCGCGGCAGCAGTCGCTGCTGGACACCCGGCAGGGCCGGGACCGCGCCCAGACCGAGCTGCAGCAGATGACCGAAGACGCCCGCCAGCAATTCGACAGCGCCCGCCGCGCCCAGGAGTTGCGCGTGTTCGCCTACCGGCTGGCCCTGACCCTGCCGCTGCTGGCCCTGGCCGGCTGGCTGTTCGTGCGCAAGCGCCACACCAGCGCCTGGCCGTTCGTGTGGGGCTTCATCATCTTTGCCGGCTTTGCCTTCTTCGTGGAGCTGGTGCCCTACCTGCCGAGCTACGGCGGTTATGTGCACTACCTGGTGGGCATCGTCATCACGGTGCTGGGCGGGCGGCATGCCATCGCGGCCCTGCAGCGCTACCAGGAACGCCAGCGCCAGGCCGAGACACTGCCCGACACCGAGCGGCGCCAGGCGCTCGACTACGACCTGGCCCTGGCCCGGCTGGCCAAGGGCGTGTGCCCGGGCTGTGAACGCACCGTCGATCTGAAGGACCCGGCCAACGATTTCTGTCCGCATTGCGGCATCTGCCTGCACAACCGCTGCACCGCCTGCCAGACGCGCAAGAACGCCTTCGCCCGTTACTGCCACGGGTGCGGCGAGGCCGCCGCCGTGCAGGGCTAGACGCCGCGCGCCCGGTCGGCCGCGAACTGCGCCCGGAAGGCGCTGAACCGGCCGGCCTCCAGCGCCTCGCGCACCTCGCGCATGAGGTTCAGGTAGTAGTGCAGGTTGTGGATGGTGGCCAGCATGGGGCCCAGCATCTCGCCGCAGCGGTCGAGGTGGTGCAGGTAGGCGCGGCTGAAGCCCTCGCGGCCGCCCTCGTCCCAGCTCACGCCCGAACGCCCGGCGCAGGCGTGGCAGGTGCAGGTGGTGTCGAGCGGGCGGTGGTCGGTCTTGTGGCGGGCGTTGCGGATCTTCAGGTCGCCGAAACGGGTGAACAGCGTGCCGTTGCGGGCATTGCGGGTGGGCATGACGCAGTCGAACATGTCCACCCCGTCGGCCACGCCCTGCACCAGGTCTTCCGGCGTGCCCACGCCCATCAGGTAACGCGGCTTGTGCGCCGGCAGCCGGTGCGGCGTGTGGGCCATGATGCGGCGCATCAGGTCTTTCGGCTCGCCCACGCTGACACCGCCCACGGCATAGCCGGGGAAGTCCATGGCCACCAGCGCGTCCAGCGACTCTTCGCGCAGCGACTCGAACATGCCGCCCTGCACGATGCCGAACAGCGCGTTCGGGTTGCCCAGGCGCGCAAATTCGTCCTGCGAGCGCTTCGCCCAGCGCAGGCTCATCTCCATGCTGCGGCGGGCCTCGTCGACCGTGGTGATGTGGCCCTCGGTCTCGTATGGCGTGCACTCGTCGAGCTGCATGACGATGTCGCTGTTGAGCCAGGTCTGGATCTGCATGCTCACCTCGGGCGACATGAACAGCTTGTCGCCGTTGACCGGGCTGGCGAAGTGCACGCCTTCTTCGGTGATCTTGCGCATGTTGCCCAGCGACCAGACCTGGAAGCCGCCCGAGTCGGTCAGGATGGGTTTGCTCCAGCGCTCGAAGCCATGCAGGCCGCCGAAGCTCTGCATCACCTCCTGGCCGGGGCGCATCCAGAGGTGGAAGGTGTTGCCCAGGATGATCTGCGCGCCCATGTCTTCCAGGCTGGCCGGCATCACGCCCTTGACCGTGCCATAGGTGCCCACCGGCATGAAGATGGGGGTCTGCACCACGCCGTGGTTGAGCGTGAGGCGGGCACGCCGGGCGTGGCTGTCGGGGTCGGTGTGGAGCAGGTCAAACTGCAGCATGGCGGTGAGGTCGGTCGTTGGGTGAAACAGGTCAGGGCCGGGGGGCCACGACGATGACGGTGCGGTTGCGGTCTTCCACGATCCACAGCCGGTTCAGGTGGTCCAGGGTGATGCCGGCCGGTGTGCCGCGCGGGCGCTCGCCTTCGGCCGGCTGCCAGCCGCTCACCAGGTCCTGGCGGGGGCCGGTGGGGCGGCCATCGGGGCCGATGGCCCATCCGGTCACCCGGTGACCGGCGTCGCGGTAGCCGTGCCACACCGCCAGCAGCTGGCCGTTCCAGGGGGCCGCTGGCCGTCCGGCATCGGCCGCCGGCACGGTCAGCAGTTGCAGCGGCGCGGCATGGGCGGGCCAGGCGGCAAAGGGAGCCCGGTGGTTGGCACAGCGCACCCGCTTCTCGTAGCCACGCGTGGCCACGCTGCGGCCGCGTGCATCGCTCACGCAGTAGGGCCAGCCGTACGAGGCGCCAGCGACCAGTTCGTTGAGTTCCTCGGCCGGCAGGGCGGCGTCGGTGTAGTCGACCGAGTTCTCGGCCTGCCACAGACGGATCGTGCCATCGGCGGCGCGGGTGCCGGCCAGGCCGAGCGAATTGCGCAGGCCGGTGGCCAGTGGCGCCCAGCCCGACAGCCCGGCCTCGTCGACGCGTGCCTGGTAGACCGCCGCACGGGGCTGCGGGCCTTGCCGTTCGGGGCAGGGCAGGGGCTGGGTCTGCACCGGGCCATCGGTGCGGCAGGCGTCGGTGGCCGAACCCAGGTTCACCAGCAGCAGGCCGTCGGGGGTGAAGGCCACTTCCTTCAGTGGGTGGGCACCGTCGGCTGGCAGGCCGTCCTTCAGCACCTCGCGCGGCAGCGGCCCCTCGGCCGGTGCCGGCAGGGGGGTGCGCCACAGGGTGCCGGCTTCGCCCACATACACACGCCCGTCCGGCCCCAGCGCCAGTCCGTGCGGCCGGTCCAGCCCGCTGGCCAGCACCCGGACCCGACCGGGCTGCCCGGGGGCGATGTCGGTGCGCAGCTCCAGCAGACGTCCGCGCCGGGGCTCCCAGTTGCCCATGTCGATCACCCAGAACCGGTTGGGCGCGACCTCGATCAGCCGGCGCGGCATGCGAAGACCGTCCCGGGCATCGGCCACCAGGCCGGCACACCAGCCGGCGGGTACCGCCAGATCAATGGCCGGGTGGCCGGCGCACAGCCCTCGGGTCGCGTAACCCGACGGTCCGGTGTCGGCGGCCCGGGCCGGTGCGGCCAGCCAGAGCAGCAGGGACATCAGCAACACCATCGGCATGGAAGGCTCCGGGTTCAGGCGCGTGCCAGCAGCATGGCGTCGCCATAGCTGAAGAAGCGGTAGCGCTGCGCAATCGCGTGCGCATACAGGTCCATCACCCGCTGGTGACCGGCCAGGGCACTGACCAGCATCATCAGGGTGGACTTGGGCAGGTGGAAGTTGGTGATCAGCACATCGACCACCTGAAAGGCAAAGCCCGGCGTGATGAAGATGCTGGTGTCGCCTTCGGTCTGGCCGCTGCGGGCCCAGCTCTCCAGGGTGCGCACGCTGGTGGTGCCCACGGCCACCACCCGGCCGCCGCGCGCGCGGCAGGCCTCGATGGCGGCGATGGTGGACGCCGGCACCCGGTACCACTCGGCGTGCATGGTGTGTTCGGCGATGTTCTCGGTCTTGACCGGCTGGAAGGTGCCGGCGCCCACATGCAGCGTGACCTCGGCGGTGTGCACGCCGCGCTCGCGCAGGGCGTCCAGCACGGCCGCGTCGAAGTGCAGCGAGGCGGTGGGGGCGGCCACCGCGCCGGGATTTCTGGCGAACACCGTCTGGTAGCGGCGTTCGTCTTCGGCGGTGTCTTCGTGGGTGATGTAGGGCGGCAGCGGCACATGGCCGTGGGCCTGCATCACCGCGTGCGGCTCCTGGCTGAAGCGGAAGCGGAACAGTGCGCCGTTGTCGTCCGGCCAGCGGCCGGTCAGGGTGGCGGTGCAGCCGCCGGCCAGGTGGATGACGCCGCCCACCGCCGGCTTCTTGCTGACCTTCATGTGGGCCACCACCTCGTGGTCGGCCAACACCCGTTCGACCAGCAGCTCCACCTTGCCGCCGGTGGACTTTTCGCCGAACAGGCGGGCCTTGATCACCTGTGTGTCGTTGAACACCAGCAGGTCGCCCGGCTGCAGCAGGCCGGGCAGGTCGCGGAACACGCGGTCCACCGGGGCGGGGCCGGTGCCGTCGAGCAGGCGCGAGGCGCTGCGTTCGGCGGCGGGGTGCTGGGCGATCAGTTCGGGGGGCAGGGTGAAGTCGAAATCACCCAGGGTGAAGGCGCGGGGCGCCGCAGGAGAAGTGCTCATGCTGCTTGAGGGCCGGACGGACCCGTTCCAAGTGGTGGGGGAAAAGAGGGGAAGCGCGAAGGGCACAATTATCCGATGCCCGCCACGCCCACCGCCCCGGCCGACAAAAAGCCGCTGTCCGCGCCCCAGAAGGCGCTGCAGCGCCTGGGCCTGGTGCGCGACATCGACCTGGCGCTGCACCTGCCGCTGCGCTACGAGGACGAGACCCGCATCACCCCGCTGAACGAAGCCCGCGAGGGCCTGCCGGTGCAGATCGAGGGCACCGTGACCCACAGCGAGGTGCAATACCGGCCGCGCAAGCAGCTGGTGGTCACGCTGGACGACGGCACCGACACCTGCACCCTGCGCTTCTTCAGCTTCTACCCGGCACACCTCAAGACGCTGGCGGTGGGCCAGCGCGTTCGCGCCCGGGGCGAGCTGCGCGGCGGGTTTCTCGGCTGGACCCTGCTGCACCCGGCCTTCCGTGGCGCCGAGGGCGAGCTGCCGCAGGCGCTCACCCCGGTCTACCCGACCAGTGCCCAGCTGCCGCAGGCGTATCTGCGCAAGGTGGTGGCCAGCGGCCTGAAACGTGCCGACCTGAGCGAGACCCTGCCGGCCGAACTGCTGGACAGCCTGCAGGCTGTGGTGCGCGGTGCCTGGACGCTGCGCCAGGCGCTGCAGTTCCTGCACCAGCCGGGGCCGGACGTGGCCCTGGCCGCACTGGAGGACCGCAGCCACCCCGCCTGGCAGCGCCTGAAGGCGGAAGAACTGCTGGCCCAGCAGCTCTCGCAGGCCATGGCCAAGCGCGAACGCGACGCCCTGAACGCGCCGGTGCTGCCCCTGCGCCGGGGTGGCCTGCAGGAACAATTGCTGGGCGCGTTGCCGTTCGATCTGACGGCGGCGCAGCGCCGCGTGGTCGGGGAGATCGTGACCGACCTCGGCCGCCCGGTGCCCATGCACCGCCTGCTGCAGGGCGATGTGGGATCGGGCAAGACGGTGGTGGCCGCACTGGCCGCCATGGTGGCCATCGACGCCGGTCGCCAGTGCGCCCTGATGGCGCCCACCGAGATCCTGGCCGAGCAGCATTTCGGCAAGCTGGTGGGCTGGCTGGAGCCGCTGTTGCAGCCGCTGGGCAAAAAGGTGGCCTGGCTCACCGGCAGCCAGAAGAAGGCCCAGCGCCAGGCCATGCTGGCGCTGATCGCCAGCGGCGAGGCCGCGCTGGTGGTCGGCACCCACGCGGTCATCCAGGACCAGGTGCAGTTCGCCGACCTCGCGCTGGCCATCATCGATGAACAGCACCGCTTCGGCGTGGCACAACGGCTGGCGCTGCGCGCCAAGACCACCGCCGAACCGCACCTGCTGATGATGAGTGCCACCCCGATACCGCGCACCCTGGCCATGAGCTATTACGCCGACCTGGACGTGTCCACCATCGATGAGCTGCCACCCGGGCGCACCCCGATCGTCACCAAGGTGGTGAGCGACAGCCGCCGCGCCGAGGTGGTGGAGCGCATCCGTGCCCAGCTCGACCAGGGCCGGCAGGTGTACTGGGTCTGCCCCCTGATCGAGGAGAGCGAGGCGCTGGACCTGTCCAACGCCACCGCCACCCACGCCGAGCTGAGCCAGGCCCTGCCCGGCGTCATGGTGGGCCTGCTGCACTCGCGCATGCCGGTGGCCGAGAAGAAGGCGGTCATGTCGCTGTTTGTCGGCGGGCAGATGGGCGTGCTGGTGTCGACCACGGTGATCGAGGTGGGCGTGGACGTGCCCAACGCCTCGCTGATGGTCATCGAGCATGCCGAGCGCTTCGGCCTGAGCCAGCTGCACCAGCTGCGGGGCCGGGTGGGCCGGGGCGCTGCGGCATCCGCCTGCGTGTTGATGTACACCCCGCCCGATGGCGGCCGGCTGGGCGAGACCGCCCGCGAACGGCTGCGGGCCATGGCCGAGACCAACGACGGCTTCGAGATCGCCCGGCGCGACCTCGACATCCGCGGCCCCGGCGAGTTTCTGGGGGCTCGCCAGTCGGGTGCGCCGCTGCTGCGTTTTGCCGACCTGGCCACCGACACCCACCTGCTGGACTGGGCCCGCGAGGCCGCTGCCCGCATGCTGCAACAGCACCCCGCCGCCGCCGACCGCCACGTGGCCCGCTGGCTGGGCAGCAAGGCCGAATACCTGAAGGCTTGATCCCTGAAAGCCTGATCGGGCGGCGCAGGGCGGCACAATAGCCTTATGACGCTGACCGAACTCAAGTACATCGTCGCGGTGGCCCGCGAAAAGCACTTCGGCAAGGCCGCCGAAGCCTGCTTCGTGTCGCAGCCCACGCTGTCGGTGGCGATCAAGAAGCTGGAAGAAGAGCTGGAGCTCAAGATCTTCGAGCGCAACGCCACCGAGATCGCGGTCACTCCGCTGGGCGAAGAAATCGTGCGCCAGGCCCAGACGGTGCTGGAGCAGGCGGCGGCCATCAAGGAAATCGCCAAGCGCGGCAAGGATCCGCTGGCCGGGCCGCTGAAGCTGGGTGTCATCTACACCATCGGCCCCTACCTGCTGCCCGACCTGGTGCGCCACGTGATCGACCGCACGCCGCAGATGCCCCTCATGCTGCAGGAGAACTTCACCTCGCGTCTGCTGGAGCAGCTGCGCCTGGGCGAGATCGACTGCGCCATCCTGGCCGAGCCCTTCCCCGACACCAACCTGGCACTGGCCCCCCTGTACGACGAGCCCTTCCTGGCCGCTGTGCCGCACACCCATCCGCTGGCCTCGCAGGACCACATCACCAGCGAGCAGCTCAAGCGCGAGACCATGCTGCTGCTGGGCACCGGCCACTGCTTCCGCGACCATGTGCTGGAGGTCTGTCCCGAATTCGCCCGCTTCTCCAACGACACCGAAGGCATCCGCAAGAGTTTCGAGGGCTCGTCGCTGGAGACCATCAAGCACATGGTGGCCGCCGGCATGGGCGTGACCCTGGTGCCGCGGCTGTCGGTGCCGACCTCCGCGCTCGAAGGTGCGCCCAACCCGGGGCAGGACTTCGGCGACTCGGCCTATGTGCGTTACCTGCCGTTCCAGGGCGAGGCGCCGACCCGCCGCGTGGTGCTGGCCTGGCGGCGCAGCTTCACCCGCTACGAGGCGATTGCCGAGCTGCGTAACGCCATCTACGCCTGCGAACTGCCGGGCGTCAAACGGCTTTCCTGATGGCCACGGTACCGATGGGCCAGCCCTCCCGCCTGGCGCTCTACCTCGACCTGATCCGCTGGAGCCGGCCGGCGGGCTGGCTGCTGCTGCTGTGGCCCACGCTGGCGGCGCTGTGGCTGGCCGCCGGCGGCTTCCCGGGCTGGCACCTGCTGGCGGTGTTCACCCTGGGCACGGTGCTGATGCGCAGTGCCGGCTGCTGCATCAACGACGTGGCCGACCGCGACTTCGACCGCCACGTCAAGCGGACCGCGCAGCGTCCGGTCACCAGCGGCCGCATCGGCGTGCGCGAGGCGCTGGCCGTGGGCGCGGTGCTGGCGCTGGCGGCCTTCTGCCTGGTGCTCACCACCAACACCGTGACGGTGCTGTGGTCGTTCGCGGCGCTGGCCGTGACGCTGGCCTACCCGTACGCCAAGCGCTTCGTCTCGATGCCGCAGGCGGTGCTGGGCGTGGCCTTCAGCTTCGGCATTCCCATGGCGTTTGCCGCCGTGCAGCAGCAGGTGCCGCCGCTGGCCTGGGGGCTGCTGCTGGCCAACCTGTTCTGGGTGCTGGCCTACGACACCGAATACGCCATGGTCGACCGGGACGACGACCTGAAGATCGGCATGAAGACCTCGGCCATCACCCTGGGCCGCGCCGATGTACCGGCGATTGCGGCGTTCTACCTGGTCTGGCTGGCGGCCTGGACGGCCCTGATCTGGCCGCAGGCCCAGATCCGGCCGTGGGTCTGGGGCCTGACCCTGCTGGTGGCCCTGGCCCAGGTGGCCTGGCATGTGTGGCTGATCTCCGATCGCAGCCGCGAGGGCTGCTTCCGGGCCTTCCGCACCAACCACTGGCTGGGCTTCACCGTGTTCGCCGGCACCGCGCTGGTGCTGGCCTGAAGCGCCGCCCTCAGGCGCCGTATTCGCGGCCCAGCTCTTCGGCCCGGCGGCGGGCTGCTTCCAGCGCCATCTCGAACGACTCCTTCACCTTGGCCGCCTGCAGCGTGGTGACGGCAGCGTGGGTGGTTCCACCCTTGGAGGTGACCCGCTCGCGCAGGATCTGCGGCGGATCGTCGGAGCGTTGCGCCAGGGTCGCCGCGCCGATGAAGGTGCCGGTGGCCAGCTGCAGCGCCAGTTCCGGCGACAGGCCCATGTTCTCGCCCGCGTCGCGCATGGCCTCCAGGAAGTAGAAGACATAGGCCGGGCCCGAGCCGGACAGGGCGGTCACGGCGTCCAGGTCCTGCTCGACCGGCACCCAGGCCAGCTCGCCGGTGGTGCGCACCACCTGCTCGACCAGGGTGCGGTCTTCGTCACCGGCGTCGTCGCGGGCGAACAGGCCGGTCATGCCCAGTCCGACCAGTGCCGGCGTGTTGGGCATGGCCCGCACGATGCGGCCGGTGCCGAGCCAGCTGGCCATGCTGTCGGTGGTGATGCCGGCGGCCACGCTCAGGTGCAGGGCATCCGGCAGGTAGGCTGCGCTGGCCAGGGCCGCTTCGCGGAAGGATTGGGGCTTCACCGCCCAGATCACCATGTCGGAGGGCAGCATGTCCGGCCCTGCCTCGACATGCAGGGTCACGCCGGGGAACTGCCGGGCGAGGCGGGCGCGCTGTTCGTCCCAGGGTTCGATCACCTGCAGTGCAGAGGCGGGGTGGCCCTGGTGCAGCAGGCCGCCGATGATGGCGCTGGCCATGTTGCCGCCGCCAACGAAAGTGATGAGGGGGGTGTCGGTGGGTGGGGTGCGGGTGTTCATGCCCGCATTGTGGCTTGCACGCAGGCCGCTCAAGCGCGTTCAGGCGGCCACGGTCTGCCGCACGGCGTGTTCCCAGGCCGCCATGCGGGCTGCAGCGTCGTTTCGGGACAGCGTCGGATGAAAGGTCCGCTCGGCGCGCCACTGGGCCGACAGCTCTTCCAGCCCCCCATACAGGCCGCAGTGCAGGCCGGCCAGGTACGCGGCGCCCAGGGCCGTGGTCTCGACGACCGCCGGTCGCACCACCGGAATGCCCAGCAGGTCGGCCTGGATCTGCATCAGCAGGTCGTTGACGCAGGCACCGCCGTCCACCCGCAATTCGCTGACCGGCACACCGCCGGCGGCCACCGCATCGCGGCTCATGGCGTCCAGCAGCGCCGCGCTCTGGAAGGCGATGCTCTCCAGTGCCGCGCGCGCAATGTGGGCCATGGTGGTGCCGCGCGTCAGGCCGGTGATGCTGCCGCGCGCCTCGGGCTGCCAGTACGGTGCGCCCAGGCCGGTGAAGGCCGGCACCAGCATCACGCCGCCGGCATCCGGCACGCTCTCGGCCAGCGCCTGCACCTCACTGCTGGACTCGATGGCCCGCAGCCCGTCGCGCAGCCACTGGACCACGGCGCCGCCAATGAACACGCTGCCCTCCAGCGCGTACTGCGCCGGCCCGGGCGGCTGGGCGCAGGCGGTCGTGATCAGGCCGTTCTGGCTGGTCTGGAACTGCTGGCCGGTGTGCATCAGCATGAAGCAGCCGGTGCCGTAGGTGTTCTTGGCCATGCCGGCCTGGAAGCAGGCCTGGCCGAAGAGGGCGCTCTGCTGGTCGCCGGCCACACCGCCGATCGGCAGTTCGCCGCCCAGCCACTGCGCGTCCACCGTGCCGAAATCGGCGCTCGACGGCAGCGATTCGGGCATCAGCGAGCGCGGGATGTTCAGCAGGCCCAGCAACTCGTCGTCCCAGCGCCGGGTGTTGATGTTGAACAGCAGCGTGCGGGCGGCGTTGCTGTGGTCGGTGACATGCCGCCGTCCGCCGGTGAGCTGCCAGATGAGCCAGCTGTCGACCGTGCCGAAGGCCAGGTCGCCGCGTTCGGCCGCAGCGCGGGCGCCGGGCACCCGCTCCAGGATCCACTGCAGCTTGGTGCCGGAGAAGTAGGCGTCGATGCGCAGCCCGGTGAGGGCCTGCACGCGGGCCTCGTGGCCGGCTTCCCGCAGTCGGGCGCAGGCGTCCTCGGCGCGGCGGTCCTGCCAGACGATGGCGTTGTAGACCGGCTCGCCGGTGTGCCGGTTCCACACCACCGTGGTCTCGCGCTGGTTGGTGATACCGACCGCCCGGATGTCGCGCGCCGTCAGGCCGGCCTGGTCCAGCGCTTCACGGGCGGTGTCCAGCTGGGTGGTCCAGAGGTCGCGCGGGTCGTGCTCCACCCAGCCGGGCTGCGGGTAGATCTGGCGGAACTCGCGCTGCGCCATGCTGACCACGCGCCCGTCGCGGTCGAAGACGATGCTGCGCGAACTGGAGGTGCCCTGGTCGAGGGCAAGCAGGTGGCTCATGCGGGAATCCGTGTGCAGGGTAGGGGTGTCAGGAGGCGTCGGTGTCGGCCACCACGCACTCCACATGGCTCTGGGCCAGCAGGTGGTCGAACGGGGCCGGCGGGGCCCGATCGGTGAAGAACAGGTCGAGCTCGTCCAGGCGCGCCAGCTCCACCATGGCGGGCCGGTTGAACTTGGAGTGGTCGGCGGCCAGCCACACCTCGCGGGACTGGGCCACGATGGTGCGGGCCACCTTGACCTCGCGGTAGTCGTAATCGCGCAGGGTGCCGTCGGCCTCGATGCCGCTGATGCCGATCAGGCCGATGTCGACCTTGAACTGCCGCATGAAGTCGACCGTGGCCTCGCCCACGATGCCCTGGTCGGCGCCGCGCACCTGGCCGCCGGCCACGATCACCTCGCAGTCCGGGTTGGCGCTCAGCAGCGACGCGATGTGCAGGTTGTTGGTGATGACCCGCAGGCCCCGGTGCCGCAGCAGGCCGCGCGCCACCGCCTCGATGGTGGTGCCGATGTTGAGGATCAGCGAGCAGCCGTTGGGCACCCGCGCCGCCACCGCACGCGCGATGGCCTGCTTGGCGTCGGCCTGCATGGCCTGGCGCTGGCGGTAGGCGATGTTTTCGGTGGTGGAGCTGGGCAGCCGCACGCCGCCATGAAAGCGCGCCAGCAGGCCGGCCTCGGCCAGCCGCTGCACGTCGCGCCGGACCGTCTGCAGGGTGACGCCGAAGCGCTCGGACAGGGCTTCGATGGTCTGCGGCCCATGGGCGCGAACCTCGTCGAGCAGGGCGGTGTGGCGGGGGTTGAGGTTCATGGCGGGCGCGGCGACTGGGTCCGGGCCACGAACATATCGGAAAACGCAAAAGCCGGTTTCAGGGTAAATACCGAATAAAAAGGAACATAAACGAACAATAGAATCCACGAATCGAAAGCGGACCCGTTTCGCTCGGGTGCTTTTTTTCGTTTCATTCCCATGCAACTTTCCCTGGAACACGTCGGCAAGACGGTCGGACCCGAGGTCCACCTCTACCCGCTGAGCCTGTCGCTGGTGCCCGGCGCGGTCACGGTGTTGCTGGGTGCCACCCAGGCCGGCAAGACCAGTCTGATGCGCATCATGGCCGGGCTGGACAGCGCCAGCAGTGGCCGCGTCAGCGTCGACGGCCGCGACGTCACCCGGGCCTCGGTCCGGGAGCGCAACGTGGCCATGGTCTACCAGCAGTTCGTCAACTACCCGTCCATGACGGTGGCGCAGAACATCGCCTCCCCGCTGAAGCTGCGGGGCGAAAAAGACATCGACCGCCGCGTGCGTGAACTGGCCGAGCGGCTGCACATCGACCCCTTCCTCGACCGCCTGCCGGCCGAACTCTCCGGTGGCCAGCAACAGCGTGTGGCGCTGGCCCGTGCGCTGGCCAAGCGGGCGCCGCTGATGCTGCTCGACGAGCCCCTGGTGAACCTGGACTACAAGCTGCGCGAAGAGCTGCGGGACGAGCTGACGGCGCTGTTTGCCAGCGGCGACTCCACCGTCGTCTATGCCACCACCGAACCCGGCGAGGCTTTGCTGCTGGGCGGCCACACCGCGGTGATGGACGCCGGCGAACTGCTGCAGTACGGCCCCACCGCCGAGGTGTTCCATGCGCCGCAGAGCATCCGCGTGGCGCGCGCCTTCAGCGACCCGCCCATGAACCTGCTGCCCGCCGAGGTGGTGGAGGGCGGCGTGCGGCTGCCCGGCGGCGCCCTGTGGGCGGTCGACCTGCCACCGGGCGCGCCGCGCCAGCTGGTGCTGGGCGTGCGCGCCGGCGCCTTGCGCCCGCAGCGGCGCGATGGCGACCTGGCGCTGGCGGGCCAGGTGGAGCTGGCCGAAATCGCCGGCTCCGACACCTATGTGCACCTGCACAGCCCGGTGGGCGAGCTGGTGGCCCAGCTCACCGGCGTGCACAACCTGGACCTCGGCACCGCGCTCACCCTGCACCTGGACCCGCGTCAGGTATTCGTGTTCGACGCCGCCGGACCGCTGCTGCGGGCGGCGCAGCGCCACCGCGGCGGAGGGCGTGCCTGATGGCCCTGATCGAACTCGACCTGGCGCACGCCTACCGCGCCGATCCGCAGCGCGACGAAGACTACGCGCTGCTGCCCCTGAAGATGGCCTTCCGCGACGGCGGTGCCTATGCCCTGCTGGGACCGTCCGGCTGCGGCAAGACCACCATGCTCAACATCATGTCGGGCCTGCTGACGCCGTCGCAGGGCACGGTGAAGTTCGACGGCCGCGACGTCACCCGCCAGACGCCGCAGCAGCGCAACATTGCCCAGGTGTTCCAGTTCCCGGTCATCTACGACACCATGACCGTGGCCGAGAACCTGGCCTTCCCGCTGAAGAACCGCAAAGTGCCGGCGGCCGAGATCCGTGAGCGCGTCGGCCGCATCGCCGAGATGCTGGAGATGAGCCACCAGCTCGACATGCGGGCCGCCGGCCTCTCGGCCGACCAGAAGCAGAAGATCTCGCTCGGCCGCGGACTGGTGCGGCCGGACGTGTCGGCCGTGCTGTTCGACGAGCCGCTGACCGTGATCGACCCGCACCTCAAGTGGCAGCTGCGGCGCAAGCTCAAGCAGATCCACCACGAGCTCAAGCTCACCCTGATCTATGTCACGCACGACCAGATCGAGGCGCTCACCTTTGCCGACGAGGTGGTGGTGATGTCGCGCGGGCGGGCGGTTCAGGTCGGCACCGCCGAGGCCTTGTTCGAGCGCCCGGAGCACACCTTCGTGGGCCACTTCATCGGCTCGCCGGGCATGAACTTCCTGCCGGCCAGTGGCGAAGGCATGGGCGTTCGCGTGCTGGACCGGCTGCTGCCGGTGCCGGGACGCAGCCTGCCGGCCGGCGCGCTGCGCCTGGGCATCCGCCCGGAGTACCTGGACCTCGGCCTGGACGGCGAGGCCGGCACCCTGCCGGCGCGGGTCAGCCGGGTGCAGGACATCGGCACCAGCACCATGCTGACCTGCGAGGCCGGCGGCCACACCCTCAAGGTGCGCCTGGCCGCCGAACGCCACGCACCCGCCGTGGGCGACACGGTGCACCTGCGCCTGATCGACACCCACACCTGCTTCTACCAGGACGAAAGGCTGATCCCGTGAGCCAGACCCTGAAACCCGTGAACCAGAAAGCCTGGTGGCTGGTGCTGCCGGTGGTGCTGTGCGTGGCCTTCTCGGCCGTGCTGCCGCTCATGACGGTGGTGAACTATTCGGTGCAGGACATCTTCTCGCCCGACCGCCGCGTGTTCGTCGGCACCGAGTGGTTCGTGGCCGTCATGCGCGACGAGGAGCTGCACCTGGCCCTGTGGCGGCAGATCCAGTTCTCGCTGGCGGTGCTGCTGGTCGAGATACCGCTGGGCATCGCGCTGGCGCTGTCCATGCCGTCGCGCGGCTGGCAGTCCTCGGCGGTGCTGGTCATCGTGGCGCTGTCGCTGCTGATCCCCTGGAACGTGGTCGGCACCATCTGGCAGATCTTCGGCCGCGCCGACATCGGCCTGCTGGGCTACTACCTGGAGAAGGCCGGCTTCGACTACAGCTACACCGGCAACCCCGACCACGCCTGGTGGACCGTGCTGGCGATGGATGTGTGGCACTGGACACCGCTGGTGGCGCTGCTGGCCTATGCCGGTCTGCGCAGCATTCCGGACGCCTACTACCAGGCCGCCAGCATCGACGGCGCCAGCAAGTGGGCGGTGTTCCGCTACATCCAGCTGCCCAAGATGCGCGGCGTGCTCATGATCGCGGTGCTGCTGCGCTTCATGGACAGCTTCATGATCTACACCGAGCCCTTCGTGCTCACCGGTGGCGGCCCCGGCAACGCCACCACCTTCCTGTCGCAGTACCTCACCACCAAGGCGGTCGGCCAGTTCGATCTCGGCCCCGCAGCCGCCTTCTCGCTGATCTACTTCCTCATCATCCTGCTGTTCTGCTTCGTGCTCTACAACTGGATGCAGAGCCTGGGCCAGACCCAGAAGGAGCCCGGGCATGAATGAGCGTCGGTTCAAGAAGAGGACGCTGTTCCTCCTGGCCTATCTGGTGTTCGCGCTGCTGCCGATCTACTGGATGCTCAACATGAGCTTCAAGACGAACGAGGAAATCCTGTCCTCGTTCACCCTGTGGCCGGCCGATTTCACCTGGGCCAACTACCGCACCATCTTCACCGACCCGTCCTGGTATTCGGGCTACATCAACAGCCTGATCTATGTCGGCATCAACACCGCCATATCGCTGTCGGTGGCGCTGCCGGCGGCCTATGCCTTCAGCCGCTACCGCTTCCTGGGCGACAAGCATGTGTTCTTCTGGCTGCTGACCAACCGCATGACGCCGCCGGCGGTGTTCCTGCTGCCCTTCTTCCAGCTCTACACCACGCTGGGCCTGATGGACACGCACATCGCGGTGGCCATGGCGCACCTGCTGTTCAACGTGCCGCTGGCGGTCTGGATCCTGGAAGGCTTCATGAGCGGCATTCCGCGCGAGATCGACGAGACCGCCTACATCGACGGCTACAGCTTCCCGCGCTTCTTCTTCACCATCTTCCTGCCCCTCATCAAGGCCGGCGTGGGCGTGGCGGCGTTCTTCTGCTTCATGTTCAGCTGGGTCGAGCTGCTGCTGGCGCGCACGCTGACCAGCGTGAACGCCAAGCCCATCGTGGCCACCATGACCCGGACCGTGAGCGCCAGCGGCATGGACTGGGCCACGCTGGCCGCCGCCGGCGTGCTGACCATCGTGCCGGGTGCCATCGTCATCTGGTTTGTCCGCCACTACATCGCGAAGGGATTCGCGATGGGTCGCGTCTGAAGGAGCCGCCATGTTTGCCTGGATGGTCTGGACCACGCCGGTCGCCGTCTTCTTCACCGTCATCGCGCTCATGCTCATCGGCATGACGGTGTGGGAAATCCGCTCGCCCACCACCGAGCGCAAGGGCTTCCTGCCCATGAAGACCACGCGCGGCGACCGCCTCTTTGTCGGCCTGCTGGGTGCGGCCTACATCAACCTGGCTTTCGTCGGCATGGCCGGCTGGCTGGCCGAGCGGCTCTCGCTGGCCGAAGAGCCCAGTGTCTGGGTGAGCCTCGGCATCTCCATCGTGTGGCTGCTGCTGGTCATGCGCAAGGGTTGATACGCCGCCATCCGCATTCCGTGTTTTCCCGATTCGGCCCGATCGCTGCCCCGGGGCCGAGCCTGCGTTCCCGTCCGGGGCAGCCTACACAGAGGAGACATTCATGAAAGTGCGTCACACCGCCCTGGCGCTGGCATCGCTGCTGGCCCTGGGTTCGCTGCCTGCCTGGGCCGACGAAGCCGCCGCGAAGAAGTGGATCGACAGCGAGTTCCAGCCCTCCACCCTGAACAAGGCCCAGCAGACGGCCGAACTCAAGTGGTTCATCGATGCGGCGGCCAAGCTCAAGGCCAAGGGCATCAAGGAAATCTCGGTGGTCTCCGAGACCATCACCACCCACGAATACGAGGCCAAGACCCTGGCCAAGGCCTTCGAGGAAATCACCGGCATCAAGGTCAAGCACGACCTGATCCAGGAAGGCGATGTGGTCGAGAAGCTGCAGACCTCGATGCAGTCCGGCAAGAGCATCTACGACGGCTGGATCTCCGACTCCGACCTGATCGGTACCCACTACCGGTACGGCAAGATCATGAACCTGACCGATTACATGGCCGGTTCGGGCAAGGAGTTCACCAACCCCGGCATCGACATCAAGGACTACATCGGCACCAAGTTCACGACCGGCCCGGACGGCAAGCTCTACCAGCTGCCCGACCAGCAGTTCGCCAACCTGTACTGGTTCCGTGCCGACCTGTTCGACCGCAAGGACCTCAAGGACAAGTTCAAGGCCAAGTACGGCTACGACCTGGG